>Ga0302274_10000288_pt1 | contig 52978 bp, 45 predicted proteins | sample III_Bog_N2_1_FD_198755 | JGI IMG/M metagenome (GOLD analysis project Ga0302274, IMG submission 198755) | Peat permafrost microbial communities from Stordalen Mire near Abisko, Sweden - III_Bog_N2_1 | ecosystem: Environmental > Terrestrial > Soil > Wetlands > Peat | place: Sweden: Abisko...
CGACGCAGCGTTTCGCCAGGCAAAGGCCACAAAGACCGCTGAGGAGTTTGGCCTGTTGGCAGAGAAGCTCTCCGACGACGACTACCGCGTAATGATGGGACAGCACAAACCCCTACCCACCGACAAATTGGCGCCCCAGGTTTTGAAGGCTTTGCAGGCCATGAAGTCCGGCGATGTCAGCGACCTGATTCAGATCGATCAGGCCTACACCATTGTCCGGCTCGGGGAACACACAGTGGCTGGCAGAAGCAAGTTTGACGAAGTGAAAGCCCAACTCGAGAAGGAACTGCCTGAAACCCGGAAGAACCAGCTGCGCGCCGAGTTGGATAAGAAACTGCGGGAGAACGCAAAGGTCGAAGTGCTGTAAGGGGCTGCTCAAGCAGTCAGGACTCGTCGCTCATATCCCGGATGGGCGACGGATCTGCAGGGAAAGGTGCCATGGTGAAAGCCGTTCATGGCACAGGAACGATTGCATCGGCAGCAGTTTTGAGTTTTACAAATTTGGGGTCGGCATCACTTGAACACTTTTTCCCGAGTCACGTTGTTAGCGCAAGCCGGGCTTCTAATGCTGGCATTGCCCGCAGCTGCGCAAATTCGCACAGGGGAAGTCAGTTCAAGCCTGAACGGCGTGTTCTCGCCCGGATATACCGCGGACTTTGGGAATATGACCGGTTCAGATCACGGTTGGACGATCGGCGGCGTCGCTAACTACTCCGGTTCCTATCACAATCCCAACTTCCTATCGTTCAATGCCACCGCATACCTGAACCAATCGCGGGCCAACTCTGACTTCCAGTCCATATCCGACGCAAGCGGCGTCAATGCTGCCGCCACGATCTTTGGCGGCAGCAACTTCCCTGGGGCAGTCAGCTATTCCAAAGCGTTCAACAGCGAAGGAAGCTACGGTGTTCCAGGCCTCGCCAATTATGTCACGCATGGCAATAGCGACACGTTCGGCGTCAACTGGAGCGAGAACCTTCCCCACGCACCAAGTTTCTCCGCGGGTTACCAGAGGGGCACCAGCCAGTATTCGGTCTACGGAACAAACGATTCAGGAACAAACTCCTTCCATTCCCTGAATCTTCATTCGGGTTATACATGGGCGGGTTTTGGCATGGGCGCCTTCTACTCCTCGGGAGGCGGTAACTCGCTGATCCCGGAGATAGTCTCCGGCGTGCCGGCGTCGGAAGAAACTTCGGGCAGCAGCGGCGAGGGATTCAATGTCTCCCATTCATTGCCCTGGCAGGGCTCAGCGGCGGCGGGCTTCAACCGATCAACCTATGACAGCAAGTACCAGGGATCCGATTCAACCGGAACCATCGATCTGTCCAACGTAGTAGCCTCCATTCACCCGTTCGCCAAGGTCTCCTTCTCGGCCAGCGCCAGTTACTCTGACAATCTTGCCGGGCAGTTGGTTGAATCGGTCGTCTCCGCGGGTGGCACGGCTCCTTTCCTTAGCTCAAACGTTGAGTCAAACTCCCTGGACCTTATGGGCATTACATCCTTCGCGCCCGCGCCAAATGTTGAGGCCTCCGCTTATATTGAGCGGCGCAGCCAGAGCTATCTTGGAACGAACTATGGCGTGGACACGGTCGGGGGCAGCGCGACATATTCACATACTCTTCTCAATGGCAACTTCAATGCTTCGGTGAATGTCACCGACAACACTTCCGATCAATCCGGCGAAGATATCCTGGGCTTCTCTACCAACGAAAACTATTCCAACGAGATTCTGGGCTGGAAGGTATCAGGCTCGTTCGGCTATGCGCAGAACGTGCAGACCCTCCTGGTTACCTATATGAATTCGTACTTCAATTACAGGGGCAACGCCAGGCACCGCTGGGGAAAACTCAATGTGAGCATGGGAGGCGGCGCATCGAGGACTGCTCTTACCGCGCAAGCCGGCACAACCAACACCAGCGAGAGCTTCAGCGCCAGCGTCAGTTATACTCCATGGTTCACCGTGAACGGCAACTACTCCAAAGCAAGCGGCCAGGCGCTGCTGACCGGCGCCGGCCTAGTACCGGTGCCGGTCCCATCACCTGTCCTTCCCTCTGGCCAGGTTAGTCTCTACGGCGGCAACAGTTATTCCTTTGGCGCATCAAGCTCCCCTATCAGGGGACTTAGCATCTCCGGATCCTATGCTAAGTCAAACAGTAATACCTCCACCAGCGGGACTGATTCTCTCAATAGCAACACCGAGTACAATGCCTTGCTGGTCTACCAGGTTCGCAAGCTGTATATCAACACTGGATTCTCGCATTTGGAACAAGGCTTCGGCGCCGCCGGCTCAACGCCGGCCGAATTATCATCGTTCTACGTTGGGGTGACGCGTTGGTTCAATTTCTTCTAGCAGGACGGCGGCGGCTTTGGCTCAGCGCGGCCACACTCCTGGCCGGCGCACCGCTGTTGTTGCCACCCTTGTGGGCATCGCAAAAGCCCAAGCCCCAGGCTGCCCCTCCGGAACAATGGGAGATGTCGCTCGAAGGCGGACGCTCCCTCAGTTGGGAGCGCAGCTTCAGTTCGGAATCCGAAGTGAAGCCAAATCGCGGCTTCTGGACCAAGCTCGTCGACGTGATCGCCGGCGCCCCCGACTTCCACTTCCTGGTGCGCCCTTACAGTGTTGCCACCGACTCCCACGGACGGATTCTTGTCACCGACCCAGGCGCTGAAGGCGTGCACATCTTCGACTTCACGCAACACAAGTACAAGTTCATCCAGCGAAAAGACAAGAAAGACTCCATGCACACGCCGCAATGCGTCGCCGTGGATGCCCAGGACAACATCTACGTCACCGATTCCGAATCGGGCACCATCCTTGTCTTCGATCCCAACGGAAAATTCCAGCGCGCCATCGGCAGCCTGAAGGGCGGCGAAGGCTATTTCAAACGCCCAACTGGAATTGCCGTGGACTCCGCGGCCCAGCGCATTTATGTCACCGATACGTTGCGCGACAAAGTCTTCGTCCTCGACATGCAAGGCGTCGTGTTGCAATCCATCGGCAAAACAGGCGACGGCCCGGGCGAATTCAATCTGCCAACCGAGCTGCGCCTCGACGGGCCAAACCTCATGGTGGTCGATGCAATGAACTTCCGGGTGCAGGTGTTTGACCGCTCCGGAGCTTTCCAGTACTCCGTTGGGAAGCTCGGCGACAGCCTTGGGTCCACGTTCCGGCCAAAGGGAATCGGCGTCGACTCGGAAGGCGATCTCTACTTGGTCGATGCATTGTGGGGCATGGTGCAGGTCTTCAATCGCGACGGCCAGTTGCTTTACAACTTCGGCGCGCGCGGCACCCATGCGGGAGAGTTTCAGTTGCCGGCAGGGTTGTTCATCGACCACGACGACAGAGTGTTTGTCGTGGATTCGTTCAACCGCCGGGTTCAGGTATTTCACTACGTTGGCTTGAAGCAGCCGGTCCAGGGAGGAACACGATGAAGTTCAGATTCCTTCTGGCCGCGCTGCTGATTCTCTTTATCGGAAGACCACTCGCCGCTCAAATCACCGGCGACGTGCTGGGCATGCATAACCTCGGGCCGGGCAGCACTTCGCCCATCACCGGCGCGCGTCCTGACGCTTGCGCTTACTGCCACGCTCCGCACTTTGCGCCCACACGCGGGCTTTGGAACCAGAAACTCACGACGCAGACCTATACCACCTACACCAGCACCACTGAGACCAACAGCGGTCGGCAGCCAAGGCTGGGCAGCGACAGCAATCAATGCCTGAGTTGCCACGATGGCACCGTAGCCGTGGGAGACACTGTGGCCTATGGCCAGGTGACTACGCGCGGCTCCATGAACCCCCTCGATGTGTTCGGCAGCAACATGCAGTCGTCGCATCCTTTTAGCCTGATCGCGCCCCTGAAGGATAATGTCGACCTTGCTGCATCGCTGGTCGCGAACCACAAGACCGCCGACCCTACCGGAGCCGTCAAGCTCATTGGTGGAAATGTCGAGTGCACATCGTGTCACAACCCGCATGTGCAGGCTAAAGACCAGCTCAGCTTGAATTTCCTCGTGAAGGACAGTTCCAAGGGCCAGTTGTGCCTTGCCTGCCACGATCCCACTCGGCAAACGAGCGGCCAGGTCAATCCGCTTGCCGACTGGTCAACCAGCGCTCATGCCTTGTCCAGTGGCACGCTCTCTCCCAAGGCCATGCTCGGAAGTTATTCGACGGTAGGCGTCGATGCCTGCATCTCCTGCCATACGCCGCACAATGCCGGCGCGGGCGCCCGTCTGTTGCGCGGCCAAAATGAACAGGATTGCCTCGCCTGCCACAACGGCGGAGCCAGCGTCTCTCCCATGGCGGCCTATGCCAATTTGGCTCCCGAGTACGCTCAACCCAAGATAGGGCATCCATTCCCCACGTCGAACAATCCGCACGATGCTGCCGAGCCCACCCTGCTCAACAACAATCGTCACGCGACCTGCGTGGATTGCCACAGCGCACATGGCTCCCAGCAAGTAGGCGCCTTCCCAACTGCTCCGCTCATCCGCATCTCGCAGAAGGACGTTGCCGGCATCAATGCCGCCGATGGAGTCAGTGTGCTAACTCCGGCCATCAACCAATACGACAACTGCCTTCGCTGCCACGGCAGCAGCGCGGGCAAGCAGGTGCAACCTATCTATGGATACTTTCCCGTGCGGGCGGTATCGGCCGGCGATCCTCTCAACCTCATTCCGCAGTTTGCTGCCTCCGCTACTTCCAGCCATCCGGTGATGCACGCCCGCAGCAGCTCTCTTCCACAGCCCAGCCTGTTGCCCAACATGCTCAACCTCGACGGCGCAACACAGGGACGCGCCATGGGCACGCAGATCTTCTGCACCGATTGCCACAACAGCGACGACAATCGCGAGTTTGGCGGCACCGGCCCCAACGGTCCTCACGGATCGAAATGGACCCACATCCTCGAGCGCCGCTACGAATTCAGTCAGGCAGTCACTCCAGGTTCGCTGGTCACAAATCTCTTTCCCAATCCCGACATGAGCGTGAATGGCCCCTATGGCCTCTGCGCCAAGTGCCATGATCTGCCCCGGCAGATCATGAAAAACACCAGTTGGAACCAGCACAACAGCCATATCAACCAAGGCTTCAGTTGTTCCACATGCCATACGGCGCACGGTATGGGCGCTGCAAGCGGAACTATCACCGGTGAGCGCCTGGTCAACTTTGACATGAACGTCGTGACGCCGAATGGTGCCCTCCCCATCTCCTACAACCGCACCGCGAATACCTGCGTCATGATTTGCCACCAGGTCGCGCACAATCCCGATGGCACGGTAACTCAAGCCATCTTCCGCAGAGGACCGATCATAAGAAAATGAGCGCGGGTCCGGCTCAGCATTGCTTGCTCTCCTGGTCTGAAATCGTTCAGAACACAGTCCGGGCAGTGCTTCCATTCATCTCGTTTGACTTGTCTGCATGGCATTGACGGCAAAATTGAGCCGTCTGGTTTGACATAGGGTTGGTGTCGTTCGGGTTGTAAGGAGCACGCAGGAAAAACATCGTCGTGTAGCTTCCCGGCGGCAAGCCTGAGGTTGAGCCGCTGGTCACAGTCACAACGTTCATCACGTGCGGTTCATGGCAAGTGGTGCACATAACTACCGGAGTGTTGTTGTAGTTCGCCGGTTTAACAAAGAAGCCGTAGCTCGCGACAAACCGGCTCGAATGTTCTCCGGTCATCCGGACCTCACCGCGGCTGCCGATCGTGCAATCCCAGTTGCTCGTCCCATTGCTTGTCCCGCAACTGATCTTGGCGCTCAGCCCCGCGGGGTGGTCGTTGAGGTAGATTCCAGTGTTCGAACCGTCATTTCCCAGCAGTGTCGGGATGGCGTTGCTGGTTCCGTAGGTCGTTGGCACCGACTCATAGAGCCGGTTCTTCATCATCGCGCCCGACGCATAATTCCCGTCGTGGCAACTCAGGCAGGTGAGCATGCCGCTTACGTCCGGTGTGGTCGCCGACATGCTCGAAGGGAGAACTTCTACGAACTTGCCTCCGCCCGTTGTGATGGTCTTGCCATACAAACCGCTGGCGTCCTGGCCCCAGAGCATTGGACTGCCCGATCCAGCGTCGGAGCTTCTTGCGCTGCCGTTGCCCGATGCGCCGCTGTGCGGGGCATGGCACGCCGCGCAACCCCGGCCGGCAATAAAGTGTGCGCCCAGAATGTCACTCGAGGACGAAGTACTTTGCGCAAATGAACTTCCCGCGACGGAGAATGCGATCAGCGTGGCCAGCACATACCGTTTCATTCGATTGAGCACTCCCAGGGTGTGCTCATCTCATCGGATCAACTCCCTTCCACCGTGAACAGGAGTGTCGGCTTCAGTCACGCCTTGGTAACCAGGGCCGAAGAACCGAGACGCGAAATCTTGGCATCGTTGAAAGACGATCATTCCGCAGGGGCTGTTTCGTGATCTTCCTCCGCAATTTGCTCGATTTCGCGCCCTGAAGAACGGCATCCTGTGATCCAAATCACCGTCACAGGTTTGCACAGCAATTTCTAATTACCGCTGAGAATTCGTTTTCCTTCAGCCGCTTGACCGCGATCCACTTTGCCCGACTCTTCTCGCGTTCCGGCGACTTTTTCCAACGAACTTCCCTCGAAGGCCGTATGAGACAGCTCTTTTATCGCATCTGGTTGAACAAGACGGTTCCCAACCTGGCTGGCCACAAGCCGGGTATGCAGGCCTGCGTTTTTATAGTGCTGGTCGCGTTGTTTGCCTCCCGAGCAGGGGCGGCGGTTCATCCTGTCCCGCTCGACCCGAAGACCGACGCCGCCAAGTGCCTCGAATGTCACGACGACAAATCCAAGGGCAAGTCAGTACATTCCGCCATGGCCGCGGGATGTTTGGGCTGCCATGAAATCCGGGTCAATAAAGATGTAACGCGCGTCGTACTCATCACAGCCACTCCGTCCAACCTCTGCTTCACCTGCCATGCCGACAAGAAAGCAGCCGACATCAAGGGCACTGTGCATCCTCCAGCGGTGCGCGACTGTCTCACCTGCCACGATCCGCACTCCAGCGATAACAAGAATCAGCTCCTCAAGCCCGAATCCGGCGACCAGAAAGAGAATCTCTGTCTCAGTTGCCACAGCACGGGCTTGAATGTGCCGGAAAAGGGCAGCCGCCATGCCGCCCTCGATATGGGCTGCGACACCTGCCATGTGACCCACAAAACCGGCCCCGAGCCGACCATGGAGAACAAGTTTCATCTCACCAAGTCAGCTCCGGCACTGTGCCTCGATTGCCACGATGCCAAGGACGCTGACCTGCAGAAGGCGCATAATAACCAGCCCTTCGCGACAGCCAACTGCATGGAGTGCCATGATCCGCACCAGTCGGCGGCGCCCAAGCTCATGGTGAAGTTCCAGCATCCTCCGTTCGAGTCAAGAAGCTGCGACATGTGCCATGCGCCGGCAAAGGACGGGAAAGTCGTCCTGACGCAGCCCGACGCCAAGACTCTGTGCGTCACCTGCCATGACGACAAGCCCAAGCAGATCGAAGCAGCGAAGGTGCCCCATCCAGGCGCAATGGGAGACTGCACAGATTGCCACAGCCCCCACGCCAGCGCCCAGCCCGGCCTGCCGAAGACCGATGCCGTCACCATCTGCATTGGATGTCACACCGACATCGGCGACCTGGGCAAGAAGGCGGTACACCATCAGCCCGCATTTGTGCAGGGATGCGCAACCTGCCACACGCCCCACGGCGGCGACCTCGATCATCTGCTGCGCGCCAAGGGCAACGCCCTTTGCCTTGAGTGCCACGGTCCCGACTCCGCCCCGCAGCGGGATGATGCCGACCACCTTCTCACCATCTTCAACGGAACCGTGAAACTCCCCGAAGACTACTTCAGCAGAAACAAGGTCGCAATTCTGCCTCTGCGGTATGGACTGGGGCACCCGGTGGATTACCACCCTGTGTCGGACGTGATGGACCCCGCGAACCAATCAAAGGTGCTCACGCCGCTCAGTTGCCTCTCATGCCACCAGCCGCACGCATCGGCGCAACCCGATCTGCTGGTGAAAGACCAAACCAACAACATGGCGTTCTGCGACAGTTGCCACAAAAACAGAATGAACATGAAGCAAACGGTTGTGCCTGAAAAGTAACGGAGACTGCAATGGTTCATTTCCCCTTTAACTCGACGCGTTTTCGCAAGCTGCCGGCTGTTTTGCTGCTGCTCGTGCTCGCGCTGGCCTTGCCTCATTGTGCCCACGCCGACAAGAAGAAGAAAGTCGCCCCCGCCCCTGCGCCCGAAGTGGGTCCGCGTAAATTCCCATTCGACCCGACCAAGCTCGTCTGGCCCAGCCCCCCAAACATTGCGCGCGTGCATTGGGTAGATTACTTCGCCGGGGAGAAGGTGGATTACACACCTCCTGCCGACTCCAAGCCCAAGGCAAGCTGGATGGACCGCCTTGCCGGCACCCAGCCCCAGGATGAAAAGTACAATCCCAAGACCTTTCCTTTTCAGTTGATCGGCCCCTACGGCATCGCCATCGACTCCAAGGGCCTCGTCTACGTGGCCGATCAAAGAGTTGGCGCTGTCTTTATCTTCAACACTGAAAACCACGATACACAGCTCATCCGGAACGGGTATGAAGCTCACTTCGGCTGGATCAACGGCCTCGCCATCGACGACGACGACCGCCTCTTTGTCTCCGACGGCAAGATGAAACGCGTGATGGTCTTCAATCCCAAGCACGAAGTCGAAGGCCAGATTACCGAAGGTCTTGTCGATCCGGTCGGCCTGGCCATCGATACCGCGAATCGTTTCCTCTATGTTGTCGATACCCAGCAAGACCAGGTAATCGTCTATGACGCCGACTCACTCAAGCTGCTGCGCCGCATTGGTACCGGCGGCAAGAACCACTACCTCACCACTCCCGGCGACTTTGGCGCGCCGCAGGGTGTGGCGCTTGATGCCGATGGAAATGTCTACGTCACCGACACCCTGAACAACCGGGTCGAGATCTTCGATGCGGACGGAAACTTCATCAGTCTCTTTGGTAAGCACGGCGACGGGCCCGGATACCTTTCCCGCCCCAAAGGCATCGCGGTGGACGTCGATGGCCATATCTGGGTTGCCGACGAGATGGAAGACCGGCTCCAGGTCTTCGACAAGCAAGGCGACTTGCTCACGTATATCGGATCTGGCCACGGTGAGTTGCCCGGCCAGTTCAAAGCGCTGGTAGGCGTCGCCATCGACAAGAAAAACCGCGTCTTCACCACCGAGCAATACCCTGGACGCTTGCAGGAGTTTCGCTACGTCACCGATGGCGAGGCTGCTGCCGAAAAAGAAAAGCGTGGAAAAGAACAGGTAAAGGCCAGGGAGGCGCGCGTGAAGGGGACAGACCCGACGCCGTCAACAAAGCCCGCTGACGCGTCCCCCCAAGCGGCCCCGGACACAGCCGCCCCCAGGGACAGCGCACCACCCAAAGCGCAATAACACTGGCCTTGCACCGGCCAGCCCTTAGGGCCGCGACGCAAAATCAAGCAGATGAAGGTACGACTGATACACCTTCCCTGTCGCGCGCGTCATGCCGATCTCGCAGGTCCGGCTGCTTGAGTAGTAGCCGCTGTGCTCTGCTTCTGTGGCCTGCGCGGCCTCTGTCTGAGTGGCCGATGCCGTCAGCTCCTCAAACAGAAATCCCCGATCCCCGGCAAACGCGCAGCACCCTGCATCCCGCGGAACCACCACGTTCTCGCTGCACGCATTCGAAATCTTCACCAGCTTGGGCACGATCGCCATCTTCACCGCCGAGCACACCGGGTGCAGCGCAACCGAATGAACCTTGCGCTCGATCGGTAGTGTTGGCAGCAGCGCATCGTGCGCAAACTCCACCGAGTCCAGAATCCGCAGCTTGTCAAACTTAGCCTGGTTCTCGGGAGTCAGGTCCGGGCGCGCTGTCCGCAATCCATACGTGCAGGGGCTTGTGTCCACCACCACCGGTAACTCCCCGCCATTCGACCAGCGAAAGAAATTGGCCACCGTGTGATTCACCGCCGATGCGTGCGCCGCCTCAAAGCCCTTCGACGAAAACGGCACGCCGCAGCAGCTCCCGCGCGTATCCTCGGGAACGCGCAACTTCACGCCGGCGCGATCCGCTACGTTCAGCAACGCCTGCATTGTCGAAGTCTCCTGCTGCTCGCCGGGCAGCGCGCCCATGATGCGCGATATGCACGCCGGAAAATACACGGCATCGGCCTGGGCAACTGCCCGCACCGGCACCGCGCCGCGCTGCGGCCGTGGCATCTCCGCGGACCACTTCCAGAACGCCTCATCCATCAAAGCCCGCGATGCCTTGTCGAGAACGCCGGTAATGCCGCGCATGAATCCAAGGCCAAACATCTTCTGAGTCAAATGGCCCGCGCCCATTGCAAAGCGCGCGCCCACCTCCATCAATCCAAAATTGTTTGCCGCCACCAGCGCGATGCGATTCGCAATCTCCGTGTGCCGCAAATGCCTGAACCGTTTTGTCAGCTTGCCGGTATCAATCGACACAGGGCACGCGGTCGCGCAAAGACCATCCACCGCGCACGTATCCAGCACCATGTAAGGGAAATCGCGATTCAACGCGTCGTACGCCGCGCTCGCACCACTATCCTTCAACCGCTGCATCTCGCGCCGCACCACGATGCGCTGCCGCGGCGTCAGCGTCAGGTCGCGGCTCGGGCACTTCGGCTCGCAATAGCCGCACTCGATGCACTTGTCCACCTCCGCTTCCACCACCGGCATCCTCTTCAGGTCGGCCATGTGCGCCTGTGGATCGGGATTGATGATCACGCCAGGATTGAGCAGGTTATCTGGGTCGGCCAACTGCTTCAACCGCTGCATCACCGCGTAAGCGTCAGGGCCCCACTCGGTCTCAACAAACGGCGCCATGTTGCGGCCCGTGCCGTGCTCCGCCTTCAGCGCGCCATCGTACTTCGCGACTACTAGATTCACCATGTCATCGGTAAACGCCTGGTACTGCGCCGTCTCGGCTTCAGTGTTGAAGCCCTGCGTAATCACAAAGTGAAGGTTGCCGTCCTTGGCATGACCGAAAATGATGGCGTTCGTGTATCCGTGTTTCTCAAACAAATGAATCAGGTCAACGGCCGCATCCGCAAGGTGTTCCAGCGGAAACACCACATCCTCGATGATCACCGTCGTGCCGCTCTTGCGCACCGCCCCCACCGAAGGAAACATTCCCTTGCGGATATTCCAAAGTTTTTCTTGCTCCACCGAATCGGTGGTGAAGAACGGTTCCCCCAGCAGGTCCAATCCCTTCACCGCCGCCTGCGCCTTGGCCGCGTTCTCATTGGCCGCCGCCACATACGCCGCCTGAAATTCCACCAGCAGGCTCGCCGCTCCCTCCGGCAATCCTTGAATCTGCGCCGGCATCCCCGGCTTGTCTTCCACCGACCGCATCGATGCGCGATCCATCAACTCCAGCGCCGCCGCTCCCGCCTCGCGCAATGGCACAATCGCCTCGCAAGCCGCATGAATGCTGGGGAAAAGCAACAGCCCGGTGTACTTCACCGGCAGGTCGGGAACCGTCTCCAGCACCGCCTCTGCAATAAATGCCAGCGTTCCCTCTGCCCCGATCAGCAAATGGCTGAATATCTCCACCGGCGTCGCAAAATCGAGAAACGCATTCAGCGAATAGCCGGTGGTGTTCTTCATCTTGTACTTCGAACGGATCCGCCCTGCAACGGCCGCGTTCCCCTCAAGCTCGCGTTTCAGCTCAAGCAGCCCTGCCGCCAACTCCGGCTCGCTCGCCCTGAACCGCGCATCCGCATCCGCCGCGGCAGTATCGATCACCGTGCCCGAGGGCAACATGAAGGTCATCGAGCGCAGCGTGTGATACGCGTTCTGCACCACGCCGCAACACATCCCACTCGAATTATTCGAGAGAATTCCACCCAGCCGCGCCGCGCTGATCGATGCTGGGTCAGGCCCGATCTTCGCCCCGTAAAGCTTCAGCATCTGGTTAGCCTGTTGCCCAATCAGCCCCGGCTGCACCCGCAACAGCTTGCCGTTCTCTTCCACCTTTGCGCCGCGCCAGTAGCGCCCCACGTCCACCAGGATTCCGTCTGTAATTGCCTGGCCCGATAAACTCGTCCCACCCGCGCGAAACGTCAACGGAACCTTCTTCTCCCTGCTGTACGAAAAAAGCTTGTGCACGTCATCGAGCGTGGCCGGCTGCACCACCGCGCGCGGGACCAACCGGTAAAGGCTTGCATCCGATGCGAAGGCGATGCGATCGATGGGCCGCGTGAGCACCTGGGAGGGATCGACCAGCGCGCACAACTGCCGCCCGATCTCCTCGGCGCTGAGCAGGTCTTCTGTCCGCGTGGTACGAGTCTCTGCAACTGCTACCGAGGATGCCACCGCTTCACTCCTTCTTTTCGCGTGCAGCAATTCCGCTTACACCGCGCCTACCGGCTCCTCGGCCCGCACAAAGGTGTACGGCCCCTCGGGAATCATCGCTACCGTTGCGTTCTCCGGCAACCCGGCCAGTGTCGCCATCACTGCTTCGTCAATCGATTTGAACGATCTCTCACCCAGCGTGCCCAGTTGTCCCGTCGTCACGCCCGGCGTATAGAAAAATATCTCGTACTTCTCTCCCGTAAGCGCCAGCTTCTCCAGTTGCCACTGGTCCACTTCGACAGGCGCATTCTTCAGCTCCTCAAGAATGCTTTTGAAGTCCTTCATCGCCGCCAGCTTGCGCGCAAACTCCGGCGAGCCCACGCCCTCAGCGCATTGCGCGATTGTCAGGATCCGGCCGCCCGGCTTCACCACGTGCGCCGCCGCAGTCAGGCCCTTCACAATCTGGTAGAACGTCAGGTCCAGCGGATACCCGGCCGCGCTCGTAATCACCGCGTCTACCTGCTCATCAAGCCGCTCCAGGCAGCTCTGCTCCACAAATGCAACACCGGCCGCATGCGCCTTCACCGGCTCGCCCGCAAACACCCCTGAGATATGCCGGTCCTGCGTGAGCGTCACATCCAGCGCAAAATCGTGCCGCGCCATCCGCGCAATCTCCAGCAGCTCCGCGTGCAGCGGGTTGTTTGCGATTGACCCTTCCGTCGCCATCGGCTCGCGCATGAACCTCGGCGAGTGAATCACCTTGATGGTCTCCTGCGCTGCCAGTCCCGGCGCAATCAGCTTGCGCCCTCCGCTGAAGCCCAGCATCAGGTGCTGCTCAATAAAGCCAAGCGTGATGTGCAGATCGGCCGCCATAAACCGCTCGTCGATGTAGACCGGCGTGCCACGGCCAGTCGCTCCCAGGTACCGATGCTCGCTCAGCGCCTTCGCGTCGTGGCTCACGATCTTGTACTTCGCCGAAATCTCCGGCCCGACAATCGTGTCGATCTCCTCCTCGGTTGCTCCACGATGCAGCCCGGTGGCAATCAGAATCATCACGCCCTCGGCAGGAATACCCGCGGCATGAAGTCGCTCAAGCACCGGCGGCAGCGTCACGCGATTCGGAGCGGGCCTGGTGATATCGCACACTGAGATCGCTGCCGTCTTCTTCCCAAGTGCAAGTTCCTTCAACGACCCGCACCCAATCGGGCTATCCAGCGCATGGCCGAGCGCCGCCGATTCGTCCTCAAGTGCGTCGCCGGTCCGGCTGTGAACCACCTGCGTCTGAAACGAATCGGGAACCACCACATCGATGCCGCGCTTGCCGAAAGAAAAACGTGCTCTCATGCTGGCTCCTGCCACCGCCGCGCCAGGTCTCTCGCTGCTTCACAACTGGCTACGTTAAATTGACGCTCGTCTGCAATTCTCACCACTCCCGCAGGCAATGTCCAGCTACGCTGCGCGCCGCATCCCAAAGCTGTGAGAATTCTTCGATCTGCCCGACAATTCAAGAAGCACTCCCGTCCGATCGGCCACGGCGGAGAACCCTAGCCCATTTTCGCACCTCCAATCGCTCGGTTCTGATCTCCGGAATCTGCCCTGTACGAACGAAGGGCAGAACCCGTTTCCGAGTCCTGCCCTTTTGATCGATGAAGTATTCGACTTGAAAAAGCTGCTATCTGCAGAGCAGACTATTCCGCCTCCCCCTGCAACGGCGCTCAAACGGCATAGCGCAAACTCTGGTCATCAGCACCTCACGATCTTGGGGCTCTCGATTCCCTTTGTCGCGTTCCGTGTGTCCACAACCAGCTTCGCCTTGCTCACGATCTCTGCGTAATCGTACTGCGAGTGATCCGTCACAATGACGACGCAGTCGAAATCTGGAATCTGATCGAGTGGCGTATTCGTCATATTGAGAGCGTACTTGCGCCCTTGGCCGACCGATGCAAAGAACGGATCGTTGTAAGCGACCTCAGCTCCTCGCTTCTGCAGCAATTCAATAATGGTGAGCGAGGGTGACTCGCGAAGATCGTCGATGTCGCGCTTATACGCCATGCCCAGCACAAGTATCCGAGAGCCGTGCAGCGCCTTGCCGTGCTGGCTCATCGCCTCCATCACGTTCTCAACCACAAAGTAAGGCATGGCCAAATTCACCTGGCCGGCCAGCTCGATAAACCGTGTATGGAAGTCAAACTGCTTGGCCTTCCAGGATAGATAGAACGGATCAATCGGGATGCAGTGTCCGCCCAGGCCAGGCCCTGGATAGAACGCCTGAAACCCGAATGGCTTGGTCCTTGCCGCATCGATCACTTCAAAGATGTCGATGCCCATGCGCATGCAGAGCTGCTTCAACTCATTCACCAGCGCGATGTTCACGCAGCGATAAATGTTCTCGAGCAGCTTGGTCATCTCTGCAACAGCAGGGGATGACACTGGAACTGTGCGATTGAAGATGGTCCCGTAAACGGCCGACGCCAGCTCAAGTGCAATCGGCCCGCATCCGCCCACGACCTTCGGAATATCCCGTCTCGCGACAGAGTCGTTGCCCGGATCTTCCCGCTCAGGAGAAAACGCGACGTAGAATCCCCGGCTCTCTCCATCCCTCGCAACACGGAGGCCGCCCGGATTGCCCTTCTCCAGCAGCGGCACAACCACTTCCTCTGTCGTGCCGGGATAGGTCGTGCTTTCCAGAATGATCAATTGCCCCTCTCTCAGGAACGGCGCAATGCTCGTCACAGTGCCGGTAATGAAACTGAGGTCCGGTTCATGAAACTCGTTCAGCGGAGTCGGTACGCAGATGATGACGACATCCATCTGCCCAATCTGTCCGTAGTCCGCCGTCGCCTTGAAGCCGGCCTTCTGCGCCAACTGGATCTCCGTCCCCGGAATTCGGACGATATAGGAGCCGCCCTTGTTGAGCGTCTCGACCTTCCGCTGATCAATGTCAAACCCAGTGATAGCGAAGCGTTCCTCGCTGAACAACAACGCCAGCGGCAGGCCCACATACCCCATCCCGACGATCCCGATCCGCGCTTCCCGGTTCTCGATTCTACGCTTGATTTCAGCGGTCCTACTCAATGAGACAGTGTCCACACATTCCCCCTGTGAAGCAGTTGATTGAGATTGAGTTCATGACTCAAACTCCTCACTTCGTTCATTTTGGAAAACGGCTGGCGCCAAGAAAAGCGAAATCATCCGTGGCACCCGCTTCGCCTTCACCCATAAGGAAATATCCTTCATGCTTGGTTTGGCTTTAGTTGTAGCTCCATCGCCTCCAGCGCAGCTTCTCTCTTCCTCAGAAACCACAGCAAAGCGAAGATGGCGATCAACGCAATCGCAAAGAAGATAATGCCACCCTGATGATGAAACCTACCCGTGATGTATACCGGGTCCACTCGAGTCCCCAGCATCGCAATACTAAAAATGCGCAGCCCGTTCTTGGCGATGGACAGGGGGACGGCAACGGCGATCAGCAACGCCTTTCTCCATGGTGTGCGGAGCACAAGCTGTGCCAACACTATTGTGGTGACCAGCAACATCGAACTCGATCGGATACTGCTGCACTCTTGCGCGACCTGAAGCGTTAGCCCTGGGATGGTTAGAAAAACGCCATCTCGTGTGACGGGGACGCCGAACGCCGTAAACATCAGATTAGCCGACCAGGCTGATCCCTGCTGCAACAGCACTATGATCTCGTTCATGACAACGTGAGGAAGCGGCACCAGCGCAAACGCGAAGCAAAGTGGGAACAGCGCGCATCGCGCTGCTCGATAGCCAAAGCAGAGCAGCCACGCCCCCCACCATGACAACACCAGCGCGAACATCATGATTGAGAGCCGAACATCCGGCGCAACCGACGTCGACCAGCCAAGGGAAGACAGCGCAATCAACACCGCTACAACCAACAGTGTTGTCCCGGCCGCAACACCCGGCGCAGCCACTCTAAGGATAGGCCGCCAATCGAGAATGACCATCGCAACACAGATCGGGGCAATCAACAGAACATAAGTGAAGTTATCGTCTCGCAGCGCAAGTGCAAACGTGCTAACCAAGGGACGCCAGCCAACTGCGGTGGAGACTGCCAACAGTGAGGCCAAACCAACTTGCTGCTTTGTCAACGTCGTCATCGCATCCTGCGTTCTTGAAACATCATCCAATCGATTCGTCGCTTCGCTCTCAATCGGAGCACCTGGCTGCTTCGGCGTTAGCCGCGTTGAGAGGCCTTAAGCTAGCGACCGTTAAGTCGGCATTGCAGCCCGTAACTCTGTCGCGAGTTCATAAACGAGCTGACCATCCGCTAACCTGGCGAATGCCAGGACGGCCCGCTCGGCCCCGTCGCCCTCAATCCGCCACCCATCGCCATCCTTTACGACCGACATCTTGCTCCTCGCTCGCCACCATGTATCGATCTCGCCAGGAAGCGCGAACCACAGGTTCCTCGGTTCTCGAATCTCAGTCAAATGCGCAAGCAACTGCCGGTAAACGGCAAGATGCTCGGGCTCCTGAATGTAGTCCGGATGAACGATAAAGCTGACCAGCCCATTCTTCGCAAGGATCAGCTCAATTTGTTGCTTCCACAGATCAATCGAACGCTGATTCAGAAGGTAAAACAGCGTGTAATCCTGAACAGTGGTCAGCGGCAGTTCGAGAATATCTCCGATGAAATAAGGCATAACTGTGCAACAGCCACCCGGCTGCGGGTCAAGGTGCGCAACATTCGGAAACGACATGTCGTAGGAAAACTCCAGATCCTTATACCACTCTGGCTTGCGATAGAGCACCGCTGAGCGATACCCTTTCGCCCCATACTCCCTGCCGTAGCTGTTAATCCGGGCAACCCGCCGCAGAAACTCCTCACGCTCATCGAAAAGCCGACCATCATGATTTAAGTCCTGGACGCAAACTTCAAACCCACGGTCTCGGATTCCTCTCAAGAATTCCTGGGATACCAGATATCGCTTTTCGGGAACAATTTGGAAGGATGACTTGATCCCATAGGAATCATCAATCTCCATCAGCCGCTCGCAGAAGTCCCTGCCCGCATCTGTCTCAACATCGTGCGTCATCGAGACGCAACCGCGGGCACCGTCCGGCCAAAACCAAACGAATGGAATCCCGTCCACGCCGCTCGCTTCAATTGATAGTGCCAGGAGCTTTTCGCAAATGTCCTCAACCGAGGTGTCCACGGGCCAACGGGGAAATTGCTTCTGACGCCAATTCCCGGCACGTAGCCTCTGAATGTACTTACGCAGCCAGCGACTGGTAAACGGCCGGACCCGGTAATAGATTCCCTTCAGTAGACGATCAATTCCACCAGGTCGAGCCTCAGCGTAGCGTTCAAATCGAAGATTGTCGACAACCCCATCTGGATCAAATGGCAGCATAACGCGCGTTCCATCCAGTACTACGCTCGAGACTAAATCGACAATTCGGGAAGGGATTCCATATTCTTGATGACCCTTGAGATGGCGACCGTAACAGATTACGCCAGGGCCGAATTGAAAATATTCAGCTTCCGCGGATAGTCCTTCGGCGACACAAAACTCCAGGAACTTCTCCGGGCAACGATAGCGATCTCGCAAAGCGTGAGCAAGCGCAAGCGTAACTACCGTCGCGGTCTTCGCTACGGAATCGAATTCAGTGTGCACGATGCACCTTTCACACTCTTCCCAAAAGCTGCCCCAGATTCAATCGCCTTCTGCGACCATTTGAACTGCAATTCGTCATTGATTGAATGAATGCTGTCACTAGCCTATATGCCGATAAAGGGCTCGACCCGCCAAAGACGAGAGCGGGTCTGGCAAAACCGAAAAGATGTGCCGCATCCAAGGCAGGTATTTCGCAACTGCGCCGCGCTCTTGAGAACTCCGGGGATAACGAAGGTAAGTGATCTGCCTGCGCGTAGCGCCTAGCCGATCCTTGAACTCAATCAGGCCAGCGTTGTCGAGGTCGGTCCGCCCGAAGTCAATCTGCTCGGCTCCGGCCTCCTTGCTCTCCTCAATCAACTTCCAAAACAGGAAAGGCATAGCGCCTAAGTGGTGGAAGCGTTCATCGGAGCAGCCATACTTGTAGACCACCGTCCCCCGGTGGCTCAGCGTGAGGATTGAGGCAATAGGCTTGCCATCCTTCCGTGCCAGTCGAATATCGACGTTCGGGCTCATGCAAGCGATGAGGTTCTGAAACCATGCCCGCGGCTGAGGCAGAAGCCCATGCCGCCTGCGTGTGATCAACTGCAGGCGGTAGAAATCGTTGATCAGTTCCTCTGAATGACCTCTCTCATAGGAGAGCTGCTCATGCTCGGCCCGCCGGATTCGACGCTGAATACAACTCTTGTGCAGGCCCCGAAAAAGCTGCTCTGTCGACGGCTCCAGGCTGAGTGTATGAAACCAAAACGATTGGCTTGCCGTAAAGGCGCTCTCAGGCCGCATCTTCCAACAGAGAGGACGAAGTTCAAAATACTTCCAGTTCTGCTCATCGCACTGTGTCCGCATCCACTCTGACAGTTGAGAAGCGCCTACACCGTTATCCGCCAACGGCTGTGCATGATCCGCAAACGGCAGCGAAACCAGCCGCTTCCCAGTGATCCAGCTGTCTACCTCGCAGAAGACAATCCCGTCGGATAGCGCCTCTCCAGGCGTCGCGCTGGTTAGCACCAAGGGGCGATAGCCGTAGGTTCCAGCGAGAGCTTTGAGCCAGCCCAGTTGATGAAAGACAGACGCTTGGGGATCGGAGGCAACAAAGTCAGCCCAACGGCTGTCCTGTCGCGGGTCAAAAGTATAAGGTTGCATTCAAGCTGCATTCCCCCAGTACAGCAACCCGGGACGACTTAAGCACGGCGGAATCTCCAACCTCGCTCGCTGCATTCTCTCGCGGCCGAAAGTTCTATAACTGGCGAAGTTCGCAAAGTGCATATTCGGTGGTTCCTTTGTCAGGACCGCCACCCAGAAACCCTAATCGTCAGTCCCAGAGCCCCGGAGCTTGGGAACTAACAAGTGGTGTCCCCGTTTGCGAAATGCCCGCTCGTACGCTGCCAGCATCTCTCGTACACTGAATTCCCACGCTAGTTCAGATTCGACTCGCATCCGCCCAATCTCGCCTCTTCTCTTCCGCTCTTCGGGATGTTCAAGCAACCACACTATCTTGTCAGCAAAATCGACAACCATGTTCTCCTTGTCGGCATATAAGGAGGCCTCCCCAGCGCTGCACCGGCCTTCCCTCAGATCGAATTGCACAATTGGCTTCTTCAAGGCCATGTATTCCATAATCTTGATCATGGTTGAGATGTCGTTCATTTCGCAGGGCTTGTCGGGATTGACACAAACATCCGCTGTGGAGAGGATTTCTAACAACTGCCGGAATGGAACTCGGCCAGTAAAGTTGACTATGGCGTCAAGACCCTTTTCCTTCGAAACCTGTTTTAAATGATCCAAACCAGGCCCTCCGCCAATACAAGTGAAGTGAATGTCGTGACGGCCAGAATTGTTGATATGCTGCGCCACATCCAATAGGATGTCCAAGCCTTCTTGAACGTTCATGTTCCCTACATACCCGACAAGGTAGGGCTTTCCGTACTTCAGAGCGGGCTCTGCAGGAACCTCTTTGAAAGTCTCCAAATCAGGGCCATTTCGGACAACAAACACGTCCGCAGCATTGTGCCCTCCTCTTGTGATCGCGAGGTTCTTGTAGCTGCTGTTCGTGGCCATCACCACATCGGCGCAACGGTAAGTCATTCTCTCTAGAAACACTTGTGCTCTGTAAAAGGACCCTCTCCTCCCATACTTAGACAAATATAGCTCGGGGCACACATCGTGATGATCGAAGATGTACTTCACCCCAAAGAGTTTGAAAGGTATAGCTACCATGAAAATGTCATCGGGAGGGTTGCAGCCTTGAATTACCTGGAACCCACGCCGTAGATAAATCCACCATGAAAACACGACCTCCCAGAATAGAGCGCAGAAGAATTCCCAGACATAGCCCAGGCGGCCATCTCTTTCCGGTGGCATGGGGTGGCGGTAAATATGTACTCCGTCAAGAAGCTCGTAGCCCTGCTCGTAGCCTTTACCCTTAGGGCAAAGGACCGCCACCTCGTAGCCATTCTGGTAGAGCGACGTCGCCTCCTTCCAAACGCGACCATCAAATGGAACCGGAAGATTCTCTACGATGATGAGTACCTTTCTCTTCACGCTTGAGATCCTGACGCCGACAGAGATTTGTAAAGTCCCGCGACGGCGCACAGCATGGTCGCCTGTCCCCAGTGCAGTGTTGGGGTCTTGTTGACGAGCCATCGCGAATAACGGCGGTAGTAGAAATAGCCCGTTCGATCTTGCATATTCTTGATCGTCCATTGCGCCACCTTTAGCGCGAGCGGTAGGGCCTCAGGATCCCGATCAGAAAAGAAGACCAGAGTATCGATCGCCTGTGAACAACACTGAATATCCACCGGCAAGGTCTTTTGATCGTAGTATCTCGGCGTGCCATCCGCCAGGAAGAAAGTCGCCTTCCAGAACTCGTATCCACGTTCCAGATTCTCGTCAAAGCGATGGTCTCCAGTGCTCTCCACGTAGTGCTTGAAACAATCCAGCACATACCCTGTATGGAAGTTGTCAACCCAATGCAGATTTGTCTTCTCGCCGTAGTACCATGACCCGTCGGGGCGTTGATGCTGCGCGGTATACTGCATCGCATTCTGGGCCACGGATCGGTAGGATTCATTGTTCGTGTAGGAATAGGTCCGAGCAAGAAAGCCGCCGCCAAGCGTATTTGCATTATGGACTAAGCAATCCGAGCCCGGGATATAGTTGATGCAGGCGCCATCCCCGTCTGGATGGATGTTAAGATCGCGTACTATGTGCTCGCTGATGCTGTTCGCGATCTGCAGGTACTCACCCTTTTGGAAATGGTCGTATCCGTCTAGAAATGCATGGCCAATCAGCGACGACCACACAATCGTCGGAACGCCCTTGGCAAGGTAGAAGGAGCGCGACTGATAATCGAAGTGATTGCCCCAGCAGGCTCCCGAATATCCGGGAGTCTGATGGTTGATGAGCCATTGCAGAGCCCCCTCAGCCCTGTCAGCCCACACTTGGTCGCCGGTCGCTGCGTGCAGGCGAATGAAACCCCGCGCGTAAAAGCCCATCGCCTTGGTTGACTCTCCTTTTTCAACTCCAAGCAAAGGACGCAGATTCACAGGAAAGCGCCGAACCCCCTGTTGCAGAACGGTCCGTAGGAACTTGTTTTCGAACGTAAGCGGGCGTACAAATCTTGCGTTGAGACCATCAAAGGTGTCATATCCCCGGTAGTCATTCTTCTCCGACCATGTGGCCAGACGCTGGATGGAATCATGAATCTCCTCCATTGCAACGCTGCTTGCGATCCGGGTCGCGGACCCTTTACCAACAAATTCCGTCGTACTTGCCATTCCCGCTCCTTTGACTGCAGATGCGCACAAAATCGACCAGCCGCTGATCGTCATGAAGGCGTTCAAACACTCCCTCAAACTCTGGGTCTTTGGTGCCGATGACGACTGTTTGCGCGTGCTCCAGCACCGCTTCAATGCTTGGAACCATGAGCCGCGATATGTGCGGGATATGGTTGAGAATAAAGTCCCGGTTGGCGCCGACCAGGCTAGCAATGTTTACGTTTTTGTCGTAAATCCGCAGGTCATACCCTTTGCCAATGAGTCGCTCGATGAGCTCGATCACGGGGCTCTCGCGCAAGTCGTCTGTCCCAGCCTTAAAGCTGAAGCCCAGAATGCCAACGCGCGCTTGTCCCTTTTCAGTGACAAGCTCCAGGCCGCGGACCACTTGCATCTCATTGCTCGCCAGAATTGAATTCAGAATGGGCAACTGGAGGTCGTGTGTTTTAGCGAGATAGGACAAGGCTCGGAGGTCTTTGGGAAGGCATGATCCTCCGAATGCGAACCCGGGCTGCAGATAGGCAGGCGAGATGTTTAGCTTGCGATCCTGGCAGAATATGTTCATCACCACATGGGAATCGATGCCCGACGATTTGCACATATTGCCGATCTCATTAGCAAAGCCGATCTTCAGGGCATGCCAACTGTTATCCACGTACTTGATCATCTCCGCTGTCTCTAGATCTGTCCTGATGAGCGGCGCCTCGATCTTTGAGTACAGCTCAAATAGGATTTCACCGCTCGCTTCATCCAACTCGCCGATCACCGTCTTCGGCGGAGAGCGGAAGTCCTTAACCGCCGAGCCCTCGCGCAAAAACTCCGGGTTGCTGCACACCCCAAAGTCAGCTCCCGCCTTCTTCCCAGAGAACTCCTCCAACGTAGGAATCACGACCTTCTTCATCGTACCCGGCAAAATCGTACTGCGGATGACCACCGTGTGGCGCGCTGACTTGCTCTTCAGGGCCTCCCCAATCTGCTCGCAAATTCGCCGGATGAACCTCAGGTCTAGATTGCCGTTTGCCTGGCTCGGTGTGCCTACGCAAACGAAGGACAAGTCCGTATGTTGTATCGCGTAGCCGGAATCTTGGGTCGCGCGCAACCCGCCAAATTCGACAGCGCCCGCGATAATCTCCCTAATCTCCGCCTCAATGATGGGTGATTCGCCTCTGTTGATGAGATCGATCTTTGTCTGAACTGGATCAACGCCAATTACTTCATGTCCATCCTGGGAGAGACACCCCGCCGAGACCGTTCCGACGTACCCTAATCCGAAAACGCTGACTCTCACATTTGCCTCAATTTCACATGGCCTTGAGAAAACCGGACGTCTTCGCCAAAGAAAAGTCCGAGTCGGGAATTCGACCCAACAAATCATTTAGATTTATTTCGTCACCTAGCGTCGATCGCATCGGTTAGCGTCTCGCAAAAACATAAAATTCAGCGAATGATGTCTGCTCGACATCGCCGGGGTCGTAGGGATACTCGTTCTTGAGAGTGGAGCGTAACCGCCATTCCGCTTGGTTTTCCCCAACCCATTGCGTAAACTGCCGGTGCCGCACATGTCGTGCAGGCCAGGCTTCTTCCACATTGCTCGAATAAACGATCACGAAGGACAGCCGGTGCAAAGAGCTGCCGCATGTAGGATTCGACATTAGAATTTTCCACCATAAGAGAACTTTTGCCGCGCAACGAACCTATAGATCCGACGAGCCATGCTTTTGTCTAATATAGATTCTTGCAGCTTGAATTCGTGCGTGAACGGCCTCGTCGCCAATCGCTGCGTTATAGCTCTCCTGACCGAGGTGGTGAATATAGGCGTTACGAACCCAAACCCTCCGAAAACCCTTTGCTGCTACACGTTTACATAGCTCCCGTTCATTGCCATAGTCCGGGAGACTTCGGTCGAAGCCGTCAAGCTGTTCCCAGAGACTCCGTCTTATAAAAAAGGCGAATCCAGAAACCCAAGTCAGATCCTCAACAATGGGCCGAGGGCGTTCGATTGCCAATAACTTCGCAAACTCGCATATCTGGCCTTCATTCCAGTTGGAGCGCAAATAGCTTGGCAGCGGCAACATTTGGGACGTCCCAGCAAAGCTCGTTGAGGGCCCAGCAACCGCAATTGATTGATCTTGCTCAAATACTTCGTTGACTAACCGCCAGCACCAAGGTGTGACCACCGTGTCCGAGTTCAAAAGGCAAAGATAAGGACGATTAGCCAGCTTAGCACCTACCTCACAAGCAACACTATGTCCGAGAGGCTTATCATGATGAACGCTCTTCCAGGCGTTCCGCCTGACGAAGTCCAGTATTAAGTTCCGGGTCTTCACGAGCCTAGATCCGTCATCGATAAGAACGATCTCCGCCTTTGGAGCATATTTCTCTAAACTAACTAGACAGCGTCTCGTGACCTCCGGTGAATCGTGGATCGGAACGATTATGGAAAGAAATGCGCTCGCCGCGGCGTCTTCGAGCGACTGCTCAAACAAAGTGTGGCCCGGGACGTTGCGCGTCAAGATTAGCCTTCTTAACTCGCGCAGCGTATTAAGAAATGGCCGTGGAAGCGCTTGCTTAAAGAAGTGCGGAATATGCAAACTCGTCACCCAGTGAAATCGCTCGAACGAGAGTTTCGGGTTAGACGCAAGGATACTGTGAGTGGCAGTGTCTGGCTTCTCATTCACCTGATGATTACTCCTGAAACCGGTTCTCTTTCTCAAGGAAAGGCAGACTCATGTATGCTTCTTTCCCCGTTCGTTCTCTTATCACTCTCGAGTCAGACCGCCGGTCTGGCTACAACCGCAAACTGCACAAACTTCATATCGTCGAACTTCCCAAGGAAAAGCGCGTTTACTACCTCGTACGCCCTCCGCAAACGTCTACTCGTGTACGTGGTTGCCGAATTAGTACTAATGCCGCAGACAGAATCCAATGCAAACCCCTCGCGCTCGAACATGTTCACAATGCTGGATTTGGTAAAGAAGCGGAGGTGTGTTCTGTCAAGGACACCGGAATCTCGATACTCCCAACGAGCATGGAATATAAGCTCCCAGATTATCGGAAAGCTCCGTATGTTGGGGATCGACGCAACAATGACGCCCCCAGGCGCTAGCAGACCCCGCGCATAGCGCAAAGCCATCTCCGGAACAAGCATATGCTCGAGCACATCGTTGAAAAGAATGCAGTCAAACGCCCCTGCGGGCAAATCGATCTCCGGGCTAAATTCGCCCACGATAACCCTATCGAGCTTGCTCATTGCAGTTGCAGCTGCGGTCTTCGTTGGCTCAACCCCCTGACCTCAACCCCTCGGGCCCTCTTAAGCGATTCGCCGAACGCCCCTTCAGCGCATCCAACGTCCAGAATTCGCCGGCAATGAGCGGGCACGAAGGCCAACATTTCGGGCCGTGGGCTCTGGAAGTAGGCGGTTGGTTTTGTTGCGTACCCAAGCTTCCCTGTGTATTCCGTCATGATAGCTGTGCCTCGCGAGTGAGATTTTTCGAGATCATCCCGCCCGCTTCATGGAAACAGCGAAATCGGCTAAAGAGCCCATGTGTCAGCGCGACGATTGCGGCGGTAAACAATCCCCTAATGCCCAAGCCAAAGAACGTGCTCCCGAACGAACTGGGCAGCAAAAGGGTGGTCATCCAGGCCGCGCCAAGAGCCGGGAGGACCGGCCAGATTTTGGCGATAACGTCTTGAAATCCGACTGAGAATTCTCTTCGTAGGGAGGGCAAGTACACCATAGCCTGTGAGGCATAGGCTATGAGCACAGCGGCGGCAACCATCTCAATTCGTCCCGATCGCAATGCGAGCACCAGCAAAACTAACTCGAGGGCTCCAGCAAGCATATTGGCATGCAGCATTGTCTTAGTTCGTCCTCTAGCCATGAGGCAGGGCCCCACAGGTTCGGTTACCGCCCGCACAATGCCGTACACGCAGAGAATCCTAAGAGCCATCGTTGCGGGCAGCCATTTGCCGCTGCCTTTGCCGAGGAAGGTCACTAAGAAGGGGTGCGCATTGGCAAGTAGTGTGGCGTTGGCGACTACCGCGATAAACGCTACTAAGTCGACCGTTTTGAGATACCAGCGACGAACCGCGGCCGGGTCATGTTGAATTGCCGAAAAGGCCGGGAAAAGCACATTGTTTACCGTATCGGACAGTAGCCCACAAATGAAGCTGCCCCAAGTAAAGGCCAGCGCATAGTAGCCAAGCTGGGTACTCCCCATGGACGCCCCGACGAGAAAGTTGTCTAGATTGAAGATCACAAACACCAAAACACCGGTTCCGAACAAAGGAATACCAAACCGAAGAAACTCACGTGCGTCTGGCCAATCGAAACACAAGCGGAAAGGAAGTCTCTTTGTGAGTTGGAGGACAATTCCGCTGGCAAGCGTTGCGCCAACATTAGCGATGATTACCGCCCAGTAACTCCACCCATGGAAAACAAGTGTTACCGCCAGAATGCATTGCACCGCTGCGCTAACCACCCCCGGAACGACCAATGCCCTGTAATTCATTTCCCGGGTCAACACAACCTGCGGCATGAACCCCAACGTGCTCACCAGAAAGTTCAGCGCCAACACTCGGATCACATTGCCAGTTGCCGGATGATTAAAAAGATGCCGTGCGAATGGGGCGATAAACAAAGCCGCTAGAAATGCGCCAACGCTGAGAACAATTTTCAACGTAAATGCCGTCTGAAGGTCTCGCGGGTGCAGTTGCGGTCGGCGAATCACCGCTTTGCCCACACCCATGTCACCAAATTGGCTCAGGAAGCCGATAATGATATATGCAAATCCAAGCACTCCGTAGTCGGCAGGCGTGAGGTTCCTGGCGACAACCATGCTTGTCACGGCCACGCAAAGCAGGGTCAACCCTTTACCAAAGCTGGTGTAGATAATGTTGCGAAATGTCTTGGCTTTAGAAATGGTCATGAGCGCCTATAAGGCCAGTCTATCAAGCAGAGTTAGACTCTATAGCCCGGTCGATCTTTCAAACTCTTAGTCACACCCTTCAAGCATAGCAGCCTGCGAACAACACACCTATAGCACGAAGCTATCCCATCCCAGACGGGTCCGCATGCTTTCGTCTCCCGACGCGAAACAGTGTCTTGTCCCAACGCCTCACTAATGACCACTTGAGATTTGGGAGCGACACTTGGGCACGCCTTGCCAAGCGCCAACCAAATAGAGCCTCGATCCAGGAGTACTTCCAGGAGAAGCGCGGTCTTTCAAGGCGTCCGCCCATACTCCTCGCCATCTCTTCGGCCTGCCCGAAGAGATCGAGCCTTTCCGGGTAGAAGCTACCCATCCAGTTTTGCAGGAATGTCACACACGCGCCTCGGGTTCTTTCACTATCCTCCAGCGACCGGAGATAGCCAATATGCAGCTTCATCGAAAGCCACTGCGCGTCCCGCTTTTTGTCCGACGCCCCGATATAACTTAGGCTGCTGGCCCCCGCGTCTCGATAGTAGACCCTCGCCCCGGGAACAAATCGAACGCCTTCGCTTGCCAGCAGCACGCGACAAAAATACTCGCCGTCATCGTCTCCCAATATCCTTGTGTTCCATTGCCCGGCAGCTTCAGTCAACTCTCTGCTCACAAGCCACGTGGCAGTTTGCATATACAAATTCTGGCCCATCTTTCTTATGAGCCATTCAACTTTAGGCAGATCAGTCCACAGCACAGTCGGAACGAACTTTGCTCGCGCAGACCGGTAGATGAATTTGCCCCATTCTCCAGAAACAAGCACTCTCCTATTTGGTGAATCACCCAGGGCGTGCATCTGCCGCGCGATTTTATCAGGGGCGATGAGATCATCAGCATCCAGCCATTGAATGTAGTCCCCGCTGCAAAGCGAAAATGCCTTATTCCTTGCCGCAGCAGCGCCCTGATTCGCCTGGGCATAGACCTTCACGCCATCCGATTCGAACCGCCGCGCAACCGCCATGGTCTGATCCTTCGATCCGTCATCGACAACAATGATCTCCTTGCGGTCCCAAGTTTGCCCAATTGCCGACTCAATCGATTCGGAGACCCACCGCTCCGCATTGTATGCCGGGATGAGAATCGATACCAGAGGTTTCATGCTTGAGTTCTCCCTATCAACGCTATATACACACCCCGGGGCAACTCCGCTACCGCACTCCCGGAGTGATGGATTTCGGCGTATTTCTTTATGTCCTGCCGCGTGGTTCCGAGATCTCTGTACAGATCGCTCGCGAAGTAGGCCTCGATTGTCCTGGCCAGGTCTGCCGGATCGCCGGGCCTGCATAGATAGCCCGTTCTGCCCTCCGCAATCTCTGCTCGGAACGAACCGACATCAGTCGTGATCAGTGGGAGGCCGAAGGCGTACCCCATGAAAAGCACGCCGCTTTGGAAGATCTCGTAATATGGAAGAACCAGCACACTCGCAGCCTTGAGGAGCAACTCCACCTCCGCGTCTGGAATGAATTCCGTCCTCAAGGTGATTTGCCCCCGCTCCAGTTGACCGGTGACTGTTTGCTTCAGCCCCGCCATGTATTTCTCGTGCCCCTTTTGCACCTCGCCAGCTATGACTAGCCCATCCATTCCAATTAGCTGCTCGAAGGCCGCCAATAGGTTTTCTACGCCCATACACGGCATGATCCTGCCCAAGCAGAGGATGGTATTTTTTGTCGTCCTTTAAGGCTATCCGCCTCAGTGTCTTTCCCCGAATCAAGCTTAGCTATCCCAAGATGACATATGCGACCAAGTCTTCCGAGAATGGTCACCGGAAGGTCTAACAGTTCGACTTGCTTCGCCCCTATCTCAGGACTTCAACGCTGTCCAGTTCAAGCGTCCCCAACTTCTTATCAGGCCGCGCCACTTCTGACATTGCCTTCACACAAAAGAGGAAGCATGCGAACGTTACTCTGAAACATAGTGCCCGCGGATGGGATTAATTCCAACCAGAGCGAGGAGCTTTCCCAGGTGATCGCACATCTTGACGAGCAACGTCATGAATCGGTGGTGGCCGGCAACCTGGGCGAGGGGGAGCGCGATCAAATAGAGCGGCACTGCCACAATCGATTTGCCGATGCTCGCGGCGCCGCAATCCGGCTTTTGGAATGAGCTGTAACCGCGCAGGAGTGCTCTCCTCAGGTGGTAGGAGCGTCGCCACCGTCCCCGGGGGACCGCCTCGTATACGACTGCCTCAGCCGACCAGAAAAACCGCCGCCCCTCCTCCATCTTGCGGCGAAAGAAATCCTGGTCCTCGCCGGACCGGAGTTCCGGACAGAACGGCTGGCCGTCGCCCCGAACGAGATCTCCCCGGATGAGTACATTGGCGGTCGGTGCTTCGTGCCAATCGACTGGTGTGCCGGTTAGGTTCAAGCGGCGTTGAAGGAGGCTGCTTTTGCGCAACCATGTCGGCGGCTCTTCCTCAAAATGCCGTTTCACGTGACCAAAAACTCCATCCGCGGAGTAGGTCAGACAAGCCTCATAAAGTTTGATGAGCCACCCTGGAGCGGGAAACTCATCGTCGTCGATGAACGCCAGGTAGTCACCCTTGGCGCTGGTGACAACCTTGTTTCGGGCTCTCGATATACCCTGCTGAGGCTCAACATCATAATCGACCCGGAGCGGAGATTGGCGCTTGAACTCCTCGATAACCGTTCTCGCCGATTCTGCTGCGTCGTTGTCCACGACCACGGCTGAAAACGTAAATTCGTCGTCGGTTTGCTGACCGCTCAGTTCCTCAAGCAACCGGCGTAGCATCCTCTGGCGCCTATAGGTGCAGATGCAGACACAGATATGAGGGAGCGGCGGCGGAGAGACGGCCGTTGGGTTTGCGCGATCTCCAGTTGCTTCTTCCGCTGCTTCCATTGGGTGTTCTAGTTCCAGCGCTCCTTAGAGACGTGTCCGAATCTGGCAAGGCTTCGACCGGGGTCCTGGAATTTCCAAGAGATGAGGCGGTCGGGTTTACCCTAGTCTATGCAGCTTGCTCATCTTGCGCGACATTAAGCAGCCTAAGATTGAGGCATACCCGCTCTCAACCTCCCGCAAGTTTCTAAGCTCTCGCAGCGCGGGACCGAACCTCAGTTGATGAATCTTGCACTCGGCTGAGTTGTAGTACGCTTCCCGTAGCAACTCTCGGATTGGTTTCTCATACACACTTCCAACAACCTCCGGCATCGATAGCCACTTGCTGTACATTCGCTCCAGGCAGTCAAATACCCGATCATCCCTCATCGCATAAGCATTGCAGATTCCAAGCGATCGCGTCGGGGACCTATCAGCTTCGGCAAGTGCCTCCCCCACAAAACAGAACCTTACCCGAAGGCTTAGCCGAAAAAAGAGGTCAGTATCTGATCGGATAAACTGGCTCTCGTCAAATTCACCGATCTCCGCAAAATAGGACCTTCGTATCATAAGAGCCGGGGTGTAAAACGGTTCTCGTTGGGCGACAATATACTTAGTTGGCTCGTCGAGCACGCCGAGGCGCGGCGCTTCGCGAAAGCCCGCATCTTCGAAGGCCGTCAGTCTATTTTCTTTGTCTCCGCTAAAATAGGTATCTGTGAAGCAAACCCCAAACTCACCATCAAGCGAGGTTATAGCCTCAATCTGGCGCTCGATCTTCGTCGGGAGCCAAACATCATCGCTATCTAAAAACGCAATCCACTCCCCGCGTGCCTCGCTGATACCCCTATTTCTCGCTGCCGCGCATCCAGCGTTTTCCTGCTTAATCACCCTGACGCTCGGGCCGTAGCGTCTGGAAACACACTCTGAAGTGTCGTCCGTCGAGCCATCATCCACGACGATGATCTCGTCAACGGGCAGAGTCTGCGCGAGCACGCTGTCGATCGCGATAATCACCTGCGTCCGACGATTGTATGTTGGAATCACTACGGAGATTTTCACGAATACCACTTCCTCCTCGTGAGCGGCTCGATTAACTCCATGCGTAGTCCTCCGCAACATTTTCAGTCGATTCGGCTCGGCAGACTCGACCACGTGAAACTGGAGTCTTTGTTGTAGGGACGATTTGGGCACACCGATTGACTTCAGAATCGTTAGTTTGGGGGTGACGACTGTCTGCCCGTGTCGCTGACCGTAAGCGGGTGCGGGTAGGTGAATGGCTCATAGCTCATCGTCCAGGTGTTCGTCGCCGTGCAGATATAAAGCTCGCCCTGCTCGCCGCCGCTCTGGTTCCAGTTTCCCTGGTCGGTGGCCCAATACGCTACGCCCGCTACACAGGTCGTGGGCCGATTTGCCAAGATGCCGAAGCCGGTGCCGGTTGTGCCGTTGAAAGGCGAAGTTGCTGAAGACTGCGCCGAGGTCGATACCTCTGCGTAGTAATCCCGATTGGGCAGGATACGCTTGGAGAACCCATACACCGGTGTGCCAAAATGCCCCGATCGCGTGTCGGCAAACTCATAAATGGGTTCCAGCACCTGACTGGACCATCCTGTTGGGGTCGGACCGCCATTAGGCCCTCTTGTCCCTGAAAGGTAGGTTCCTCTAACGCGACCCGGCTGGTCCAGGCAAATCGTGGAGCGGAGAATCTGGTAACGGTCTCCGATCGCCATCTTCGCCCCGAAGAAAGGGTAGGTAGCCGTTAAAGAGTCCGAAGTATTCGATGCAATCTCGAAGCCGATGGATCGCGTCATGTCGTAGACAGAATATGGAAATCCATTTGCGGTCGCGGCACCGGCCCACTGATTCGTGCTCCATGACTGGCTAGTGTCGGTGATCGAGTTCGATCCGCCCGTGGTGATGGTCCCGCTGGCATACACCGTTCCATCGTTTAAGTCGTATGCTCCCGAACCCGCGCAGAAGCCCCACATAGATATGGCTCTCCAGGCTCGAGGTTCGTCCATGTGGATGCCTGCGTTAAAAAAACTAGATCCAGTAGCGGTGAAAGTGTTCTCAAAAACATACCCTGTACCGCTCGGGAAGTTGCCGCCGCCGCAGCTACCGCTTGTCATCGAGCAGTTGATCTGGTTACGATAAACTTCCTTCTGCCGAGTGCCACGATCGCGCCCTACCCACGCCGTGCCGTGCGTCGAGAAGAGCCCGGTTCCTGTCGTGCTGTTCGATAGGTTGTAGCGGATCACATAGCGGTCACCGCCAAGACCGTTAAAGCCCACATCGTTTTCGCTACCCCGCGCTCCTTCCAGATCATTGTTCTCAAGAAAGAGCGCCAGTGCGGTTCCGGTACTGTCGGGAGCCGCAAAGGACTCATCTCCATAGTCGCCTACGCCCTCCCACGCAGAGAAGCTGATCTGCACCGCCGCCGCCCTTCCTCCGCCATAAAACGTGTCATGGTCGTAGACCCCAAACATATTGTTTGAAATCGTGAAAGCGCCGGCAGGATCGCTTGCGTAGCCGACATCGAACGTGATGTTGTCAACCCTGAGATTGGGGCACCCGCTGGATGTACAGGTTCCTGAGGTTCTGATAGCAACTGCCTCATTGGTCACCCCATTTTCCGGCTTCAAATACATCATTGAGTACCGCATCAATTGACCGTAAGGAACGCCGGACGCAGAAAACAGCGATGAAGTCATATTCTGGATGAGGATCGTCGTGCTGGTTCCGGCGCCAACCGTAGATGCTCCCGTTTTCGGAGTTCCCTGACCCTCTATCGTGATGCCGATTCCAGCGATCGTTATCCCTGTGGTCCAGGTGCAAGTCCCTGCGGGAATCACAATCACATCTCCATTCACCGCCTTATGCTTTGGCCCATTGATAATGGCTTTCACATCGGAATAGTTGCACGTCGCCGCCGTATAGGTTCCTGCCCACGCAAGACCAGATGCCCAGAGTAGGCAAAGAACTGCCAGTGTCTTCATTCCTTCGCCTCTTTCATTCGTTCATCTCCGTATCACGGCCGAAACACCAGCACGTTGGGCAGGGCCGGTAAATCGAATTGCCGCGATTCCACAATGTCGAACTCGCGCTTGATTAAATCCAGCTTTGCGGTCACCCGAGTCTTGATCACGCCTGGCCTATGATCTCCGGCGTAGAGGCGGACAATGAACACGCCCGTGCTCTTGAGGCTTTTCGAGAACTTCTTCAGTATCGGCAGTACCTGCCCGTAAGGGACGTGATACATCGACTCGCGAAATAAGATGATGTCGAACTCCTGAGTGGGCTGGTAGCCCAGAAAGTCAGAGTTGACGAAGCTATTCTTCGCGGCTCGACCATTATCCTGGGAGCGCTTGACAGCTTTAGTCAGAGCAGCTTCGGAAATGTCAACGCCGATGTAGCTTTCATAGACGTCTGCTGCCAGCTCATTCGCAGTATTCCCTGGGCCGCAGCCAAGGTCCAGGATGTTCCCGTTGTGCGCGTACTTCTCGAGATACGGATACACACAGTCGCCGGCCGTGTTGTCGATGAAATCCCATTTCGTCCCGGAATACTCCTTATCCCAAAGCCGCTTTTTAATGCCTGAGGGGCCATAGCTCGCAATAAATCCGCGGGCAAATGTCAATGTTCGGTTCACTATGTACATTTAATGATCTCCAATGTGCGTTGACCTGTTCAACGTCTCGCGCTTGTGCTTTTTGTCGTAGGCGGATTAAGCCTCGTCTTCCGAGCAGGCTCTTCTACTACGGCACGTTCATTTACTTGGAGGAGCCAGTACCGGCGGCCAGCCACTTCGGCGGCGGAAGGTCTGGCTTCGGCCCACGCTTTACAACCCAATCCAGTACGCGAGTAACAGCCTGCGCCTTCGCCTCCCAGGTTAAGCATTCCGCTGCGTAAGCCATACCCTGCCGCCGTAACTGCTCGAGCAGAACCCGATTCTGCGCCAGCTCCGTCAGAATCCTTTCCATCTGTGCCACGAAATCGTTCTCATTCGTGAGAGGCACCTTGAACCCCACATCTGGATGAACAATATCTCCAGGCCCGCCGAAGTCCGCGACCACAGGTACGGCGCCAAGCGCGAGAGCTTCAAAGACCACACCTGCGCCGAAGTCGCGAACTGATGGAAACACCATTACATCCGCGGACCGCAACCGCAGCATGGTTTCGGCATGAGGGAGCATTCCGCAGAATGAAACTGCTTTCTCGATCCCAAGAGACCTCGTGAGTTCCTCGAGACGGCTCCGCTCCGGACCATCACCAACCACTGTGAACTGGGCCAAGTCCCTTCGCAAAAGGGGTTCAGCGGCACGCAACGCTAGATCGCAAGCCTTAAAAGGAATCAATCCACCGACGAAAATCAACTCCAGCCTTGTCTCGTGCCTTGGGCCTCGCACGCTTTCGACACAAGAGGACTGGCTAATCCCGTTCTCCGGGATAAATACCATCTTGTCGCCATAGCCGTAGCGGAAGAATTCGGCATAGGTTTGCGATGAGCCCGCTATGATTGCGGCAGCCCTGCGATAGGTAGATTGAGCAAAGGGCATAAATCTGCGCAGTATTCTCAGGCTGTCAATCCATCCCTTCTGCTTATCGGCCTGGCTGAAGCCTTGCGGCCAGGGCAAGCCTCCATTGATCGGTCCGACAATGAACGGCACAGAACAGTTTCGCAGCAAGAATGGGAAAACACTTGGAAAGATTGAGTTGATTGGCGAGAACCTCAACACAACGTCGAAATCCCCCGCGATAATCCGAGCCCGCATCCAGCGCCAGGCGCACCATTCAAAAGCAATTGCGAAGGGATACATGAAGACCGTCATTGCACGGTTGTGGAAATTATTCTTAAAGATCCAGCGTAGACCCCACGAGAAAACACGGTCAAGCCAGGGGACGGTGATCGTCTCAACGCCGCGAAATGGCGTCTGCGAACGCCGCAGTGCGCCTTCGTTGCGCGAGCTGCCCACCAGCGTCACGTCATGGAGTTGCGCAAGGGCCTCGGCGTGACGGTAACAGACCAGAGAAACACTAATAGATTCCGGGTTGGCATCGGGGGCTAAAACTAATATCCGCAATCGACTCACCCAAGATTCCTTGTAAAGTGCACCTGTCTAGGCTTGTAAAAGAGGGCAAGAACGCAGCTAATCTCTTGAAAACCCTGCCCCAAGCACTTGCGGCTTTCCGGTTGGCTGCACCTGAAACCTGAACCATGCTGCAGACCCAACCCAATGCCCTAAGCCGGTTCTTGAAATAGCCCATCGCGGCATCCAAAGCGAAATCGCCACGATTAGAACCAGAGTATAAATACCACCGGACATTGCATCCGTAAGTAAACTCAAATCACGTCAATCCGCGCTGGGCAGCGTAAACGGTCTCGCCCTCCGGGATAAGTCCGTTGGTGTCAGACTTTCTGCTCGCCGTGGCGCCGCGCAAACCATGAATCTTGGGCGATTCGCGCTGGATAAAGCCAGCAACGATTCCATTGGCACTGACCACCGCTAACTGCAGAAAGATCCATGCCAAAGCCATCATCCTGAATCCAGCTTCGGTGATTCCGTAGACTGCGGCGACCATTACATAAGCGAGCATGAGGCCACCGAGGGACGCGTTCAACCGGTATGCTGCTACTGCACGCCTGTAGCCAGTTATTAGAATCAATGCGATTAGCCCCACGCCCACTAAGCCGAGTTCCAGGTAAACTTCGATATAGCCGTTGTGTGCCTCGTTCAGTCCCTCGGGGTGCCACCAGCCTTCGGCTAACAATCTGCTCTGGAAGTTCAGCACTGCGGGGCTGATCCAGTAACTCTCGAATCCCGCGCCGACGATCGGGTTGGGCGCTGTAGGAATCAAGGCCGCCCAAATCTCTGTTCTCCCCGAAAAATTCGATTTTCTGCCAAGCATATTTGTGACAAATGTCGAGCCGCCCAGGATCATCGCGAATCCCCCGGCAAGAATGAGCCCCAAACAGAGCATGTGGACTCGGACACGCCGTTTCTTGATCGCGCGCAGACCTGTCGCGAAGATGATCGTGCTGCCGAGGACAAAGCACACGCTACTTGTAGCCGAGTTGGCCATCAGGAAAAGTGCAATCCCGAAAACCAGTAATGTGCCCTGTGCCAACAGCTGTCGACCGCGATTCGGCCGGCCTTTGGCACGCAGGAGAGTTATGAAGTACCATACTGTGCCCAGCGAGATAACAAGCAGCATCATTCCGAGCATGTTCTTGTTCGTTGCTACGCCGGTATTCATCGGGGCCCCGTCGGGCGTGTAACCCCTGCCGAGGTTTCCGAAATACTTGATAAACAGAACTGAAGTCGGGAACAAGAGGAAGCCGACGCGGGAGAAAAGACGGTAAAGAGCATCGTGAAGCCGTGGCTCGGTCACAATCACAAGCACCATCGCCAGATCGCCGATGGACTTGATCCACCGCTTGAACGCTACATCCGGATGATAGGACCAGGCGACGCTGATGAGGCAATAGAAGAAGTAAATCAAGATAGGCCAGTTTGCTGCCAACAATTTGCTCACCCGGCCGCTGCGGCGAATGAGGACGCCGATAGCCGCTGCCATCAGAACTCCCAAGAAAGCGGCGTCCACTGGACTACCGTCAAGTTGCACATCGCGCCCAGCATATCTGATGCCGAGCCAGACCGACACCGGCCTGGATCCGATGAGACATATCCAGATCGTCGGGAGCCAGAGGGCCTTCGTTGTGCGAAGCGACCTGTCTCGATTGAGGTAAAAAAGACCGGCAATTCCACAAAAGCATACTACGGTGGCAAGGAGAGAGTTCATGCGGCATCCACGAATAGCCGATGGATCAATTCCAGCGAGAGGAGTCGGTGAATCTCGGTCGTGTAATTGTGATCGCCCTTTAGATGCCCGCTTACGACTGCTTCTACGCTCTTTCGATCCAGGTAAGGGCGTGCCAGCGAGCGAGGGTCGAGTAGCATCTCCTGCACGTATTTCGCAAGAATGGTCCGATACCACCAGCGAAAGTGAAATAGCTTATGCCGCCCCATCCACAGGCGCTCCAGATGAAATGGCGCAAGCGCGTGATCTACTTTGGCAACCCACTGCGGCATACCGTAGTCGTAGGCGTATTCGGCCTTGAACGTGAACTCCAGATAAGCCCGGTTCATCGCCGCGGCGATAGGATTCGTTCCGCCGAGCCCTCGATCTGTGCGAAGCCGCGCCAGCGCCGGGCTTCCATCGCGAATCAGCCGAAGCCGCACATCTTCGCCCTTTTCCTCGCGCGGCGCCCGAAATATCGTCCGGACAATTTGATTATCCAGGTAGGGAGAACGTAGCGTCAGTTGCGTCTGCTCCAGCATTAGAACGCCAAAGTTATATGCCGCCGGCTGACGGAACGCCACCATGGTGGTCCGATTGCCGCGCAATTGATCGCGGTAAGTCTCGCCCGCCCGTAGCACCTCTGCGAGAACCTCTGGCAGGAAGATATCTGCCTTAGGCATCACGGCCTTGAACATCACCGCCGCGCGGATGATCTCGCTGCCGAATGTCCCTACCATTCGTACCGGTGCAATCTGCCGAGCCATTTCGTTGGCATACAAATCCCCGGACCGGCTAACATCCACGCATCCGTCGGTCAGATAGAGCGTCCGTTCAGCGTAATGCGGGAATCGTTCCAGGCATGTCTCATTGACCGTAACCACTTGGTACGGCTGCCCGCAGATCTCTGCCACTTGCCTCGCCAGGTAGACATCTTGATTCTCCTTATACATACTGCCGAAGGTGTAACAGGGCAACGACCCGGCTGGAGCCTTGCGCCAAGCCATGATAATGCGCGTATCCAGACCGCCCGTGAGTGAAACACCTACACGTTCTGGGCCATTGAAATACCGCGGCAGGCTGCTCGTAAACGCATCGCGCAGGCTGGCGTAGTAGCTTTCGGCATCGAGCGGCTCTTGCTCTTCCCATTCGCTCGGTTCAAAGTAAGTTGCTTTCCTCTCGAGGGAGCCGCCCCGGAAACTCCAGGCCGAACCCGGTGGCAGTGCATGAATCCCGCGAAACAGTGTCCGGTTCTCTAGAACGCAGCCGCAGGCTATGAATTCACCTAGACCGCGCGGTTCAATGTTTCTCAACTCATGCCGAACTGCCAGGATCGCCTTGGCCTCAGCCGCAAAATAGAACGCGTCCTCGGCCTCGTGGAAGTACAACCGTTGCAAGCCGAAACGATCATTGAACAGTGTGACGGCGCCGTGCCTGCGATCGATAAGCAAGCCATGGAAACGTCCATTCAGGTTTCGGAAGAAGTCGGGGTCATCTTCATAGCGATGGACTAGATAAGAAGGCCCGGTCTCTTCGCATCCGTGCCCTTTCTCCCTGAGGCCCTGAGCTGTGCCCGGCTCGGGATAATCCTCGCCGGAAAAAACCAGCACGACATCGCCCCGCTCGTTGCGAATCGGCATTTCGTCGGAGAATGAATTCTTGCGCGCCACCCACCCAACGTACACTCCCAACGATTCGTCAATCCACATTCCTGACACGTAAAAGGATTCGTGAAGGAGGGGCTTGAGCATTTCTGTGAGTTGCTGCTCTGCCCACTCGCGTGGCCTCTTCGTAATTAACCCAACGATTCCCGGCATGCTCGATCTCCTATTACGAATCTTGTTCCAAGATCGGGAACCGGTGTCTGTACCATAAATACCGAAGGTCGCGGGCCTTCGCGAGCAGAGGCTCAGGAAGCCGGTCAACAAATTTGTGATGCAGACCGAGGCGAAAGGCAGCCCAACCCAGGCGAGTCAGAGGGACATAATAGCGGGGCAGATCGATCCGTTGGAATCCATTGCGCTCTTTGAAATCGCTGAGACTACTGCGCTCCTTTTTCCCATACGCAAAATTCGAATACACCAGATGCGAGATTCCCCGGTCGGCGCAAGAACGGACAGCTTGCGCAACAAGTGCATTCGTGGGCGCCTTATCCCTGTGTCGGATCATCGAAACGATGTGCATCATGCCTGCTTGCATTCGGCTCTCATCGGTCGTTAGTTTGATAAAACCTATCAAATCCCCGTCGAAATAGGCGCCGATAAAGATACTCGTGTCGAGAAATGTAGCGCTCATTTTCCGCACCTGGTCCATGGTCTTGCCGTAATGTGGGAAGCGCCTTCCCTGGCGGACCGGGCTCTCGCTGTAAATTGCCCATATCCCTCGTGTTAGAGCATCGTCGAAGACCACCTCCTTGACCACGACCCCCTTCTTCGCGGCTTGTTTTGCCTTATTTCGCGCTTTGAATCCAATTGTCTTGGTCCACCAATCCTCGAAGGTCGAAACCCGGAGGACGGCGAGATTATCCAATTCCATTGGGTAGTCAAACTTCGGGGATACATCGGGCAACCTCTGCATGAAAGTAAAGATGTCAATCCTCTTATGAAATTTCTGCAAAGCATCGACCAATAGTTCCGGATTGTCCAGAAATTTGTATTTGTCTCCATCAAGCCTGGCAATTCGCACCAGCCGGCCCTGCACTTGAATCTCACGGCCGCAAACCATCATGCTTGGTCTCCTTCCCCGTGACCTTCGGATTCAAGCAACAACGCGCAGCTCCCTCAGATTCAGTTGAGCGGTTGTCGGACGACTGCAGAGCAGGTTGAAGCTTCAACGGCAGGTTATGTCAATCTGATTTCATTTTCGTCAAGTGCTATGGGCATGCTCAGCTCATCAAAGAAGGGGATGCAGAACATGCTCAGACTTGGGCATTACGGCCGGTAAGATGGATACACATTTCATAACATTTGGCTTTCATTCATTCGGTTCCGCGGTCTGCATCTCGTCAGAGCGCGGCGATGATGCTCTGTACTGACCTGCCTGTGGATTATCGTTTTTCTCTTCCAATCCTGAAGACGAGCGAGACCCTAGAGGACTGGCATCGCGGAGCACTGTCGCTGTCTGCCTCGTTGTCACACGCAGCTTGCCTGCGAGGAATTTCTTCAGCCGCAGCATCTGTTCTCGTTGGACAAACGCGACCAACTCTGACGAGAGTGGGATGTTTATGCGCCGAATGAGTGACCAGGCGTAGCCCGCCCCCAGAGCCAAGCCTCCAACTAGAAAAGGGCGTTGCGTCATTTGGTAGAAGGCTCTAAATACCTCCCAAAGCGGGTGGTTTCCTACGGAGTAGTCCTTCATGCCGAACTTGAATCGCGCTTTCAGTCCGCCCGCTAGAGCCGTCCCCATCTGTCTGTGATGTAGGCAGACTTTCCCAGTAAAAGTCCGAGTTTGCCAGCCGTGCTGCCGGGCGGATATCACAGCGACATGGTCGACGCAACCGACCTTCAGGGGCATGTAACCGCCGATCTCTTCGAAGCACTCCCTTCGAAATAATTGACAGCCTCCCCATACATTCTCGATGTTTGTGAAGCGGTAGTCGTACTGGAAAGTCCCCTCGCGAAAAGGCGAACCGGCAACGCCGATTTGCGGGGCATCTCGCATCTTTCCAATCAGATACTCAAAATGGTCGGACTCGAACGAAACGTCCGCATCGAGATTGCCAATTATTTCGAAGTCAATGTCTTTTACCCGCTCGCAGCCAGCGTTGAATGCATAAACTTTGCCTGCGAAGTTCCGCTCCGGACGCTCCGGCATTCGCACTAGTTCAATCCACGGATTGCCCGCGGCGTACTCGCGCACGATCTCGTCGGTCCCATCGGTCGAACCATCGCTCACAATGACCCACTTAAGTGGTAGGAGCGTCTGCGCAATCATCGACTTCAGCGTCAGTTCAATGAACTGAGCTTCATTTCTTGCAGGAGTAATGACCACATAACTAGCTATCATTGACATGAGGGAGAGGGCATCGAATACTTAGATGAAGAAAAGGCGGGTTGTTTATATCATAGGCGGAAGTAATTGTCGCTTGTCTTGGGGGCAAGCAGCCCGACATCTGACTTGCATCCTCGCAATCTCCGAGGTGCAAGTCATTTCGGCGCTTTCTGCGCTGACTTTTACTATAGGGCAATGCCCGGATATGCAGAGCTGCACACACTCCACCATTCGACTATGAATATCATCTAATGATGTCAGTTAGGTGAATTCGCGCCCTTGTTATCGAGGAAGCCGGACCCAAGTCGATGCCGGTTCGTCTACAAATTCTCTTTGCTCCCAAGCGGCCCAACGCAGCTTTGCGAACAATGCGCTAGAATTTCTTTGGCTACTCGGCTTTGCTGTTGAATCGTTAGGTGCGGGAACATCGGCAGAGATAGGATTTCAGCAGCTACACGTTCCGCTACCGGGCACTCTCCCTCCCGGTAGTTCAGTGAGGCATAGGCATTCTGCAGATGCAACGGAACCGGGTAGTGAAGCCCTGTTCCAATCCCTTCGCTCTTCAAATGGCTCATCATCGCATCGCGATCCTGGGTGCGGATTACGTAGAGGTGAAAGACCGCACGGGACCAGGAAGGCTCGTGCGGAATGGTAATGTCTTCATTTTCCGCGAAAAGCCTGTCGTATTCGGAAGCCCGGTCGCTACGCTGTGTATTCCATCCGTCCAAATGGGGCAACTTCGCCAGCAAGAGTCCAGCCTGAATGGCATCAAGCCGCCCGTTGTAGCCCTCCAGATCGTGATGATACTTCTTTGCTTGGCCGTGATCCCGGATCATTTTGATCTTGCCCGCTATGGCGGGATCATTCGTTGTGACAGCCCCGCCCTCACCGCAAGCGCCAAGATTCTTTCCTGGATAGAAACTAAATGCCGCCGCGCGGCCCATGGAGCCTGCCTTCATCCAGCGGTTGAGCTTCCCAGAGAAATATTCTGCGCCATGCGCCTGACATGCGTCTTCAATGACGATGAGGTCATAGCTCTCGGCTAGTTCCAAAATCGGATCCATGTCGGCCATTTGCCCATAGAGATGCACAGGCACAACAGCCGTCACAGGCCGCTTATTTCGCCGACTGATCAACTTCCCTGATGCATCTCGACTGCACTCATGCTCCAGAAACCTGCGGAGCATTTCAACCGACATGTTGTAGGTTCGCTCATCGATGTCAACAAACTCCGGCATAGCGCCAGCCTGCGATATGGCTTCAGTCGTGGCAATAAAGGTGTTGGGAACCGTGACGACTACGTCGCCAGGCTGCACACCTGAGGCGATGATGGCGAAGCGGAGTGCATCGGTCCCGCTACTTACACCCACACAATGCTCAACATTGCAAAATCTGGCGAACGCGCTCTCAAACTCCTCAACCACAGGGCCACCCACAAATCCAGCCGTGCGCAATATCCTGCGGAAGACGGCTGTCAACTCTTCCTCGAGCTCGATGTGCGGGGTTACCAAGTCGAGAAAAGGGACGCTATTGAGTTTGCTATCAGTCGTGCTCATCGCTATCCTTCGGATCTTCGTGAATGTAGCGCAGAATTCTTGCGGGATTGCCCGCCACGATGGCGTTGGGCGGGACATCCTTGGTTACAACGCTGCCAGCGCCGACAATGGCGCTTTCGCCGACGCTGATGTTAGAAAGAATCGTGACGCCAGAACCTATCGAAGCGCCCCGCTTAATGATGGTTCGTTCTACTGTCCAGTCGGTTTCTGCTTTGAGTTTCCCGTTGACCGTAGTCGCGCGTGGATAGCGGTCGTTGATGAACATCACACCATGGCCGATGAAGACGTTATCCTCAATCGTGACGCCCTCGCATATAAACGTGTGACTTGAGATCTTGCAACGCTTACCGATAATGGCGTTCTTCTGTATCTCCACAAATGCGCCGATCTTCGTTTCGTCGCCGATCTCGCATCCATAGAGGTTAATGAACTTCGACAGCCTAACGTTCTCGCCAAGCTTTACGTCGTCAGCAATGCACTGGTACGTGTTCATAGATAAACCAGCGAGCCCCTTTTGCTGAGCGACTCGCTCGCCGCCTCCAGCATCTTGACGACACGCAGGCCAGAACTTCCGTCGTTGAAAGGCTGTCTTCCACTCGACAAGCAATCCACGAAGTAAGAGAGCTCCTGATGCAGTGCTTCAGCCTGATCCAGATGCGGCGCCCACATGTCTCCTGACCGATAGTTCACGAGCAAATCGTATACGCCTTCCCGGTTGGTTATCTTTACGCCCTTGTCGTACACCCTGACCTTTTCATCTGGCTCCAGGTCGTTCCACACCAGCATCCGCTTTTCTCCGCTGATGAGCGTCGTCCTGATCTTTACCGGGGAAAGCCAGTTCACGTTGATATGCGCGATCACCTTGTCAGAGAAATAGATCGTCATGAAGGCAATATCTTCATGGCCGTTTAGGTGGCCTTGTCCAGTGGCCACAATCGCTTCGGGGGTCGCTTCAATCAAATGATTCATGATTGACAAATCGTGCGGAGCCAGATCCCAGAGGACGTTTATATCGTGCTGAAAGAGACCGAGATTGACGCGCGTCGAATCGTAGTAATAGAGCTTCCCGAGAGTTCCCTCCTTGATCAATTCCGATATCTTTACGACCGAAGGAGTAAACAGGAATGTGTGGTCCACCATAATCGTGAGATTCTTCCGCTCTGCAAGCTCAATCAGCTCTTCCCCTTGTGCTGAGTTGCTCGTGAAGGGCTTCTCGACGAAAACGTGTTTGCCTTGCTCAAGGGCTTGCTTGGTCAGGTCATAGTGAGTCCACACCGGAGTTACGACGGCGACGGCATCAATCTCCGTTGAGTTGATGAGATCTGAAGCGTTGGACGTTGTCGTGACGCTCGGGTAGGCCTTATGAGCTCGCTTTCGCGCTGCCGCATTCGTGTCGGCGATCGCGAGCATCTCGACGCCTTCCATGTTCATCAGGTTTCTGACGATGTTCGGGCCCCAGTAACCGTAACCGATCACTCCGAATTTCATGATGAACTCACCATCCCAAGCCCTTTGGTTCGCTTACGATTCAGCAGGCATTACCGCCTTGCAATGTCCGATAAATGCCGCGCCGGAAGGCATATTAACGATGTTTCGATAACGGGCTGGATCTAGACTGCGCCCGTTCCCCTCAGCACCGCCATGGGGGTACTCAACAGTATCTTCAAGTCGAGCCACAGAGTCCAAGACGATGCATATCTAAGATCGAGCCGGACCATCTCGTCGAACCTTACACGGCTTCGCCCCGTGATCTGCCATAGGCCGGTGATTCCCGGTTTTACTCTCAACACGCGATTGCGATGCCATGTCTTATATACGGCCATCTCGTAGGGAATTGGCGGGCGTGGACCTACGAGTGACATGTCCCCCTTGAAGACGTTCAGCAATTGCGGTAGCTCGTCTAGGCTGCTTCTCCGCAAGAATTTCCCCACCGGCGTGACTCTATGGTCCTTTGTCAGTTTGTAGATGCCTTCGCGTTGTGGATGGATGGATTGATGCTCTGCCTGGTTGACGATAAACTTCGTCACGAACTCCTTGTGAACGCTATGGTCGTTCTCCCAGGTCATGGAGCGAAACTTGAGAAATGTGAAGCACTTGCCGTATTGCCCAACTCGTTCCTGCTTGAATAACACCGGCCCCTTTGATGTGCTCTTTACCGCCAAGGCAACTGCGATGAGAATCGGAGACAGGAAGATCAACAGACACACACTGCCTGCTACGTCCATCACGCGCTTGACTTTCAGTGCGGAATCGTCCTTCCGATCGGGACTGAGCAAGTCAGGATAGAGGGCCGGTCCGATCGGTGTACCTGAATCAAAATCCTCCCAATCATCCGGGAAAAAGTAGAACGACATCTTCAAATTGGACATTTGATCCGATAACTTTTCATCCCGCAGGATTGTATTGACCCTGTCGAGAATCAGGCTCTTCACAAGATTCTTGTCCTCAATCTGAAGACCGGTGAACATAACGCCGACTGTGGTCCCCGCCTGGTACCAGCCAATCGCGTCAGTTTCTCGGATGGACACACTTAAGGAAGAGGCAATCAGCCCGAGGGATTCTTCTATGGTCCCAAGTACGGAATCGCTCTCAGTTTCTAACAAGAGCAGCAAAAAAGGAACGTTAGTGCGCTCCGTTCTTTTCCGCTCTAAAGCAATCATCCGCCTGAACATATCTTGGCTTAGAACTTCGAGGGCGGCACGCGCACCGATCCCAGGACGTGTTGTAGCCCGCCGGGTCGGGATATGTGTTGGCATGGTGGTCATAAGATGATCCTCAATCGGCAATGACCCTAAGATTGACCGCTTTTTCGATTGGCACCACTCGAAACGTGTGTGGCGGGTGAGAAGAGCCCGTAAGTCCTGAACAAATGATCTATGGCCTGATTGCAATCGCAGGGCTAGCGCAACGTGCGACTCTTACTAACTCCTGACTAATAGCAAGCTAGCAGTCCTGCCTAGGATTTAGAGACTTCGTCGGCCTGCGATATCTTCGGCTTATAGTGGTAGTAATAGCTGTTGTGCGCGGAGTTTCTTGAGCAGTTCAAGAGCGCCCCAATCATCTTCTTCTGGTCGATTGCATCCAAGCCCCTCTGCAACTGGCGCTTTTCAGTGATCCCCTGCCGCGCAACCACGAGGATCCCATCTGCCATTCGCATCCAGACGCTTGTATCTGCAAGCGGCAAAACTGGGGGCGAGTCAATGAAGATCCAGTCAAACCATTCTGCCAGTTGGTCCATCAGTGCCGGCAGCCTCGCGGATTGGAGGAGTTCGAGCGCATTAGTGGAAGCGTTGCCGGCGGCCAATAACCACAAGCCTGGCTCTTCCAGGTGGTATATTTTTGGAATCCCACCCTCCGCGCCCTGTAACCACTCGCTCAACCCTTTGAGATTCCCAAGTCCGAACTTCTGTGCGACGGACGGCCGCCGCAGATCGCCATCCAGCAGCAGAACCCTCTGCTTTGTGCTAGCAGTGAGCGCGCAAGCGAGGTTGGTGGCGGTCATTGTTTTGCCTTCTTTAGGAATTGTGCTCGTTATCAGCACCTTCTTCAAAGGTCTCTTCTGTCTGAGATTCCGGAGGCGCACGCCTAGCAATCTGAAGGCTTCGGCAGGCAGACTCTCGGTGTCGGTGAAGCAGACCAGGCGCTCTTGTGCAGATACTGAAACTTTCAGCTTCTGGAACTGATCGAAGACCCCCGCATCGGTTTGTATCGGCAGGTGCTCATTATTGGATTTTGTTGCTGAGCCTGATCCGCTCAGTGGCTGCGCTTGCACCGCTATCGGGCTTTCGGTGATCGATCCATTCTTTGCTTCAGGCGTCGCAGCCAGGGTGCCCGACTCCCATTGCGATGCCACTTTCCGCTCTTCGTTCCGGAGCACCTCGATTGCAGGAGCAGGTGGTGAAGACTCATTCCCGGGGTCTTCCCCTTGGGCCCTCTGCAATGCGTCAAATATATGGCTCATGTTTGCTCACTTCCATCTCCGCTGGCACTCCTGCGGTGGCTTTACTCCCATTCGACTTACGAAGTGCTTCATATAGGTCAACGAGCACGGCCATCGTCCGATGAATCTCGACCTCGTTGCTAGCCGCAGGCTTCAGCGTCGAAGACGGGTGGACGATGTCCAGGCGGAGTTCCTTCGCTACGCTTGTGATGATTTCAGGTGTCACGCAAGGTTGCCGCTTCGCATAGGCCGCGATCAGCGCATTTTCGCAAATCGTATTGATCAGGCGGGGAAGTCCTTTCGAGTAAAGGAACACCTCCCCGATAGCCGCCGGTGAATAGAGCGGCGCGGAGTCGGGGTCGGCTCCGGCAATCTGAAGCCGTCTCTCGATATACAGTTTCGTCTCCTCGGCGTTCAAGGGGATGAGTTGGGTCCGGACTGCTATTCGCTGCTTGATTTGTCTCAATTCCACGGAATCGAGCATCTCATCAAGTTCTGGCTGCCCGACCAGGACAATCTGCAGTAGCTTGTCGTCGGTTGTTTCCAGGTTCGATAGGAGGCGAACCTCCTCAAGGATTTCGGGAGACAACAGATGTGCCTCATCCACAATGAGCACCGTCGTCATTCTCTTTGCGCCACGCGCGACTAGAAACCTTCCAAGATCGAGCAATAACTCATACTTGCTCTTTCCTGCTGCAGGTAGCCCGAAGTCGGAAAGAATGTACTGCAGAAACTCAGTTGGCGTAAGCCGCCCATTGAACATGTAGGCGTAGGCGACGTCCTTACTTTCTTTCAGCAAACCCAGCAGGCAGCGAAGCAGCAGTGTCTTTCCGGTGCCCACCTCTCCCGTGACAACGACAAAACCTTTATGCCGCCGAACCCCATGATAGAGTGCCGCGAGGGCCTCGTTGTGCCGTTCTGTCGGCACAAAGCAAACCGGATCCGGCGTGAGATCAAACGGATTGTGACTGAGTTTGAAGTATGCCTTGTACATTTCGGGGGAAACCTATCCGTGCAGGAAGCTGAATGCAGACCCAGCCAGAATAACGCCAAAGACAACAACAGCCATGGCCCATCCAAGCATCGTTCTCTTCTTTTTGCCCTGTTCGTCCGACGGAGTCACAACCTCAGGAACCTCCGACAGGACTGCCACAGGCAGAAGATCGGTAATTTCTTGTTCGCTGTGCATCCGGTCATCCAGGAGTTCAAATAATCCCACAACCAGGAGACCAAGTGCGACGCCGACGCCTAATCCGATTCCGCAAAACTTCAGACGATTGGGGAAATCGGGCGTGACTGGCAGACTTGGGGCGTCCAGCATTCTGAACCGCTCACCCTGCTGCATGTGCTCCATACTGGTCGCCATTTCCGACTCGTTCTTCTTTTTCAATAGATCGTCGAAATTGGCCTTCGATTGGTCGTAGCCGCGGGTCAGGTCCGCCAACTGTTGGTCGCTTGCAGGCTCATTGTTCAAGCGCGCCTGATAGTCATTGATTCTCGCCTTGAGGTCGGTAATCGCCCGTTCCCGGTTCTCGACCTCCGCGCGATTTGCATGCAACTGGCTTTGAATTTGGAGGGTTGCCGCGTTCTGAGGGTGATCCGCAGGACTGGATGCCGCTTGGGATCCGTCCGTATTCTTGGCGTCCTTATCCTTCAGGCTGGCAACCAGGTCGTCTCTCAGCTTTTCGGTCTTGGCTATCTCCCGTTTCAGGTTCTGAACATCCGGGTAGCGATCTGAATAGTGAGAACTAAGGTTTGTCAGTTGAGCCCTTAGGGTCGTCAACTGTTGCTCGATCGCCGGTAACGTCGTGGGATGACCATCGACAGTCCCGGATGTATTGCTGAGAGATCGGTATTGTTCAAGCAGCGCCTCATAGTAGACGCCCTGCTGCTTGGCATTGTTGAGAGCATCCTGCTCGTTCTGAAGTTGCGCCTGTAGCCCGCTAAGGATTTGCAGATTCGTCGCCTGCTGCGTTGGCAACTCTCCTTCGTGCCTTGCTTCAAAGTCGCGGACCTTTGCTTCCTGCTCGGCAAGCGTCGTTCGCGCATTCTCCAGTTGGCTCTCAATGAATTTCGTTGTGTCTTCAGACGCCTGCTGGCGCGCCTTCAAGTTCTCGTCGATAAAAAGGTCCGTCAACTCGCTCGTAACTTGCTGCGCAACCTGGGGGTCGCGAGCGGTAAAGCCGATTGTAAATCCAGTAATGTCCCTTTGGTTTTCGCTTTTTACAAGAGCAATATCGATGTCTTTGCGCATCGACGCCACCTTTGAGTCCTGGGAGCCCTCTTTTCCATAGAGATGAAGCTTGTCAATAATCGTAAGGAGGCGCGTCCGGCTTAGAATCTGCTGCGTGATACTTTGCAGCCTGTCTTGCAGATCTTCGCTTACGTTCGGCTGGACGTAATTCGTAGGCATTGAAGGCTGCTCAACAAGAATCAGCGTGCTCGACTTATATCGAGGTGGCAGAACCCAACTTGCTCCCCACACAATGAGCCACCCGATGAGCAACGGAATGAGGAAGTACATGTGGCGCCGGCGCACTACTGCAATGTAGCGTTGGACGTCAAGGCCATCTGATTGTTGCTCTTCGGGAGCTTCAGTGAACTCAGCCATAGTTATCTTCCCAATGGTCTTTTGAATTGATATGAGATGGAGACAAACTCTCGATCGCTGTCAGGGGTCGTCGATGCCGCTGCGGTGCCCCCATAACTCAGATGTATACGCTGATAACCAAGCCTGGCCACGAAGTGCTCTCCCATGGGGTGGTCAATCGATGCGGTGCCTGAAACAGTGTGCCCACCCTGTTGTCCCGACACATTGGCTACACTCCCGTATATTGAATAAGTTGCTGTGGCGCCAGCGGTCCACGTGCGGGCCATTCGCCAACTAGCAGAGGCACTCGCATTCTTCGATTCGTAGCTTCCGATTAAGCCTCCGCCGGTGGTAGCGGTTTGCCTGTAGTTGGCTACCAATGAGCCCCTGTCCCCCTGCCAACCGATGCTCGCCATGACGGATGGTCTCCACGACCCAACACTGGGCACGGAGGTCTGCGCATATTCAGAATGTTGCGGACCTGCACTCACCGAAAGTGACAGCCGGTGTTCCAAAGTAAGGCTATAAAAGCCCATGAGCGTGTGCAGTTGCATTTCAACCTGACCCGCAGCGGGATTCCCGAGGAACTCCACATACTGATAGTTTGCGCCGATGGACTGAGTGCCCATGATCCGCCGATTGTAGAACGCCGATCCGCCGCGCGAGGTTGAATCATAGATGCCGGAAGACTGGGTCTGATTTGGATATTGAAATAGCCCAACAGTGCCCCCTCCACCAATCATGCTATTCGCGCTGTATTGGTAACTTATCTGGGCATTTGCCGTGTTACTGAGCCGGTTGATGAATGGAAAGAGTAAATCTGCCGGGGAAGACGATGGCGAGCCTGAAACGGACCCGCCAAGCTGTGAGTCACCCTGGTTGAATACGTTCGAACTTTTCAGAAAACTGTCTCCGCCGCTCAATGTCGCGTGCTCGCTCAGTCTGTACTGGAGGATCATTGATACGTTCTGGTCAAATTCATTTCGAGCTGCAATAGGCTGATAGATCGTAAACCCTGGGCTGTAGTTCCACGTTTGGTGAAATCTGGATATCGATTGGTCAAACGAGATCATCGGCCTTATCGTGTACGACATGCCGCTGATTGCCTGGGTCACATAGTAAGGAAACAGGTTGTCGTTGTACGCGGCTTCAAAGGCCACGCTTCCAGCCAGATAGTTGGAATTTTCCGCGGACTCAACCGAAGTCGGGAGGGCCTGACCGCTCACCATCGGGGGCGCAGACATGGGACTCTCGTTTTCAGTTGGGCCATTTGCCGTCGGCGTAACCTGGGCAAGCACTGAAATTGGCAATGCTAGTGCAACAGTCAAACAAACTCGGGTCAGCATGGCAGCCTTCACGGCACGACAATGGTGTCATTCGGTTCAAGCTTGATATTCTGCGCTGGATTCTTGCCCTTGATCACGTCTTTGTAGTTGAACGGAATCCGCGACTCGCCGCCGTTCGGGTCTTGTCGAAGAATGTAAATCCCCTTTTGTTTGGCGAAATCCCTGAAACCACCCGCTTGCGCAATCGCGTCCAGCACCGTTGTCGTCAACGTAAGTGGAAAAGAACCCGGCCTAGCCACCTGCCCGAGGATGTTGAACTTCTGACTGTTAATCTGCTGGACCATCACGGTAACTTCAGGGTCGGTGATGAACTCCTTCAGCTTGTCTGCGATTTCCTTCTCGAGTTGAAGTGGAGTTCTTCCCGCCGCCTGCACCTCTCCCACCAAAGGCAGCGAGATTCTTCCGTCCGATCTCACCGGAAGCACGCGAGAGACTTCCTGCTCCTTCCAAACATTGATCGCCAGCACGTCGTCATTGCCAATGATGAAATGGTCGTCGTGTGCCTTGCTGCCGCTGGCTTCAGCCGGTTGTGCGGACGGGGCAGCTGCCGGACTCTGAACTGCGGCAGCAGCCGGGGCACTGTCGCCAGCCGGGCTCGAAGCAGCAGCCTGCCCGAACGCGGAGCCGCTTAGAGCCACTAGGACAAGCCCTAACCACAGCGGTTGAGCGGTACTCACTTTCATCGCAATTCCTTTCGACCATCAACCAAGCGTTTACCCGCCGGTCCAACGGATCTTGTGCTTTCGCTGCCATCTCGCGTCGGGTTTTGCGCCGCATCCAGCTTTCCAGACTGGGAAGTTGCGGGCGGTATCATCTTGTACTCTTCGATCTTGTAGAGCACCGTCCGGTAGCTGACCTTCAGCAGCCTTGCCGCGGCCTTTCGATTTCCACCCGTCTTTTCCAGAGCCATGGCAATAGCATTTCTCTCTGCTTCCGATCTCACTCCCTTGAGCAGCGAGCGCAGCGACTTACTTCCCGAGGCCATCGCATCAGCCAGGCTCGGCGACAGGCCGGCGGCTTCACTGCGTGCCAACACACCCGCGCCGCTCCTGCCTTCAACGCTCTCTGTCACCGGTCGTCTGAATCCAGTCGCAAGTTCCTCATCCCCGACCATCAAGTATCTCTTGACCAGGTCCTCCATCTCGCTCAGGTTCCCTGGCCACTCATACGTCCGCCATGCTTCGATGATTGCAGGCGAAAACTCCCTCGGGGGAAGCCCATAGTGCCTTGCGAGCCGATGCATAAAATGCCGCGCCAGTTGCGCAATCCCCTCTCTCCGCTCCCTCAGCGGTGGAAGGTGGATGGAGTTTGCACTGATGTGTTGAATCAGTTCACTGCGCGGCTTCGTCTCGGAAGCCGTCCGGTTCCCGTTCGATGCACTTGCTGCAAATATGCGAACGTCCGACTCGGTGAATCCAGACGCTCCTGGCCGCATGAATCGCTTCTCGCGAATCAGCCTGAGAATACAGGACTGCAAAGTCGCGGGCATCTCATGGATGTCTTCCAGATAGATGCTTCCCCTAGCGCAGAGGTCGATCTTTCCATGTTTGATGGTTGCTGCAGCAGTCGCGCCCGCCGTCTCGTAACCGAATATCTCCCGCTCCAGTAGATCCGCCGGCAATGCCGCGCAACTCACTCGAGTAAAGTTGAATCCGGAGCGCACCGAAAGCTTGTGCATCAGGCGTGCTACGGTCTCCTTGCCGGTGCCTGCTTCGCCAACAATCAAAACCGGAACGCTGGCCTCCGCCAGCAGCGCTGCCTTGGCCCGCACCGTGCGCATCTGGGGGCTCATCGCGACAAAGTAGGACTCGTCGCCCAGCGCCTCGATATCATCGCTGGAAATATTGTCGTCGTCGGCCTCCGCTTCTTCAGGCAAGCTTTCTTCGATGACCGTCGCAAGTTGCCGCTCATCCAGCGGCCGGGTCAGGTAAGCCTTGGCGCCCAGTCGTGTGGCCTGCTCCTCACCTATCTCGTCGCCTGTGCGGCCAATTAGGATTACAGGCAACGACGGCCGAACCCGGCGCATCCAACGCAGCATGTCTAAACATTCCGCGGCGCCCTCGGTCGAATCCAGCATCAGCAGCTGCGGCGATGCGCCGGCACGCATATGTTCCATCGCTTCCCAGGTATCGGAAGCCGTCTCGAAGCGCCAGCAGGTCGATGCCTTAATCGTCGAGAGCGAGCGCAGTACTCCAAGGTCGCGGCTAACGACCAGCAGATTCGCTATGTCGGCTGAGGTTCTCATCCCAGGTTGCCTTTCGAGCGGGGAACCAGCGAGCGAAGAGAGATTAGCGATTGTCTTGGGGATTTTGGCCCTGATTCCCTGCCGTCACGTGAGCGATGGTTCCCGCAAGAACAGCGGAGTTCTCACGAAAGCCTGCATGACAGGATCAGAATGTGCTGATAGATCTGTTGCGATGGCTTGGGGTGCTTTTTGGAACCTCACGTTTCCGCGTGGTTCGCATAGCTTCGCCCTCTGAGTCACATTCCATTGGACCCCTGAAAGCATAGATGGAAGTCGGATTATCCTGCCGCGGGCGCGATACCGGGCCATCCAAGACACCTTCCCCATCCGCACAGGCTCCGCACCGATGAGGGATTGAATGCGCCCCAAAACCGACTCATTGAAGTTGAAGCAACCTTACAATGGGTTGCATGTTTTTGCAAGGGTCGCTTTAAACTCCAGGGTAACTTTAACCCAATCCCCATCGTGCAGGTCCCACCCCAACGTCAAGGGGCAATTCTGGATAAATAGCAGCGAATAGTCGTGAGCCGTTAGGCCGACAAACTGGACTTACATCATCCACAATGCGGACGATGCTGCTTCGATTCAATGCTTTAGAACTGAATAGGATTGTTCTGTCTGTAGTCCCAGTAAAGTAATCACTGCAAAGTTACCGTTGAGGATAACTCCGGGCATTCGGCCCTTTTAACAGGCTCAAAACTCAGTACAAAAGTTTGCAGATTCTTGCACTTTTCATGGAGCATGCGTGTCATTTGCAGTTCGGATCGGCCAAAAGCGCCCCAGTTGGCCCACGATAACCTGTCTTGAGAGAGGTCTAACTCGAACACCCCTGTTTCGCAAAACAAGCTCCGGCCACTAGCATGACTGGCCCCATGCACTGCGCGCCAGGCCGTCGCGAAGGATTCCTGCAAACACGCTCTCGGCCGGAC
>Ga0302274_10000291_pt1 | contig 52849 bp, 47 predicted proteins | sample III_Bog_N2_1_FD_198755 | JGI IMG/M metagenome (GOLD analysis project Ga0302274, IMG submission 198755) | Peat permafrost microbial communities from Stordalen Mire near Abisko, Sweden - III_Bog_N2_1 | ecosystem: Environmental > Terrestrial > Soil > Wetlands > Peat | place: Sweden: Abisko...
CGCGCCGTCGCTGAAAACCAGGGCGCGTGATGATAATCCACAGTCGTTTCCTCAGTTCATTCGCCCAACGGCTGGCTGCGGGAGCCGGTCAGGCGAAAATCGCGTCTTCGGCGTCGGTCGCCCAGTCGAGCCGGCGCAATTGTTCGCGGATTTTGCGGCGCTCGTGGCGGTGTTCAAAAGATTTGGGGGGACTCAGCCGCGCTCCGGCGGCGCGCTGGTGGGAGGTGCTGGTGTTGGATTCTGATTTCGGTTGCAGAGGTGTTTTCATATATACAATGGATGTGTCGGTTATCGGGCCTGTGTCCGGTTGTTATTTTTTGAGAACCGCCAGTTGTCCGGTCAGCCGCTCGGGTTAAATGCGATTTATTAAGTCGTCTATTCAATTATTAAGTTTGTTTCAATATTTAATTAAATTAATATAAATTGCGTCATTTAAACTAAATAACGATCAACAATGTCGTTATTATAGTCAGATTTAATGCAGTGTCAAATGTTTGTTTAGATGTTTCTCAAAAGCGGCCGCCGGGTTCAGATTTCCCAATCCAGGCCGGCGACCTGGTTGCGGACGCTTTTATCGCGGATGGTGAGTTGCTTTTCCTCATACACGACGAGGGAATTGGGCGCGACGCTCTGCATGAGGAAGACGTTGGCGCCGATGGTGGAATTGGCGCCGATGACGGTTTCGCCGCCGAGGATGGTGGAGTTGGGGTAGATGGTGACGTTGTCCTCGACGTTGGGGTGGCGTTTGCCGCCCTTGACGATGTGGCCGGCCCCGTCTTTGGCAAAGCTGCGGGCGCCCAGGGTGACGCCGTGATAGAGTTTCACGCGGTTGCCAATCACACAGGTTTCGCCCACGACGACGCCGGTGCCGTGATCAATGAAGAAGTGGGTGCCGATGGCGGCGCCGGGGTGGATGTCTATGCCGGTGCGGCCGTGCGCCCATTCGGTCATCATGCGGGGAATGATGGGTGCGCCGAAAGAGTGCAGCCGGTGCGCCAGGCGCTGGATGCCGATGGCTTCGATGAAGGGGTAGGAGACGATGATTTCTTCGCGCAGCAGAGCGGCGGGGTCGCCTTCAAAGGCGGCTTCGATGTCGGTGCGGAGGAGGTCGCGGACGGCGGGCAGCGAGCGGCAAAACTGCTCGATGATGGGCGGGGTTTTGCCGGTGGGCTTTTTGGGATTGCCAATGCGGACGCTTTTGCGGACCTGGTCGGCCAGCCGGGCCATGACGCGGGCGAGGCGCTCGGTGGTGAGGTCGGCGAGCGAGCCGTGATGCACGGCGTCTTCATCGTGAAAGCCGGGGAAGAGCAGTTGCAGGAGGTCTTCGCAAATCTGGCCGACCGCCCGTTTGGACGGCATGTTGTGCGAATCCCGGTTATTGAGGCCGCCGACCCGCTCGTAGGAGTCGAGCAGTTCGGTGACATACAAGCTCAGGGATTGGTGCATGAGCGGGTGCCCGGGCGGTCAGGGAGTGCGCCGCAGGTGGCGGAGGACGCGCACGAGGGTGTCCACTTCTGCGCGGGTGTTGTAAAACGCCAGCGAGGGGCGGACGGTGCTTTCCAAGCCGAAATGCCGTTGCGCCGGCTGGGCGCAGTGGTGGCCGGCCCGGACGGCGATTCCGTGTTTATCCAGGTGCTTGGCGATGGCTTGATTGTCCAGCCCGGGAATCACGAAGGACAGCACACTGGCCTTGCTGGCGGCGGTGCCGATGGGGCGCAGGCCGGGGACGGTGGCGAGCGCCTGGGTGGCGTATTCGAGCAGGGAATGCTCGTAGGCCGCCAGGCCGGGAATGCCCACCTGGAACAAATAATCTATCGCCGCGCCCAAACCGACGACGCCGGCGATGTCCGGGGTGCCGGCCTCGAATTTCTCGGGGGCGTTCTGATAGATCGTTTTCTCGAACCGGACGTCGCGGATCATGTGGCCGCCACCCTGCCAGGGGGGCATGGCTTCCAAGAGGGCCGTCTTGCCATACAGGGCGCCGATGCCGGTGGGGCCGAATATCTTGTGCGCGGAGAAGACGTAGAAATCCGCGTCCAACGCGGTGACGTTGATGGGGAGATGGGGGGTGGATTGCGCGCCGTCCACCAGCACCGGCACGCCGCGGCCATGGGCCAGGGCGATGATCTCTTCGACGGGATTGATGGTGCCGAGGGAATTGGAGACATGGGCCACGGAAACAAACCGGGTGCGCCCGCTCAACAGTTTCGCGTATTCTTCCAGAATGAGTTCGCCGCGATCATTGATGGGGATGACCTTGAGGACGGCCCCGACTTGTTCGGCCAGCAACTGCCAGGGGACGATGTTGGCGTGGTGTTCGAGTTCGGTGACGATGATTTCGTCGCCGGCGCCGATGTGCTTGCGGCCGTAGCTCTGGGCCACCAGGTTGATGGCCTCGGTGGTGCCGCGCACGAAAACAATTTCCTTCGCATCGCCGGCCCCCAAAAATTTGCGGACTTTTTCGCGGCCGGCCTCGAACAATTCGGTGGAGCGGGCGGCCAGGGTGTGGGCGGCCCGGTGGATGTTCGAGTTGTCGCGCGCGTAAAATTGGGAGGTGGCGTCAATGACCGCTTGGGGCTTGTGGGTGGTGGCGGCGTTGTCCAGCCAGATGAGCGGCTTGCCGTTCACATATTGGTGCAGGGCGGGGAAATCACGCCGCACGCCCTCGACGTCAAAGGCGGAAACGGGCGTGGGTGTCTGGGGATTCGTCGAGGTGCCGGGGGCGTGGGGGGAAACATCGCCGCCGCGCAGGAAATAAAATTCGGGCGTGGCGGGCGTGGTGGCGTCGGCCAATCCCAAGAGGGGATTGCCGGCGCTTTTTTTGGTTTCCGGTTTTCGGCTGTGCAACAAATCACCATTGCAACGGGGTTCGCCGTAGGCGTAGTTGTCCTCCGAATCCGCGGCATGGCCGCCGGCGGGCGTTTTTTTCGCCGCTTCCAAGCGGGGGGCGGCGGGTTGGGCGCTGGGATGCACGGGGGGCAAGCCGGAATTCTGGTCCGGGGTGGCGGTCGGGAGCGTGGGGAGGGCCGGCAACGCCACGGGGGCGGCGGACACGGGCGGCAACGCCGTCACCTGCCGGGTCGGACGGGTGATCTCGGAAAACGCCTCGGCCACCAGCCGGGCGACGAGTTCGGAATGCGCCGGCTCGGCCGGCGCTTCCGAAACCGCCACGGGCGCGGCCGCGTTATTTCCAGTTGTAGTCATGATATTCGTTCACGTGCACGTTGTCCAAACGGGCAATGGCGTCCGTGGTCAGCACGCTGGCGGAGAAATAGCGGGTGACCAGATGCGAGGCGATGGAATGTTCATTGGTGCCCATGTAGCGGACGGACAGGCCGGGTTCGACTTCGCCGGTGACGCCGGTCTTTTGCAGGCCCACGACGCCCTGTTCGGCTTCGCCCACGCGCAGGAGCAAAATGCTGGTGGTGGCGGACTTGGCGTTGATCTCCAGTTTGTTGGAGGGAATCAGCGGCACGCCGCGCCAGGTGATGAACGGGGAACCGAACAGATGCACGGTCGGCGGCGGCACGCCCCGGCGGGTGCATTCCCGGCCAAAGGCGATGATGGCGCGGGGATGCGCCAGGAAGAAGGCCGGCTTTTTCCAGACCAGGCCGAGGAGTTCGTCCAGATCATCGGGCGTGGGGGCGCCCGTGCGGGTCTTGATGGTCTGGGTCGGGCTGACTTCGTTCAACAGGCCAAAGCCGGCGTTGTTGATCAACTCCCATTCCTCGCGCTCCTTGACGGCTTCCACGGTCAGGCGGATTTGTTCGCGCAACTGGTCAATCTTGTTGCTATACAAATCCGTGACGCGGGTGTGGGTGCGCAGGACGGTTTGAATGGTGCTGAGATGATATTCGCGGGGGTCTTCCTCGTAATCCACGAAGGTGGTCGGCAGTTTCGGTTCGCCGCCGGCGACGGTGAGGAGGTCCACCTTGACTTCGCCGAATTCATTGGCCGGTTTGCCTTTGGCGGCCTTGGCGACGCGGTTGACGCGGTAAACGCCGCCGTCCACATCCACCCAGGGCAGGAGTTTGTGCAGCCAGCGCGGGGTGATGTCCGTGATTTGCGGGACGGTGACGGTGGCGGTGGCGAGGTTGCGCGCGGCGGTGGCGCTGAGGCTCAGATGCGGTTCAAGGGGTTCAGTGGCCATAGGGATGTTTAGTTGATGTTATCGGATAAAGGAGGTGAGGCGGAACGATTGCCGGGGAAGAAACGAGAACCCGGCCACCGGCGAACGGTTGGTTCGCAGAGTGACCCGACTCAGTTTTTCAACGCAGTGGTTCCACATAAATGCACGGCACTTAGCGAGAACTTCCGGTTGACCGGTCAGCCAGCTACTTACGAATTCAAATGCTTTGGATCATTGAGCCCGGGACGGATGATTGGGAAATCTCTCACGACCCGGAACGATTTAATCTTGAGATGAAGTATAGGATGAGAGTCATGGTCCTGTCAATCCTCCTTGAAACCCTGTTGGCGGAAGCGCTGGAGTTTGTAGATGAGGGTGCGGCGGCTGATGCCCAGGGCGCGGGCGGTTTCGGTGCGGTTGGAATGGTGCAGACGCAGGGTTTGAAAAATGGCCTGGCGCTCGATTTCCTCGAGCCGTTCCATATCCGTGGTCTCGACGGCGGGGGCGGACTTGCCGGCTTCGAGGACGCGGGCGGGCAGGTGGTCGGGCAAAATGAGTTCGCCGCGCGAGAGCAGCGCCGCGCGTTCCATGGCGTTGCGCAATTCACGCACGTTGCCCGGCCAGGCGTATTTTTCGAGGCAATGGACGGTGGGGTCGGACAGCCGGGCGCGGCCCCGGGCGAATTCGGTGACGAACCGGGTGGCCAGCGGCAAAATGTCCTCGCGCCGTTCGCGCAGGGGCGGCAGGTTGAGTTCCACGACGTTGAGGCGGTAAAACAGATCCTCGCGGAACCGGCCGGCTTTGACCTCGGCCTCGAGGTTGCGGTTGGTGGCGGCGAGCAGGCGGGCGCGGGTGTGCAGCTCGCGGTTGGAACCGACGCGTTGAAAGCCGCCGTCCTGGGTGATGCGCAGGAGTTTGGATTGCAGGGCGGGGGACATCTCGGCGATTTCATCCAGGAGGATCGTGCCGCGATCCGCCTCCTCGAAGCGTCCGATGCGCTGGGCGTGCGCGCCGGTGAACGCGCCTTTTTCGTGCCCGAACAGTTCGCTCTCCAACAGGTTTTCGGGGATGGCGGCGCAATTGACTTTGATGATCGGTCCCTGGGCGCGCAGGCTCCAGCCGTGGATGACGTCGGCCAGAATCTCCTTGCCCACGCCGCTTTCGCCGGTGATCAACACCCGGGTGTCCGAGGGGGCGATCAGCGAGGCGTCGCGGAAGACGGCCTGGGTGAGCGGGCTGCGGGCGATGACATAGGCGGGCAGCTCTTTCTCGGCGTCATAACGCAAGGGGGCGGAAACGGACAAGCCGACGGTCTGGCGGACGGAATCGAGGAGTTCATCAAGGTCAATGGGCTTGGCGAGGTAATTGACGGCGCCATCGCGCATGGCGGCGACGGTGTCGCGGACATCGGGGAAGGCGGTGACGAGGAGGACGGGCAGGGTGGCGTGCGCCTGGCGCGCCCGGCGAAGGGTTTCCAAGCCGGAGAGCCCGGGCATGCGCACATCGGTAATCATCATGGCAAATCCGCCGGCGGCGAGCAGCGCGAGGGCGCGTTCGCCGGAGTCGGCGGTCACGGTGGCAAACCCCTGGCTGCTCAAAAACGAGTCGAGCAGGCTGCGCTGGCCGGGGTCGTCATCCACAATGAGGATGCGGGGAGATTCGACGGGCGTTCGGGGCATGTCAGGCGGCATGGGGGAAAATTAAACGAAGTGACGGGTGGGCAAAAGCAGTTTCCGTTGGCGGGAGGAGTTGGGGCTCGGGTCTGGGGTTTCGGGTCTGGGGTTTCGGGTCTGGGGTTTCGGGTCTGGGGTTTCGGGTCTGGGGCGTCGGGTCTGGGGCGTCGGGTGGTAGGGAACGCCTTGACTGACCTTGACCGGGTTGGACCGACCCATTGAACCACAGAGCAGGGACGCCCTGCGGAAGTTTGCCAGTCCAAATGATGTGGCGCGGAGGTTCCAAGGTTCGCCAGCGTCAGCGGCCGGGGCGACTCGCGGAGGGGGGCTCCAGCACAGTATCGTGTCCTCGGGGGAAGAGGGAGCATATTTATTTAGTTATCTTGCCGCCTCAAGATAAGCATAAAAATGCATATCGTCAATGGTTTATAGTCATAAAATTGCTATTTCGCTCTGTGCCTGGCATCCGGCTGGTTGCGGCTGGATGGGACAATCCATCGCCAGAATCGAGGCACTTAATCATTCACGGTCGCGGCCAGAGTTCGTGCGGTCAAGGGCTGGCCGCGAGGGCGTGGCCAGCAGCGCCCGGGGCGGGCGTGGTCCCGGGTGCATCTCAGTTTTTGTGAAATCATGGTGGAAGAGGTCGCCCCTGACGGGGCTTTTACGCTTTTTCGGTGGTTTTCTACAAATATTCCGCCCCTAACGGGGCTGGCAGGAACGTTGCTTGGCGGATTCGCGCCATCCTTCCAGCGCCGTAGGCGCGACCGATTTGTAGTAAAATGCCATAATAAGCCCAGCCCCGTCAGGGGCGACATATTCCATGTACAAAAACTGAGATGCGCCCCGTGGTTTCCCGTTTCCGCGCTCACGCTTGACAACCAGAATGGTTGCATTATGGTTTTGAGGTCATGCCCAGCATTACGTTAAAGGATATTCCGGCGGACCTGCACGCGCAATTGAAACGCGAGGCCAGCGCTAATTTTCGTTCTTTAAACCAGGAGGCCATGGCGCGCATCCAGCGGAGTTTCGATCTGGATGAACGATACACGACGGCCGCGGTCAACCGGTTGATTGAGCAGGCGGTTAACAGCGGGCCGGAGCAGCGGTTGACCCGGGCGGCGTTGGATACGGCCCGCCAAACGGCCCGGGAGAAATTTGGCAAGCGGAAGCAGGCGGCATGAATTTGACATACCGTCCCGAATTTTTGGAAGATGTGGCCCGCGAAGAGTTTTACCTGTTGGAACATGCCGGGGCGGAGATTGCCGACGCCTGGCATGAGGCCCTCTGGGAAACGCTGGGTTTTCTGAACGGCACACCGCTGGCGGGCCGCGCCCGGATGGACCTGAAATTTCCCGGCATCCGCTCCTGGCGCGTCACTCATTTTGAACGGTGGATCATTTTTTACGGGGTGCGGGGGGACGATTTGATTTTTTACCGGGTGGTTTCCGGGACCATGAATCTCCAGGCCCTGAAATTGAAGGAGTGACGGGAACTTACGCCTTTAGTTTCAAATGGGAGATGCGGAAGACGGCGCCTTTGGGCTCGTTGGGCAGGCAGACGATTTCCCAGCCGTGGGCCAGGATGATCTGCTGGACGACCGCCAGCCCCAGGCCGGTGCCTTTTTGGTTGGTGGTGAAGTAGGGTTTGAAGATTTCCTCGCGGTTCTCGGCCGGCACGCCGGTGCCATCATCGCGGATTTCCAAAACCGCCTCGGCGGCCCCGGCTTTGCGGGTGACGATCTGGATGCGCCCGTTGACGCCCACGGCCTGGACGGCGTTCATGATCAGGTTGAACAACACCTGCCGCAACAATTGTTCGTCGGCCTCGATGAACACGGGGTCGCCGGTGGATTCGATGGTGAGTTTTTTCTCCTCGATGTCAAAGCCCAGGGTGCGGACGACTTCGTTGATGGCCAGGGACAGGGACAGGCGGATGCGCCGGACTTCGCGCGGGCGGGAGTAGTTGATGAATTCGTTGAGTTGGGCGGTGACCTTGTCGGTCTGATTGACGATGGCGAGGGATTTATCGTGAATCTCGGGGGTGGAATCCGGGGCCTTGGAGAGCATTTGGGCCATGCCGCGAATGATGTTGAGGGGATTGCGGGTTTCGTGGGCGAGGCCGGCGGCGGCCAGGTTCATTTCGCGCAGGTGGGAGTTTAATTCGCTGGCCCGGATGAGGCGGATTTGGAGTTCCGTGGTTTTGGCGAGGCTGCTCAAGGCCAGCCCCAACCCGAGGGCGGAGATCCCGGCAAAAAAAACAATGACATACCGCAGCCAGAGGTCTTCCTGGCTGATGGCCCGGATTTTTTCCGTGGACATGGCCAGCACCAAACCGTGTAATTCATGGCTTTTGATGAAGGCCTGGTAGTCTTTTTCCGTCATCCCGCGCAGCCAGGGGGGACGCCGGCCGCTATCGCGGTTTCCCCGGGGGCGGGGTTCGCCGTCCGGGGGTGGTCCCGGGGGTGGTTGGTCGGTTTCCGCCCGCATACTGCCATTGGTGTCCGAGCCGGCGGGGGCATTGGTGCCGGCGGCGTCCGGCGGTGGGAACGGACGGCCATCATCCGGGGGCGGTCCACGCCGGGGGAAGTCCCGGCCGCCACCGCGCAGCGCGTTGGTGGATTCGGGATAGGGAATCACGACGGGGGTGGGGAGGTTGGTGCCTTCTTCCGGGGGCACGCGCGCTCCTTCGACGGGGTTGACGAACGTGACCGTGCGGGGGCCCCACACGCCATCCGGCGACAGTTCGATGTGCGAAATATCAATGGGGTTGCCGGCGCTGACGACCGGTTCACTGGCCGCGTTCAGGAGGACGACGGAGAGGAGTTCGCTGGATTTGACCAGTTGGTTGGTGCGGCCGTTGACCAGCTCCTCCAGCACCGGTTCAAGCCGTTGCTGGAGGACGCCGCCCCGGAAAATCATGCCCCGAATGACCGCGCTGAGGGTTTTGGCGATCTCCTCGGAACGGTTGCGCAGGTCGGCTTTGGCCGCTTCCTGCACCCGGAAGTGTTCCTCGATCTGCCAGCCGACGACGAGGAGCCAGACGACGAGCAGGAGCCCGAAAATAAGAGCGCTGCGGCGTGGGGTGGGCATGGTTGGGAGGGTTGGGGCCGGCCGGCGTTGGTTAATGACTCTTCCGGGCGGGCAATTTATCCAGAAACTGGTTGAGTTCCTGTTCGTTAAAGGCATTGGTCACGAACTCAGAAGACTGGGTCTGCTCATGACTGGAAACCGCCGCCAGTTGGTCCGCCGCCTGGACAATGTGCGGGGTGATGAAGATCACCAATTCTTCTTTTTGCTTACTCTTGGTGGTGGATTTGAAGAGATTCCCCAACACCGGAATGTCGCCGAGTACGGGCACCTGACTGACGTTGGACGACCGGACGTCCTGAATCAGACCGCCAATGACGACGGGTTGACCATCCGGGGTGACCACCACCGTATTGGCGGAGGTTTTGTTAATGTTGGGGGCGTAAATGGCGGAGGAAAAGATGCTGGCACTGGTGATCACCTGTCCCGGGGTGGAGGTGTCAACGGAGGTGTTTTGCGGGACCAGAATCATTTCCACCAGGTTGTTGGCGCCAATATACGGGGTGACATCCAATTGAATGCCGACGTTCTGATAGTTGCCGTTGATGGTGGGAATGGTGGTGGAGGAACTGGTGCCGACGGAACCAAAGCTCACCCCGCTGGGCAGATAAATGCTTTGACCCGCGACGATTTCCGCCAATTGACCGTCCCGCGCCAAAACGGAGGGCCGGGCGAGGATTTCGGCCTTGCCCTGCTGGGCGAGGGCCTGGAGGGTGGCCTGATAATCTTTGCCGATAATCTGGTAAAACCCGCCGTTATTGCCCGAGGGCGTCGGTGATTGATACGTGGTAGCCGGGGTCTGCTGCCCCAACGCATTATAAGTGGCCGAGGCCGAATTCAGTTGGGAGAGGCCAAAGGCGTTTGCGGCGCTGACGGAGGAATTGCCGGCGGGGCCGGCCCAGCCGCCCTGCACCCCCAGATCGAGAGAATTATTATGGGTCACCTGCAGGAAGACGACCTTGATGAGCACCTGGCGCTTGGGCCGGTCCAGGTTGTCAATGACCTCCTGGATTTGCCGGGCGGTGTCCTCATCGGCAACGACGGTGATGGTGTGGGTGTCCGGGTCCACGGCAAAGGTGGCGGAACCAACCTGGCCGTTGTTGTTATACTGGCCGGTGGCGGTGGAACCGGCGTTACCGCGGTTCCCGCCGCCGCCAAAGCCACCCCCGCCAAAGCCGCCAAAGCCGCCGCCGCCACCACCACCGCCGCCGCCCCGGCCGCCGCCAAAGCCCTGGGCGTGAACGAACAGGGCCGAGCTGAGCAGTCCCATCAGGATGCCAGCGGAGGTTTTTTTATAAAAATGTGTATTCATAAATTGTTAAAATATTTAAACGGGTTGACGATTAGTATCCGCCGCGGTTGCCGCCGCCGCCCATGCCGCCGCCGATGCCACCACTGCTGCCGCCGGTGGTGGTGCTGCCGGTGCCGGAGGAGGAGGCGTTTTGGGTTTCCCGCGTTCCCAGGGCGCTGCCCGTGGTGGAGGTGCCGGTCCCCCCGCGCGATCCGGAACTGCTGGTGGAGCCGCCAAACATGCTTTGGAGCACCTGCAAGTCCTGCATGGTGTCGCCATTGTTCATGTGGAAGACATAGACTTTTTGGTCCCGGTTGGAGGCGACGTCCAATTGGGCCATCATGCCCTCGATTTCACTCATCAGATCCTTGGAGGCTGTCACGATGACGGAGGACGTGCGCAGGTCGGCGGTGGCCAGCACCTGGGTTTGCTTTTGCATGCGGGAGTTGTTGCCGCCGGCACCACCGGCCGCCGCTCCACCGCCGCCACCACCGCCGCCAGCGCCAGCCATCATGCGGGCAAAAAATCCGCCGCCGCCGCCGGGTCCGCCGCCAAACCGAATGGGAGCCGTGGAGGAGCCGGTGGAACCGTTGTTGGAGGGGAAGATCTGGGCCAGTTCGTTGGCCACATCCGTGGGGTTGGCATGGGAGAGATGGAACACGCGGATTTGCGTTTCGCCCTCGGCGCTGCTGTCCACGGCCTTGATGATTTCCACCAGATGGCGGATGTTGGACTGGGTGTCGGTGATGACAATGGAATTGCCCGCTTCGTTGGCGACAATCGTGGCGTCGGAGGAGACAAAGGAGGACAGATCCTTCACCAATTGTTCGGCCTCCACAAACCGGACGGGAATGATCTGGGTGACAATTTCCGCATTATTGGGAATCTGATCGGGATCGTTGCTGACCTTGACGGGAATATCCCGGGTCTTCGCATCATTTTTGTCCACAATGTTCAACTCGCGGCCATGGCGGATGGCGGCCAAGCCGCTTTTGTTGAGGACGGAATTCAACAGATCCACGGCTTCCACGCGGGTCATGGGGTGGCCGCTGATCACACTCACATTATTGCCCGCCACCTGGGCGTGGGGGTCAATGAGGATGATGAAACCGGCGGCATCGCTCAAATAATTGAGCACCATCTCCAGCGGCGCGTTGCGAAAATTCAAGCGCAGTTCGTCCACATTGGTGCCGAGCGCGCTCGGGGGCTGGAACAAATCCGGCGAGACTTGCGCGGCGGACAGGGCGGCGGCGGGCCGGTCTTCGGGATCCGCCGGACGGACGGCGCCGGGGGTGGATTCGTTCGTCGCGGCGGCCGGGGTGTCGCCGGGCGGCGGGGTGTTGTCATCCGGCGGGGCGGCGTTCATATCCGGGGGCGGTGGCGTGTCCGCCTGATCCGGGGGCGGGGTTTCAGGATTGGCGGCCGGGGTGTTGGTGTCCTGATCCGTCGGCGGATTATCCTGGGCGCGGGCCGAGGATATGAGTCCCGCCACGCACAGGGCGGAAAGAGTTGGCCAAATCAATTTATTCATTATTTCTCCTGTTGTCTAAGCTGCATTAATCGTTTTAGGATGTCACTTTGCGGACCGCTGGGGATGGCGGGGGCGGGGGTGGCCCCCGACGCATCGGCGGCGGCGGAACCGCCGCCATTCGGGGTCGGGCCCGTCCCGGAACTCATTGTCTGGCCCGCATAACCCTGACTCTCGCCCACCGGTTGCCAGGCCCCCTGGCTCCATTGCATCTGGTGGCCCAGCGGCAGGTCAATCGTCTTGCCGTCGGCCTCCAGCTTCACGCTGTCGAGGCTGATCTCCCGGACGGTGTAGCCCGCCACTTTTCCGGAGACCTGCAGGGCCCTGCGGTAGTTGGCGTTGTTACCGTCAAAAAAGGCGAACATGCCTTTGTTGTAAGCCATGGCGCCGACGAAGGAAAAGGCCGGGGCATGATGGTTAATGGAAACCGGAACTTCGCGGCGAACATACCCGACGTGCGGGTAGCGCGCGGGATCAAAGATATTCCGGTTGGCAACGAATTGCGCGAAGCGGTCGAAATCCGTCGGGCCGGGAACGCTGGATTGATCGGAGCGGCGGGATTGACCGGAATGGCGGGATTGGGCCGGGGCCAGTGTGAGGCAGGCCAGCAGGCAGATCAGCGCCAGAACGAAACGATGAAGCGTTGAAGCGTTGAAGCGTTGTAACGTTGTAACGAGGCAACGTTGTAACGCGGTAACATTATAACGCCGGGGAGCGGGCGCGCTTGCGGATGGCGGCGGGGGAAGTGTGGTTTTCATGGCTTGGGGTTGACGAGGGCCAGGCCGCTGATTTGGAGGCCCAGGGTGAGTTGCTGGCCGGCGGTGTCGCGGGCGCTCAACTCCATGGCGTCCAGCTTGAGGCCCATCGGCCCTTTCTCGACGTTATACAAAAAACGACTCAGGGTGGACAGGGTGCCGGCGACTTCCACCCGGCAATTGAGGGTTTGATAATCGTCCGTGTCATTCTTCCACTGGGGCAGGATGCCCGTGATTTCCACGCCGCTGTCGCGCGACCAGCCGGTGATGGCGCCGATTAATTGATGTTCCGCCACGGCCGAGTTGTCGGGCAGGGTGTGGTCGCGCATTTGCGCCCACTGACTGCGGAGGCCGGCTTCGCGGCCGATCAGCGCTTTGCCATTTTTCACCTGGACCCGCAACTCAGCAATCTCCTTGCCGCGCGCGGACCACCAATTCAGCAGGGGCTCCAGGATCAGCAGGTCCCCCAGATACAGGCCCGCCATGGTGATGACCAGGCCGATTAATAATTTCCGGCGATTATCAGTTTTCATTGCCACCTCCATAACCCCAGTGAAATTCCATGGTGAACTGCTCGGGGGTTTTGCCCCGGATTTCCTGCACCTTGAGTTCCGACACGCCGTCGGTCTGGCGCAACTGATCCTGCGTGTTTAACAGCACCGTGTTGTCGCGGGCCGTGCCGTTGCAACTGACGACGTTGCCGTCCCGGACATCAATGGTTTTGGCCGTGAGGTCGCCATTTTCCGGAAAGGCCAGGGTGAGCGCCCGGAGAATGCTCAAATCCTGGTAGGAATCATCGAACCACGGGCGGTAGGTTTGGATCAATTGTTGAATTCCGTTCAAGTCGTTAACCTTGGTTTGCATGGCCTTCCATTGGGAACGCAGGAGATGCAGTTGAATCTGCTGGACGAGAAACAGGCTGCCGACCAGCAGCAAAATCACCGCCGCCGCCGCGCCGATGGTTTGCAGCCGGCCGGAGGAATATTTGGCGGCCAGTTGCTGCAGTAACGTGGGTTTGGGGGGCAGAAATTCAAAGGCCGGGGCCTGTCCCGTCAGGGGCAGCGCCGCGAGGCTAAAGGCGGCGGAGAGCGAAACGGCCGGGGGGAGTTCCACCCCGAATTCGCCGGGTGCATACGCGGAAACGACTTCGACCTTCAGGCCCGCCGGTTCGAAGCGCAGTTCCATTTCGTCGGCCAGTTGCTGGGCGAGCTCGCGCGGGCCGAAAATGCGGATGCGTTTGATGGATTGGTGAACCTCGGCCGGCAACTGGCCGAGGGTGATCCGGGCTTCCCGTGACACCAAGCCGGGATGCAGCACCGGATGGCCGGATTCATTTTCGATGGCTCCTTCGAGGCCGCGCAAGGCCGCCACGCCGCCCCGGCTGGTGATCTGGAGTGAAACCTGGTTTTCGCCCACCTGCAAGGCGAGCACGCCGTCGGATTTTTCATCCGCCGGCCGTTGCAGGGCCTGCAAGCCCAGGGCAAAACTGACGGGCCGCAACTTGGCCGCCACCAACACTTGTTCGAGGCTGGCCAACTGGCCGCTGGGAATGCCGGCCATGGTCACCAGTTGTTTGCCGTCCGCCAACTGGCAGGCGGATTGGGTCAGGCGCAGCGTGGCGACATCGCAGGGGAAGCCGCGTTCGGTTTCCATGGCCAACAGGCTGGCGGCATCGGCCGCCGGCAGGTCGGGCAGTTCGGTTTGGGCGGTGAGCACCCACTTGAGCGGCACCCCCACGACGCAGTAACGTTCGCGCACGCCGGCCGCATCGAGATGATTGCGGATTTCGCGCCCCACGAGTTCCGGGGCGGCCGTGAGCGGATCGAGCGTGAGGGTCACGCCAAAGGTTTGCAGTTGTTGCAGCGAGTCGTTCTGGCGGTGGAGCACCACGCCGGTCAGCCGGGTGCCGTCCAAGGCCAGCCCGAGCAGACTCGTCAATTTCTTCCGCCGCCCACTTTTTATGCTTGGAATCATGTTTATTTCGTATCGTTCGCCACCCAGGTTTGACGGGCCTTGGCCCCGAGCGCCCAGCCCAGCCGGCTCAAATCCTGGCGAAACAGGATTTTTGGCGCGCCCTCAGTCACATCAAAAATAAATTTCACCCGGCGGTAGCCGCGCCCGAAGGCGCCCACCGCCGCGATGTCGGCGGTGAACTGATAACTGTGGGTGGTCAGCAAATCCCGCGCCCGCATGGTGGTGACCACCTGGTTGTTGTTGCCCAGGGCGTCCACCATCCAGGCGATGGATTCCACGTTGCCGGGGTTTTGGTCGCGATAGGCGACCAGGCTTTGCGCGGCGCTTTGGGCGGTATTCTCATCCACCCCGCTGCCCATGAACAGGGCGGTCATCACGTCGGCGCCGGCGGTGTTGATGTTCAACCGCCCCGCGACGTAATTATTGGTGCCGGTGGTGATCGTGATGTTGTTGTAAATCAAGGCGAATTGCGCCGAGGTCAGGCTCCGGCCGCCGGTGTTGCAATAGAGATAAAAATCCAGGAGGCTTTTAAATGTTCCCGCCGTAGCGCCTCTGGCGGTAGGGTGAGTGTAAGTGAAAATGCTTTTCGCCAACGTCGTGGAGTTGTTGATGCTCGCGTTTTGCAACAGCGTCAACAGCGTTTCCTGAGGCGCCGTGTTCAGGTTGGTGAGCGTGGAGCCATCCGAGTGAAAATTGGGTTCCCGGCTGTAAACGGTGCAGTATTCAAAGAGGCCGGACGCCACCTGGCCGTTCCCGAGCGTGTCTTTTTCATTGGCGTCCAGCACGCCGTTGCGGTTGAGGTCATCGCCCGCCAGCAAATCCACGGTGGCGCCGTCCACCAGCCGCAGTTCATCCACGGTTTCAAACGGGGCCTCTTTCTCGGTGTAGCCATACTGGGCGTAACTGAGGTCCGGGCTGCCATTCGTGTTGCGCCAGTCCACAATGGATTGGGCAAAATCCGGCGTCATGTTGGGCAGATAGGACAGCGTGTTGGTGCCCGCCCGGTTCAAATTCAATTTGGAGCCCTCGTCAATCAGGCCGAAATACGGTTCGGTGGTGGAGGGGGTGACCGACGGGTCGCGCCCGATGATCCAAAAATGGGCGTCGCCCACGGGCACGGCGGCGCAGGAAAACTGGGTGTTCTCCGGCACCGCCCCGTTGGTGGCGTAATTGGAGAGGGCGTAGCTGACGTAACGGGCCGCGCCCTCGATGGCCTGCTCCGCCGCCAGGCCGTTCACCCGGTTGTCCGCCGCGCGGAGTTCGTAGGTCATGGAACTGGCGAAATACAGCGCGATGCTGACCATCCCGATGGAGACCCACAGCACGATGATCAGCACCGAGGCGCGTTCACGCCGGGGGCTGGTCTTACGAGTTGTCGGGTTCAGGGTCATGTCAGGAATTGGTGCGGGATTGGGAGTCAATGGGCACCAAAAATTGAATGGGCGCGGGGCGGAGGCCGCCATTGTTCTGGCCCGTGAGTTGGATTTCCACGCGCACCGCCCGCGGCAGGTTCGTGTTGGCGGTCGAGGTGTCGGTGGTGTCCCAGGTGTTCTGCCACTGGTTGCCGTCAAAACAGGCGATGGTCAGGCTGTCCACGCCCCCCATCAGCCACTGGTCTTCCACGTCAATGGTGCTGGTGGTTAAAATGTTGCGGGTGACGCTGCGGATCAAATCCCGGCCCGGCTGGCTGCGGTCGGTGGGGAGGCGCAACTGGTAGGCGACTTTTTGCACGTCGCCCCAGGGTTTGCTGGCGCTGAGCGCCGCAGTGGCGGTATACATTTCCATGGCCACGGGCTGGCCGATCCCCGGGCTGGAGACATTGCCCGCCTTGAAATCGCCGGTGAAAATGCCGTTGGTGGTGGGGCTCATCATGCACTGCAAATCCCGGCGCAGGAGGGTGAAGGTGGTGTCCACGGGCGTCTCGGCATCCACCAGCGCCTGGGTGGTGTTGCGCAAATGAAGCGCGGTGAAAAACACGCCGCTGACGGCGAGCATGACAATGGCGGCAATGCCCACCGCCAGGATCATTTCGATCAGCGTGAACGCCCGGGCGTCATGTGTTTTTATGTTCAAGACAAAATTGTTTTCACGGCGGCGTTCCCGGGGTCGTGGCCGCGGGCGGTTGCGCATTGGCCAGCGTGCTCAGGCTCACCCAGTAAATATTGTTCTGCGCCGAAAATTCCACTTTGGCCGTCAGCAACTGCATCGCATCCTGCGGCCAGTTCTGACTGGTCAAAGTATAGCGGAACTCCAGCGCACCCTCATCAATCGTGCCGCTGCGGGTGCCGCTGGTCCAGTTGGTCATCACCAGACTCTCGTTTAAAACCCGGTCGGCCACCCGCGCCGCCGCCGACTTTCGCACCGCCACTTCGCCCGTCAAGCCCGCCACATGCAGGGCTTCCACCGCCGCCGGAATCACCAGCGCCAGAAACAGCATCGCCGCCAGCACTTCGGCCAGCGTAAACCCCGCCGTCCGCGCGTTAGTTGCCGGTGTCGCGAATTTCATATCCCGTCCGATTCTGCATTTCGACCAGCCACAACGAAAACCCCGCCGAATCCACCAATTGCAGCGTGTGCGGACTGTCTTCATCAATCGTGCCATCCGCCAGAAACCGGAGGGCCGGCAGCTTGCGGAAGGTCGTCGGGGCCGAACCCGCGAGATTCACCACCGTCAGTTGCACCGTCGCCGCCATTTCCATCATCTCCCGCTGCGCATCCCCGCCGGCCGGGGCGGTTTCCTCCTCCAGCCCGTAGGTGCCGTTCGGTTGGTCAAACCACAGCACCATGGGCATGCCTTCGGACACCGCCCGGCTCTGTCCCGCATGAGCCAGCGCCAGCAACCGGTTCGCCTCGGAATCCAGCGCCCGGCCGCGGATGAACCCCGACAGCTTGGGGGCGATCATGGACACCGCCACCACCAGCAGCGTCATCACCAGAATCAACTCGATCAGGGTGAAGGCGCATCGGCGGCGGCTACTTGGTTTGCCAGTTGCCAATATCATCATCAGTCCCCGCTTTGCCGTCCGGCCCGGCTGAATACAGGTCGTAACCGACGGCGTTGTGTTTGCCCGGAAATTCGTAAATGTAAAAGTTCCCCCACGGATCCTGCGGCAGTTTGTCCAGGTAGGGGCCGTGCCAGTGCGACGCGTCCCGCGGCATCTGAATCAGCGCCGTCAGCCCGTTTTTCCCCGCCGGGTAGCGGCCGTTGTCCACTTCGTAGGCGTCCAGGGCGGTTTTGATGGCCGCCAAATCCGATTGGGTGGCCGCCAGCCGCGCCTGTTCACTGCGGCCCATCATCTTGGGCACCACCATGGCGGCCAGAATGCCGATGATGGTGATGACCAGCAGCATTTCCACGAGCGTAAAGGCCCGCCGGCCCCCGCGCCGGATTGAATGGGGATTGGATTGATCAATTTTCATCTTGGTTAATATGGTTGAATTTATTTGATATAATCTTGCAGATTGAAAATGGGCAGCAACATGCCGATGAAAATGAGGCCGATGAACCCGGCGATCAAAAACAGCATGAGCGGTTCGGCGAAGGCCACCGCCGTTTTCAAATTACGATCCAGATCAAATTCCGTCACGCTCGCGATGCGGACCAACTCCACATCCAGCCGGCCGCTTTCCTCCGCCACGGACACCATTTCCAGCACCGAGCCGGGAAACAATTGTTTGCAGTCGGCCAGGCTTTCGCCCAAGCGGCCGCCCTGCTGCACCCGTTCAATGGCCTGGGAGACGGCGTCCACCAAAATCTGATTGCCGATGGATTTGCGCGCCACATTGAGGCATTGAATCAACGGGACGCCCGCACCCAGCAGGGTGCCCAACATGCGGCAAAACCGGGCCATGGCAAACTGCGAGATGAGCGGTCCCACCAGCGGGGTTTTTAACACCAGCATTTCCCAGACGCGCCGGCCTTTTTCCGAGACAAACCAGGTGCGCAAGAGCATTCCGACCGCCAGTCCGCCCAGGGCCACAAACAGCCCGTAGGACCGGAGAATGTGGCTGGCCCCGATGATGATCTGCGTGATCAAGGGCAGGGTGCCGTGGACGCTGCTGAAGACCTTCTGAAACTTGGGGATGAAAAACACGAGCAGCACGGTGAGCACCACCACCGCCATCAGCAACAGGATCAGCGGATAAATCATCGCCGTGACGACCTTGGATTTCAGTTCCTTTTCCCGCGTCTGGAAATCCGCGATCTGCGCCAGCACGACGTCCAGAAACCCGCCCAATTCGCCCGCCTGCACCATGGCCGTATAGACCTTGGGAAACGTCTCGGGCGATTTGGCCATCGCGTCGGATAACGCCATGCCGTCCACGACCAGATCGTGCAACTCCCGCCACTTGGCGGAAACCACCGGTGAGGAGGATTCCTTGTAGAGAATCACCATTGCGCGGCTCAACGGCACGCCGGCGGCCAGCAGGCTGGAGAGCAGCCGGGTGAAATTTTCCAGCGCCTTGGCCGGAATTTTTTTGGACTCGAACTTGAAGGAGAAATTGCCGGACAGGGCGGGCAGCGCCGCGCCTTTTTTGGCGGCGGCCTTTTCCACCAGATTGACCGGGCGCAGCCCCTGACCGGCCATCAACCGCAGCGCCTCGGGCCGGCCGGAGGCTTCCAGCGACCCCTCGGCCACGGCTCCGTTGGCTTGCAACGCTTTGTATTGGAAGGTGGGCATGGGGCGAAATCAGGCGCGGGTGACGGCGATCACCGCCGCCGTCGGGGTGCCGGGGGCCGCCGCCTGGCTGTGGGATGAGCGTTCCACTTCTTTGGCCGTGGTCACGCTTAAAACCTCCTCGACGGTGGTGATGCCCAGCCGCACGAGCCGCCAGCCGTCATTCGCGAGCGAACGCATCCCGCCCCGGGCGGCGGCTTCGCGAATCTGGTCGGACGAGGCGTTGTGGAGGATCAATTGCCGGATTTCGGCATCGGCATCCATCCATTCAAAAATGGCGTGCCGGCCCATGAATCCGGTGTTGCGGCAGTCCCGGCAGCCCACCGAGCGGTAAATGATGGCGTTGGCCGGAATGCCCAGCCGGGTTTTGAAAGCGGCGGCGGTGGGGGAGTCGTCCACTTGTTTGCAGCTCTTGCACAAGACCCGCACGAGGCGTTGCGCCAGCACGGCTTCCAGCGAGGAGGCCACCAGGTAGGGTTCCACCCCCATGTCCACCAGCCGGGTGAGCGCGCCGGGCGCATCATTCGTGTGCAGGGTGGAAAAAACGAGGTGCCCCGTCAGCGAGGCTTGCACGGCGATCTGCGCCGTTTCCTGGTCGCGAATTTCGCCGATGAGAATCACGTCCGGGTCGTGGCGCAGGATCGAGCGCAGCCCGCGCGCAAACGTCAGTCCGGCCTTCTCGGAAACCTGGATTTGATTGACGCCTTTCAACTGGTATTCCACCGGGTCTTCAATCGTGATGATTTTGCGGTCGGAATCGTTGATTTCGTTGAGCGCCGTATAGAGCGTCGAGGTTTTGCCGCTGCCGGTCGGGCCGGTCACCAGAATGATGCCGTGCGGCAGTTGCAGCACGCGCCGGAAACAATCCAACTCGCGCTTGTCCATGCCGATGTCCGGCAGCCCGCGCAATTTCGAGTTCTGCCGCAGCAGACGCATCACCACCGCTTCGCCGTGCAACATCGGAATGATCGAAACGCGGATGTCCACTTCCGCATCCTCGATGCGCACCTTGATGCGTCCGTCCTGGGGCAGGCGTTTTTCCGCGATGTTCAAATGACTCAGGATCTTGACGCGGGAAACAATGGCGGGCTGGAATCGCTTGAGCTGGGCGGGCACGGAAACGTCCTGCAACACCCCGTCAATGCGATAGCGGATGCGAAATTCATCCTCGAAGGGTTCCAGGTGGACGTCCGAGGCGCGCAATTCAATGGCGTCTTTCAACACCTGGTTGACAAAGCGGATGATCGAGGCGTCTTCCGCCGCATTGTCGAGGTTCGTGTCCTCCGCGTTTTCGTCCACCACCTCGAACCCCTTTTCCTCCTCGAGGGTGTCAATGGTGTCGGCGCCCACGCCCAGGCGCTTTTTGATTTCACGCTGGACCACCTCGCTGGTGGCGAGGACCGGCTTGAGATTCAAGCCGGTCATCGTCTTCAAGGCGTCAAATCCCTGCGTGGCGAAGAGGCGGCTGGTTGCCACCTCCACCAAACCATTCACGCGCTGGAGCGGGAGCAATTCCTCCTTCAACAGCAACCGCGCCGGAAACAGGGACAATAGTTCACGATCCGGCTCGACGTCGTCCAGCGTCGTATAACCCAGCCCGTATTCCTGTGCCAGCCAGCGCAACACCCCGTCCTCGGTCGTGACGGGGGGCTGGGCGCGGCGCAGGGTTTCGGCGTCAATCGCGGACAGTTGCCGGGACGCGATCATGCGTTCCAGCAGCGGCTGACTTTCCTGGGCGGGGTTTTGACTCATGGGATCAGGGAACCGTCATTTAACTATTCGTTATTCCAGCAAACCGAGCAGGGTGGCCTGGGCTTCCTGTTTGGAGGTCAGCACCTGGCGCAAGGCTTCCTCGGCCTCTTTGGCTTTGGCGAGCCGGCCCTTCTGGGCTGTCTCATATTTGGTCAGCAGGTCTTTGACCTGGCCGGAAGGGGCGTCGTCATCCAGCGCCTTTTGCAGCGCATCCGCTTCCGGGCTGGTATTGCCAAACATGCCGCCGCCGCCGCCGCGACGATTATTGCCGCCCTGACCGCCGCCGCGACCGCCCCGGCCGAACAATCTGCCCATTCCGGGACCCTGTGCGTCGCGCCGGGTTTCCATAACCTTTTGGACGAGCGGTTGCACCGCGCTCCAGTCGGTATCGTTGGTAAAACCCAGTTGATCGCGGACATTGTCCAAGAGACGCTGCTGCATCGCCGCCGGATCGAAATTTCCACGCCCAAAACCGCCGCCGCCACCGCCAGGGCCACCGCCGTTACCACCGCCGCCGCCATAGCGACCACCACCGCCACCGCCGCCGCCGCCACCGCCATTGTCCTGCGCGGAAACCGCGCCGACACTGCATAACAGAGCGACCGCCAGGCCGCATACGACTGTAAGTTGTTTCATCTTCATTGAGACCTCTTCAGTTAGGTTTGGTTGTTTTGTAATTTCTAATAAAGCGGATGACACCCAAGTGCCGACCACGATTTGCCAGTCAGTAAAGCAATGAACGTGCCAGCCCCGACCCCGCGCCAATGCGCATTTTCCCCTGAACAGGTGCGCAATTTCTGCTCGTTTACCGCCAATTCGTAATGTTTTTGCGCAGTGTCTTGACCGCAGATGGATGCAGATGGGGAAAAGCGGAAAGCGGGAACGCGGGAAAGCGAAAACGTGAAATTTCCACCGCAGATGGCCGCAGATAAACGCAGATAAGGAGAAGAGGCCATGCCTGAAGAACCGAGGCCCCGACTTGGGACTCGGTCAGGTCTGGACTGGATCAACGTTTTCTCCCGGTTTTTATCTGCGTTCATCTGCGCCCATCTGCGGTAAAAATGCATCGTTCCGGCCAAGGCTTGCGTCCTCGTCCCCGTTTCCGTCCTGTCCGCCATTTTATCCGCCGTAGCTTTAGCGTAGGGGGAAGCTTCAACGGCGGCGGATTTCCCGCTTTCGCGCTTTCCACTTTTCCTTGGACTTTGAAGTTTGAAATTTGAACTTTCCCCCGCTCCCCGCCCAACCAAAGCAAGTCGCTCCCACCCCCACATTTTCCCCAAGGAACTGTTGGACACGGGTTTAGGTCGTGCTAGATTAAGGGTGTGAAGCGATTTTTCAGGCCCAACATCAATCATCGCGGACGCATCGCCCGCGGGGTGGTGGGCAGCCTCTGCCTGATCGCCGGAATCGTCATCGTGGATTTTCAACGTGCGGTGGGATTGATTTTCGTGATCGCCGGCCTCTTCGCCCTCTTCGAAGCCATGCGCGGCTGGTGCCTGGCCCGCGCCTGCGGCTTCAAAACCAAAGTCTGAATCGTTGGCCACACGCATCGGTGGGCTTGCCAAACCGGCGTTCGGCCCGCTTGCCGCTTCGAAATTTCGTTGATTTTTGGATTTTGGATTTTCCGCCGCCTGCTATGCTGACCCCATGAATTTGTTGCCGTTTGGAAAATTGACCGCCCACAAGCCGCGCACCTTTGTCCCGGAAAACCTTGATTTGGGCGACTGGTCGCAAATCGCGCCCCTGTTCGACCAATTGGAAACCCGCGCCGCCCGGGCCGCCACCGTCGCCGCCCTCGAACAGTGGCTGCTGGACTGGAGCGAACTCAACGCCGCCCTCGATGAAGAAGCCGCCCGCCGCAACATCGCCATGACCTGCCACACGGACAACGCCGAGGCGGAAAAGGCCTATCTCTATTTCGTGGAAAACATCGAGCCGCAACTCAAACCCCGCCAGTTCACCCTCGAAAAAATCTACACCGCCCATCCCCTGCGCGCCCAACTGCCTGCGGCGCGCTTTGCCGTGTTTGACCGGGACGTCATCAATCATGTGGCCCTTTTCCGTCCCGAAAACATCCCGTTGGAAACCGAGGAGGCCCGGCTCGGGCAGCAATTCCAAAAACTCAGCGGCGGCCTCATGGTGAATTTTCGCGGCGAGGAAAAAACCCTCGTCCAAATGGGCCGCTACCTCGAAGAACCCGACCGCGCCCTCCGCCAGGAAGCCTGGGAAAGTGTCGCCCAACGCCGCCTCCAGGAGGCCGATAAGTTCGACGACCTCTTTGACGCGCTCATCAAACAGCGCCATCAGATCGCCCTGAACGCCGGCTTTGCCAACTACCGGGATTACATGTTCCGCCGCATGGGACGGTTCGATTACACCCCGGACGATTGCGCCCGCTTCCACCTGGCCGTGGAACAGGAAGTCATCCCCGCCGTCCGCGAGTTGCAGGCCGAACGCCGCCGCCAGTTGCAGTTGGACCGGCTCCGCCCGTGGGATCTGGGCGTTGACCCCCAAAACCGCCCGCCCCTGAAACCCTTCGCGGAAGTCGCCGACATGGTCGCCCGCACCCAGAACATTTTCAATCACCTGGACGGCGAACTCGCCGGCGGATTTCAATTAATGCAGGACCTGCATTTGCTGGACCTCGACAACCGCAAAGGCAAGGCCCCCGGCGGCTATCAATCCACCCTTTCCGAAGCCCGGGTGCCCTTCATCTTCATGAACGCCATTGGCCTCCAGCGCGACGTCGAGACCATTCTGCACGAGGCCGGCCACGCCTTTCACGCCCTCGCCACCCGCGACGAGGATTTGTATCCCTACCGCAACGCGCCCATTGAATTCTGCGAGGTCGCCTCCATGTCCATGGAATTGCTCGGCAACGAATTCATCGAGGAATTTTATCCGGCCGCCGGCGCCGCCCGCGCCCGCCGGACGCACCTCGAGGGGATCATCGGCTTTTTCCCGTGGATGGCCACCGTGGACGCCTTCCAGCACTGGATTTACACCCATCCCGGGCACACCCGCACCGAACGCGCCGCTGCCTGGCTGGCGCTCATGGACCGCTTCGGCGGGGCGGTGGATTGGACCGGTTACGAAGCCAACCGCGCGTCGCACTGGCAGCGCCAGCTCCACATCTTCCTCTATCCCTTTTACTATGTGGAATACGGCATCGCCCAACTCGGCGCCCTCCAAGTCTGGGCCAATTCCAAACGCGACCGGGTGTCGGCGCTCAAAGATTACAAACATGCGCTGACCCTCGGCGGTTCCCGGCCCCTGCCCGAACTCTTTGCCGCCGCCGGCTGCCGGTTCGACTTCAGCAGCGAAACCATTCAGCCCCTCATCCAACTCGCTCGCACCGAACTGGCCGCCCTGCCGGGGTGAATCTTTTTTAAATAATCTCGCGCCTTGGACCGCCAATGTCCCACCCCCGGCTTTAAGCTGGGGGCATGAATATGAAAAAAATCATTGGCCTCGGAACCCGGGCAACCCTCCGCACCTTCCCCGCGCCCCGGGTGATCGCCACCTTTGGGGCCGCCCGACTGGTGCGCACCGCCGATGGCCGGCACGAACTCCTCGGCGGCACGGCGGAAGACAGTCGCCAGGCGCGCGAATGGTGTTCCCTGTTCGCGCCGGAAGTCGTGTTCCCCCCCGCCACCCGGACCCCGCGCATCCTCACCCTCACCGCATAAGGCGGGGGAGAAATGTGCCCGGTGCAGCTTTACCCCGAGGTCAACGGTGCCCCCGGCCCCGTTGACCCCGTAGGAGACGACGTCCCTGTCCTCCATAGCTTTAGCGAAGGAGGAAGGAGTCTCTGAATGAGAGTCTTCACGCCCCTACGAGCCACCCACCCCCACAAATGTCACCCCGCGACCCTTGGCCGCCTCGCGCCCTCGCGGCCAGCCCTTGGAAGCACGGGGTTTTCCATTCCGTCCATTCTGTTATTCTGTCAAAACGTTCGCGTATTTCCAGGTCTGCAATATTATGCCGTAAATTATTGACAAATGCACAATATTGCGTATTGTCAGTTTTAGATCGCGAATGAACGCATCTGCATCAGCCTCCGACTTGAAATGGCGGCCGACGGTTCGGCGGCGCGATGCCGCCGAACGTCCGTGCGGTGCGGCTCAAAGAACGGCACCATACCCGCGTCTTGCGCCAGCCGTACCGCATCCCGCTTTGCGGGACAACCTGCTGTATCGCCGATTTCCAATCGGCAGGCCGTCCAAGGATCGAATGCGTCCCAGTCTGCCCGCCCCGCCCCAAGCCTCGCGCCCCAAGCCCCGCGCCTTCTTTTCCTATCCAAATTCCGTTCAGCAGAGGTTCGACGGTTTCAGCCCGGCCCCCCGTCCAACCCAGTCAAGCCCAGTCAAAGCTGGCCCTGCCACCCGGCACCCCGGACCCCAGACCCGGAACCCCAAACCCGAAAGGGGGTCAAACCCAGTCAAGGTCGGTCAAGGTCGGTCAAGGTCGGTCAGGCCCAGTCAAGGCTGTCCCTGCCGCCCAGCACCCAGACCCCAAACCCAGACCCCAAACCTAAGGCTGGACAATGAAAAATGCCCGGCCGCCAGAAAAGGGTGGCAATTCTCCATTCTCGGGTTAATGATGGCGTGACAACCCAAATGAGCAGCCTCACGCGGCGGAAATTTTTGGAACAGGTGGCCGGTACGGCGGCGGCCGCCACCCTGGCCACCCCATTTTTGGGTGCGGCCGACCCCACCGGCCTGTCCGGGCAGCGCCGCCCCAACGTCCTGTTTTTGATGTCCGACGACATGCGGGTGGAACTGGGCTGTTATGCCAGCCGCTTTGGCGCCATCACACCCAACCTGGACGCGCTGGCCCGGGCCGGGGTGCGCTTCGACCGGAACTACTGCCAGTTCCCGCTCTGCAATCCCTCCCGCTCCTCCCTGCTCACCGGCCGGCCCCCCACCAAAACCGGCGTGCTCGGGAATCGTACCGCCTTTCGCGCCGCGCACCCGGATTGGGTCAGCCTGCCTCAGTTGTTCCGCAACCACGGCTACACCGCCCTGCGCAGCGGCAAAATCTTTCACGGTGGCATAGATGATCCCCTGGCTTGGGATCACGCCGAGGGGGCGACGGGTGAAGGCGAGGCCAACGGCGGCGCGGCGGGCGGCAAAACCCTCGTGCTGAACGGCCCGACCGGCGGTCCGCTGCCCACCAATGTCCCCGCCGCGCTGCCGCAGGATCTGAGCCGCGCCGCTTACTCGGACCGGATCGTCGTCCTGGACGGTAATGGCGAGGGCAACGGCGACTATCACGCCGCCGACCGCGCCATCGAGATGCTCCGGCAACACAAAGACGAGCCTTTCTTCCTCGCCTACGGGACGGTCAAACCCCACAGCCCGCCTTCCGCGCCCCAACGCTTTTTCGATTTGTATGCTGCGGATAAAATCCAATTGCCGCCGGATTTCGCCCCCTGGCCGACGGTGCCGCCCGGTTTCCCCAAGGCCGCCATCCGCCCCCGCAACGCGGATCTTTTCATTGGCCGCGCCGCCGGCGAGAATGAGGCCCGCCAGGTGATTCGCGCCTATCTGGCCTCCCTTTCCTGGGCCGATTGGAACCTCGGCCGCGTGCTCGCGGAACTGGACCGGCTCGGCTTGCGCCAAAACACCATCGTGGTCTTTGTGGCGGATCACGGCTATCAACTCGGCGAAAAGGGCAAATGGTCCAAGGCCGGCTCGCTCTTCGAAATGGGCACCCGCGTGCCGCTGATCATTGACGCCCCCGGCCTGACGGGCAACGGCCGGTCATCCCCGCGCATCGTCGAGTCCCAGGACCTCTACCGGACGCTGGCGGAGTTGTGCGGCCTGCCGCTGCCCGGGGGGGTGGAAGGCCGCAGCCTGGTTCCCCTGCTTCAGAATCCCGGGGCCGAATGGAATTATCCCGCCCACAGCGTCTGGAGCGAAGACGGCGCCACCCTGCATGGCGTCGCCGTGCGGACCGAACAATGGCGGTTTGCCGAATTCGGGCCGGCGGGAAAAAACGGCGCGATGCTGTTTGACCCGCAAAACGATCCCCAGGAATTGAAAAATCTGGCCGATGATCCCCAATACGCCCCGGTGCGCGCCGAACTCTCCGCCCTCACCCGGAAGTATGCGGCGGATCTGGGGCAGACGTAATTCCGGTGCCGATGAAACGACCACCCAACTTCACGGCCCGCCACCCCTTTCATGTGCTGACCAAGCCCATCGGGCCGATTTGCAACCTGGATTGCACCTATTGCTTCTATTTGGAAAAGCAAAGGCTCTATCCCGGCGAACGGTCGTGGCGCATGAACGACGTCGTGCTGGAATCCTACATCCGCCAGTATATCCACAGCCAGCCGGGCGACGAGGTGCATTTCGCCTGGCAGGGCGGCGAACCGACGCTGCTGGGCGTCGAGTTTTTCCAAAAGGCCGTCGCCCTGCAAAAGAAACATGCCGCCGGCAAACGCATTGACAACGCCCTCCAAACCAACGGCACCCTGCTGGATGACCGCTGGGGCGAATTCCTCGCGGCCAACCAATTCCTCGTGGGCCTCTCGCTGGATGGCCCGCGCGAACTCCACGACCGTTACCGCGTGGATGCGGGGCAAAAGCCGACCTTCGACGCGGTGATGCGCGGGCTGGAGTTGCTCAAAAAACACCAAGTGGAATTCAACACCCTCACCGTGGTCAACCGCGCCAATTCACAAGCCCCGCTCCCGGTGTATCATTTTCTCAAGGCCGTGGGCGGCGGTTTCCTGCAGTTTATTCCGCTCGTCGAGCGCCGGCCCGCCGACCCGGCCGCCGCGCCGGGACTCGATTTCGCCGAACCGCCCGCTCCCGGACAACCGCGGGTTTCGACCGAGATGGTGACGGAGGAAAGCGTCGAGGCGGATCAATACGGCGATTTCCTTTGTTCCATTTTCAATGAATGGGTGCGGCAGGATGTGGGCCGGGTGTTTGTGCAGTTGTTTGATGTCGCCCTGGGCAACTGGATGGGCCTGGGCTCATCCCTGTGTGTGTTCGCGGAAAAATGCGGCTCCGCCCTGGCCGTCGAACACAACGGCGATTTGTATAGCTGCGATCACTACGTCTATCCCCAATACCGCCTGGGCAACCTGCTCAACCGCAGTCTGGGCGAAATGGTGCAATCCCGCCGGCAAACCCAATTCGGCGCGGACAAACTGGCGTCGCTGCCCAAATATTGCCGCGCTTGCGACGTCCGCTTCGCCTGCAACGGCGAATGTCCCAAACACCGGTTCATCCCAACCCCGGACGGCGAGCCGGGCTTGAATTACCTCTGCCCCGCCTACAAAAAGTTCTTTCATCACATTGACCCGCACCTGCGCGCCATGGGACAATTGCTGCGCGCCGGCCGCGCGGCGGCGGAGATCATGAGCCTGAATATTATATGAGCATTCTGCCCGTCAGTTTGGAAAAGCAGGAGCAACTCGCCCAACGCATGGCCGCCCTCGGCGTGCTGGAGGCGGACATCGAGGAAACCTTCGTCCGCTCCGGCGGGCATGGCGGGCAAAACGTCAATAAAACCGCCACCTGTGTCATGCTGCTGCACCGCCCCACCCAGTTGCGCGTCAAATGCCAGACCACGCGCCAGCAGGGTTTGAACCGGCTGCTCGCCCGCCGCCTGTTGCTGGACAAAATCGAGGCCCGGCAGAAGGGGTTTGTGGCGGAACGCCGCGACGCGGCTGAGAAAATCCGCCGCCAAAAACTCCGCCGCAGCCGCCGCGCCAAACAAAAAATGCTCGCCGACAAATCCCATCAAGCAACGAAAAAAACCTTCCGCCGCCGCGTGTCCGACGAATAAGCCGGCACCTCCGGACCCGGCGCGCCCGTTAAAAATGTTTGCCGGTATTCGCCGGGTGACGGGTATATTGAACCCAATGAACTTTGAAACCGCCCTGCTGGATGTCCGCCGGATGAGCGAAGCCGACCGGCTGGCGGTCGCCGCCGGGGTTCCCGCCGTTACCCTCATGGAAAACGCCGGCCGGGCCGTCGCGCTCGAAATTCAGCGGCGCTGGACGCCGCGCCCGGTGAGCGTGCTGTGCGGACCGGGCAACAACGGCGGCGATGGTTTCGTCACCGCCCGATTCTTGGCCGCCGCCGGCTGGCCGGTCCGGCTGGCCTTGCTGGGCCCCCGTGACCGGTTGGCCGGTGAAGCCCGCCATCATGCGGAACTTTGGTCCGGCGGCGTGGAACCGCTGACGCCCACCGTGCTCGGGGGCGCCGGTTTGGTGGTGGACGCCATCTTTGGTGCCGGCCTGAGTCGCGCCCTCGACGGGGCGGCGGCGGAAACCTTGTCCGCCGCCAATCGTCAGCAATTGCCCGTCGTGGCCATAGATGTTCCCAGCGGTGTGATGGGCGACACCGGCGTGTCGCTTGGGGCCGTCCCGGCGGTGCTGACCGTCACGTTTTTCCGCAAGAAACCGGGGCATCTGCTGTTCCCCGGCCGAACGCTGTGCGGCGAGGTGGTGGTGGCGGACATTGGCATTCCGGCGGCGGTACTGGAGCCGATCCAGCCGGACACCTTCGAGAACGATCCGCGCCTCTGGCTCGCGGACTGGCCGCCGCCGGATGCCGGCGGCAATAAATACACCCGCGGTCACGCGCTCATCGCCGGTGGTTATCCCATGACGGGCGCGGCCCGGCTGGCGGCCCGGGCGGCGGCCCGCGCCGGGGCCGGCCTGACGACCATCGCGGTGCCGGAAGTGGCGCTGCCCATTTATGCAACGGCGTTGACCTGCATCATGGTCCTTCCGCTGGCCGACCCGGAGGATTTCACGAAATTACTGGAAAACCGCCGCTATTCGGCCTGGCTGATCGGTCCGGGTGCCGGCGTCGGCGCGGAGACCCGCGCCCGGGCGCTGGCCATGCTTGGAACCGGCCGGCCGACGCTGCTGGATGCGGATGCCCTCACCTCCTTCCAGGAAGACCCGACGGCCCTGGACCGGGCGATCACCGGCTCCTGCGTTATGACCCCGCATGACGGCGAGTTCCGCCGCTTGTTCGACCCAAGCGGGGATAAGCTCACCCGCACCCGCGCCGCCGCCCGCCGCAGTGGCGCGGTCATTGTGCTCAAAGGTGGCGACACGGTCATTGCCGCCCCGGACGGGCGGGCCATCATCAATTCCAATGCGCCCCCGACCCTGGCCACCGCCGGCTCGGGCGATGTGTTGAGCGGTCTGGTGCTGGGCCTCCTCGCGCAGGGGATGAAGCCTTTTCCGGCGGCGGCGGCGGCGGTGTGGTTGCACGGTGCGGCGGCCAACGCCTTCGGCCCCGGACTCATCGCCGAAGACTTGCCCGAGCTATTGCCCGGCGTGCTTCGGAACTTGAACTTTAAACCTTGAAGGGTGCGCCCCCGCCGGTCCCCGGTCAGAGTTCAATCTGCATGCCGAGTTCAACGACGCGGTTGGTGGGGATGCGGTAAAATGAGCCGGCCGATTGGGCATTACGCGACATCAGCGCAAAAATCCACTGCCGCCAGCGCGACATGTGCGGTGATTTCACGGGCACGACGACTTCGCGGCCGAGAAAAAAGGTGGTCTGGTTCAAGTTGTAGGGCTCACCCAAGAGGGGCGCGGCCGCCAACAATTCGGGCACATTCGGCTCCTCCATGAAACCGTAATGGGCGATGATGCGCTGGAAGCCCGGGGCCAGCGGCTCCACCTGGCAACGCCGGGCGGCGGTGACCACCGGCACTTCTTCCGTCACGATGGTCAGCAGCAGACAGCGCTGGTGCAGGACTTTGTTGTGCTTGAGATTATGAAGCAGAGTGATCGGCGTGCCCTCCGGATTGCGCGACATGAACACCGCCGTGCCGGACACGCGCGGCAGTTTCTGAAACGAGACGTCCACCAGAAACAGTTCCAACGGCATGGAGGCGGGCCGGATTTTATCCCACACCAACTCGCGGCCGCGCTTCCAGGTGATCATCAGGATGAAAATCACCGAGCCCATGGCCAGGGGAAACCAGCCGCCATTGACCACCTTCAACATATTCGCCGCCAGAAACACTCCTTCCACCCCGAGGAACACCCCGCTGACCAACCCCGCGCGCAGGGCGCTCCACTGCCACAACCGCCGGGCGGCGAAATAGAACAGCGCCGAGGTGGTGATCATCGTCAGCGTCACGGCGATGCCATAAGCCGAAGCCAGGTTCGAGGAGGTGCGGAAACCCAGCACCAGCCCGACGCACGCCACCAGCAACAACCAATTGACATGGGGCAGATAAATCTGGCCGCGTTCCCGGGAAGACGTGTGCTTGACCGCGATGCGCGGGAGGTAGCCCAATTGCACCGCCTGGATCGTCAGCGAAAACGCCCCCGAAATCAGCGCCTGCGACGCGATCACCGTCGCGGCCGTGGACAAGATCACCATGGGAAACAACGCCCAGTGCGGTGCCAGCAGATAGAAGGGATTCTCAATGCTCTTGGGATTGCGCAGCACCAACCCGCCCTGGCCGAGATAATTCAGAAACAGCCCTGGCAGGACCAGCGTAAACCAGGCGATGCGAATGGGCCGGATGCCGAAATGCCCCATGTCCGCATACAACGCCTCGGCCCCGGTCACGGCCAGAAACACCGCGCCCAAAACCACAAACCCCGTCCATCCGCTGATTAACAGGAAGCGCACCCCATACCAGGGATTTAACGCGGCGATCACCTCGGGGGATTTCAAGATTCCCCCCACGCCCAGCACCGCCAGCGACCCAAACCAGATCATCATCACCGGGCCGAACACCGACCCGACCCGGCCCGTGCCCTTGCACTGCGCGGCGAACAGCCCGACCAGCGTGAACACGGTCAGCGGCAGGATCAAGTGATCCAATGCGGGGGTGGCCACGTTGATGCCCTCCATGGCGCTCAACACCGAAATGGCCGGCGTGATCACGCCGTCGCCGTAAAGCAGCGCCGCCCCGAACACGCCCAGGCTGATCAGCAGAACCCGGCTGCGGCCCAGCTTCGAGGAGCGTTCCGGGAAGGCCAGCGACAGCAGGGCCAGGATGCCGCCTTCGCCTTTGTTCGAAGCCCGCATCACCACCCCGAGATACTTGATCGAGACAATGAGGATCAGCGACCAGAACATCAGCGAGAGGATGCCCAAGACATTATCCCGCGAGACCGGCAGACTGCTGCTGCCGGCAAAACATTGTTGGAAGGCATACAGCGGGCTGGTGCCGATGTCACCATAAACCACGCCGAGCGCCCCGACCGTCATGAACGCCAGATAGCGACTCGAGGCGGTCGCCGACGGAATTTCCGGGGTCGGGGCCGGAGCCGGGTCCGCAGCCGGACTGGGGGCGGGGTCGGGCAGCGGAGTGCCGCTGGATTTGATCGAATCAGCGGGACCGCCGTCGGCAACGTTATTCATGCGCTGGGTCCGGGGTGGAATCCATCGCCGGCCACCCGGCATGGGGGACCGAGGTGGGGAACCGACCAGAACGGCCATCGCCGCCGCCGGGTTGGTTATTGCGCACTGTTATTTTCAATATCATCATGTCCTGGCCGTCTTTCTGTCCCCATGCAATCCCCCCGGCGGCCCGGGGTGAAGCCACCGCGCCGACGGACACCGCCGGCCCCCCGGCCTCGTGCCAATGGGAACAGGGCCTTCCAACCCGTGTCAGTATCGGGAAAAATACTTGGTTATAAAGGCGAAATAGTGCCGACCCGTCAAGGTTTAAAAACCGTGGGGCGTGCGGCTTTCAAAAACTGGGGACGGCGTGGGGAGCAAAGTGGAGCGGTTGGAAGCGCAAACAGGGACCTCGCAGGATAAATTCCCGCTGGCCAGGGTTCGCCCGGGACCTAATTCAGCACGGCTTTCCGGGGCGCAACGAATTTTAGAACCGGCCGGTGAGCACCCTGCCGGTGCGCATCCAGCTCCAGAATCGCGGCACTGATCTCCAATTGATGCGCCCAGCGGCGGAGTTTTCGGGCGAGCGCGAGGCGTTTGGCCGCCGACCATCCGGCGGCCACGGCCTCCAATTCCGGTTCCAATTTCACCCGGCATTCTGGTTCAGCTTTCATGGCTCAAAAATAGGTGCGCGGGTGGGACATTTGTGGTCCAAGGCGCGGAATAAATCGGGAATTTTTCCGGGGTTGGGACAGGGGAAGAGCAATTATCAAAATGAACCCATAGATCTGCAACTTTTTCATGGAAACAACCCCGAATGGAACACCATCAATCTCGTGGGGTTGCGGCCGGAGTTGCCATTCCCAGCCGGACCGAAAGCCGCGAGCAACCACCATGGATGGTTTCGCTTTCCATCCGGGGCAAACTTGGATCGGTTCAACAAACCCGCACGGTCTCCAGCCCCAGCAGCAGACCGAGCTTTTCAATTTTATGGGCGATCCGGCCAACCCCGACTGCGCAATGATGCGCCGGACCCTGGCGGTTCCAGTCATTCACGAATTGGCGCGCGCCCAAACTGAAACGATACCGGCTGTTGGTGTTGCCAATCTCCAGGATGGGGCCGGGCACAGATTCCCCCTCGGCCACCAGCAGCTTCAATCCGCCCGCCGCCGTTTCCACCACGGAGAGCAGGGTCACCGGCCCGTGTTTCACCGACATTTCCACCGAAAGACCCCGGCCCACTTTGCCGTGATACACCTTGAGCGGCCGCACCTTCGTCCGCCCCTCGGCGATGGCAATATGCCCGGGACCGTCATGCCCCATCAGCACGACATCGTCCGTAAAATCCATGGCGTAATATTCCGTGAACGATCCCCCGGCGCCAAAGGTGTCCATGATTTTCATGGCCTGCGCGTTCTTCACCTCGTATTCGCCGGCCACCGGGATGCCCCGGGCCGTGAGCAGCGAGTTGCCCAGGATAATGGAACTGATCGCATCCTCGTTGTCGGCGTTGCCGGTGCCCATGTAATAATAGGCCAGCGAGCCCAGATCGTGTTCCGCCACCAGGCGATCCAGGGCGAGCGACGTGCGGGCGGCGCGGTCCAGTTCCGCCGGCGGACAATCGGCCCCGACCTCGAAGACCTTTTTGAATTCCGCCACCCGCGATTTGATCGCCCCGGCCTTCACCTCCCGGCGCAGCGCCGCGAGTTCATCCACCTCCAGGATTTCCATGTGCCCGCCAAACACGGCGCATTGCCGCGTGGTGTCGGTGTAAATATCCAGCATCCCGCCGTAATAATGCCCCATCAAACCCAGCCGGTTGTGGAACATGACATGCGCCACGCGCGCGGCCCCGATCCAGGCATCCACTTCGTCCCAAAACACCGGGTCATTGTGCAGCATGCCCGTGATCTGGTGAAAATCAATCCCGGCGCGGTTGAAGACATTGGCCAGCTCCGGCACCGGACAGGCCGCGCAATGCGCCAGCCATTCCCCGGTCATGGCCGTGCGGTCGCCCATTTGATTGAACCGGGCGTAATCCAGCGCCGCCACCGGTTGCAGATTCAGGATGATGACCGGCACCCGGGCCCGCTGCACCACCGGCAACACCGTCGAGGACAGCGCATACGTGGTCACATGCAGAAAGATCAAATCCACGTCGGCCGCCCGGAATTGATGGCCCGCCTCCAGCGCCTTGGGCGGGGAATCAATCAAACCCAGGTTCACCACTTCCACCCCCGGCCGTTCCAGCCGCCGGCCTACCTCGCCGAGGTAACCCTCCAAACGCGGTTTCAGACCCTTGAATTGATCCCAGTAGGCTTCCAGACCGATGCCAAACAGACCCACGCGGAGCGGACGATTAGTGCTAGCCATATTGTGGCGCTATTTTATGAGGAATCCCCGCTTTGACAATCAATTAGATGAAACCGCTCCGCCCGAGGGCGCATCCCGATGTTGCCGGCGGTTTTCAGGCCGAAGGCCGTTTGGGAGTGCGGCGACGCGTCGCCGCTTTTGGACGAGACGACACGTCGTCGAGTTCAAAAACATGGAAATCTCCCGATTCACCAACAACTTCGGGATACACCCTCCGCCCGACCTTCCCCCAAACGAAAACTTGACGTGCGCCCGCGTTTGAAATATTTCCTTGGGGATTAGCACACATACTTAACTGTCTGAACCATTGAAAATCACCTCATGATTGCCCCCACCCCACAAAAGCAGCCCCCATCCGGGGCCAAATCCACCAGCCTGTTCACGACTGCGGACGGGAAAAATTACGCGTTTGTCTTCACGATGGTCACGCTGTTGTTCCTGTTGTGGGGGGTGTGCAACGGCATGATTGACATTCTCAACAAGCATTTTCAAGACTCGCTGCAAATCAACAAGATGCAATCGGCGCTCGTGCAGTTTGCCAACTACATGGGTTACTTTTTCATGGCGATTCCCTCCGGCATCCTCGCCCAGCGATACGGATACAAGGGGGCCATCTTGATCGGCTTGCTGCTGGTGGCGCTGGGGGCGTTTTGGTTCATCCCGGCCACCCACATCGGCACCTACTGGGCTTTCCTGCTGGGGCTCTTCATCCTGGCGACCGGGTTGACCTGCTTGGAGACGGTGGCGAATCCTTACGCCACCGTGCTCGGTCCGCCGGAAACCGGCACCGTCCGCATTAATTTCGCGCAAAGCGGCAATGGCGTGGGCTGGATGATCGGACCGATGCTGGGCGGCATGTTCGTACTCTCTTCCACGGGCGTGGCCAACACGAGCAATGCGGATCTCTACAAGCCTTATCTCATTATCGGCATCGTCGTCACCCTCCTTTTCCTGGCGTTTCTGGTTTGCGACGTGCCCGATCTGCACAACATGGAGGAAACCAAAGCGGCCGGTCCGGCCAAGGCCGTCACCGCCGTAAAACCCTTGTTCAAACGCCGGCATTTTGTGCTGGCAGTGGCGGCCCAGTTTTTTTACGTCGCGGCGCAAACCGGCGTCTTCAGTTATTTCGTCAATTACATCGCCTCCGACACGCCGGTGCTCAGCCAAAGTGCCGCCGCCACCCTGCCGCACAACATGACCTATCCTGCGGCCATGTTATCCGCCGGAGAAATCACGGATATGCCCGCCTTCATCGCCCGCTTGCAAAATGATCCGGATGCCAAAACCCGGCCCGTCTCCGAATTCATCTGGAGCCAGTTGGCTGCGGATCAGGCCTTTCTGGCCGCGCCCAGTTTTGGGGTGCTGGCCGACCAGATTAACGCCACTTACGCGGACCGGGTTTCCGCCACCAATCTGGACACCGATATTGTCCAACAGAAAAAAAGCATTCTCGTCAAAGGGGTTAACCAACTGCTGCAGACCAATTTATTCTTTGCCAGTCAACGCTTCGCCGGGATTGATCTCCCGGAGAGCACTCGCCGGCTAATCACCCAAAATCCCGGCGGTGAACAATTGGTGCGCCTGAACCGGGGCTTATTGGAAGCGGCTTATCCCGCGAACGAAATCGCCAAAAACGCCTACTTGCAGGAGCCGGTGTTTCGCATCACCGATCAAGGCGCGGGGAACCTGCTTTCCTTTGGCGCCTTCGGCTTGTTCCTGCTGGGCCGGTTTACGGGCAGTTTTGCTTTGCGCCGCTTCAAAGCGCATCTGATGTTGTCGCTTTACGGCATTCTGAGCATCATCAGCATGGTCTTGGTAATGTCCCCCCTCGGCTGGCTCTCGGTGGCCGGGCTGTTTGCGAGCTTTTTCTTCATGTCCATCATGTATCCCACCATCTTCTCGCTGGGCATCCATGGGTTGGGGGAACAAACCAAGAAAGCCTCGTCCTTCATCGTCATGGCCATTGTCGGGGGGGCGATCATGCCGCTGTTCATGGGCTGGCTGGCGGATCAGTGGGGCATGCGGACCGGCTTTCTGATGCCGCTGCTGTGCTTTGCCTTCATCGCCTTCTACGGTTTCGCTTGGGTGTCATTGGAAGCGAAGGACAGCGGCAAAACCGCTTGATTTCTTGAAACAAAGAAAACGCCCGGGACAAAATCCCGGGCGTTTTTTTATCCCACCCGCTTCCCTGGCCAGACACGGACAAATGCTGGATTCCAACGACGCTCCGTCGTTCCTCAGCCCGGAGGGCTGACCGACAATAGCCCGGTGATTTATCGCCGGGTTTGGCACCCACCCACCACCAGTCCCAAAGGGACGACTGAAATTCAGGTCAAGGAGTGGGATACGGCCCGTTTTCAGCCGTCCCTTCGGGACTTTGGCCCTGCAAAAATGCCCCCGGCGTTGAAACGCCGGGCTATTGTCAGACGTCGCTCCGCGACGGCCAAACCCGAGGCCGAGCACTTAGAAATCCCCGCCATGTTCAAACCTATCCATCCATTTCCCATTCCACTGAAAACTGCGAAGCACCCCAGATTCTTAAAAATCCTTGAACCCTGCGTCCAAGGGAACGTTGGCCCGCGCCCGTGCGCCCGAAACTGGCTTTATCGCCGGACCGGAGGGTTTCAGCCGGCCCGGACGGTCGTTCCCGCCGGGGGCCGGTCGGGACGGCATCCGTCGGCCAACCGGGGACTCGCTCACCTCGGCCGCCACCGCATGGCCGTCCACCAACGCCAGCAGGCCGTCGCCGAGTTCCTGCAGGGTGCCGGCCTGGCTGCTGAGTTCCTGGGAGGAACTGGCGCTTTCTTCGGCATTGGCCGCATTGCTCTGGGTCACTTTGTCCATTTGCGACACCGCGAGGTTGACTTGGATAATCCCCTGGCTCTGCTCCTGGGAGGCAGTGGAGACTTCCAAGATCAGAGCATCCAACTGACGCACGTTGCCGACGATTTCATCCAGCGTTTGGCCCACCCGGGTGCTGAGTTCGACGCCCCGGGCGTTCTTGCTGAGGGCGCCCTCGATTTTGCCCGTGGTTTCCTTGGCGGCCAGGGCGCTGCGCTGGGCCAGCGAGCGCACCTCATCGGCCACCACGGCAAAGCCCATGCCGGCCTCCCCGGCCCGGGCGGCTTCCACGGCGGCGTTGAGGGCCAGAATGTTGGTTTGGAAGGCGATTTCGTCAATCGTGCGGATGATCTTGGAAATATCGTCACTGGACGACTTGATGTCGTGCATGGCGGCGGTCATTTCCTTCATGTCCGTGACGCCCTTTTCGGCGGCGTTGTGGGCGCATTTGGACAGTTGACTGGCTTTTTGGGCGCTCTCGGCGTTGCGTTTGGTCATCGAGGCCATTTCTTCAAGCGAGGAACTGGTCTCTTCCAGGGAGGCGGCCTGCTCACTGGCGCCTTCGGCGATGGCTTGCGCACTCGCCGAAACCTGCGCGGCGCTGGTATTCACTTGACGGGTGCCGTCATCCAGGCGTTCCGCCACCCGGCCGAGTTGCCGGGTCACCGGGCGCAGGACCAGGGTCACCAGCACGGAAATGGCCGCCAGGCTCCCGCCGATGGTGATGGCGGCCAGCACCAGGCTGCTGTGTCCGGCCTGCCGGGACACCAGCAGACTTTGCTGCTGGGCGTCGGCCAGCGCCGCCTTCGAGTAACGGAAAAGCGTCACCCCGCCCACCATGCCCGCCTTCCAATCGGTGTGGCATTCGAGGCAGCTCTTGACCACCACATGGGGCTCGTAAATATCAATTTGATCCGCTGATTCCCGGACCAGGCGCTCGGGCTGCGCATAGATTTGCTGTTTCAATCCGGCCTCCATTTCACCCTTGAGGCGCGCCGGGTCAGAGGAGTAGGTGATCCGGCCCTGGTCATTGAAAAGCGAGAATTCCTGCAGGCCGTGCAAGTCCTTCTGGAGCCGGGTCACCCGGTCAAAAACGTCCATGTCGCCGGCGGCCATGCCGGTGGAGATGCCAAATTCAATGGCGCGCTGAACATTATCCGCATTACCGGAAAGACTGTCCTGGAGGATGCGGGCGTTGGCCTGGCCCACCCGCTCAAAATGGCCCTGCAATTTATAGGACTGGACGGCTTGGAAGCCGGTGATGACCAGCGCCACGCCCGCCGCCAGCGTAATCGTCAGACGAGTTTGTAATGTCATGAAATTATTTCCCGCCCCCCCGGAAGGACATGTTTTGAAAGCCTCACACGGCCTTCATGGTTTTTGTTATTTGCCGTTCAGATTCCCGTGATCGCCCCACTGGCCCTGATAATCAAGTCCGGTTCGGCAGCGGTCATGGGTGCGCAATGGTTCCAACCTGGCCGGTGTCCAACCCGCGCATGTTAATTCACTGTATTAGCATTCGGTTGGGGGCGCGAATGCTTGAGTCAAATCTCTCCCCAATGCCGGGCGCATCCGCATCCACCCGAAACGATAAACCAATCGAAATCAGGCACTTAGAAGAGCGGATCAACATTTCAGACGTAAAAATTGTCCGGGAAATGGCAAGAAATGTGCAGCCTATGCCCGTGGGTTGGAATAAATAAGGAGAACTGGCGCGGCACCCGCAACCTCAGATGTCCCCTGGCGAACGGGTTTGTCCAATGCGCTCCATGGCCCATTGGGCGTGTTCCGCGATCAGGGGCTCCGGATCCCGGGCGGCTTTTGCCAGAGCGGGCAGTGCGACGGCATTGGCGGTGTTGCCGAGGGCCACACAGACGTTGCGCAGCAACCCGCGCCGTTTCGTGCGCAACAGCGGCGTGTGGGCAAACCGCGCTTTGAAACCGGCCTCATCCAGTTGCAACAGTTCGATCAAGTCCGGTGCTTGCAAATCCGGGCGGACGTGGGCTTGCATCAATTTTCCCTCCCGGGCAAAGCGGTTCCAAGGGCAGACCGCCAGACAATCATCACAGCCATAAATCCGGTTGCCTATGGCGGGGCGCAGTTCCACCGGAATGGCCCCCTTCAATTCAATGGTGAGATAAGAAATACAGCGCCGCGCATCGAGTTGAAAGGGGGCGGTGATGGCCTGGGTGGGACAGGCGGTCAGACACCGGGTGCAAGTGCCACAATGGTTCCTTTCGGGTGGGTCCGGTTCAAGTTCCAGAGTGGTGATGATTTCGGACAGGAACAACCAGTTTCCCAGGCGACGGCTGATCAGGTTGGTGTGCTTGCCCGTAAAGCCGAGTCCCGCGCGCCCGGCCAGATCGCGTTCCAGCAGCGGGCCGGTGTCCACATACCACCGGGCCGCCGTGGCGCCGCCTCCCAGTTGGATGACATAATCATTCAAAACCTTCAGGGCGCCGCCCAGCACCTCATGATAATCCGTGAACCGGGCGTAACGGGCCACCACGCCGGCCCCGGTGGGGGCGGTCCGGTCGGACCCCGGGGTGTCATAGCTCGCGGCGAGCGAAATAATGGTTTTGGCGCCGGCCAGAACCTTCCGGGGATCCAGCCGTTTTTCCCCATTGCGGGCCAGCCATGCCATTTCACCCTGCTTTCCAGCCTGCAACCAATCCTGAAACGCGCCGGTGTGGTCCGGGGGTTGGGCGGTGGTGAAACGGCAATCGTCAAAGCCCAGTTCCAACGCCCGCTGTTGGATGGCGGCTTTCATTAAAAATCGTGCCGGGCCAGGCGGTATTGATGGACCACCTGCTGGGCGACTTCGCGCAACGTACGCAGGTCGGTGTTCACGAGCACATCGGCCTGCTTATAGAAGGGTTCGCGGGCGGCGAGCAACTCGCGGATTTTGCGGCGGGGATCCGGGTCGTTCAACAAGGGCCGGTGCCCCTGGTGGGAGACACGCTCCCAGACTTTTTCCGGCGAGGCCCACAGGCAGACCACCAGGGCATGACCTTTGAGTGCGGCCAGATTTTGGGCGTGGGTGGGCAGACCCCCGCCGGTGGCGATGAGCAGTTGGCCGCGCCCGGCCAATTCCTGCACCAGTTGTTGTTCCAGCGCGCGGAAGGCGGGTTCGCCCTCCACGGCAAAAATATCCGTGATGGTGCGGCCCGTGCGGGTCTGAATGAGTTCGTCCGTGTCGAGAAACTCAAAGTTCAGGTATTCCGCCGCCAGCCGCCCAACCGAAGTCTTGCCCGTGCCCATGAAGCCGATGAGCGCGAGATTGACGATGCGACGGTCGTTTTGCATGGCCCCACAGTGACCGATTCCGGGCCGGGACGCACGCCGCAAATTCGACCGCTGGGGGGCGGAGACGATGCCTTTCAACCGCAGATGAACAGATAAAAATCGGGAGGAAACGTTGATCCAGTCCAACAATGACCGAATCCTCGGTATTTCGGGCTTTGCCCTTTCTCCTCATCTGCGTCCATCTGCGTGCATCTGCGGTTAACTGCAGGTTCCGGCGGCCCGACCCTGACGAGCCCGCGCTCGACAGCCGCCCCGTCTGCGTTTACCTTGCAGGCGTGAATTTGCCACCGCTCATTCTCGCGTCCGCCTCCCCGCGCCGCTCGGCGTTGCTCGGGCAATTGCCAGTGACGTTTCAAGTCCTCCCCGGAACCGCCGCCGAAGTGGCCCACGAACATTTGTCGCCCTGGGAAATCTGCCAGTTGAACGCCCACCGCAAGGCCCGGGTCGTCGCCAAAAAAATCCCCGACGCCCTCGTGCTCGGGGCCGACACCCTGGTGTTTCTGGACACGGCGATTTTGGGCAAGCCGGCCGACCTGGCCGAGGCCCGGACCATGCTCGCCCGGTTGCAAGGACGCACCCACCAAGTGGTCACCGGCGTGTGCCTCATTCATCTGCGCACCCATCGGGAGCGCGTGTTTGCCGTGAGCACCGATGTCACATTTCTCCCGCTCACCCCCGCGCGCAGGGATGATTATCTGGCCCGGATCAACCCACTGGACAAGGCCGGCGGCTACGCCATCCAGGAACACGGCGAACTCATTGTGTCCGAAATCTCCGGCTCGTACAGCAATGTGGTGGGTCTGCCACTGGAACGGCTGACCGAGGAACTGGAGCGGTGGGGGAAATAAAACGTCAAACTCCCGCCAATTCCCGCCACAGGTGCGCGCTCATGAGCTGGCCCTGGGCAAAGCATTCCAGATTGAATTTTTCATTCGGCGAATGGGCGTTGTCATCCGGCAATCCCAACCCCAGCAGCAGTGATTCGGCGCCGAGAATCTTTTTGAACTGGTTGACGATGGGGATGGACCCGCCTTCACGCATGAGAATGGGTTCACAACCAAAAGCGGATTTCAAGGCCCGCAGGGCCGCCCGGGCATTGGGGCTTTCCGGCGACACCAAATAAGCCTCGGCCCCGTGCCCGGCTTCAATTTCCAATCGCACGGTGGGCGGGCAGATTTTCTTGAGGTGATCGCAGACGATTTTGCGGACGTGTGCCGGGTCTTGATTCGGCACCAGCCGGCAGGTGATCTTGGCCGAGGCCCACGCCGGCACAATGGTCTTGCTCCCCTCCCCTTGATAACCGCTGGTCAGGCCGTTGATCTCAAAGGTCGGCCGCGCGCTGCGCTGTTCCGTGGCGGTGAAACCGCGTTCGCCAAAAAGTTCCGGCGCGCCCAGCAGCTTTTTCAACGTGGCGTCCTTGAGCGGATAAAGCGCGGCTTGCCGGCGCTCAAACTTCGAGAGCGGCACAATGTCGTCATAAAAACCGGGGATCGTCACGCGCCCGCTTTTATTTCGGAGTTGCCCGAGCAACTGGCACAGGGCCATGGCCGGGTTTGCCACCGCGCCGCCAAAGACGCCGGAGTGCAGGTCGTGCGAGGGGCCGTGCAATTTGATTTCAAACGCCGTGATCCCGCGCAACGCATACGTCAACGCCGGATGCTTCGGGCTGGGCATCCCCGTGTCGGAAATCACAATGGCGTCACACGCCAGCTCTTTCCGGTGCGACCGGAGGAATTTATCCAGGTTTTCGCTCCCCACCTCCTCCTCGCCCTCAATGACGAACGTCAGATCGCAGGGCAGCGGCGTGCCGGTTTTGAAGTAGGCTTCCACCGCCTTGAGATGGGCGAAGTTCTGGCCCTTGTTGTCCGTGCTGCCGCGGGCGTAAATGGAGTCGCCTTGGATCACCGGTTCAAACGGCGGGGTTTTCCAAAGGGCCAGCGGCTCGGGCGGTTGCACGTCATAATGGCCATACACCATGAAATGCGGCCGGCCGGATTTGGGGGTGCGCGGGGTTTTGGCGACCATGATGGGATGGCCGTCTGTCGGACAGACCTCCGCCGTCAGCCCGATCTGCCGGCAATGGTTGGCCAGCCAGTCGGCGCAGTTCTGCAAATCCGGTTTGTGCTGCGATTGGGCCGAGACACTGGGGAAGCGCAAATACTCGCTGAGCTCCGCCACAAACCGGGCTTGGTTGGCCTTCAGATAATCAATGACAACTTGCATGGGCATAGTAAACCCGTGAACGCGCCCGCTGCCAAAACAAAAAGCGCATGGCATCGGCTCAAGCGGTTTATGGATCATCCGGGTCCGGCGCTGATCCGCTGGGACAGTTTTCCGTGCGGATCGTAAACTTCGAGAAAATTGCCGGGGGAGACGGCGATTCGGTCTGGAAAGACCACCAAGTTCGTTCCGGACAGGTGCTTGGCCGAGCGGTATTTGATTCCGACAATCCGGCCGGTATCATAAGCCGTCCGAGCCAGGCGTTGGGTTGGGGGATGGGGTGTCCTAACCCAAGTACCCGTCATTTCCCGCTCCGTCGTGCCCAGTTTGGCGAGTATGGCAGGCGAGGTGAGATCCAACAGATCATTCAGAACACCGTCAACGCTCACCATGACCCATGGTGCGGAACGAATGGGCGCCGGGCCACCCGGCAACCAGACGAGGGCATTGACTTCGATGAAAGCGGTAATCGGGTCTTGGGCGAGGTAAATGGAATCGAAGCCGCCCCGGGGCGTGAATCGGGCGCCGACGAGTTTGGCGGCTCCGCCCCACAGGGGTCGCGGCGGTCCCGTCATGCCCGGGGGCGGGTTGAGCGTATAATGATACCCCACCGCCCGCGACCACGGTCCGTGGGCGGAAGTCAGTTTGACCGCCCCGAGCGCCGCCGTGAGTTGCCGGGGGGAAAGCATCAGACCGGCACGCCCGCCGCCGCGCTTTCCAGAATGCTCAGGACCGCCCCCGGGTGGTTGGCCAGGATGAGGTCCAAAGCCGTGCGGCCATCCAAGTCCGGATGCGGCGTGTTCAGCCACACGCGCACCGTCTCCGGTTTGTCAAAAAACTCGTGTAGAATCTCCAGGCACCGCTTCACCGGTTGGAGCCGGGGTTGAAAGCCCTCCGCCGCCGGACTCCGATGGACGGTTTTGTAATTCAGGGCCAGCCCTTCGGCGAGTCGCTTAAGCGGCACACCCATATAGACCGCCAGCTTCTCAGCGTCAATGCGGCCGTTCGCCGGGTCGTGCAACTCCGGCAACCGGACTTGCAACCGGCCATGGCCGCGCAGCAGGGTGTCGAGCTGTTCCTGAACGGCCAGGAGTTGGATTTTCAACTCCCCGACTTGTTCTTGAAGGTCCGGGCGGGCGGCAATGGCTGCGGTCGTCATGTGAAAAATCTACAACTAATCCCATTTTAGTCAACATTAAATCGCCACGGGGGCATGTACCGGGCGCATCTCGACACTTGCTCCCGGTTTCCACCGGCCGGACGCCAAGTACCGCAGACTTCCCAGTCTGCTGTCTCGCAGGTTTCCCAACCTGCAGGCCGTTGAACCCGGTGGCGCTCAGGATCTTCAGATAATCCGCAGACTTGGAGATTGGCGCTTCGGGGGCAGTGTCGAGAGATGCGCCCCGAAAACTGCCGGAGATTCGCCCCCTCGCAACCAAGCCGCTGTTTTATTACGCGGATGGGACGGAGGCGCGGGCGGAGTTGGGACGAAGGCAACGCTGCAACCGCTTTGCCCTTTTGAGGGCTGAAAGCCCGCAATATGACAGCCTGGGTCGGAGCGAGTCCGCGAGCGCAGGCCCAGGATAAGGCCAAAAAAATTCTGGAGGCCTGTAGGGCCGAAACCAAGGCCTTCTCCCGGATTTGCGATCCAACCTCCGCCTCACGCCCCGCTTTCTTCCCGGCTCCGAATTATTCCTTGACATGGTTGTGCGTTTACGACAAAGTAAGTCAAGATAAGGCGAATGGATCCAAACGATATTAAAAGCTCATGAAGAACATGTTCCGCCATGCCGCCATTTTACTGCTTTTGGCCGTCCTCAACCCTCATGCCCTCACCACCTCCCCCCAGAGCACCATTTTCACTTGCCAGGGGGTGGTCACGGCCAATGGATAAGGCTCCAACCCACCGTCGAACACCAAACAACCATCATCAAACGCGAAAGGAAATCCAATGGCCACCACCTTCAATATCGTCAGCGTCAAAACCGGACTGGCGCTGAACATGATCAATAACAACCCGGGCCAGGTGGTTCAGTTAGCCGAGCCGGGTAAGAACGACCTTCGGGAACAGTGGCGGTTTCTGATGACGGACACCGAGTCGGGAGACTTCGAGATCCTTAACGCCGAGACCGGCCTGCAACTCATTACCGCCGGACCCGCGAATCCAAGCACCCCGGTAGTTCAGGGCGGCCAGGGTAGTCTTACAACTGGGTGGACTCCGCGCCCACCAACGGGGAAACATGCCGGGCTGGGATACTATGAGATTATCTTCCCGGCAGGAGGGGTTTCCTGGGATGTTGGCTATTATGTAATGAATGTGCCGGATCACTTGATCGGGACGATAAAAGGCGGGAGTTCGGGTGTGCCGATTCAGGTCTCCCCTGGAAATGGCGGCCAGGAAAATGAGCTTTGGCAATTGAAGAACACGGTCTCGCCGTCACCATTAATTACTTTTGACACCGGCAATGCAACCCAAGCGGGTGAGCAGATCGGACAATATGGCGCGATGGTGCTCCCCCTCCAAGTCCGTAATTACAGCGGAAAATCGGTGAATCTACTGACTTTGCCGATCCCGGGCAAAGGCGCCTTGGCCAATTTCGGGGTCGGGGGCGCAGCTCCATCCGGGCCGGTTTCAGCGAACGGCCGGGGCATATACCAGACCACGATTACCATCCCGCTGGTGGGGGGATCGGCCCCCAATCCTGCGCCGGAGATCACCATCGTGGCGCTCGACGCCAACTCGCACGCGATTGCCTTTGCCTCAATTTCTTCGCAGTATTGGTATCAGGAGAGTTGGTAAGGGCATAAACAGGCTACTGGTAAGGTCAGGTTTAATTGGCGTCGGCCGCCTGCAACCTTGTCGGGCAGCCCGTTTGCTTTCAAAGAAAGAGGATACCGTTAGAGATTGCATTTTGCTTTCGCTCGTGCTCCAGGTGTTTTTTCTCATAATGGGGGCCGGGATGCTCGACGGTGGAGAGATTTTCCAAATTGTCATTTACGCCATCATCGCATACTGGGTTGGGTTCGTCCTGGTCTTCATGCGGAGATGTCGTGGGCTCACGAAGGCTGACAAGTTGTTAATCAAATGGGGATTTCCGATACTATGTTTTCTGTCGGGGTCCATCACTGGATTTATTTGGCATTTAAGAGGATTCTGATTATGGGTTCAACATCTGGATTGTCGGTGCCAGCGAGATACGCCGCGGCGATTTGCAGGTTAAGCCCCGGCTGGTGTTGGGCCTTGGTTTCGGCCCTACCGGCCGCCAGAATATTTTGGGGGCGTTAGCCTGGCCTGCGCTCGCAAACTCGCTCCGACCCAGGCGGTCATATTGCGGGCTTTCAGCCCTCGCCCCCCAGGGTTTTTTTGATGTGCCGGTCAAAATCGGATTCAAACCGGCGGTCCTGCACCAGCCGGTATTTTTCAAACTCACTTTCGGCAAACGCCTTCGCCACTTCCTGACTCACCTTGCCGGGATGATTCAAAATTTCCCGCTCCTTGAATTTTAAGAACGCGTTCAATTTGCCCGCCCAATCCTGCATCGTCATGGGAATCTTCCGTTCCGCCTGGTCCTCGGCGTAGTCCAGATACGTTTTTCAACCGCTCCTTGGCCAGCACATAACCGCGGATGGCATAATCCCGCAGCACGCCCGCAGCCCATTGCCGGAACTGGATGGCGCGGGCCGAATTCACCCGGAAGCCCATGGCAATGATGGCGTCCAAGTGGTAATAATCCACATTCCGGGCGACTTCGCGGCCGCCCTCTTTTTGAACTGTTCGGAAATTCCGAATAGTTGCCGACTCGGAAATTTCCTTCCGGGCACAGAGGTTGGCCAGATGTTCATTGATCGTTGGCACCGTGACCTCGAACAACCCCGCCATCAACCTCTGTGTCAGCCAGACGGTTTCCTCGGCCACGCGGACCTCGATGCCGTCTGTACCGGCCTGCCGGGTGAAAATCAGAAACTCGGCGGTGCGGTTGCGAATTTGAAGCTTTTTTTCTTTGCTCATGGCGGATTGCAGGCGGGTTCAAACACGGCCAAACCGGTTCCGTGTGGTTCACGGTAATTGCAGCCGGTAAAAGTTTTGCGCGGCATTCGTTGGGATGGGGTTGGTGAAATTGAAATTGCCGCCGGCGTCAAACGGGTTGGTCAGCAGCCGCGTCCATTGGGGCAGCGGCGCGGCGAGGTTGGTGGCCGTCAGAACGTAGTAAACGCCATTCGTGACCCCGCCGGAGCCGGTCAAAACCAGTTGGCCGCCCATCACCCTGACATGGCCGATGACCGGTGGCGTTTCCAGGCCGGCGCTGACCTCGGCGGAATTGAGGCTGGAACCGAACGGGCCGGTGGCCAAGACCACATAATAATAATTCGTGCCGGGGCAGACGGCGGAATCGGTGGCGGTCGTGTTCGTCGTGGTGGCCACGAGGTTCGTTTCATTCCCGCTGCTGGTGCCGCGCAAAATGGTGTAGTTGGTCGTCCCCGCCGACGCGCTCCAGGTCAGCGTGATTTGGGAGCTGCCCGGGGATGCGTTCAAATTCGCGGGCGCGGCCGGAGGCGTGTCGGCCTGGGCGATATTCGAGGCGGGCGAATTGCCGTCCGCATTGTTGGCCACGACCTGATAATAACCAATGACGCCCGTCAGCGGGCTGGTGTCGGCATAATTCGTTACGCCGGGCAGCACCGCTCCGATTTGGGTGAAATTGACGTGATCAGTGGAACGCTCAATGGCGATGCTCAAGGCATTGGTGGCGAGGTTGGTCCACACGAGATTGACCTGGGTGCGGGACACCGCCGTGGCGGTCAGCCCGGTGGGGGCGGCCGGCGGAGTGGCGTTGATGACCTGCGGGCCGGTTTCCATCTGCAGGAAGTCGTAAATCAGTCCGCCCTGCAGCAACTCGGGAAAGGCGCTGCCGCTCCAACTGCCGGAGGCGCCGGGCTGGCGGATGGTGATGGTGAACGTGTTGGTGCCCACCTTGAACAGATTGGCGGCAAAGGTGAATTGATAATACTGGTAGCGCCCCACCGTCACCACGTCGCGATAAATATCCGTGCCGTCGGCGGTGCCCTGGCCGTGGTAGGCATCGGGGGTGACATTGACCCCGTTGAGATACATGTAAAAATAAGCGCCGTTGCCGCCGGCCAGCGCGATGGTGGTCAGCACGGGGGTGGGCGGCAGATTGGTCAGGTAGAACCGGACGTTCCAGTGGGGCGACCAGTAAATGCCGTTGGTCTGGGTGTGGTCAATGAGGTTGGGGGAGGATTGCGGCGTGGTGGCCACGCTGCACTGCGCGTAATACCAGTCGTTGGATTCCACGCTCTGGCCGATGACAAAATTGACATCGTTCGTGCCCATGTCATTCAAGTAACGCCACCACAGGCCAAACTGCTTGCGGTAATTGCCGAGGTGAAATTCGGCGGAGCTGTGATCCGGCGTGCCGAGCCGCCAGAGCCGTTGCGCGAGGTGCGGCGGATTCCAATTGATGACGCCCAGCGGGTTGGTCTGGTCGGGCAGGACCATGATGTTGGAGACCTGGAGTTCGCCCCAGATTCCCGGCACATAGGAAAAAAGCTGGTAGTTGCCGGGCCGAACCTTGGGGATGGAAAAATTCCCGTTCGTGTCGCTCGTCGTCCAGAACAGAAAATTAGTGACGCCCTGATACATCCAGTCGCCATCGGCGTAATCGCCGAGGATGACGACCGCGTTGGCGGTGGACTCGCCGGTTTTGGCCTTCAGGGTGCCGGTCACGGTGCCGCGATGCCGCGGGTAATCCTGCTCGCTTTCATCCAGCCAGGCGTAAGGCCAGTTGGACACCATCACCGCCGCGATGTTTTGCGCGTTGGTCCAGAGCTGCAAATGATTGGTGCCGGTGTTGGCATACATGAAATACGGGCCGATGACCTTGGTGAAAACCTCGCCGTCGGCGGCGCCGGGATCGTTGACACTGCCCATGCCGTGGCTTTCCGCATCATCATTATACATATAATTGCCGGACACGGAGCCCTTCTGCTTGGTCGGGCCGCCGTTGATGAACTCGAAGCTGCCCAGGATGCTCCAGAGGCCGACCTGATCGGTCGCCATGCCCCAGACGGGGCGGAAGGTGTTGGAAGCGCCCAGATAACTGCACTGATCATACTTCGTGGTGGTCGGATACAGGTCGGACGTCAACCCGAGGGGCTGGTTGTAAATCGGCCAACCCGGCTCATAATCACCGCCGGTCGGCTGCGAGAGGTAACTGGTTTTGGGCAGAATGGCCACCTCCCCGGGAACGGCGTCGTTCGGCGGATTGGCCCCCAGCGGCGGGAGGCTGTCAATGAGCACATTCACCGGCACGTCCGACGCCGAAAAATCCCAGGCCTCATTGACCGATCCGTCCGCGTTGGTCGTCGTGTTAAAAATCGAGCCGCAGTAGCCCTGCCAACTGTCGGCCCAATAATAGGCCGCCGGCTGGTTCGTCCAGTGCCGCCACACATGATAAGTGTAAAAACCCGCCTCGCCGGCGCGCATGACATGGTGTTCGGCCCAATCCCACTCGCCGTTGGGATACAAGGTCGTGTTGCCACTCGCGCGCGGATTCCGAACCATGATGTCCACCATCTGGCCGGTATTCGTCACCACGCTGTAAGTGGAACCCGACCCGCCGCTGCCCACCGACACCCAGTAATCATTTCCCTGGCCGCCAATGTGGGTGAGAATCAAGGCATAATCGTTTTTCGGATCAATCAGGTTGGTGGTGGACAGCGCGTTCAGCGCGAAATAGGAGACATCGCCGCCCTTGCTGCACGTCATCGTGACGATCCCGTTGTTCATCGTCACCGTGCCATTGCCGTTGTCCGTCAAGATGACGGGTTGCGCCAGGCCCGGGGTGACATCCCGAACCTGGAGGGAATTGATCTGATCGGCCGGATTGGTCCCGCCCCCGGTGATGGTGAGGGTCTGGTTGGTGCCATCCGCAGTGAAAGTGCCCGTGGCGTATTGTCCCAAGCCGCCCGCCGGCGAAGCAGCGCCATTGCCGCCCACATAATAGGCCAGCGTCACCGCATTTCCGCCCGGGCTGGTGAACGTGGCATTGCGGCCGGAATAGGTTCCGCCCCGGCTGTCATTCTCCCAGATTTGCACCTGATAACCATGCCCCACCGTCAGGTTATTCAACGTGATGGTTCCCGGACTGGCATTGGCCCCCCAATCCGTCCCTTGGATGAGCGCCGTATAGCCGCTGTTGGCGGTGGTTAAGTTGTAATAAGCCGTGCCGCTCCCGCCCGTCCCCTCGCCATGCTTGTCCACCCCGCCCGCCGCATAGGCAATGGCCACGTTGCCATCCCCGGTTTGGCTGGTATCCTGGATAAAGCTGACCCCATTGAGGGTGGTTCCCGAATTTCCCCAGGTCTCCGCGTAGATTCCATAACCGTTGGTGGAAACATCCCTGGCCCCCGCCGCCCCGATGTTGACCGCCGCCCCCCAGGTAATCGCCGCCGCGCGGACGTTCAGCGTCCCCGCCAAAAGGAACAGGCTGATGATTTGAAATGCTGGATTGCTTCTCATGGTCTCATGGTTTCATTCAGTATCATTGAAGATAATAATCGGGAACTCCCATTTCGCTGCTGGTCCACGACCGGCCCGGGGGCGTTTTGTAATTTGACTCATTTTTTGTCCGGCTCCATGGATTTGCAAGTCCTTTTAGCGGTTAAAGCGTTAAAATTTCTTCGCTTCCTATAACGTTAAATATTTATAAGCTGTTGTGCTTTAAGTATTTGCGATTAAACGTATTCAACATCTTTAACGACCTAACGATTTTATGAAATGGGAAATTGGCCACCATCGTGGATCGAGTTGACGGGCGGGGACGAATTTTCCTCCCGCGCGGCTTTCGCGGGATTGACAGGTATAACCGCCGAGTGTATTAACCCCGCCATGGCCAACACTCGCGCCCCCAATCAAACCATGATCGCGTTTGCCTTGAAACAGGATTTATTGGAGGCAATTGACGACACCGCCGCCCGGATCGGAGCGTCCCGGAGCACGTTCATCCGCCAGGCCCTGGCCGCCAAAATCCGTGACTGTGACCAGCCGGTGGAGGAGCATTGGATTCCCGCCCAAGTTCGCGGCCCGATCGGAAGCGGTTTTGTGCCGCGCCAGCCGGCGGCAAAGCCTCCCGTCCCACCGTCCGCCCCCGCCGCCCGCCGAAAAGTCCCTGTGCGGGCCCCCAGTCGGAAACCACGCCCGACCTGATTGCGACTGACGTCAATTTGTTTTCATCTCGTTCATCAGCGGTTAAAATCGAAAAGGGCGCGCACCCGGACGGCTGGGAATCCAAAAAAACCACTTTGACCCGCCGCCGGGGAAGCTCTAACTTGGCCGGGTGCAACACGAACCTGTTTCCCCGCCGGACTCCCTCCGTGCCGACGGCCGCCAGCCCGGTCAATTGCGGCCGACCACCTTTCAAAACCACATTGCGCCTTACGCCGCCGGCTCCACGCTGATCGCCTGGGGCAACACCCGCGTGATCTGCGGGGTGACGGTGGAGGAAACGGTGCCGCGCTGGATGAAGGAACAAAACGTCCCGGGCGGCTGGATCACGGCGGAATATTCCATGCTCCCCTACTCGACCCTGCAACGGAAACCGCGCGACATCAACAAGGGCAAAATTGACGGGCGCTCGCAGGAAATCCAGCGGCTCATCGGGCGTTCCATCCGGGCGGCGATTGACCTTGAAAAAATCGGCCCGCGCACGATTTGTGTGGATTGCGACGTATTGCAGGCGGACGGCGGCACGCGCACGGCGGCCATCACCGGCGCCTTTGTGGCCCTGTCGCTGGCGGTCAAAAAGCTGATGGCGGCGGGCAAACTCGCCCAGAACCCGCTGCTGGGCGGCGTGGCGGCGGTCAGCGTGGGGATCGTGGCCGGCCGGGCGCTGCTGGATTTGTGTTATACGGAGGATGTGGCGGCGGCCGTGGACCTCAATCTGGTGATGAACGCGAAGGGGGAATTCATCGAAATCCAGGGAACGGGCGAGGAAGCCACCTTCACCGACGCACAACTGGCGGAACTCCTGGCCCTGGGCAAGACCGGCATCCGGGAATTACTGACGGCGCAACAAAACGCGGTCGCGCAAGGCTGAGGCCCGGATGAAACCCGCAAAAAAACCGTCGAAGAAGGAGCGCCTGCTCCCCACCCCACCCGCGCCGGCGACCCGGCTGCTGCTCATCCGTCATGCGGAGGTGGAGGTGAAATACCACCGCATTTTCGGCGGGCGCATTGACATGAACCTCTCGCCCCGCGGCCGGCGCATGGCGCGGACGCTGGCCACTTACTTGGAACGCAAGACCTTGGACGCCATTTACGCCAGCCCCATGAAACGGGTGCAGCAAACCCTGGCGCCAACGCTCCGCCCGGGCAAGCCCGCGCAAAAAATCCTGCCCGGGTTGCGCGAAATTGATTTTGGCGATTGGACCGGCCTGGGCTGGCAGGAGGTCAGCGCGCGGTTCGGTTTTGAGGCCCATGAATGGCTGGAACAAATTGAACATCACGGCGTGCCCAACGGTGAAGACGGCCGGCGCTTTCGCGCCCGGGTGGAACCGTGCGTGCGCGAGATTCTGAGCGGCCATCCGGGGCAGAATGTGGCGGTGTTTTGCCATGGCGGGGTCATCCGCATGATTCTGGCCATCCTGTTGGACCTGCCGTTGCCCAAGACCAATTCCTTTGAAATCGAGTATGCCAGCATCACCCAGGTGGCGGTGCATCCGCACATGGCGGAGGTGGAACTGCTGAATTTCACCCCCTGGCGGGATTTGGTGGCATGAAACGCAAACCCCTCTGGCGCATTTCGGTGGTGACGACCCGGGAGGCGGAAGACGCCCTGTCGGAATGGCTGGGCGCACTGCTCGGAACGGGGGCCT
>Ga0302274_10000297_pt1 | contig 52334 bp, 35 predicted proteins | sample III_Bog_N2_1_FD_198755 | JGI IMG/M metagenome (GOLD analysis project Ga0302274, IMG submission 198755) | Peat permafrost microbial communities from Stordalen Mire near Abisko, Sweden - III_Bog_N2_1 | ecosystem: Environmental > Terrestrial > Soil > Wetlands > Peat | place: Sweden: Abisko...
CGATGCGATGATGGCGGCTTTCAACAAGAATCCTGATCTGCGTGGTAGTTGGGGGTTTAACGGTGCATATTCCAGCATGTACGGAAATGGTTTAGCCCCCCATCTTTCACGGGTGACAGGACACAACTATGTTATGACTCGCTCCGGTGAGATGGAGAGAAAGAACTGATGAGCACCTTCACCGAATCCGTCGTTGAAGAGGCCACCCTCGAATGGCTTGAGGGCCTGGGCTACACAGTCCTGCACGGCCCGGAGATTGCCGAAGGGGAGCCAGCCGCAGAGCGTGACGACTCGGGTTACCACGATGTCATCCTGGAACGACGGCTGCGCCAAGCACTTGAGCGGCTCAACCCCAAGCTGCCCCCGGAGGCCCTCGAAGACGCATACAAGAGGCTGACAGTTGCCGACGAGCCGTCTATGGTCACCTGCAACCATGCCCTGCACCAGCGGCTTGTGGAAGGCGTCACGGTGGAGTACACCCGCCCGGATGGCTCCATCGGCGGGGCGCTGGTCCATGTGATCGACTTCGATAATCCTGACAACAACGACTGGGTTGCGATGAACCAATTCACCGTGGTGGAGGGCCAGAACAACCGGCGGCCGGATGTTCTGATTTTCCTGAATGGTCTTCCCATCGTCCTGATGGAGCTGAAGAACCCGGCGGATGAGAACGCCACAATCTGGAAGGCCTTCGACCAGATCCAGACCTACAAGGCGCAGATTCCTTCGCTCCTCACCTATAACGAGCTGCTCATCATCTCCGACGGCCTGGAAGCGCGGGTTGGCTCGCTCACCGCGACGACTGAACGCTTCATGCCCTGGCGCACCATCGAAGGTGAGGCACTGGCGCCCGCTTCGCTGCCGCAGCTTCAGGTGGTGTTGCAGGGCCTGCTGGAGAAACGCAGCCTGCTGGACTTTATCCGCTACTTCGTGGTCTTCGAGGACGAGGGCGGCGGCATCCTGACCAAGAAGATCGCCGGGTACCACCAGTTCCACGCCGTGAACCGGGCGCTGGCCGAGACGCTGAAGGCTACCGATGAGACAGGCGACCGGCGGGTGGGGGTGGTGTGGCACACGCAGGGCAGCGGCAAGAGCCTGACCATGGCCTTCTATGCAGGGCGGCTGGTTCTGGAAACCGCGCTGCAGAACCCCACCATCGTGATGCTCACCGACCGCAACGACCTGGACGACCAACTCTATGGGACGTTCTCTCGTTGCCATGAACTGCTGCGTCAAGACCCTGTGCAGGCGGAGGACCGCGAGCACCTGCGGTCGCTGTTGCAGGTTTCCTCTGGCGGCGTGGTCTTTACCACCATCCAGAAGTTCATGCCGGCGGAAGGTGAGCGGTATCCCGCTCTTTCCGACCGGCGCAACATCATTGTGATGGCCGACGAGGCCCACCGCAGCCAATACGATTTTATCGACGGCTTCGCCCGGCACATGCGGGATGCCCTGCCGAACGCATCGTTCATCGGCTTCACCGGTACCCCAATCGAGAAGGCCGACGCGAACACTCGTGCAGTCTTTGGCGACTACATCAGCGTATACGACATTCAGCGTGCCGTCGAGGACAAGGCAACGGTTCCGATCTACTACGAGAGCCGCCTGGCCAAGCTGCAACTGGATGAACGTGAAAGACCGAAGATCGACCCAAGCTTTGAAGAGGTAACCGAAGGCGAAGAAGTCGAGCGACGCGAGAGGCTTCGTACCAAGTGGGCAGCGCTGGAGGCTGTTGTCGGGACGGAGAAGCGTCTGAAGACGATAGCGGAAGACCTCGTCCAGCACTTTGAGGCCCGGCTGGATGCCATGGACGGTAAGGCAATGATTGTGTGCATGAGCCGCCGCATCTGCGTGGAGCTGTACCAGCAGATCGTGAAATTGCGGCCGGACTGGCACAACGACGCCGATGATGCCGGAGTACTGAAGGTAGTAATGACCGGCTCGGCGGACGATGGGCCTGAATGGCAGCAGCACATCCGAGACAAGCGCCGCAGAGAGGCGCTGGGAAAGCGGTTTAAGAAAGCCAGTGACCCATTCAAGGTTGTGATCGTGCGCGATATGTGGCTCACCGGCTTCGATGTACCGCCTCTGCATACCATGTATGTGGACAAGCCGATGCGGGGGCACGGGCTGATGCAGGCCATCGCCAGGGTGAATCGTGTCTTCAAGGACAAGCCCGGTGGCCTGGTGGTGGATTATCTGGGAGTTGCGCAGGAACTGAAGCAGGCCCTGAGCACATATACGGAGAGCGGCGGGGCTGGGCGCACGGATATCCCGCAGGAAGAGGCTGTCGCGGCCATGCGGGAGAAATACGAGGTGTGCTGCGGGCTCTTCCACGGGTTCAACTGGTCCGCATGGGCGAGCGATTCTCCAACAGAAAGGCTGGCGCTTCTACCCAATGCACAGGAGCATATTCTCAGCCGTGAGGACGGCAAGAACCGGTTCGTCAAGGCAGTCACCGATCTCTCGACTGCATTCGCTCTTGCGGTACCACACGAAGAGGCGATCAAGATTCGCGACGATGTCGGCTTCTTCCAGGCCGTGCGTGCTGTGCTCACGAAGGCGGTAAGCCAGCAGTCCCGTCCAGAGCATGAACTGGAAGCCGCCATCCGGCAGATCATCTCCAGGGCGGTCGTATCAGATCAGGTTGTAGACATTTTCGCCGCGGCTGGGTTGAAGAAGCCCGACATCTCAATTTTGTCGGATGAATTTCTTTCCGAGGTCAGCCATCTCCCGCAGAAGAACCTTGCCGTTGAACTGCTGCGCAAATTACTGAACGATGAGATCAAAACGCGCTCCCGCCGAAACGTTGTGAAGTCGCGGCTGTTCTCAGAACTACTGGATGGCACTATTCGGAAGTACCAGAATCGCGCAATCCAGACTGCCCAGGTAATCGAGGAACTGATTGCCCTGGCCAAGCAGATGCGCGACGAGTCAGCAAAGGGTGCGGAACTTGGCCTCTCCGAGGACGAGGTTGCCTTTTACGACGCCCTGGAGGTGAACGACAGCGCCGTCAAGGTACTTGGCGACGCTACGCTCAAGACCATCGCTCGCGAACTGGTGGAGACAGTGCGCCGGAACACGACCATTGACTGGACCGTCCGCGAGAATGTCCGGGCACACCTGCGAGTTCTGGTGAAACGCATCCTTCGGAAATACGGTTATCCCCCGGATAAGCAAGAGAAGGCCACGCTGACAGTGCTGGAACAAGCAGAAGCCTTGTCCGCGGGATGGGCGGCAGCATACTAGAACGTAGACGGCATGGTTCCGCCCGAGATGGTTCTCACAGTCGACCAAATGAGCAAGCGGGCATGGACGAAACCCTTTGCCCGTGCAGTATCCCAGTGAACGTCAAGGCCGCGATTACAAGATATCCAATCCAGAGATAACTGGCCATGCGCGTGTGCGCGGCCCCCTCCATTGCCTTGGTGTCCATAATCGAGTAGCCAATCAGCCACCCTGCAGCACCGGACCCACGGCAATCGCCTCTCCGGCAGGCGTAGCTCCTGGTGAAGTCACCGAGAAGCGAACGCCCGGCGAGGAACTCTGTCCTTGCAGCATGCGGTCAATGGCCGCGCTCAGGCTTGTTGTGCGATACAGTGCCAGCACCCGTCCGTTGCTAGACTCGATTCGCCAGAGGTCATGCACGGCCTCACCGTGTAAGAGGCCTCGCTAAGCTGTACGCAGTCGCTCTTCGGCACCAGCTCCAGCTGCTTCCGTCCCAGCTCGACGACGGCTTCAAGGATACCGTCCCGGAAGATCTCTCCGTTTAACCGGAATTGCCACTTTCGCAGTCCCAGTTCCAGCAATCGCAATCCCCTTACCCAAGTAGGCCGATAACGCTATTTCAGCGTCAACTCTCACTGAGTTGCCTTTCTAGTCTTCAGTGGATAACGAGTGACAAGAAGCTGACGAGGTTCAGCCCAATTGTATTTAACAACGAATTCCGATTATCAGCTAAAGCAGTTTCCACGAGCTTGATAGCCGCCCTCACTTGTGCTGAATCGCCTCAGGCGCGCGATCCCGATCCAGCGGCCGCAACTTTACCGTCCACTCCAGCGCCGCCTTCACAGGGGGAAAGCAGACCGTTGCGGTGCAAGCCTGGTATTCGAGTTGGCCGGTGACGCGCATCTCCGATTCCTGAGCGAACGACGGCATCGTCTTGGGGTTTACTTGGGCCGACACGATCGTGGACAGAACCGTCTTGCCCGTATACACAGGGACCACTTGGTGTAGCTCCGGAAAGTTCATCGTCTCCGGCGCTGGGTAGCTCACATTTTGCGCAGCATAGAGATCGGATGCATCGATCTTCACCGAGACGGGGCGATAATCCATCTTTTCCGCGCCGGCCGCATACACATGCGTCTCCGGCCCCGGCGTCAGGCTCACCAGAAGCTGGACCAGGAAGCCGGGAGTCACCTCGTCATCGGATTGCGACGTGGTCACAGTCACGTGCGGCGTGGCATCCAGCTGCCGCGAGGGCGCCGGCAGCGAAAAGCCATTGAACAGCGCATCGTACACGTTGCTGGCCGTCCAACGATTCGCCACCCCTGACCCGAAGAAGCGCTTCTCGATCGTTCCGTGTGGATCGATGAGATAGTAACCCGGGTAGGGAATGCCCACCTGCATTCCCGTCGCCTGGGTATTGCGAATCCCAAAGGCGTCGATCACCGAGGAAGTTGGGTTAGAAAGCAGCGGATAAGTAATCGAGCGGCGCTTGGCGAAATCCGCAAGGATCGCCGGCGAATCGTAGCTCAGCGCGGCGATCTGAATTCCCTTGGCCGCGAAGGCGTTCTGCGACCGCTCCAGATCGACCAGCTGCCCCTTGCATAAGGGGCACCAATCCGCCGACCGGAAAAAGAGCAACACAAGCCCCTTGGGCCCGGTCAGCGAGCTCAGGTTCTGGGTCTTGCCAGTCTGGTCCTGAAGCGTGAACGAAGGAGCCTTGGCCCCCGGTTGGAGCCCGCCAACTTCCTGGCCAGCGGTCATGAACGATCCTGCAAGCAACGCCAGACCTACGGCCGTAATGCGCCAGACATCCGCTTTCGAGAGCATGCCATCCTCCAGAATCCGTTTGGGCTGGAATTCCCATTTTGCTTGCCCGATGACGAGAGAATACAGCCCCGAATGCCCGGCTCACCTAATTTTCGCATTCGCTCCAAGGGCAAGATACTGTCGTTCCCGCAGGTCCTCTGTCCAGGTCAAAAACCCTGACTTGCCTGATTTCGAATCCATTTCACAGACACCTCTGCGTCAACTCCTGTTCGGCCCGAGTATTTCTGTACCAACGTGAGTGTTCGTCTTCGGCTGAATTGAAGAGCCTGTAATGTTAAGCTATTCAGTAAAGTCCCCCGGACGATGCCCGCGCCCGTCGCTTTACCCCAAATCCCAGTATTTTATGCATATGACGGTTTGGCAGTGTCTTTGACTACTTGTAGTGATGCCGAATTTCAGACGGTGAAAAGGAGTTCCCTTTCGATGAAAAGCCGGATTCCGTTTGGTAAGCGGACAGCATCCAAGAACATGGATGAAAAAAACACGGAACTCCTCTCTTTTTTGTCTTCTCTTGTGCACGGGCACCTGGTGCATACCGCGCGGTACTTCGGCGCAGACGCACGATGCGAGCCTGCCGGACAACCCGCAACCGACAATTGAGTCCAGGCATGTGGGTGACGGCACGTACTTCGACGGGGTGGTGACGTGGAAGGAGATGCCGGGGCGCTTTGCGCACAACCAGAAGGAGATCTGGCTGTCACCGCTGCAACTGGCGAAAGGGCGGGGCTGGATCCCGACCCTGGTAGTCGTGGGGGGAACGGCGGGACTCATTGAGGCGGACCCTCACATCATGCCGTACTTCCGCGCCCATGCGACGAACCTGGATGACCTGAACGACGTGTTCGACCAGTGGATCACGACGGGAGAGGTGGTGGCTCTACCTGTATCGCTGCTGGGGGTGGGGTATGCGCGGCATGACTCCTATATGACGAGCACCGCGATGCTGGCGGGCGAGGCCTATGCCGATTCGGCTGTGGTGGACCTTGCCGTAAAGGCGGTGACGCGCAGAGATCGACCGAGCGATGTCCCGGCGGGGGAGAGTTTCAACCACACGTTTTTCGATAGCGGGATGTCGCCGTTCAAGGGCAGCAGTTTTCCTTCGGGGCACGCTGCAGGCGCGTTTTCGGTGGCCACGGTGGTTGCAACGCGGTACAAGAACCACAAATGGGTGCCATGGGCCGCGTATGGATTTGCGACCGCGGTGAGCCTTTCGCGGATCACGAACCTTGCTCATTTTCCTTCAGACGTTTTCTTGGGGGCAGCGCTTGGGTTCACGACGACGCGGTTCCAGGTACTCCACCCGCAATGACACGAGGGAAGGCTTCTTTGGAAACAGCGATCGATCGGTGCTCGCGGCTGAGATAGAAGCTTCAGCGTTTCGCTATCGACGTTCGGGTGTTGTTGAAGTTCGACGAGCTTGTGGGCTCAAGCAATCCAAATCCTGCTCGAACGACTTTCAACCACATAGGGCGTACATGTGGTGGTCATCCGCGACGCCAGCGGCTTAGTTCAAACGATGCTTCTATGAGAAGGTCGCTTCTGTCGTTGATGCATAACAGCATCCGGCAGGGCGTGGGAAGACGCAGGTTCGTGATGTTTTCCACTCCCCATTTCAAAACAGAACGGCGTTTTATCGGGACAGATCCATAATATCCGGCGGGGAGATTGCCCGTCGTTCACCCACAATCTACTGTGGGCCGGGGCAGGTGTCACTCAGCGTGTTACTCAGACCTTCCTTCTGGATCTCCAGCGTTGCTCGCGGAGTGCCGTTGCTGCCTGCCCGAGTGATGTGAAAAACATAGATTGTTTCATAATCGTCGTTCGTCCATTCAGGCAACTGTGCTGGAGTGGTTCCGTAGTACTTGAGCACCTGCTCGGCGAACTCATAGAGCTTATTGTGTTCCCAGGCTACAAAAATCAGCGAGTGTGCATAGGCCGGTTGCAGCAATTCCTTCTGGAGTTTATCGATCTGTTGGAACCCTATCTGAGTATTCACCGGCATTCCGAGACGGATTGCGGTCGGCTCAATGGTCGCCAGCGGCCTTACATAGGAGTAAGTCGGCAGAATTCTGCCGTCCTTCACCTGCATGCTCGGATTTGGCGCATAGATGAAATCCGGCTTGCCGTATCGTCCGATGAGCACGGAGGGAAGCGCGAGCGCCCGGTTGAGACCCTTGCAGGTCAACTGGCCAAGTCCGCCGGGGGGCTTCTCGCCATGACGCAGCAGCACGATGGTCTCTCCTTCGACTGGTGCCGTCTGCGCGCCAGAGATTGGGAGATTCCCCAGCAAACAGGTGAGAACGATGCTCAGTCTAAACAAGTATTGAAGAATAGACTTTTGTTTCAAGGGGTAACTCCTCGCAGCGGATTTAGCCCACAAATTGTACGACACAAGCGTGTCAGTTTCTTCCAAGGCCGTTCCCGTGTACTTCGGAAAACCATCCTTCAGACCGCCCCCTAGTGCAATGACAGCGCAGGCTGTTTGGCTGCGGGCAGCGAAACGCCGAGGAGTTGTGCGAGGGTTGGCGCAATTTGGCGCATGTTGATTACGCCAAGGTCTCTTCCATGTGCGATGCCTTGGCCTGTGACGAAGAACGAAGCGCGCATCTCGGGCGTGGTGGCCGGGTTGTAGCCGTGCGCGCCCTTCTGCGATGAGTCGGTGACCAGAGGGCCGGAGATTGCGCTGCCGTTGCAGTAACCGGATCGGAATGTGACGACGAAGGGTGCGTCGGGAAAGCCTCCGAGAGCGGCGACGGCGGCGTGATCGAGTATCGCCTCGATGCCATTGGCTGGATCGGCGGCCAGCTTGTCGAGCAGGGCATGCACCGTGTCGCGGGTTGCCGTGTCGGCGGGGTCGTACAGGACGATGGGAGCCATGCATCCGGCGATCCACGGTTGCGCCTTCCACGACTTGACCTCGACCATGCCGCTGGGCGATTTGTCAATCTGAATGAGACCCGCCTGAATGAATGGGATGTAGAGGTTGGTGGCGTGGTCCACCTTGGCGAAGCCGTGGTCGGAGACGATAATGATGACGGCGTTGGGGTAGTTGCGCAGCTCCTGCGCGGAGAGCCGCGCCAGCATTCCGTCGATGCCTTCAAGGTCGGCGTTGGCCTCAGGACTGAAGGGGCCGTGCATGTGTTCTTCTTCGTCGAGTGAGCAGAGGTGAATGGTCATGAACTCTGGGCGATGCTGCTCCAGGATGTCGAGTGAGTAGCGGGTGCGGACTTCGTCGCCGTCCAGGGTGGTGTCGTTGCCCATCATGTAGGGCGTGGCCGTTCGTTGGGCGATTCGCGTCAGTTCCCCGTCTGGACGGGAGATGGCGTTCATCAGGAAGCGGTCGTCGGGATTGACGGGTTCGGTCAACCCGGACGTGCGCCAGTACTCGGGGATGAGCGTGTCGATCGAAGTGGCGTCGACGGTGACGGGCCAGGAGACGCTGGCGGTGTGTAGCCCGGCGTCGCGCGTAGCCGACCAGAGCGTGGGAGTTTTAATCTGATCGGCGTACCAGTACCACGCACCCGCGAGGGTGCGCTCGGGATCAAACCGGGTGTTGTTCAGAATGCCGTGCTCGGCGGGCCAGACGCCGGTGACCAGCGTGGTATGGCTGGGGTAGGTGACGGTGGGAAAGACGCCTGTGACGCCATCGGCGTATGTTCCATCGGCTAGCATGCGGCGCAGGTTGGGGATGCGCAGATGGTGCTCGTTAGCCTGGGTGACGTAGTCGGGACGCAGGCCATCTACCGAGATAAGGAGAACCGGCTGGTGCGTTTGAGCGAGCAACGGTGAGACGGCGAGCAGGAGGCAGAGCGCAAGCATGGACTTCGGCATAGCCCACAAATTGTACGACATAAGCGTGTCAGCTTCATGACAACTCCTCATCGCCAAATGTTAGTGACCTAGGTAAGCGGAGCATTGCCAATGCGATTTCTGATAGATTTCTGGATACGGACGAAGGGCTATCGTTCGACCATCTTCGTGGGGATGAAGAACTCTGTTCGACGCCTAATTCTATGCTCAAGCTGTTGACTTCAACGACGTCGATCCTGATGTTTGTGCTTGGATCTGCATGGCCTGCGTTTGGTCAAGTGAACAGGGGCGAGCTTCGCCTGAGGGTGACAGACCAGGCGGGACTTGGTCTGAAGGCTTCTGTCACTGTTTCCAGTGAGGCAAACCAATTCCGGAATGCGTTCACCACGAGCGACGCGGGCGAAGTCGACCTCAAGACGCTGGCCTTTGGCATTTATCTGGTACGGGTTGAGAAGCCGGGCTTTGCGGCAGCCACGGAGACATTGGAAGTAAGATCGGCACTGCCTGCCGAACACAAGATCCGGCTTACGGTTGAGCCGGTAACGACTACGGTGCAGGTAAACAGTACAGCACCGCTGATCGACCCGGATCGGGTTTCCTCGATTACGCAGATTGGTTCCCACCAGATAGAGGAGCGTGTGGGATCGCTGCCGGGCAGGTCGGTGCAGGACCTGGTGAACTCGCAGCCTGGCTGGCTGTACGAAGGCAACGCCGTGCTGCATCCACGCGGCTCGGAGTACCAGACACAGTTTGTAATTGATGGAATCCCGCTGACCGACAACCGCTCGCCCAGCTTTGGCCCGGAGATCGAGGCCGACGATCTGGACTCCATCAGCATCTATACCGCTGGCATTCCCGCCGAGTACGGCCGCAAGATGGGCGGCGTCGTCGAACTCAACACTCACCGGGAGACCGGCGACGGTCTGCACGGACAGGTGATCCTGTCCGGAGGCAGCTACGATACCGCTGCCTCCTACGCACAGATGCAGGACGTATGGGGCAGGAACAGCTTCGGAGTGAGCGCGTCGGGTAGCATGTCTGCCCACTATCTGAATCCGGTGGTCCCGGAAAACTACACCAATCGAGGGACGACGGGAGATTTCTCCGTCAACTATGAACGCGATCTGTCGCAAAGCGACCGGCTGAGTCTGAGCGTTCGCCATGAGCTGTCACGGTTCGAGATTCCCAATGAGCTGGTGCAGGAGCAGGCGGACCAACTACAGACCGGCGATAACTTTGAGACCCTGGGAACATTCCGCTACCAGCACATCCTGTCGCCGGACAGCCTGTTTACGCTAGCCGGCATGGTGCGCGACAACGCCAACGATCTGTACTCCAACCAGAACTCGACTCCGATCATCGCCACCCAGCACAACGATTTTCACGAGGGCTATTTCAAAGCGGCGTTCTCGCTGCACCACGGAATTCAGGAATTCAAGGCGGGAGTAGAATCGGACACCGTATTTCTGCATGAGAACTTCAACTACTCCATCACCGATCCCACGCAGTTTGACCCTGGCACACCCACATCTCCACAACCTTTTTTTGCCAGCGACACTGACCTTGAGCCATCCGCCTTTGTTGAGGATCTGGTTCGTCTTGGCAAATGGACGGTGAGCGCCGGGCTGCGCTGGGATCACTATCAGCTTCTGCTCAACCAGAACGCATTCAGCCCGCGCATCTCCATTGGGCGTTCTCTACCATCGCTCAATATGGTTCTGCACGCTTCCTTCGATCGCGTCTTCCAGACGCCTTCGTTTGAGAACATCCTGATTACCAGCTCGCAATGGATCAACCAGATTGACCCATCCGTCCTTCACCTGCCTGTGCAACCGTCTAAGGGAAACTACTACGAGAGCGGCCTAAGCGAGGCCATCGGAAACCGGGCGAGCGTTGATGTCAATATCTACCGCCGCGATGTAAGGAACTTCGCCGACGACGACCAGCTCCTGAACACCGGCGTCAGCTATCCCATTGCATTCGACAAGTCGGTGATCTACGGCGCGGAAGCAAAGCTCACTCTTGTTCGCCTCGGCAAGCTCTCGGGATACGCGAGCTACTCCTATATGGTGGGTGCCGCGTGTTACCCGGTTACGGGCGGTCTTTTCCTGGGAGACGACGCCATCGCAGCTCTCAATCAGACCACCGGCCACTTTCCCGACTCGCAGGATCAGCGCAACACGCTGCGGACACGCTTCCGCTATCAGATTGCGCCGCGCATCTGGCTCGCAGCGGGTGCCACCTATGGATCGGGTCTGCCCTTCGCCTACAACGGCGATGAACCCACCGCACTCTCCGAGTATGGGCAGCAGGTGATTAGCCGTATCAACTTCGCTCGTGGCCGCATCCTGCCGCTGCTCGCCGTGAACGCCTCGCTCGGTACAGACATCTACAAGGGGGACCGCGTTACTACGCGCTTCCAGGCCGATGGGGACAACTTGAATGATCGGCTGAACATTATCGACTTCGGGGGACTATTTTCGGGCAACGCAATCGCGCCCGGACGAAGTTTCGCTCTGCGCCTTACCACCAGCTTCTAGCATGAGAAACAGCCCGGAGCAGCACCCTGCGCTCCTACGCGCCACATCTGCCGGGGCAGTCCCGATAGGGATCTATCGTTTCCCAGTACCTATCGGTGCATAGGCATCAGAGTAAAGTCCTTGCGTTTTCCTTCGCTTAAACTTGCATCCCATGCGCATTGAAAACAATCTACTTGAATAATGCCCGCAACTCAACCGACAATCCGCAAGCATCACTCCATGGGCCGATTGCTCGCCCGTCGACTGCTAGCCATTGCTTTGTTGCTGACCTTCGTCTCGCCTTTCGTTCTGCCACTTTTCGCTGCAACCGCCGACCCCGAAGCATCGCTCCCTGCCTGCTGCCGCCGTCACGGAAAGCACCACTGCAATATGACGATGGCGATGATGGCGATGCTCGCCGCCTCCAGCGGCCCGGCACTCACCACTCCGCCCTGCCCGCTCTATCCCACCGCAGCCGCGCCCGCGCGCATCACGCCCGCGTACATCGCCGCGCTGCCGCCGCTCTCTATCGCAATCCATCGCGAACCCGCGCCACCAACAGCTACCCCGCTCCGCGCCAAACTCATTCTTGCGCCGTCGCGCTTCACCCGCGGCCCTCCGACCCGCTCCGCCTGAACCGTCGCAAAATCCGATTCAACCTTACACGGCTCGCGTTACACAGACGACCTGCGCCCTTGCATCGTCACGAACTCGTGACCACGGAGCATCATGCGATCTTCCCTTCAGAAACTCTCGCTGGCACTCGCACTCTACCTGCTTTCAGCATCCATTGCACACGCCACTGTCTTCTCGCAGCTACAGGGCGTCGTCCACGATCCGCAGCATCGCCCGCTCGCCGCCGCGCACATCACCCTCGCCGCCGCACACTCCGCCTTAACGCTCTCCACCGAGAGTAACGGCGAAGGCGCGTTCACCCTGCCCAACATCCCACTCGGCAACTACACCGTCACCGTCACTCACGCGGGCTTTGCAACGCTGCAGCAGTCGCTCACCGTCCACTCGGACACCACGCCCATCCTGCATCTTCAGCTTCAGGTCGCCAGCGTTTCGCAGACGGTCAACGTCACCGCGCAGGCCGCGAGTATCGACACCGTAACCCCCACAACGCTCGTCGACCGCATCGAGATCGCCGAGACTCCCGGCGCAGACCGCACCAACTCCATGGCCATGATCACCGACTACACTCCCGGCGCATACATGACGCACAACATGCTGCACATGCGCGGAGGCCATCAGGTCGCATGGCTCATCGACGGCGTCGAGATTCCCAACACCAACATCGCCAGCAACCTCGCCGCGCAGATCGACCCCAAAGACATCGACTACCTCGAAGTCCAGCGCGGCAGCTACACCGCCGACCTCGGCGACCGCACCTACGGCATCTTCAACGTCGTCCCGCGCACCGGCTTCGAGCGCGACCGCCAGGCCGAGCTTGTCCTCTCCGCAGGCAACTTCCTCCAGACCAACGACCAGCTCAGTTTCGGCGACCACAACACGCGCAGTGCGTACTACGTCAGCCTCAACGCCAATCGCAGCGACTACGGCCTCGCTCCGCCGATCGCTGCATTCCACCACGACGCCACTAACGGAGTCGGCGGCTTCGCATCACTCCTCTCCAACCGCACGCCCAAGGATCAGCTCCGTCTCGTCACCCAACTGCGCGAAGACTTCTTCCAGATCCCCTATGACCCCAATCCCAATGACTTCGAAAATCAGCAGTACGACTCCAGCGGCCTGCGCGACTCCCAGCATGAGACAGACGGCCTCGCCTCCTTCTCCTGGCTGCACTCCTTTAACTCGTCCACTGTGGTCCAGATCTCGCCCTTCGTCCACTACAACAAGGCTGGCTACAACTCCAATCCAAACGACACGCCCACCGCAACCACCGCCAACCGCTCCTCCACCTACGCAGGTGCGCAGGCCAGCATTACGACCACCATCGCCCGCAACACCCTGCAAGCAGGCCTCTACTCCTTCGGCCAGCATGACAACACCCTCTTCGGCGTCCTCTTCAACGACGGCAGCGGCACACTCCCCATCAGTGAGCCTGACACCTCGTCCGGCGGCGTGGTTGAAGAGTACCTCTCCGATAACTACAAGCCCACCGACTGGCTCACCCTCATCGCGGGCCTGCGTCAAGCGGGATTTCAGGGCCAGTTCACCGAATACTACACCGATCCCCGCCTCGGCGCGGCCCTGCGAATTCCCCGCCTCAACTTGGTCTTCCGAGCCTTTTACGGACGCTTCTACCAACCCCCGCCACTCCTCACACCCTCCGGCCCGGTCCTCGCCTTCGCCAGCGCCAACAGCACTACCCTCGTCCCCCTCCACGGCGAGCGAGACGAGGAGCACCAATTCGGCGTGCAGATTCCCTTCCGCGGCTGGCTGCTCGACGCCGACACCTTCAAAAACCGCATCAACAACTTCCTCGACCACTCCAACATCGGCGACTCAAGCATCTACTTCCCCGTCACCGTCGACGGAGCCCTCGTCCGCGCATGGGAACTCACCCTGCGCTCACCCCGCATCGCACGCTTCGGTCAGGCCCACCTCGCCTACTCCAACCAGATCGCAGAACAGCGAGGCAACATTACCGGAGGCCTCATCTGCACTCCCATCGGCGACCCCGCTTGCGACGCCGGCTTCTCCTACACTCCCGTTGATCACGACCAGCGCAACACGCTGAACATCGGCTTCAACGCCACGCTCCCCGCGCGCGCCTACGCCTCCACCAACGTCTACTACGGCTCCGGCTTCACCAACGGCACGCCCGACCCCACCACTCCCTACCCGAATGCCTACCTGCCCCAGCACACCACCTTCGATCTCGCCCTCGGCAAGAGCATCACCGAGAGCATCTCCGCCTCCATCACCGCCACCAACGTCGCCAATCGTCGTGTCCTGCTCGACAACTCCCTCACCTTCGGCGGCTTCCACTACAACGATCCCCGCCAGCTCTACGCCGAACTCCGCTACCGTTTCAAGTTTTGAGCAATATTATTCTCGCAAATCCTCACATATCCCTTGGTGCAACGCTGGCTTGGGCTATGTGGAGATCAGGCAAGGCGATTGGTGAACGTGGATAAAACTAAAGTTATTCCGTTGTCATGCTCATCGGCAGCGAAACAGGAGAAGCAGGAGAAGACAGAGAGCGTGAAGCTTATCCAAAGCAGAACAGCAAAGTCGGTCAGAGCTATCTATGCTGTATGGCTAGCGCTGCTGGCTGGCTGCATAGGACTAGGGCAGCGCAGCAGGTGCCGCAGGCAACGCTGTGGCCAAGGCCGCCGGTGTAGCTCCCGATGCAGCAGGCTGGGAAGCAGGCGCAGGCGAAGCGAGAAGCGTCCTGTCGGGATCGGAGTTTGTCGGCTGCACTGGCAAGGGCGCTCCCGGCTCCATCACGTTATCGTTCACATTGAAGACCAGCGCATTTTTGGGCAGCTCCATCCTGCCCTTGGCCAGATACGCCACCACCAGCCCGCCGGTCAACTCCGGGGTCAGAATCGCCATCGGGATCACATACCTCTTTTTCTTCATCAGCGACTCGGCCACGCCCTTCACCGGCTTGCTGCGCTTGATCGTCCCGGGCACCTGGGGAATCACGAACGCGGACATCTCCAGCTCAGGATGCTTCCTGCCATACTGCACCAGCGAGTGCGCCACCTGCTTCGGCGTGGTCATTCCAATGTCCGCCACGACGCTGCGATGGATCGCATCGGGCAGGTAGATGTTCAGCACCGAGCGCGAAAAATCAGCGCAGTTGTGGACGAAAATGTTGAAGTGGCCTTCGTTGCGCCGGTCGTTGAATAGCGCGATGAAGCGCTCATCCTGCTCGACCGTGCTGTCCACCTCAAAGCCATGGATGGTCCGGAGGTAGGACTCTCCGACCAACTCCGTCCACTCCCCCTTGGGTGTTCTTCCGTCACTGCCATTCGGCGCCAGTTCCAGCAGATGCTTCCTACGATAGGCATCACTCAGCGCGGCCACCTGCAGCTTGTCCACAGACTGTGGCACCTCGCTCACATCCTCCACCGCGTATAGATAGGGAATCAGCGGGATCGCAACCCAGTCCAGTCCGCCGACCTTGTGGTATCGGCTGATGACCACGCCGGACTCACCGGGCCGGCAGACGCGCAGCTCGGTCGGCGACGCCGCGCAGATGTGGTTCAGATACACCGCCGAGTGACCGGTCGGATTCATGGCCCCGAACCTGCCGTAGGGCTCTTCCATCAGTAGTGCCACGGAGGCATGGGCGCAGACAGCCTTCACCACGAACAACAACAGCAGCAAACCTGCCGCGCGGCCCAAACCGTTGCACAGAATAAGACTTGCCCGTCTACTCTTCCGCGACCTGTTCATGTCTATCCCATCCTCACCGCTGGCTGACCCGCTCGACAGGCATCGGGAAAGACGATCTATCCGCAGAACAACTCTTCGTTTGCGTACCTGCACTCCATTGGATGCATTCTCTGTCCACCGCGGGCGTTCCCTCAGGAATGGAACAATTGCACCTGGAATCTCCTTTTCGGCCCTGGTCCGGTCGGATTCCACCGCACTTCAGCAGTATGGCAAGGCAAAGATTGAATCCCGGTCGAAAAACAGGGCGATTCTAAGCAGCCCTGGACTCGAACGCGTAATCGAGAGCTTTCCTCTTCGATTTGTCCGACACTCCTTGCTCCTCAACTGAGGAGCAAAAAACGGGTTATTCGTCCACTTTGACCCACCGACCCGGCGAAGTATCTCAAAAAGGGGCGGACATTTCAGGCAGTTGGTGGAGTGACTATTTCGCAACAATTGACTTCGGCGAATCGCAGGTGAAGTTCTGACTCGTATACAAAGTCTCACTTGCACCATCTGTGGATGCCGGAAAGCACCCCCCCCCGTCCACAATCCTTGGCGAGGATGGGCGTTGTGATGGCTGTCACGAATACGATTTACAAAATCGTGTTACCAATGATTCATACAACCCTTCCAGTCCGTGAAGGATTTTGATCCGAAGGCGTTTCCCTTGTCGCGCATCCACGCTGTTGCTCTCTCTCTTGCGATAATTGTCGGTGTGCCCGGCAGTCTCTCAGCCCAACAGGCAGTCTCCATTCGGATCAGCGATCAGACCGGCGCGGTGATTGCCGGGGCTACCGTGCAGGTTCGAAGCGCGAACGGTAACGTACAAAGAACGACACAGTCGGATACGACCGGCTCCTCCAATATTTCTGGACTCGCGGCAGGCAATTATCGACTCGTGGTATCGAATCCCGGTTTTGAAAGCAAAGAAATCCCATTCACCATAGGGACCGCTGGGGTGCCGGCCGCGCTGCACATCTCTCTGGCTGTGAGCGCCGTGAGCACCACCATCAACGTGCAGGGCCGGGAGGATGACCTCATCCGAATTGCCGAATCCGGCACCCAGGGAACGGTGGGCGCAACGGAGATCCAGGATCGTCCGATTCTTCGTTCGGGAGAAGTTTTGGAGACGGTTCCCGGTCTCATCATCACGCAACACGCCGGCGGCGGCAAGGCCAACCAATATTATCTTCGCGGCTTCAATCTCGACCACGGCACGGATTTCGCCATCTTCATCGACGATATGCCGCTGAATCTGCCGTCGCATGCGCACGGCGAGGGCTACTCGGACATGAACACCGTCATCCCGGAGTTTGTGAAGCGGGTGAACTTCGAAAAAGGCCCTTATTACGCTGATGTCGGCAACTATGGCTCGGCTGGATCGGCCCATGTGGAATATTTTAAGACGCTGCCCCAGAACTTCTTCAAGGTGGAAGGCGGCACGTATGGCTATGGGCGGGCCGTCTTCGGCGTATCGCAAAAGCTCGGTTCGGGCAGTTTGCTGTACGGCGGAGAAGCGTATTACGATAACGGCCCATGGGTGCATCCGGATGCATATGCCAAATTCAATGGCTTACTAACCTACAGCCAGGGCGACGACGCCGATGGTGTCAGCATCACGGCCCGCGCTTACCACGGCAAATGGAATTCGAGCGATCAAATTCCCGTGAGCGCCGTGCCTCTCGTTGGTTTATACGGCACACTGGACCCGACTGACGGTGGCTACAGCCAGCGTTATAGCTTGCAGTCAGAGTGGCATCGCCAAGGCACAAATTCCGAGTCGAAACTCATGGCCTACGGATTTTATTATGATCTCGATTTATTTTCTGATTTCACTTACTACTTGGTGGACCCCGTTCGCGGCGACCAGTTCGAACAGCAGGACAGGCGCTGGGTAGTTGGGCTGGATGCACACCATACGATTTTCAGCCAATGGTTTGGCCGCAAGGTGGGAAACACCTTCGGCCTGCAAGTCCGCAACGATTGGATCAACAACGGCCTTTACGTGACAAAAAATCGCGTACGCATGGACAAAACCGATTACAACACCGGCGACCCTATCCCCCCGACTTTGCCCGCGATCAGGGAGCGGGATCGCTTTACGGACACGATAGGCAGTCTTTACGCGGAAAATAAAATCCAGTGGGCGAACAAATTCCGCTCGGTCGTGGCCCTGCGCGGCGATGACGAGAAATTTGTCGTCACCAGCCTGGCTTAATCGGCCTCGGTTAACGCGGCCAACTCCGGTTCGGCCACCAAGTTCCTGCCCAGCCCAAAAGCAAGTTTGATCTTCGGCCCGTGGATCAATACTGAGCTCTATGCCCAGGGCGGATTCAGTCTTCACAGCAACGACGGGCGCGGTGCAACGCAAACGGTGGAACCGGTTTCGGCGGACAATCCAACCCCCAATACGCCCACCGCGAAAATCCCTCCCCTGGTCCAAACCAAAGGCGGGGAGATCGGAGTGCGCACTGTGCCCGTCCCTCATCTACAGAGCACCCTTGCGCTCTGGTATCTCCGCAGTAATTCCGAACTAATGCAGGATGGCGACACCGGAGGCACGAGTGCTTCTGAACAGTCGAGCAACCGCTATGGCATCGAATGGGCGAACTACTACACGCCAGTGGAACATTTGGCTGTTGATTTTGACCTTGCGGACTCCAGAGCCCAATTTAACGAAATAGATGGAGATGATGCGGCGCCGAACAGCGCGGGGGGTAAGCGTGTGCCCGAAGCGGTTGGGGTGGTGATTTCATCGGGCATCACACTGCACGATTACAAAGGCCTTTCGTTGAGTTTGCGCCTGCGCTACTTTGGTCCGCGCGATTTGACGTCCGACGGAATTTTTCGCTCAAATGAAACGGTCTTGCTCAGTGGGGAGCTCGGTTATCAAATCAAAAAGAAATGGCGCGTTGCGGCCGAATTCTTGAATATGCTTGACCGCAGCGATAGCGACATTGACTACGCCTATGAGTCCCGAGTAATTCCAGGAATAACTTCAGTAGGAACTCCAATCGGTCCGTCGGCATTCACACGCGTTGCCCACCCCGTCGAACCGTTTCAGGTGCGATTCGGGTTAGAAAGGACCTTTTGACAACTGCCGCGGTTATCGACCATATGGCAGTTTTCAAAGGCCCCTACTTCGTTAAGTTCGGAGATTTCGACACGGCGGGGGGAAGAGAACATCGTTATTTGATGTTTTTATCTTTGACATTTCAGGCAGTACGCTGTCCTCCGATAAATATGCACGACTGCGGCGTCTGCCAACAGGATCACCATCATTGCAGAATCGCGGAGCCGTCGATCTAGTGTTTATCGAGCATGCCTGTTCGGTCGGGAGTGTTCTGCATCCTACTTCAGAGAGGAAATCCCATATGGTCCATGAAGAGAAGGTCACGCGGTCCGTAAAAATGAACCGGGAAGAGGTTTCCGAAGAGATCGTGAACGATTCCCTGGGAGAGGTCACCCCCGCCGATTCGACTGGCCTTGATTCAAAGGACGAGCCTACGATCACGCGCAATAGCAAACGAGGGGCCTAACCCATGCGTCATAAGACCCTGCTGCATCAGACAAGCCCAGAGACGCTCAAGACGATCTCCGAGCCCATGAGAACGATGCACCTCTGCCAGGGGATGTGCGACGAGGTTCCGGATGAGGTCTGTGAGGCCGTCTTCGAAACCCTCAACGCCATCCCTGTCGTGTACCGCGAATGCAGCGAACGCGAGGCTCTGGCCACGCTGGTAGCTCCACGCATGGCCAAGGAAGGATGGCGATTCTGCCTCTGCTTCCCGACGAAGCGGACCCCGCAGCACGCGCGGATCTTTGACTTGGTACACACCAACATGGCGAATCGGATCGCGTATCGTGCCGTGCTGGAGCAGAATAATGCGGTGGAGCAGCAGCTTGCAGGCTAGCCCATTAATCGCGGGCGATGCATTTAGTGCCCTGGGTGAGGAGGCCCGCGCCGACTTTGACTCCATCAGCGTGGATGTAGCACTCCCGTGCGGGATCATACTTTTCCAAGAGAGCACTCCAGGCCTTCGGGTGTTTTTGCTCCACTCGGGACGGGTTAAGCTGTCCTGCACGTCGCGGGACGCTAGGACCCTGCTCTTGAAGATTGCCTTGCCCGGCGACATCCTCGGACTCAGCGCGGTCGTATCGGGGGGACACTACGAGATCACCGCCAAGACGATCTGCCCCACGATCCTCAGGAGCGCTATGGGGGGTCCCTTTCGTTCCTTCCTGGCCAAGCATGGAGAGGCGAGCCTGCTGGCGGCCCGGACGCTGTCTGAGGCTTACAGAACGGCATTTCTCCAAGTCCGCCGTTTGGCACTCTCCAGGTCCTCAGCGTCTCGGCTAGCCGGTGTGTTGCTGGAGTGGGGAGCTGCCGAGTCGGTCGGCAAGCAGGAGATGCGCCTCACTATGGCGCTGACCCACGAGGAGTTGGCCAACCTCGTCGGGTGCTCCCGCGAGACCGTGACCCGTAATCTGGGGCAGTTTCAGCGGCAAAAGCTGATCGTGATTCACGGGGTTTCGATCCTGATCCCATTCCCGAAAAAACTGGGACGGATCGCGGCATGAGGTTTGAGCTCATCCGAAATAGAGTAGATATTCCAGCCTCAGGAAATCGTGCTTCTCGTTTTGTTGATCCGTGACAGGTGACGGCGCTCTAACGTACGAAAAACGTTAGTGTTCTATCGTGACCGTTCTGCGACGGGAGTGGCGTGAGCGTGGCGAAAAGCTGGGGACTTTACGGGCAGTTCTCCCCAGGCACACCCAGTTGTTCGCCCCCGGCCGCCCTCCCCCCTTACTATGCAACCCTCCCCCGGATATCTGTCCTGCTTCGCCTGGCGGGCCCCGACCAACGCCCCGCCCCGTCCCTCCCGGCACCCCGGCGCAGACCTGGGAAGAGCCTTCCAGTCAGCTCCTGTTGACCAGCCGCGGACCTGTTTTTACCCCCCGCGGATCGTCCGGCCTCACCGTGGAAGGTGAGGCCTCGTCCTTCAGCCCGCCGCCGTTCTTCGGCACCAGCTCCATCTGCTTTCGTCCCAGCTCGATGATGGCTTCGAGAATACCGTCCCGGAAGATCTCTCTGTTTAGGGTTGCGGGGCATCTCTGAATAAGCCCACCTTGTCTCGGTGCTTGATCATAGACGCTTATAATAGAGTTGACTTGAGAAAGAGACATATTCTGTTAAAGAAACCCTTACTTATCAGTTTCGTAGCTGCGTTGGCATTCTCTTTCCTTCCTGCTGCGAGGGCAGCAGGTGCAACAACACCAGTAGATTCTAAGCCCTATCGGCTTCGCCTCTATCACCTTCATACGGGAGAACATCTGGATGTGGTCTACCGGGTAGGCGATCAATATCTTCCGGAAGGGGTGGCGGAGCTGGATCATTTTCTTCGTGACCACCGCACCAGCGACGAGAAGAACTACGACATCAGGGAATTCGACCTATTGCATGACCTGTTGGCCAAACTGGGGCATCTCGACAGCGAGATCGATATCGTCTGCGGCTATCGTACTCCGTGGAGCAATAACTATCTCCGCGAACATAGCAATGGCGTTGCCCTGCACAGCCAGCACATGGAGGCAAAAGCAATCGACATTCGCATTCCGGGGATACCTACGGCTCAAGTTCGCGATGCTGCGCTGTCTCTAAAGCGCGGAGGCGTCGGTTATTACGCACAATCCAATTTTGTTCATGTGGATGTAGGTCCGGTACGCCGCTGGTAGTTAATAGTCCCATTCAGTGGTACGGTTGTTCCTTTGCCAAGGAATCTTTGAGAGCCCCGTCAAGTCCATATATGTCGTCGTAGAAATAGACTTCACTATTTTCCTCGACAATTGCCGTTAGATAAACAATGACCACCGGCATTGGTCTGGAGAGGTTTACCTGCTGGTTGTCAGGGCCAGACTGCATAGCTGCCTTAATATTTTCCAGCGTCCACTTGGGCTGATCCTGGAGCAGCCACGCCGCAAGCTCCGCCGGTTTCTCCACCCGAATGCAGCCGTGACTGAAGTCGCGCTGAGACTGATTGAACAACTGCGGTGCCGGCGTGCTGTGCAGGTATACGTCGAATTCATTGGGGAACATGAATTTGACCAAGCCAAGCGCGTTTCGCGGTCCGGGCTTTTGCCGTACCAGAAGCCTGCCTGACTTTATCTCTGCCAACATGGCTTTACTCACCGCTCCCGCGGCTACGATGTGCCCATCCTGGTCTGTGGCCTCAAAGCCCTTCCTCGCCAGGTAGTGCCGGTCCCTGAGAAGCTTGGGAACAATCTGCGCACGAGTAATATCGAGGGGAAGATTCCAATACGGCCGGAAGACGATGTACTTCATTTCCTTAGCAAAGACCGGCGTCTGATAATTGAGCGCCTTCCCCACCACAACATTCATCCGCAACGCAATGGTGTGATCTGAAAACACTCGCAGTTTGAATCCGGGGATATTCACCGTGACAAGCAATTGCGGGTAGTCTGCCGGAAGCCACCTCCACCGTTCAAGAGAATCTTCCAACTGGATCACGCGCGCACTCAACGGCACATTCAACTCGCGCAACGTTTTTTTGTCCAGCTCTCCTTCAGGCTTTAACCCGTGCCGTTCTTGAAAGTGCTTAACCGCATCTACCAATGGCCCAACATAGGTAGTTGCATTCGGATCGGCAACAGCGCCCTGCGGCAGGTCGCCAAGCAGGCGAAGTCGTCCAGCCAACTGTGCTGTTCCAACATATTGATCGCCGTTTTTCAAGGTTCGCTGTGGATCGGGCAGCGGTTTGCTATGGTCCTGGGCCGCCAGGGTCAGATAAGTGAGCAACGCAGTCTCGGTTCGTTGGTAGCCTAGGTATTGGGGTTCTACCTTGTTTAGTACGTCCGGGAGATCGCTCCCAGTCAGAACCTTCTGCACCAGAAACTGTGGCAAATCGTAGTGTCTCTGGTCGAGATCGATGCCAAACTCCAAGGGCTTCGGATTTACTCTGCCGATGCGAAGATTGGAGAGATACCTGATTGCATTGACCGTCAGAGCGGCGTCAAATTGTGCCACGGTATCCGCGTTTCCTGACGCGGCTTTGAGTGCAACCAGTCGCGCAGGCCAGAGCGATGCATCGTAGTCTTCCGGAATGAGCCCTTTTTGTTGGCTGTTCTCGAGCGCCGAAATGATGGCGAGGGCCTGTGACGTCGCTTGTCCTTCGCGTACCCACGCGGGTGAATATTGAATGGCCTTATACACTTTCTGAGCATTCTGCCGATCATCGATGAAGTTCGCCGAATGGCTCTCTGTGGGTGGTTCGGCAGATGTTAACGTGTGTAGTCTCTCGGCGACGGCTCCCGCGTCCACCGAATTGCTTCCAATGCGCGGCAAAACAACCGGTTGTGAATGGCAGCCGGCTGTAAGCTGACAGGAAAGCAGCAACAGCGCCATTCCCACGGCCGCAGTCGCGGAATCTTTGAAAAAGATTCGTCTGGGCTGGGGATTCAGCAGGTAGCTCTTACGGCTGTGTTGGTGCATTTGTGGCGCCTTGGCCGATGACTGGTATGCTGAGCGTCGCTCGACAGAAAGAGTGATCAATGCGCTTGCCCGGGGCTCGCACTGAGCTTGAGCCGTCGTACCCCTACAGAGTCGGAGCTAAATCTTTCCGTACTTCTTCTCCGGAAACCTCAACTCATCCAAGGGATATGCCTACTTCTGATTGACATCGCGCAGGAGTTTAGTCCGACGTTCTTCGTACTCCTCGCTTGTGATCTCCCCCGCGGCATATCTCCTTTGCAGGAGCTGTAGCGGTGATTGCATCTGCCGGTAGGTAATTCTCCGCACCGGTACCATGAAGGATAGGAACAAAATCCAGAGCAGGAACCAGAAGACCCACCAATACGCGTGCATTCCCCAGTAGTAGTACATCGATATCACCTCACACAACGCCGTGCCTGACTTGGCTATCTGATGATGGACCTGCCAACCCTACAGTGAGGTTGGATGCAGATATTGAAGCAGGCGGCTACATCCATCTCGAAGCACACGCACTCAATCCGCCATGCTCGTATCAAGCCCGTCTGTGTTGGGACTTAATGACTGGGTTCATACCGTGCTACTCTCTCTTTCCTGATGTCCTCAGTCGGACAGCAAACACAAGAACGACACCGCAAATTAGCGCTATCCCCCCGATAATTGGTGGTACAAGATTCATCTTGTGCGGCTCGATGGTCTCTTGAACCATTAACCGTATAGGGGATGCGAAGTACGCAAGCGAAAGGACTCCCAGGCCAATCAAGATCATCCCGAAAATCAATGCAGCCTTCATGAGATCTCCGTGCTGCTTCGCTAACCGGCTAATTTCCTTTGCATTTCATAATCCCGTCGGAATTTGTCGCGAGAGTGTATCCTCGCCTGCCTATTCCCGACTCAAACCCATCGTTCCGACGGCCCGCATCCACGACAGAGTGTGCTCCTGTACAAATAGCATGGCAGTTGTACTACGCCGACAGGGAGGGCAAGAAACTGTAGGGGTGTTCGCACGCGGGACCCTTGCGGGCATGCACGGCGAGAACCCGTTCCGGCTCTCCCAAATCGCTCCAGCCGAGGCCGGAACTGCGCATCACGGCGAGATCCTGTGGGCTGACGGAGAGCACTTCATCGGAAAAACTGGAGGAAGGAATACTGGCATACAGGCCGGACAAGGCGCTCTCTTCCATCGCTGTTGAGAACGATTGCCGAACGGATTGGAAGGAATTGTACAGGCATGGAATCGTGCGCCGTGCCAGATCCAGGAAGTTGCCCACTCGGCCAACCATTACGAAACTGTTCCAAAGACAACCGCGGCGCATCAAGTCGGAAGCACAAGCCGCGGAGGGCTTCTCCCAGAATCGGCTTACATGCGAAATAGAGCCCGCGAGTGGGTTTTTAAGACGGGCTGCCGGCTCAATCCAGCCGTAGGAGACCTCTGGCGTCTCGGGCACGATTCCCAGCAGGAAGATCAACTCGGGGTAGTACTCGGCCAGCGAAAAAGCCAGATCGATCTGAGCAACGAATGCTTCATCATCTGTGAAGTGATGGTCGGACGGGAAGAAGGCGACCAGGCCACTTGAATCCATTGCTCGGATGCGCATCAGGCTATACAGAATGGCGGGAGAGGTTCCCCGGTTCTGTGGCTGAACCAATAAACAAGATGGGGACACGTCCTCGACCTCAGTCCCGTAGAAGCGCTCGTGGGTTCGGGTCAGGACCAGGAGTGTCTGATCGGGGCGGATCATTCTGGCCACTCTGGAGCGGGTCTGTTGGAGGAGTGTTCGATCACCAATTACGGCGCAAAACTGCTTGGGCCGGTTATCCCCGGTCATCCACCGCGTCAGCGGAAGCAATCGCTTGCCATCGCCCCCAGCGAGAACTGCTCCCCACCGGTGGCAAAGCCCATTCGCTCTTGATGGATCGGAATTTGTCTGCATTCTCCACTCCTGCTTCTCTGCCGATCATGGAGCAAAAAGCATCGGTGGCCCCACAAAAACTACGACCAGTAATGGGCAGACACTGGGAGAGTGTTCGGCTGAAGCGCCAACCTTCTGCTACCAAGTGTTGCACCGCAGTTCCGCGGATTCTGAGCAAAAATGCACACTCCGGCTCTGTGGTGTCGCTCAAGGTCGCAAGACTCTGGAGAACGGCCATCCAGCCAATCGGCGCTTTATGAGCCCAGTCAGCAGGCATGGCCACTAACGCGATGCGAGAAATGCGACCAGACTGGTCAATCGTATACATCCGCGCAACTTTCGATTGTCTATGCTTAAAGGAGCATGCGCGTTGTCGTGCCGTCGCATGTGTGCCCACCCCCCGCGATAGGTCTACCCCGTGAACTCAATCCATACGGAGACATGGCTAACGTCGCCAGTAGATAGCTCACACAGGGTCGATCTGGTTGACCTCCGGAAGAAGCTGACATCGTCGCCAGAGGAAGAATGAAAAGAGCGGCACCGGTGACGACCCTATTCCTTGATGTCGGTGAGGTCCTGCTCACTGACGCGTGGGACCATCTCGCCCGCAGGCGCGCAGCCAAGCACTTCGAATTGAAGTGGTCGGAGATGGAGGAGCGCCACGCTCTGGTCTTCGAGACGCAGGAAGAGGGAAGGATGACCTTCCAGGAATATCTGGACTGGGTGGTCTTCTATCGAAAGCGGTCATTCACGCGGAGTCAGTTTCGGGACTTTATCTTTGCGCAATCGAAGCCGTACCCCGGAATGATAGAGCTTATTGCCCGTCTCAAGTTCCGGCACGGCCTGAAGATCGTTGTAGTCAGCAATGAATCTCGCGAGATGAACGCATATCGCATTCGCGCGTTCAAGCTCGACCGGCTGGTGGATACTTTCATCTCTTCCTGCTTCGTCCACATGCGCAAGCCCGATGTAAACATCTTTCGGCTTGCATTGGACGTCGCCCAGACGACACCGGCGCGGATCGTCTACATCGACAACACGCCGATGTTCGTCCAGATCGCGGAAGGTCTGGGGATTCGAAGCATTCTGCACGTGAATTTGAAATCTACCCGCGCAAAGCTGGCCTCTTTCGGGCTGCAGATACAGCAAGAGAGCTAGCCATACCACCAGTTCAACCGTGCTTTCTCACATTCATGGAAACAAAGGGAGAATCAAACGATGCCGACCAAAATGCTCACCACCGAGGAACTACTCCACGAGACGACCGAAGAATTGAGCAAGGAAGAGTCCGTCAAGGACACCCACACGCTCGACCCGGAGCTGCTCCGCAAGATGAATGCCTACTGGCGCGCGGCCAACTATGTGTCGGTCGGCCAAATCTATCTCTATGACAACCCGTTGCTCAAGGAACCGCTCAAGCTATCCCACGTCAAGCCGCTGGTGGTCTCGCACTGGGGCACAACGCCGGGCCAGAACTTCATTTACGTGCATCTGAACCGGGCGATCAAGAAGTACGACCTCAACATGTTCTACATTGCGGGGCCCGGACATGGCGGCCCGGCGATCGTCGGCAATGTATATCTTGAAGGCACCTGGAGCGAGGTTTACCCGAACGTCACCCAGGACGAAGCGGGACTGCAGAAGCTGTTCAAGCAATTCTCCTTCCCCGGCGGCATCTCCAGCCACGTTGCGCCAACCACGCCGGGATCGATTCACGAGGGCGGCGAGCTGGGCTATTCGCTTAGTCATGCCTTCGGTGCGGCCTTCGACAATCCCGATCTCGTCGTCGCCTGCGTCATCGGCGATGGTGAGGCGGAGACGGGCTCGCTCGCGACCTCATGGCAGTCGAACAAGTTTCTCGATCCAAAGACCGATGGAGCCGTGCTGCCGATCCTGCACCTCAACGGCTACAAGATCAGCAATCCCACCGTGTTGGCTCGCATAGAACACGAGGAGCTGGACCAATTCCTGCGGGGATGCGGCTGGACGCCGTACTTCGTCGAGGGGACTGATCCGGATGCGATGCACGAACTGATGGCCGCCACCATCGATAAGGCAGTCGAGGCCATCCAGCAAATTCAGAAAAATGCACGCAGCAACAACGATACTGCCCGGCCGCGCTGGCCCATGATCGTCCTCAAGTCGCCCAAGGGCTGGACGGGGCCTAAGGTCGTCGACGGTCTGCAGATCGAGGGAACATTTCGAGCTCACCAAGTCCCGCTGCTGGTCGATACCGATCATCCCGATCACGTCAAGCTCCTCGAAGAATGGATGAAGAGCTACAAGGCAGAGGAACTCTTCGACAAACAGGGTCGCCTGATCCCCGAACTGGCCGAGCTGGCGCCGAAGGGCGATCGCCGGATGGGAGCCAACCCACACGCCAACGGCGGCATTCTTCTGCGCGATCTGAGGATGCCCGATTTCCACAAGCACGCGGTTAAGGTGACTTCTCCGGGGGCGGTGGAGGTCGAGGATACGCTCATTCTTGGTTCGTTCCTGCGCGATGTTGCCAAATTGAATCAGGACAAACGCAACTTCCGCGTCTTCGGACCGGATGAGACAGTCTCCAATCTCTTGCAGGCCGTCTTCGAGGTCACCAATCGCCAGTGGGATGCGCAGAAATATAGCAACGACGAGTTCCTCGCACCGGAGGGCCGGGTCCTGGACTCGATGCTCAGCGAGAACCAGTGCGAGGGTTGGTTGGAAGGGTATCTTCTGACCGGGCGGCACGGGCTTTTTAATAGCTACGAAGCCTTCATTCGCATTATCGACTCGATGTTCAGCCAGCACGCCAAGTGGCTGAAAGTCTGCCGGGAACTTCCATGGCGGCGCGATATTTCCTCGCTGAACTATCTACTCGCCTCCCATGTCTGGCAGCAGGACCATAACGGATTCACCCACCAAGACCCCGGCTTCCTCGACCATGTCATTAACAAAAAGGCGGATATTGTGCGCGTATACCTTCCGGCAGACGCCAACTGCCTTTTGTCCGTTTTCGATCACTGCCTGCGCAGCCGGAACTACGTCAACGTTGTTGTTGCAGGCAAGCATGCACTCCCCCAGTGGCTAACCATGGATGCAGCGGTAGTGCATTGCACCGAAGGAATCGGCATATGGCAGTGGGCCAGCAACGACCAGGGTAGCGAGCCGGACGTGGTGATGGCCTGCTGCGGAGACACTCCTACACTAGAAATCCTTGCCGCAGTATCGATTCTCCGAGAACATCTACCCGATTTGAAGATCCGTGTCATCAATGTCGTCGACCTGATGAAGTTGCAACCCAGCACCGAACATCCGCATGGCCTTACCGAACTTGAGTACGACTCGCTCTTCACCAAGGACAAGCACATTGTCTTTGGCTTTCATGGATACCCATGGCTGGTCCATCGGTTGACCTACCGGCGCACCAACCACAAACTGCATGTGCGCGGTTACAAGGAGGAGGGCACCATCACAACTCCTTTTGACATGCGGGTGCAAAACGATCTCGACCGCTTTCATCTGGTGCAGGACGTGGTCGACCGGGTGCCGAATCTAGGCTCTAAGGGAGCGTACCTGAAGCAGCAGATGCAGGACAAGCTCATCGAGCACAAGCACTACATCGATGCGCATGGCCAGGACATGCCGGAGATCCGCAACTGGAAGTGGAGCACCGGCAAATGAATACGCAAGCGCTTGAATCAACCGCGCAGAAGATGGTCGCCGACGGCAAAGGACTGATTGCCATCGACGAGAGCACCGGGACCTGCAACAAACGATTTGCTAAATGGGCCATCCCACAGACCGAGGAGACGCGGCGGCAGTATCGCCAACTGATCGTAACCACGCCGGGCCTTGGCGAATCGATCAGCGGCGCGATTCTCTTCGATGAGACGATTCGGCAGCGGACGAACGATGGCACGCCATTCGCCAAAGCTCTCGCCGATGAGGGGATCATTCCCGGGATCAAGGTGGACGTAGGTGCGAAGCCGATGGCCGCCTGCCCCGGCGAGAAGATTACCGAAGGGTTGGATGGATTGCGCGCGCGTCTGGCTGAGTACGTGCAGATGGGCGCGCGCTTCGCCAAGTGGCGAGCGGTCTTTGCCATCGGCGATGGCACGCCCAGTCGCGCTTGCATCGAATCCAACGCTCATGCGCTGGCCCGCTATGCGGCACTGTGCCAGGAGGCCGGACTGGTCCCTGTCGTAGAACCGGAGGTGCTGATGGAGGGCGCTCACAGCATCGAGACTTGTCGCGAGGTTACGGAACATATTCTGCGCACGGTCTTCGGCGAACTCTTCTCGCAACGCGTGAGACTGGAGGGCATAATCCTGAAGCCCAACATGGTGCTGCCTGGAGGGACCTGTTCCACGCAGGAGACGGTGGACGAGGTCGCTGACGCTACCGTGACGTGCCTTCTGCGCGTCGTACCTGCGGCTGTTCCGGGGATTGCGTTTCTGTCGGGCGGCCAGTCCGGTGAACTTGCCTCAGCGCGTCTGAATGCCATGAATGTCAGGTTCAAGTCGCGGCTTCCCTGGGGGTTGGCGTTTTCGTTTGGCCGCGCCATCCAGCAGCCCGCGCTGGAGATCTGGCATGGCGAGCAGGTGAACACACATGCGGCGCAGCAGGCTCTCTATCATCGCGCCACATGCAACCGGGCTGCGCGCCGCGGGGAATACGACGCAGTCATCGATCACGACGAGACCGTACTCTTTAGAGCCGCCTCCGATGAGCGACACACTTCCTGTTCAGGAGAGAAATGATGAAAGCGACCAAAAAACTCTATGAATTGGGCCAAAGTCTTTGGCTCGACAATATTGCCCGTGGACTGTTGGTGAGCGGAACATTGCATCGCTATATTCAGGAATTCTCGGTCACAGGGCTCACCTCGAACCCCACGATCTTCGATCACGCCATCAAAAACAGTCGTGACTATGACGCTCCTATCAGCCAGAAGGTGAAGGAAGGCAAGTCGGGCGAAGCGTTGTTTTTCGAGTTGGCCATTGAGGACCTTAGGCAAGCCGCCGACCTCTTTCGCCCGATCCACGACCAGACCAATGGCGTGGACGGCTGGGTGTCCCTCGAGGTCTCGCCTCTGCTGGCTCACGACACGTCCTCCACTCTTGCAGCAGCCAAGGATCTTCACTCCCGAGCCGGAAGGCCCAATCTCTTCATCAAGATTCCTGGGACCAGGGAAGGCCTGCCCGCAATCGAGGAGGCGATCTTCGCGGGTGTGCCGGTCAACGTGACCCTCCTGTTTTCGAGCACACAGTATGTCGCAGCGGCTGAGGCTTACCTGCGCGGCATCGAGCGGCGTATCGCTGCCGGACTGAATCCCGACGTCGGTTCTGTTGCTTCGCTCTTTGTCAGTCGCTGGGACGTTGCGATAGCGGACGAGGCTCCCGAAGACCTGCGGAACCAGCTTGGCATCGCCATCGCTGGACAAGTTTATGAGAGTTATCGCTTGACGCTCGACTCGCCGCGCTGGCAGCGCATCTTCAACGCCGGTGCCCGTGCCCAGCGCCTGCTTTTTGCCAGTACCGGAACCAAGGATCCCAAAGCGTCGGATACGCTGTACATCCAGGCGCTCGCCGCCCCCTTCACCGTCAATACCATGCCCGAGACCACGTTGAAAGCCCTCGCCGACCATGGGACGATTGGCGGCCCTCTGCCAATTCAAGTTGAAAGTGGTCTGGTCAGATTTGCCAAGGCAGGTATTGACACAGACGCCCTGGGTTCTCAACTGCAGAACGAAGGAGCAGAATCGTTCGTCAAGTCGTGGAGGGACCTGATGGAGTGCATTGCATCCAAAAGTGAGGCGCTTAAGGCAGCATGAAGGATAAGCATGTGTCACGCTCATCCTTTAAGGTAAGGCTTGCGGGATGAGAGATCCAGAGATGCACGAGTTGCCGAAGTTGAACACAGCAGAACAGACAATGGTTCCGCCTGGGGCCGATGCTCGCGCCCGAAAAGGTGGATACCTTGCCAAGAACCGCTCTGTTAGTAGGGCAGGCTGCTCAAACCTGCTGGACGAATGCCGAGGACCGTTCGGAGAACAAATTGTAGAGTGAAGCAAAAATGAAGCCGCCTACAGAGCCGTCGATCAATCCATAGGCTGTCCCAACCACAGCGTCCCCCAGGCTGCGGGCACTATGAAAGCCTGGATAGATGGAGCCGACAACGTCAAGGAAGGCAGTTCCGTAGGACGGATTGGCGAGATGAAGCAGTGCCGCAACGGCAACTCCTCCTCCCCAAAGCAGTCCAAGCGCAAGTGCCATTGCCTTCGCCGATAGTCGCATAATCTCCTCCCGCAGCTTATTTCATGTCTGTGAGATGCGCGTGCCTTCCCTTAGGGTGGTTCAGCAGACCGCCTTCTTTATCAAACATCTTGTAAGCCTAAGAGCGTATTCCTCGTTGCTATAGAACATACAGCAGTTGCTCCGGACGCGGAGGGCAGCCCGGAACATAGATGTCTACCGGGACAATCTGGCTAACTCCCTGCCCCTCCCAGCACAAAGGCTGACTGGGAACCAACCCAGTCAGCCTCTTGTGCTTCGTTCGTATCTTTGCTACTTCTTCTTCGGCGCCTTCTTTACCGCCGTCCGAGGCACAGCCTTCACTGCGCTCTCGTCCACCGCAGTGTCGCTAGCAACGGGGTTGGAGGCTCCGGTTGGAATCAACGTCGTGGTGACCGTCTTACCCTCGTCGGTCCCGGTGTAGACCAGGATGCGGGACGGGTCGATGCCCTTCTCCGTAACCAGGTAGTCCTTGGTGTTGACGGCGCGCGCAGCGGCGTCCGTTGGCTTCTTGTTGTGCTTCAGCTTGGCCAGCTTGTCGTCAGCCTTCTGTTCCTTGGCGTCTTCATTGCCCACCAGGGCCAGCTTCGCGCTGGACGAGCGCTGCAGGGCAAGTGCAACATCGTCCAGGCAGGCCTTCGCTTCGTTGTCCACCCGCGTCGGGCGCTTGGCATCCCGCTCGAAGCTCACCGAGCACAGGCTGGACGCCATCGGAGCCGGCGGCGGTGGCGGCGGCGGTGGCGGTGGTGGCGCAATCACGTTGACGCTGGTGGTCGCCGACATATGGTGTCCCTTGTCGTCGGATACGCCGCAGGTCACTGTAATCGGCCCCGGAGCCGCACCCCCCGTGGAGAGCGTAGCCGAAGGCGTCGTGCCGCTGATGGAGCCGGCGGTCGCGTTGTAGCTGTAGGTCAGGGGACGGTTCTGCGGGCTCACCGCGCTGGCCGTAATTCTCGAGCTGGCACCCGGATTGACCGACGAAGGACTCGCCGAGCAGCTGATGGTCGGTGGATCGAAAGCCCTCACTGTGAAGGAGGCGGAGCAGTCGGCCATCTGGCCAGGCTTCAGGCCCTGCGACACATGGCCCTTGACCGTGTAAGTCCCCGGTCCCGCATTGCTTGTGTCCAGGTTGGCGACGTTGGTTGTCCCTGAGATCGTGCCGCCGTCGGACGACCATGTGTAGCTGACCGTCTTCTTTGGGTTCGGATTCAGGTTCATTGCCATGCCCGTCACCGTGATCGGGTCGCCGGGGAAGCCAACCGATGGAGAGACCGAGCAGCTATAGCTCACCGGCAAGGGGGGAGTTATGTTTCCCATGTGCCAGACCAGCCCGGCGCTGGCCTGCAGGCCGGGAAGGTGGGCGCGTCCGCCCAGAGGATTTCGATTTATGTATGTGTTTGGCACATACGGTCCGAAGTCCACATTGTTGTAGGTATAGTCGATCTGGAACAGGCGCAGGGAGACCACCCGGATCAGGTTGATGTCCAACCCGCCGCCTGCGGTCAGCGACGGCCCACCCCAAGTCCAGGGATTGTGGTAGGTATATCCGAGATTGCAGCAGGTCCTGGTATTCGGTCCGGCCAATCGTCCCATGCCGACTAGTCCGTGCGCGAAGAGGCTGATGTGCTTCATATTGTCGCGGACAATAGGGCCGGCCTCAACATCGTAGAGGCCGTCGTTGTTGCCATCCGGATGCGATTCAAAGGCCGCTTCCAGGCCAAGGCGCCGGTTGAAGTAGTAGCTGCCGCTGGCATATTCGCCCAGACGAATATTGTTGTACGAGATGCCTACATCGGTGTCGGCGCCATGCGCCTGAAAGTAGGAGTAGAGCGTGGCGAAATCGAATCGCGAATTGTATACCGCACCGCTGTTTGTTGGTGCAGTGGTACTCTGGGCCTGAAGGCTCAAAAAGACCAGGGGCATGACGCAGGCTCCAGCCAGCGCAATGCGTACCAGAAAACGGGTAAATTTCCCTAAATTACTCATAGTCCCAATCCCTCCAAAAGCAGGCCGGATGGCCGATTGCATTTGCAGATAAACAATCACGCGAACAGCATGCACAATGTCGAGCGTTTCTCTCTTTGCTGAAGAACAGACCAACAGAAATACGAAACGCAGATACATGAACTCTTGGACGTCCTCCAGCCAGGAGCGCAGCAATAGCAGGCAGCAATCTCCAAATACAGTAAATAATTGCCTGCTATTTCCGTTGGGATGCAATCGCGCCGTTAAAAGGTTGCCACCCGCGAAGTTTCTTCGTCGCCAACCCATTCCTTATTTATGAGCAATCTAAAGCTTGATGCGGTCGTTCACGACAAAACACGCGAGCGCGTATTCCCCTTTACGGGGTATTTCCCTGCTTTCATGGGTTAGTTCTTTGCCGAAGGACCCGGGCCACGTTGCTCGCGATCCGACTGTGATTAGGAGTGGGAGACGCCGTATGCATCCAGTATGTCCTGGAGGGTCACGATGCCCATCAGCGTGTGTACATCGGCGCGACTCACTACCGGCAGCAGATCGATCTGGTTGCTGCCCATCCGCTCCAGCGCCAGGTCCAGCCCCTGATCGGCGTGGATGTGGGGAAAAATCGGTTCCCGCTTCAAATCGTCGAGTATCTTGCTGGCGTCCTCATCCGCTTCAATCTCCATCTGCGACTGAGTGATGACGCCGATCACACCGCGCTGGTCCGTCACTAGAGCCGTCTGTAATCGACTCGCACGTATCCGTCCCAGTGCCTCTCGCACCGTAATCGCAGACTCCAGCAGAAGGACAGGATCTTTCACAATCTCTGCAACTGTGTGCTGATCGAGCCGTAGTCTCGTTCTAGCGCTGGGCAGGTGGATGCCGTCCTGGACGGCTAGCGCCTCGTAGATGGGCTCATGCTGCAGGAGGGAGGCGACGAAGAGGCTGACCAGATTGGCGATCATCAGGGGGACGATGACGGCGTAGTCCTGGGTCATCTCGAAGATGATGAGCACCGAGGTCATGGGCGTGCGTACCACGCCGGCGAAGACCGCGCCCATCCCAACCAATGCGTAGGCGCCCGGCGTGGCCGTCGCCAGCGGGAAGAGATGATGCGCGGCGGTGCCCACTACACCTCCCACCATTGCGCCGAGGAAGAGCGATGGGCCAAAGATGCCGCCCGCGTTGCCCGAGGCATAGCTGGTGGTTACGGCAAAGAGCTTGAGCAGCAGGAGCAACAGCATCAGGTGGAATGCCATGCGTCCGTTCAGCGCGTCTCCGACAAAGCCGTATCCCACTCCCAGCACCTGGGGCACAAACCAGCCCATCCCGCCCACCAGCAGCCCGCCAACCACCGGTTGGAACCAAACCGTTTTTCGCGGTAGACGCAGAAACCAAGCACGCATGCCCAGCAGCAGCTGGGAAAAGGCTGCCGAGACCACTCCACCGGCCACGCCGAGCACCGCATAGACCGCAAACTCCACCGAACTGACCAGGTGATATTGCGGCACCGTGAAGAGCGGATGATCGCCGAGAGAGACGCGCAGGACCATCCAGGCGGTTGCGGAGGCCAGCACCACGCCACCCATCATGGGTGCGTTGAGGTCGCCCATAATTTCTTCCAGGGCAAAGACCACAGCTGCCAGAGGAGTATTGAATGCGGCTGCAATTGCCGCAGCCGCGCCTACCGGAATCAGGTTCTTCACCTGCTCGGTGCTGAGGCCCAGGGCGCGTCCCAGCACGGAGCCGATTCCCGCGCCCACCTGCACCGAAGGTCCCTCGCGTCCCAGGGGGATTCCGCTGGCCAGTGTTGCCGAGGTGCAGAAGAACTTGCCCAGCACGGTGCGCAGGGTGATGCGGCCATCGCGGGCAAACAGCGCGGCCTTGGTCTGCGGCACGCCGCTGCCGCGCGCATTGGGGAAGAAGCGATAGAGCAGATAACCGATGCCCAGCGATCCCACGACCGGGAGCAAGAGACGCCGCCAGGGCGCGCCCTGCACCGGGTACAGCCGCATCCCCAGGCGTTCCGTCAGTACGATGAAGGCGACCACGGCGAGGCCGGTCAGTGCGCCGATCAGCAGCGACAGAGCCATAAAAACCTGGCTCTCGCTATGCCGCAGCGGGGCCATGCGCTCCACGAACGGAACCTGCCACCAGCTTCTGTGCGCCGCAAGCATGGGTTCCGTCATCGTGTGGAAGGCTCCTCCGATCCAGAATATCCCACGGGAATTGCCCTAAACCGGAATCTCCTATTTCTGCGCCGATATGTTGAAATTGCACCGCTCCTGAGGGTTTTACAAGAGCCACACCGCATTAGAGGTCGAAAAAGGGAGCAATTACGTGCCGTGCTGGGTCCTACCGCGTAATCAGGAGCCTTTCTTGTCGATTTCTCGGACACTCCTTGCTAATCAACTGATACGGGATTTCGGTATGTTCAAGTCCTCGATCGCTCACAACCCTCGGATTCCTGAAATCTGAACTCGCACGATCCGCACCCGCGTGGCTTTTACGGCCAGAATCCTCGCATAGGAGATCTTTCCGGTGGCCCTGGCTGCGCGGATGCTTGCCTAGAGTTGTTTGCGCAGATGTTCGAAGATGACGTAGCCGATGGAGGCCGCAATGATGGCGATGGCAAAATTCTTGATTGTGAAGATGTCAACCATGGCGACAGAAAACCTCTTACCTGGGCCATTGGTGCGGTTGAACTCGCCCATCAGGAGGTTGGAGTAGAAGAGGAAGATAATGAAAGCGACCTCGACCAACGCGCGCAGGACGTGGCTGAGGGGGCGCGGGGACAGTGGACTTGGGGGCATGGAATGATGATAACTGGAATCTCCCTTTAGCCCTGATTCGCTTGGATTGTACCGCTCCCGTCACCATAAACCCCACCACACCTAGCCATACGCCAGCCGCCGGATAGATCGATTCGGTGAATCTATAGTATGTTTGGGTATGATCGTCGGCTTGCGCCTGACAATTCGCACCGCAGGTATCTGCCTGCTGGGCGTTGTTACGTCGATCTCGGCCCCCGCATCGGATCAACTAAAACTAGCATCGACACAGCCATCACCCTGGGACATCGACTCGGCTATCCTGGCGGCTGCAACACCAGTTGCCCGGTTCCACCCATCGACAAGCACCCGCCTCCGTCCGGAGCTCACCCTACAACCAAACTCTGCCGCGCCCCGCTTGCCCAGGAGAATCTTCGTTGAAGATTCGACTTCGCCCATAATCGACGATCTGAAGACTGTGCGGCTGCTAGCCCCCATGTGGTCGCAGGCGACACCACCAACAGCGCCTCCGGAGCTGCGGATCAATTCGATCTCTTGCGCAAATCGACAACGCGCTCCCTGAATACTCCTGAAAATCGATCACGTTGAATGGCCGGCCGAAATGACCGCAGGTCATTATTGCCGCAACGTTGCATAACGAAAAAGGAGATTCACAATGATCCACTCTAGGCTGAAAAAGCATCGAGTCGCAGTCTGCCTTGCAGCCATCCTGATTCTTGCAGGATGCCACAAGAAGGCTGCCGCGCCCCCACCGCCTCCACCACCCGCACCTGCGCCCGCACCCGCGCCATTGCCAACCGCCAACATTACCGTCAACCCGTCGGTGATCGACCAGGGGCAATCCGCCACGCTGACATGGAAGACAACCAACGTTACCGACGCGTCGATCGAGGGCATCGGCTCGGTTGCTCCCAACAGCTCCCAGTCCGTCTCGCCTACCCGGTCGACCACCTACACGCTCACCGCCAAAGGGCCCGGAGGCACTGTGGAGGCGAACGCTCGACTCACGGTCAATCCTCCTCAGCCCAAGACGGTGCCTCCCCCCCCGCCCATCACTCAAGAACAGCTATTCGAGCAAAATATGCAGGACATCTATTTCGACTACGATAAGGCCGACATCCGCACTCAGGACTCGCCTGTAGTCGAACAGGATTCCGCATTCCTGCTCAAGTACCCGGACATCAAGTTGCTGATCGGCGGTTACTGCGATGAACGCGGATCGGCTGAGTACAACATCGTGCTAGGGCAGAAACGCGCTGAGTCGCTTCAGAAAGCGCTCGTCAGCGATGGTATTCCAGCCAGCCGCTTCCGGGTCATCAGCTATGGAAAGGAGAGGCCTTTCTGCACCGATTCAAATGAGCAGTGCTGGCAGCAGAACAGGCGCGATCATTTAACGATCGACCGCTAGAAAGCCCCTTCGCACAGATAGAGGTGCCCGCCGAAATCGGTGGGCACCTTTTCTCTGTACTACGCAGCGTGTTTGTTGTTGGGTTGTGACTCCATACTGTTCGCCGCCATCTTTCTATACGCACTATGAGTGAGCTGTTTGATGCTCTGTGCCTGTTGGGGGCAGAAGGTGAAGGTGATCGCCAGTTTTCGGCCGGCCTTGCGAAGGCCCAAGACGACACGCAGTCATCGGGGTACGGGGGTTAGCAATAGTCTTCGTGTACATCAGCGCACAATTCATGGAAAGGCATGTTCTCGCCAAGTGAGAATCGAAGCTATCGAACAGCTGACCATCTCCGGCGGGCGGGGGATTATCTTCAGCGGGGATCAACGCAGAACTCCAAAATAATCAGGACCGCCGATCACATTACGGTAGTCCTTTGTCCGACGTTCTGCTCACTCTTACTCATCTGCCGGTTGAAAAACTCTAGTCGCCTTCGAATGATTTGTGTCAGTTAACTTGTGTTGACTGCCGTATGGAGCATGATGATCGCGTGCGCGTTGACCTGGTACCTATAGCCGTCAACACGGATGCCGCTGCCGACCTCAGCAACGTCGAACGGCGATGGCAGAGAGGTGTCCACCATCCGGATCCAACCAGAACTCTTCTTATCAGCCATAGGCGGCAGCTCAAAGTCCAGCAGCTTGGATGATGCATTGACGGCGATGTAGCGCACCTGGTTCAGCGCGTGGTTGTGCAGGGTCACCGCAACGGAATGCGAGTCGCGCCCCCAGTCCGGTTGACTAAGCGTTATTCCGTGCCACTCGATATGCGCATTGCGGAGATAGTCTTCGAGAGCGATCGGGTTGCCTTGGGTCCCCTGATCGAAATGAAGGCGAATTCGGATCATCTGCTTCACGAAACGCAGGATCTCTATGTTGCTCTTGCACAGACTCCAATCGAACCAACTCACGTCGTTGTCCAGACAGTAGGCGTTGTTGTTGCCCTGTTGCGTGCGTCTGACCTCATCACCCATGAGTAGCATTGGAGTGCCGACAGAGAGCAGGTTGAGCGCGATAAAGTTCTTGATCTGCTGTGCGCGAAGACGTTCTACATCAGGATTTGTGGAAGGGCCTTCTGCGCCGCAGTTCCAACTCAGGTTCGCATTCGTTCCGTCCTGATTGTGGTTCCCGTTAGCCTCGTTGTGTTTGGAGTTGTAGGAGACCAGATCGTTCAGCGTGAATCCGTCGTGGCAGGTGATGAAGTTGATACTCTGGCCGGTGGGGCGGCCACCCGTCTTGTATATGTCCGGGCTGCCAATAATGCGCTGGTGGAGCCTCCATGCCGTATCTGCATCGCCCTTGAGGAAGCTGCGCAGATCGTCTCGATAGACACCGTTCCATTCTTTCCACTTGTCTTGTCCGAAGCTGCCTACCTGGTAGAGGCCACCGGAATCCCAGGCCTCTGCGATCAACTTGGTGCCGGCAAGCACAGGATCGGAATCGATCTCCCAGATGATGGGCGCGTTGAGCACAGGCTGACCCGATTCGCTGCGGGAAAAGATTGAGGCAAGATCGAAGCGGAATCCGTCCACGTGCATCTCTGAGACCCAATACCTGAGGCTGTCGAGAATCAGACGCTTCACCACGGAGTGGTTCGCCTTCAGGGTATTGCCAACGCCGGTAAAGTTGGCATAGGTCGCCTTGTCGCGGCCCAGGATGTAGTAGAAGTTGTTTTCCAGCCCGCGGAAGCAGAGCGTTGGTCCGTGCTCGTCGCCCTCGGCGGTATGGTTGTAGACCACATCGAGGATCACCTCGATGGCGGCGCGATGCAACGCCTTCACCATGGTCCGAAACTCATCGAGGCAGCCGAGCGGATCGTTCTTGTTGGTGCCATACGCCAGATGGGGAGCGAAGAACGAGATTGGGTCGTAGCCCCAGTAATTGACGAGCCCCGGCGGTGCATCTGACGCATCGAACTGATAGACCGGTAGCAGCTCCACGGCAGTAACGCCAAGGTCTCGCAGGTACGGAATCTTGTCGATAACTCCGAGATATGTGCCGCGATGAGCCTCAGCAACACCAGAGGACGGGTGGCGCGTGAAACCGGCCACATGCATCTCATAGATGACAGTGTCCCGGAAGAGCCGATGGATCGGCCTGTCCCCTTCCCAATCGAAGAGCGAGAGATTGGCAACCACGCTCTTCATCGAGGTTGCGGTGTTGTCGCCCGGTTTGCACGCCGCGCTGCGGCTATAGTTCTCACCGATCGAGACACTTCTACCGTAGGGATCGAGCAGGATCTTCTCGCGGTCGAAGCGTTGACCGGCTGAGGGAACGCACGGTCCGTCGGCACGATAGCCGTACAGTTGCCCACGCTTGATCCCAGGCAGGAAGATATGCCAGTAGTGCGAAGTTCGGTCTCGCACGGGATCGAGAGTGATGGTCTGCGCCGGACCAGGATCGTCCGGGTGATCGAACAGGACTAGCTGCATTGTCTTGGCGCTGGCCGAAAAGATGCTGAAGTTGGTCCCTTCCGGCGTCACGCTTGCGCCCAACGGATAGGGGCAACTTACAGGTGGCTCGGGAGCGACGTTGTGATTGAGAGATTTCATCGCTGCCATAGAATCCGGGAAGCTTCGAGAGGGACGAGAGCACCCGCATGAGAGGGCACGACGCGTGCGGTGTAGTTGTCCGCAGGTCGCGTTGCCGGGCAGCAAACCGAATAGAGCAGCGTGCCCGAGGGGTCTGCGGAGGACTCGCTCGCAGGGATGACCTCGGGATTGGGGCCGCTTACATCCGTTGGCCCTGCGTAGAACTCGACCCTGAACTGGTCCTCATGAAGTCCTCCAGGCGTGACCTGCACCTGGAAGCGATGCTGGCCGTCCTTTGTCTCGGAGGTCATCTTCCCAAACCGCAGAGTCTTCCATAGATTGGCGAGACTGTGCTGCCATTGCACCAGATCGGCTCCGAGTTTGCCGTCTCTGGCGGCGCGTTCCGCGTAACCCGCAGCCGCGGGCAGGTAGCGATCGTTGGTATATTCGCGAATCGCGCGACTGGCGGAGAATTCGGGGGTAAGCCTCGCCATGCTTTCCCGGACGCGTCCGAGCCATCGGGATGGTAGGCCTTGCGCGTCTCGATCGTAAAACTCCGGAACAACCTGCTGCTCCAACAGAGTGTAGAGTTGTTCCACTTCCGCAGCGTCCCACGCAGGGTCTTCCCCGTGTTCCTTTCCATCGCCAACGGCCCATCCGACCTCGGGGACATAAGCCTCCGCCCACCAGCCGTCCAGCTCGGAGACATTCAATCCGCCATTCGCAAGCACCTTCATTCCGCTTGTTCCGCACGCCTCCCATGGGCGTCGTGGCGTATTGATCCAAAGGTCCATCCCCTGCACCAGCTCCTGCGCCATCTGCATGTCGTAGTCGCTGAGGAAGACCACACGGTCTCGCACCTCGGGACGCTTGATGAAGTCATTCCATCGCTTGATGAGCGCCTGTCCAGGCATGTCCTCGGGGTGGGCCTTGCCGGCAATAACCAGTTGCAGGGGCCGTTTCGGATCGGTGAGCAGTCGGACCAGGCGATCCTGATCGTGCAGCAGTAGATCGGGGCGCTTATAGGTAGCAAAGCGACGGGCAAATCCGGCCGTCAGCACGTCATCCTTGAAAACGCCGGCGACATCCAGAGGCGAGCTGCCCTCGGCGGAGATCTGCCGCGCATAGCGATCGCGCACGCGGACGAGCATCGCCTTCCGCGCCTTGCCGCGCATCTGCCACAACTCGGCGTCGGTCAGCCGGCGAACGTCGTCTGAAATCGGGCGATCATCCCGCCAACGGTCCGCCCCGCAAGCCTTCGTCCACAAAGCGTCCGCCTCGGCGGAGTCCCATGTCGGCACATGAATGCCGTTCGTCACGGAACCGATGGGCACCTCCTCCTGCGGCCAACGAGGAAACAGCGGCTGGAATATCTGCCTGCTCACCTCTCCATGCAGCTTGCTGACCCCGTTAACCTGACCGCTTCCGCGCAGCGCCAGGTACGCCATATTGAACGGCTCCGAGGCATCGCTCGCGTTCGCCCGTCCGAATGCAATCAGGCTCTCCATCGAGATTGCGAGTTCGTCCTTCGCATAGTGGGCCAGATATTTGCGCACAAGTTTGGGGTCGAATCGGTCAAATCCAGCCGGTACCGCCGTGTGGGTTGTAAACATGTTTCCGGCTCTAACAATGGTGAATGCAATCTCAAATGGAACGCGATGGTCCTCCATATAGCAGCGCGCCCGTTCGAGCACTGCAAACGCCGCGTGACCTTCGTTCAAATGGCATACCTCAGGATGTAGACCAAGCTCGCGGAGCAAGCGCCAGCCGCCAATGCCAAGAACAAACTCCTGCTTGAGCCGCATCTCAGGATCGCCGCCGTAGAGTTCGCTGGTGATCCCGCGATGCGCGGCGGTATTGGCAAAATCATTGGCATCGAGCAGGTAGAGCTTGTTTCTGCCAACATTCACCTGCCAGCATCGCAGCCATATCTTCGCTCCAGGAAGTTGAATCTGCAGCCGCAACCACTCTCCATCCGGACGGCGCACGGGCTGAATTGGCAACTGGCCGGGATCGTTGACGGGATATAGCGCCCGTTGCCGCCCATCTGCGTCGAAGTCCTGTCGAAAGTATCCCTGTCCCCACAACAAGCCCACACCAACCACCGGAACACCCAGATCGCTTGCCGCCTTCATCTGGTCGCCCGCAACATTGCCCAGTCCCCCGGAGTAAATGGGGAGCGCTTCGGTCAGCATGAACTCCATGCTGAAGTACGCGACCGCCGAGAGCGCGAAGCCGCGGTGCTCCTTCTGGAACCATGCGTCAGCCGAAAAATGCTCGCGTTTATGCTGCAGCAGCTTCGATAGCTGCTCTTGAAACTTTGGCGTGGCCAGCAGAGCCTTAATCTTGTCATGCGAGATCGTCCGCAGAATGACCCACGGGTTTTGTGTGGTTTCCCATAGATCGCTGTCTAGGGCTTTCCAAAGCTCATCCGCTATATGGTTCCACGACCAGTGGAGATTGAGCGCCAGCTCTTTGAGCGCATCCATTCCTAGTTTGTTGGCCGGCCGTTCCGTTGCTTTGGGAGGCACGTTGCTGGTCTTGCCGATCTCCGGATCGCTCATGCTGTCTCCTTGAGTTGCAGCGACGCATGAGCTGACTTACCAATCGCAAATGCCTCGTTCACGATGGTCTGCGCCTGGGTCTCGATCTGTGCGAGGTGGTCCTTTCCCTTGAAGCTCTCCGCGTAGATTTTGTAGATGGCCTCGGTTCCCGACGGCCGCGCGGCAAACCACCCACTTGCAGCGACCACCTTGACGCCGCCAATCGGACTGCCATCCCCCGGTGCGCTGGTAATTATGGTCACCGGCCTCTCTCCCGCCAGATCGCCGACATGGATGCTCTTCGCAGTTGTATGTTCGAGCGCAGATTTCTGCTCGCCGCTTGCGGGCGCTTCCGACCGGCGATAGAGCGGATCGCCAAGTTCTCCGATGAGCTCCGCGTAGAGATGGCCCGGGTCCTTCTTGCACGTTGCAGTGATCTCAGCCGCGAGCAGGGCCGCAATGATGCCATCCTTGTCCGTGGTCCACATCGAGCCATTCATGCGCGCAAAAGATGAGCCGGCGCTCTCCTCGCCCGCAAAGCCAAGCTGGCCGTGAAGCAGCCCTTCAACAAAGTACTTGAAGCCGACCGGCACCTCGTAGAGCTTTCTGCCACACTTCTTCGTTACGCGATCGATCATGCTGCTGCTGACTACCGTCTTGCCGACCTGCATCGTGCTCGGCCATTGCGCGCGATGGGCAAACAAGTAACCGATGCAGACGGCGAGGTAGTGGTTGGGCGGCAAGAGTCCACTGCTGCGGGTGACGATGCCGTGACGATCATGGTCGGTGTCGCAGGCAAGAGCGATGTCGAACCTATCCTTCAAGGCGATCAACGGCCGCATCGCATATTCGGACGAAGGGTCCATGCGGATCTTGCCATCCCAATCCAGTGTCATGAAGCGAAACGTAGGATCGACCGTCTCGTTCACCACCTTCAGATTTAGCCCATAGCGCTTCGCGATCGGCTCCCAGTAGTGCACTCCCGCGCCGCCAAGCGGGTCCACACCCAGGGTGATGCCCGATGCGCGGATGGCGTCCATATCAATGACATGCTGGAGATCCTCCACATAGGCGGTCAGGAAGTCGTGCCTATGGGTCGCGGAGGACGCTAGCGCCTTGTCGATGGGGACACGCTTGACCCCCTTAAGTTGCTCGACAAGAAACTGGTTGGCCTGTCTCTCGATCCACGAGGTGATCTTCTCTTCCGCCGGCCCGCCATGAGGTGGGTTGTACTTGAACCCGCAGCAATCCGGAGGATTGTGCGATGGTGTGATGACGATTCCATCGCTAAGCCCGACCGTACGTCCGCGGTTGTATTTAAGGATGGCGTGCGAGATGACAGGCGTTGGCGTATATTGTTCACTCCCAGCCAGCATGACGTCGACAGCGTTGGCCGCAAGGACCTCAAGCACGCTCTCGACCGCCGGCTGCGACAGGGCATGCGTGTCGATACCAAGAAACAATGGCCCATCGATCTTCTGTTGTCGACGATAAGCACAGATCGCCTGCGTGATCGCCAGGATGTGCCACTCGTTGAAGGTGTGCGTGAAGGACGAGCCACGATGTCCCGAGGTGCCGAAGATGACCCGCTGTTCGGCTACGTCTGGGTGGGGCCGCTCTTCATAGTATGCGGCAATCAACTTCGGTACATCGACGAGGTCGGTGACTCTCGCCAACTGCCCGGCCCTGGGATCAATCTTCATCTGTCCACTCTTTCTCTTCCTGCCACATGATCGGGCTTCATTGCGGCGTCACTTCGTCAGGAGCTTGCCAATCTCCAGCAATTCCGCACGACGCTTTGCGGTGGTCTTGGGGTAGGCCATCTTCAGGCCCTTGAGAGCATCCAGGACGATCGCGGACACGATGAGACGGGCGTTGTCCTTGTCGTCGGCAGGCACGACATACCAGGGCGATTCATGAGTGCTGGTTGCACTTAGGCACTCTTCAAACGCCTTCATGTATTTGTCCCAATACTTTCTCTCGTGGATGTCGGCCGCACTGAACTTCCAGTTCTTGTTGGGCTCTTCGATGCGCGCAAGAAATCGTTTGCGTTGCTCGTCCTTGGAGATGTGGAGGAATATCTTTACCGTGCGGGTTGCATTGATATGCAGGTGGTGCTCCATTTCGACGATCGACTGGTATCGCTGGCTCCAGATGTGCTTGTCGTCGCGCAACTCTGCTGCGAGACCCTCACGGTCCAGAAGCTCCGGATGGACCCGGACGACCAGCACCTCCTCGTAATACGACCGGTTGAAGATCCCGATCCGCCCGCGTTCGGGAAGCCGGCAGGTTGAGCGCCAGAGAAAGTCGTGTTCCAGTTCGTTGCCACTTGGTTGCTTGAAGCTCGCTACATCGCAGCCCTGCGGATTGATCCCCGACATGACGTGGCGGATGGCCCCATCCTTGCCCGCGGCATCCATCCCCTGAAAGATCAGCAGGAGAGCGTAGCGATTTGAAGCATAGTGCAGATGCTGCAGATCGCTGAGTGCCTCCACATGTTCGTCGAGAAGTCTTTTGTACTGCTTCTTCGACTTGCAGACGGGCTTGATATCCGTCCGCCTGTCGCTCAGCTTGAACTCCGAACCGGGATTCACACGGAAATCCTCTGAACTGATTTTGATCTTCGATCTTCCGGTCATGTCAGCCTCGCTGCTTCTGTCTGTTTATTTCTGGGATTTTGATTTCCCGGTCGCCGGATTAGCTTTCTCCCAGTCCTGAACAGTTTGAACGTCCTCACGCCCCAGCTCCTCGTAAAGTTCATGGACTCGTTTGACGAGCTGCGGCGTCACATCGGATTGCTCCTTGTCTTTGTCCTCCGGTTTCGGCTGGTCAGCTTTGACGTCCGGCTTCGTATCATCTGCTTTGACCTCAGGCTTCGCTGCGTCGGCCTTGTCCTCAGGCTTTGCCTCGGCTGCTTTGGCGTCCGGCTTCTCTACGTCAGCTTTGTCCTCCGGCTTCGCATCATCTCCTTTGTCCTCAGGCTTCGGCTCATCAGCTTTGGCCTCTGGCTTTTCCTCGTCTGTTTTGTCCTCCGGTTTCGGCTGTTCAGCTTTGACCTCAGGCTTCGGCTCGTCAGCCTTGTCCTCAGGCTTTGCCTCGTCTGCTTTGGCGTCCGGCGTTGCCTCGTCGGCCTTGACATGGTCCAAGACCCGATAGGCTAGAAGTTTGATGCGGTCGGTGAACAGCGCCCAGAGGATCGCATATCCCCAGACGAGGCCGGCGTACTTCCAACCCAACGGCGTCATGAACAAGCCATAGACCCCGATAAGAGTTGCAACTATCTGTGTGCCGAGCACCGCAATCCATAGGATCTTCGCCGGCTTGATCGTCCAGAAAGGCCCGCGCGTGCGCGTCAGGAAGATCGTGAGATGGCCGGCCACCGAAAGCTTCAGATACATCAGGGTCTGAACGTGTGCGCGGTCGAGATGGAAGACGCGTTCGCCGAGCCAGAACAAAAGGAACGCAGAGATGACCCCGTTGACTCCCAGCACTGTCGAGACGCCCAGCACGCGCCGCATGTCCCACGCCTCGGGCTTGTTGCTGTACCGGACGTTGTCGTATGCGATGGAAAGAATTGCTCCATCGTTGAGCAACGCAATCATCACGATCATCACGGCAGTCACGGGGTAGAAATTGAAGACCAGAATGGCCACCGTCATGAACAGCACTACGCGCAGCGTCTCCGCGATGCGATACATGGCATAGCTGTTCATGCGCTGGAATATCTTGCGGCTCTCTTTAATCGCGTCGATGATGACAGAGAGCCCTGGCGCGAGTAAGACGATGGATGCCGCCGCACGTGCTGCGTCGGTTGCGCCCGAGACCGCGATGCCGCAGTCCGCCTTCTTCAACGCGGGCGCATCGTTCACGCCGTCTCCGGTCATACCGACGATGTGACCGCTCTTCTGGAGGGCTTCAATGATGAAGTATTTGTGTTCCGGAAAGACTTCGGCGAAGCCATCCGCTTTTTCGATTGCATCGATGATCTTGGGGCCGGGCTGCTGCTTGGTGTCGCCCAGGGTGCTGGCATCGACGATGTTGGTCCCCAGGCCGAGTTGCTTGCTGGTCTCGCGAGCGATGGCGGTCTGATCGCCCGTGACCATCTTGACGTTTAGCCCCATCTGCCTGGCACTTGCGATGGTTGCCTTCGCCTGCTCGCGCGGGGGATCGAACATCGGGATGACGCCGGCAAACTGCCAGTTCCCCTCCTGGTCAGCGCGGCAGACACCAAGTGAGCGGAAGCCGCGCCCGGCAAACTCATTCACGGCCTTTTCGACTTCGGGCTTCACTGCATCGGCATTTTTCGACATCTGCAGGATGACCTGGGGCGCGCCCTTGGCAACGAAGAACTGCTTGCCGTCACCACCCTTTACGGTTACTTCTGTGCGCTTATGCACCGGGTCGAAAGGTTGGAAATGAAGCACCTGGAATGCCTTCAACGCATTCGCATCCTTCACCCCGCCAATCACCGCAAGATCAATCGTGTCTTTGTCTTCAGCACGCGACGCGAGCGCCGCCCATAGAATCACCTGGTCGGCTGGGATGTTGTTCACTGTAAACGGATCGCCCAGAGTCAACTTGTTCTGGGTCAGGGTGCCTGTCTTGTCGGAACAAAGAACGTCGACGCCAGCCAACTCCTCGATTGCCGAAAGCCGGGTAACGATTGCCTTACTCTTTGCCAGCAGACGCGCACCGACCGCCATCGTTACAGAGAGCACCGTCGGCATCGCGACTGGAATCGACGCAACCAACAGAATGAGACAGAACTCCAGCGTGTCGAGGACGGGATTATGGCGAAGCAGTGAGACTGTGAGTATCCCCGCGACCAAAACCACGGCGAGAACAATCAGGTAGTCGCCAATCTTGAGCACGGCCTTTTGGAAGTGGCTCACCGTGTGGGCCTGCTGAACCAGTTCCGCTGTCTTGCCAAAATAAGTGCGCGGTCCCGTCGCATAAACCATTGCGTCGATCTCACCCTGGCGCACAATCGAGCCGGAGAAAACCGCCTCACCCGGCTTGCGCGTGACTGGCAGCGACTCACCGGTCAGGGCAGACTGATCGACCTCGACGGGATCGCCATCCAACAGCCGCGCGTCTGCGGGAACAATGTTTCCCAGCTTCAGACGAATGACATCGCCGGCGACCAGTTCAGACGCCTTTGGTGTGGCCCATTTGCCGTCGCGCAGGACCGTCGCGTCGTTCGCCAGTTTTGCCTTGAGGGCCGCGATCTCATTACCCGCCTGATGCTCTTCCCAGAACGCAACGATGGCATTTGAGAAGAGAAGCGCCAGGATGACGAAGAAGTCCAACCAGTGTCGCACGACCCCAGAGAGAATCACGGCAGCTTCAATCATCCACGGAATGGGCCCCCAGAAATAGGTCAAGAACTTCAGAAACGCATTGGTCTTCTCAACCTTGAGTGCATTGGGGCCATCCTGCGTCAACCGTTTCGCAGCCTCGGCCTGAGTCAGTCCCTTGGGAGAAGACTGTAGCTTGGCCTGTAGATCGGCCATCGGTATCGCCTTCAAGTCGTCCTTCGAGGTTGGCTTTGCGCCGGGCTTTAGGTCTTCCTTGGCATCATCCTTCGGTTTGCCATTTGCATCGGGCTTTGCATCGTCTTTTGACCCGCTCTTGGCTTGGGGCTGTTCTGGAGTGTTGGGCTTCTCTGTAGTCGGACTCACGATAGTTGCTCCTGGTCGATGGCATGAGTGAGTTTCATTGGAGTGGCGACGAGGACCGGTTGCACACTTACTGCATGAGCGACCTCACCATTCGAGGCTTGGCCAAAGCATCTCCTGAGATGAGATTCCTAAGCCAATCCAAAGTTTGTCCGGGCCGGAAAACTCTCCGTGAGAGCTGCTTTCGAACGCATGCGTACTGCAAGGATGTTCTCGACTGCGTGTAGGCGCTGAGCCGTTTTGCTCATGGCAGGTCAATCTTGACCAGTAATCGACTCTCCCTACCGCCTATAATTCAGCCGTGATTCGGAGTTTGAACCGGGACCCCGGGTGCGCTAGCTATGTAACCCGGAGGATGAATATGCTTCACCGCTTACAGACATTGGTTGAACATCGTGTAATTGCATCCGATGGTGAAATCGGTAGCGTGCGAGACTTTCTCTTCGACGACCAGACCTGGGCGATCCACTATTTGGTCGTCGACGTGAAACGATGGCTTACTCGAGAGGAGGTGGTTCTCCCGGTTACGGCGATCAAACAACTCGATTGGGAGAACAAGACCCTTCACGTCCGATTGACGAAGGAGCAGGTGCGCCAGAGTCCCGACGTCGATACCAAACAGCCGGTCTCCCGTCAGCAGGAAATCGCCATGCAGGATTACTTTGGCAAGCTGGCCTACTGGGCCGACAGGCGGTCCCCCATGACGTCCTCCATGCCCACCGGCATCGAGTACCCAGTGCACACCAAGGGGGATTTGCATCTCCGCAGTATCTCGAACCTGGAGAGTTACGAAGTACAGGGTACGGACGGTGAAGTGGGGCGTCTGGAAGACTTCATCCTGGACGAGGCGTCCTGGCATCTCGGCTATCTGGAGGTGAAGGCGGGAGAATGGCTTCACAGCCACTCGCTGCTGGTTCCCACGCGCTGGGTAAAGTCCATTTCCTGGGCCAATCGCCGGGTGAATCTGCATCACACCCGAGAAGGCGTTTAATACTGATCCGAGTCCGAGGCTGGGGCTTCATCCGCGCGAACCAAGCATCCAGTTTGCAGTCCAATCCTCGCGTCCCGCGTGTCTGATGGGACTGCAAAAAATGGGGCCGCTGGAAAAGCGCGATGCTAGGTTATGTCCAACTCAGAGGTGAGCAAGATCGCACAGATTATTGCTTGTGTTGGTGCGATGCTGTCGTAGGCGTGGAGATACGAGTAGAGACCGGGGAATACCTGCAGAAGTCATTCGGTGTGCTATAGACCATGTCCTCGACACTAAGGATATTCGCAAGTTAGGCATGAGTTCGACAACAAGGAGTTCTTATGAATGCAACGACAAAATGTGCCCGTCCCGCTTGTAACTGTGTCCCGGTCGATGGGAAGCAGTACTGTAGCGAAACCTGTGCCGATGCGAAGAGCGTGACGGAACTGGCCTGCCAATGCCAGCACCCTGCGTGCCAGGGCGCAGCGCTGAAGCCGTAGCCGGCTCAGAGGCCGATCGGAGAAGCATCTACCCGTCGTAATGAAGCACTGCGGCTTCAAGATCGCACAACTGCGACGGTCTTATTGTATAGATTTGCTCAGACTGCAAGCCTAAGAGCGCATCTAATAAGTCTTGATGCATGTATATTTTGCGATCACCTAACGATGGAAGAACTTACTCCGCACAACAACTTCAGCCGGCTTGCAGAGGCGACGGCTAAATACACCTACAACGAACGGACAAAGGAGATCCAAGTGTCAACATTTAATTCAGTAGTCGCGATCTATGACACCCATGTGCAGGCCGAGGAGGCTGTGAAGGAGCTTCAAGTGGCTGGCGTCGACATGAAGACCCTCTCGATCGCAGCCAAAGACACCCATACAGATGAGCACGTCGTCGGCTACTACAATGCCGGCGATCGGATGAAGTACTGGGGCAAGATAGGCGCGTTCTGGGGAGGATTCTGGGGACTGCTCTTTGGATCCGCGATGTTTGCAATACCGGGATTCGGACCGCTGCTTGTGGCTGGACCATGGGTAGCATGGATCGTGGGAGGCCTTGAAGGCGCGGCTGTCGTTGGCGGCGTGAGTGCCGCTGGAGCAGGCCTGGTCAGCATCGGTATTCCCAAAGACAGCGTCCTCAAGTACGAAGTGGCCTTGAAGGCCGACAAGTTCCTGTTGATCGTTCATGGAACGCCAGACGCAGTAGACAAGGCGAAGGACATCATCGCAGGGACCCGGCACAACTCCTTTGCCGTCCATGAGTCTCCTGTGTTGGTTTAGCAGGCCGCGCTCTGGGCCATAACCGCCGAGCACTCATCGCACCGAGTGCTCGCGGTGGACCATACCGCCGCTCGAATTCATACGAGGTTCTCCCAGTGAAAAAGAATAGTTCCTTTCCCGCATTGATATTCATCGTCATTCTAGCTGTTGGTGTTGCAGTCGCCTATACCCTGAAGGCTGCGTCGTTGGATTTGCTTGCCGTCTGTGTTCTGGCTTGCGCCCTTCTCGCTGCATGGTTTGTCTCGGCGGGCATTCAGGTTGCGGACCAATGGAGCAGAGCGGTTGTACTGCGACTGGGAAAGTTTCGTTCTCTCCAAGGCCCCGGCCTCTTCCTTATCATCCCGCTCATCGACACGATTCCTTATTGGATCGACACTCGCGTTCTCACAAGTTCGTTCAAGGCGGAGAAGACTCTGACCAAAGACACAGTACCCGTGGACGTGGACGCGGTGCTGTTTTGGAAGATTATCGATCCGCAGAAGGCCGCGCTTGCCGTTGCAGACTATCAATCAGCGATCGGCTGGGCGTCTCAGACGGCTTTGCGAGACGTAATCGGTAAGACGATGCTCTCCGACATGCTGGAAGGCAGGGACAAGATTAGCGACGTGCTTCAGAAGATCATTGACGTTCGTACCGAACCATGGGGTATCAACGTCATTTCGGTCGAGGTGAAGGACGTTCTGATTCCGTCTTCGCTCGAGGATGCGATGTCCATGCAGGCACAGGCCGAGAGGGAGAGACAGGCCCGCGTTATCCTCGGTGATTCAGAGCGTCAGGTCGCGGAGAAGTTCGGCGAGGCAGCGAAGACCTATGCCAATAACCCTGTGGCACTTCACCTGAGGGCCATGAACATGCTCTACGAAGGCCTAAAACAAAACTCAACCATCGTCATTGTTCCAAGTTCCGCGGTCGAAACGATGCAGCTCGGCGGCCTTGCCGGATTGACAGCGCTGACGATGGGCCTGGGCAAAGAAAAAATCCCGCAGCAGACCATCAATGAAGCGGACAGTACACCAACGGACTTGAGCGTTCCCCAACCGTGATGCCGGGCATTCCTTCTCCCGCTTCGACGGCGCAGGGATTGCGTAGGTGCAACAGTTTCCTTGCACGGCCCTTCTAGATGTTCAGTTGCGGCATTTGATAAAGCGGGCCAAAGGTGCAATTGCAGGCCTTGCATTGACAGCCGGGAGTGCAGCGAGGCCGCCGCTTCGATCCGCGACGGCCTCATCTTCACCGCCGCTAGCCCTTTGGTCCGTCCGAATCGGGATGAATGGTTCGATAGCTCGCATTGCCTTTCGACCAGACCAGGAGCAGAATATCCTTTCCTCCTCGGTTCTGGAGCACTTCGCTCGCGAACTGGCTGGCGGACTGCGCGGGCTTGCGGTTGACTTCGACAATGACATCACCCGGCTGGATGCCTGCTTCGTCGGCTGGACTGGCTGGCCGAACGCTTTCGACAACGACACCATGAACCTGGTCAGGCGCGTTGACCTGCTGCCGTGCATCCGGCGTCAGATCGCTGACTGCGAGTCCCAGCTTGCCGCTTTGCGGGCCATCCTGTCCGTCGTTGCTCGCCACTTCGGTGTTGCCGTGGAATTGACCCACGGTCAGGCTCAACGTCACCGGCTTGCCCTCGCGAATCACGCTCAGCGTAATCTTTGTTCCGGGTGCCATCTCGCTCACCGCCA
>Ga0302274_10000303_pt1 | contig 52022 bp, 43 predicted proteins | sample III_Bog_N2_1_FD_198755 | JGI IMG/M metagenome (GOLD analysis project Ga0302274, IMG submission 198755) | Peat permafrost microbial communities from Stordalen Mire near Abisko, Sweden - III_Bog_N2_1 | ecosystem: Environmental > Terrestrial > Soil > Wetlands > Peat | place: Sweden: Abisko...
CGGCTGTGGTGGGCTATGCTCACCGTAAACTCAAAGCCGATAAGAAATCATAATACCTGATCCTCAGATACTTTCTAACCTGCCGCTTCATATCGGCAGGTTTTTTTATTTAAGGAGATATCATCCTATTTAAGAAGATAATTTTGTACATTATTTGTACTTCAACGTGCAAAACAGATCATTCCCTTTTATCTATATAAGTCTGGGAAAGGATCAAATTGAATCTCGCTTAAATCTTAATTGAATCTTTGATACGTTTATTTAAGCCTTAGATGTGCCATATACTATGCTCGACATACACAGTGGATATAGATCATAAACACATGCAAAACAACTCCAAGCACTATATAAAAACATTCGTTTACTGATTTACCAGATAATCCCGCTCAAAACAAATATGCTTTAGCATAGATTACTGTGGTATTCCGTTGTATGCTCCATTCGCAATGTCACTGTATTTTGTTAAATATAGATCACAAAACGATCACTGCAATGTCACAAAACAATAAATTGGCTAATTAATGAAGAACTATAATGTCACTAGCATACTATAGCTGATCTAAATATTTTCTTATTTATCTGTTAATTTCAAGAATCTTTATTTGAATCTTTATCACACTGCATAATATACGGCTTATATACCTCACTACACCCAGATATATGCCAAACATTTCTGTAAAATGAGCCACAAAAAAGCCCTATTTCGCTCTAAATGGTATTTTGAAAAGCCCGATTTGCTCTATTCTATAAAAAATCAATTTATTTATTTTCCTGAATACTTGTGTTTCATCAAATCACTCATACAAGCATTAATAAACACTGATAAGAAAAATCAATTTTTGTCTCTACTAAAATTCTGTATTGCGATATTTAGTTGTAGTTGTGTTTTCCTTGTTTCAAAGCAAAATATTTGTTTACACTATATTTACACCAGAAATAAAAAACGGTTTCAGATATTCTCTGAAACCGTTGCTACTACTGTGTCGGGGTACCAGGATTCGAACCTGGGACCCCCTGCTCCCAAAGCAGGTGCGCTAACCGGGCTGCGCTACACCCCGAACTATTAAAGATTTGCTTCTTACCGCATTTTTGTTGCGGAGAGAGAGGGATTCGAACCCTCGGTACAGTTTTACCCGTACGTCAGTTTAGCAAACTGGTGGTTTCAGCCTCTCACCCATCTCTCCAATCCGGTTTGAAAAGGATTTTACCTCTATTTCCCGTTAGGGGAGTGCAAATATAAAAAAATCCATAGACCTGCTAAGTTTTTTAGAGAAATAATAAATACGGAGGCCAACAAGGCTCTTGCATGAGCAAATCAGGCTAATAAGTCCATATCTTTATTGACAAATGCATAAAAGATACATTCTCCCTATACTATTGGTCTTTTTCTATTTTGCGTTGGAGAACTGCCTGACACTTCGCACGAGCGATAAAAAGGCGGTCAGGGACTTTCAGAAAAAAGGGGGCAGCCTGATACCATATACCCTGCATATCAGGGGCCACGACCTCCACTATGTGTCTGTGGGCCCGGACACCCTGCGGACCATCGTATTTGTGCATGGTAGTCCCGGTTCCTGGGATGCGTTTGAGCGGTACCTGATGGATTCAAGCCTTCGCAGCCGATTCAGGATGATCAGCATCGACAGGCCGGGATTCGGGTACAGCAATTATGGCAATGCGCTTCATCTTCAACAGGGTTGCGACATGATCTCATCCTTTCTCGATTCTATAAGCAATGACAAGCCTCTCTATCTGGTGGGGCATTCGCTGGGAGGCTCTATAGTCCCTATTCTGGCCGCTGACAATCCCGATAAAGTGACAGCGATAGTCATTCTGGCTGGTGCCCTTGATCCTGATCTGGAGCCCAAAGAACTATGGGTGAAGCCTTTTACTAAAAAACCATTGAGATATCTTATGCCAGGTGCTTTCCGCCAGGCCAATGATGAAGAATGGTATTTCAAGACAGATGTACTAAAGCTGAAAGACAAGCTCTCCTGGATCAGATGTAGGGTATACGTCATGGCTGCAGCCAATGATATGGTAGTAGATGCAGGAAATGTGACATATATGAAGAGGGCATTTATTAATGCTCAGGTCAGTGATACTATTTTCCCGACTGGAAATCATTTTATATTGTGGAATCATTCGGACTATATTATGAAGGTTTTGCGAGATTTGTAGTATTACCCCCAAACCCCCTAAAGGGGGCTTTAACAGCCAACCCTCAAATGTATTAAAGTCCCCTTTAGGGGATTTAGGGGTAGGCACAATTCCAAGACTTTAGAAAAACTTGCTATTTTGGTTTTGAAACCAAGCACTCGATACAAAGCCAAAATCACTATGAAGAAATTTATCATTCCTTTTTTATTGCTACTTGTTTCCCTATCCGCGATAGCGTCCAAACCTAAACCCGGAAATAGTGAAGCGGTAGACACAAGCATCAATATTCAGGATGTACTGTCGAAACTCGACACTTTTCATTATCAGACCTCAGGGAAGATATCAATAGGTATTGTGGCTTCTCTGGACATTCCTAAAGGATTTAAATTTCTGGATGGGAAACAAGCTGCGTCTGTCCTGCATGATGTATGGAAAAACCCCTACTCAGAGTCTCTCGGTATGCTGATGCCTGAGGACAAAAGTCCTTTTTTGCGCGACTGCTGGGCGGTAGAGATCACCTACGAGGAGGAGGGCCATATCAAAGATGATGATGCCAAAGACATCAAATACGATGAACTGCTCAAACAGATGCAGCAGCAGGTCACGGAGGCAAACCCTGAGCGGGAGCGGCAGGGCAGCAAGGCCATAGAGCTCATAGGCTGGGCTGAGCAGCCATATTATGATGCATCGACCCACAAACTCTACTGGGCGAAGAAATTCAGGGATATAGGCGATACCACAGTGTTTTTGAACTATAATATCCGTGTGCTGGGCCGCAAAGGAGTGCTCGTGCTAAATGCTATAGGCGGGATCGATCAGCTCGCTGAGATCAAGGAGCAGACACCTACCATACTCGCTGCGACCAACTTCACTTCGGGCAATACTTATACGGAGTTTAATAGCAGCATAGATAAAGTGGCAGCCTACGGCATAGCGGGACTGATCGCGGGCGGCATACTGGCAAAAACCGGACTATTTGCCAAACTGGGTATCCTGTTACTCAAATTTATCAAACCTCTCTTAGTAGGTCTCTCAGCATTCGGGGCTTGGGTCATGCGATTCTTTCGTGGTAGGAAAGAAGGGGATAGCTAATTGAGAATTGATAAGTTTCACTCGCGGGGCTGCGGGCGAAGGAGGGTTATTCATTCATGTATTTGGTACATAACCAGAACTTTGTTCATGTAAATAATTCATGTACATAGCTGCAATGACCCACCCAATGAGAGTAATTATTGAAAATATGATTGAGATAATTCTACTTCTCTTTTTTTGGGCATCACTATATTCGGAGTAAATCAAAAGTAGTTTATTTAATTTCTCTTGATTATAAAAAAATACATTGAAAATGGATAAAGAAAATGCGATAATACAACAGATATAATACGCTTGTTTAGTTCCGTTTCGATTTATTAATTGAATAAAACCAAAAAAACTTGAAACTGAAGCAAGTTGTCCAAGTTGTAACGTTGTTATATACTGGATGCTCGCATATCTATTCGGTTGAGAAAACACTTGGCCATAGTAATTATAGAAATTAACTAAAGCTCTATCATATATTGTCATAATTGCCTTTTTCAATATTAAGAATTATTGTCCAATCAACCAATTAAGCCAAGTTTCAATAGCAGGGCCATTATTCCAGCCCGCGCTCAGACAGTTGCTTGGCTATGCCGAGTAACATTTCTATTTCCTCGTGGCTCTGCCACACGATAAGTATCCGATAATGAGTGCTGCAAATTTGCCTACCGGCAGGCAGGCTCAGATTTGGCATGCTTATTTTTTACATTTTAAAAATCTATCGGAATGACGGCGAAATGATGTTGGCCTGCTATCAATGTTATCATCAAATAAAATGTCCGATAATTGATTTTCGAACGAGTGTGAAGCCCAGTAAAACCGTCTTTTTTATTATTGCGAAAACCAATTCGAAAATCAACCCTGCCCGTTATCCGCTACGCCTTTTGTTGTAAGGGTTTCAGGCCTGCCTGCATTTTCTCTCCGACCGACAAACGTTGATATTGCTCAGAATGGCCAAAAGTTCCCCATCCTGACCAACTGCCAGCCCATAGACAGGTTGCCGAATTAGCGCATTTAACGTACTTTCGCCCACTCAAAGACAAGTATATATGTACAGGACAAAGACATGCGGAGAGCTAAGGATAGCGAATGTGAACGCGACCGTGACCCTCGCAGGATGGGTGCAGACGGTGCGTGATATAGGTCATCTGGTGTTTGTAGACCTGCGAGACCGCTATGGTATCACACAGTTGTCCTTCAGCAAGGATGGCCATGCCGCTGAGTTTGAGCAGGCAGGCAAACTGGGCCGTGAATATGTGATACAGGTGACAGGTAAGGTGATGGAAAGGACCTCAAAGAATGCTCATATCCCCACCGGCGAAATAGAAATACTGGTAGAGAAACTTACTGTGCTCAATGAGGCTGAGACACCGCCATTCACCATAGAGAATGAATCTGACGGAGGCGAGGAGCTGCGTATGAAGTATCGCTACCTCGACATACGTCGTCCGCATCTGAAGGATGTCCTCGTGACACGCGCCACTATGATACGTGCTATGCGTGAGTACCTTGACAATATAGGCTTCATCGAAGTAGAAACACCTAATCTCATCAAATCAACACCCGAAGGCGCGAGGGATTTTCTCGTACCATCGCGTATGCAGCAAGGGTCTTTTTATGCCTTGCCGCAGTCTCCGCAAATACTCAAGCAACTTCTGATGGTGGCTGGTATGGACCGCTACTATCAGGTGGTGAAATGCTACAGGGATGAGGACTTCAGGGGCGACAGGCAGCCGGAGTTCACACAGCTCGACTGCGAGATGAGCTTCGTCAATCAGGAGGATATTTTTGAGACATTCTCCGGTATGGTGAAGCATGTTTTTAAGAAGACAAAGAATATTGATCTGCCTGATTTCACACGTCTCACTTATGCGGATGCATTGAAGTATTACGGCTCTGACAAACCCGATCTGCGTTTCGAATGCAAGATCGTGGAGCTGAATGAATCACTGCCTAAGTCGGATTTTCCTGTGTTTAATAATGCAATCGCAGCAGGTAATCTGGTAGCAGGTGTCAATGCCAAAGGCTGTGCAGCTTATACCCGCAAGCAGCTTGATGAATTGACTGAATTCGTCAAAGTATCTCACCGCGGACTGAGCGGTCTGGTCAATATCAAATTCAATGAAGATGGTACGGTGAAATCTTCGGTAGATAAATTCTATACCGAAGAGCAATTAAGAGAAATAGGAAAAGCATTCGGTGCTGAAAAAGGCGACCTGCTTCTGATAGCAGCAGAGAAAGCATCAAAAGTCCGCAAGTCACTCGGTGATCTCCGCCTTGAGCTGGCCAAGCGTGAGAACTGGATCAAGCCAGGTACATGGAGTGTATTTTGGGTTGTTGATTTCCCGCTCTTTGAGAAAGATGAAGAGAGTGGTGAGATCAACTTTGTGCATCATCCTTTCTGTTCGCCGCATCCCGATGACCTGCAGTATTTCGATTCAGATCCGCTGCGTGTACGTGCACAGACATACGATATGGTGATGAATGGCAATGAAATTCTCTCGGGCTCTATCCGTATCCACCAGCGTGAACTGCAAAACAGGGTGTTCAATAAACTCGGCCTCACGGAGGAAGATATAAACCACAAATTCGGTTTCATGCTGAATGCTTTCCGCTATGGTGCGCCTCCTCACGGTGGCTGTGCATTCGGTATAGACAGATGGGTCATGCTGATGACAGGTGGTGAAACTATTCGCGACTCTATGGCTTTCCCTAAGGCATCAAACGGCCGCGACCTGATGATGGATGCCCCTGCGATAGTTGATCCGAAGCAACTGGAAGAATTAGGAATTGCTGTTGTGAAGAAGGATTGATTTTGTCTTGAGGTGTCATTCTTCGGCTACGCTCAGAATGACAGGGCTCAGTCACCCTGAGCGTAGCCGAAGGGTGAATCACAAGGAACAAACTTAAGCATGAAGATATTCTTTGTTTATATCCTCAAATGTTCTGACAGTAGTTATTACACTGGTATTACAAGTGAGTTAGACAAAAGAGTAAAAGAGCATGAAGGAGGAAAGCATACTGATAGTTATACCTTTTCAAGGAGGCCAATAACATTAGTTTACTTTGAACAATATTCCAATCCAATGTCGGCGATTGCTCGGGAGACACAAATTAAAGGCTGGACTAGAAAGAAGAAGGAAGCTTTGATTGCAGAAAATTATGACCTGCTAAGCGAACTAGCGCAGTGCAATAATATTACTAGCTATAAAAACTATAGGCAGTAGTCTCTCGTTTGTCATGGTTCGGCTACGCTCACCATGACAGGCACGCCTAGCATGACAGAGTGCTGTCACCCTGAGCGAAGCCGAAGGGTGACACTTTAGCACAAAACTACTTGCGCATTCCTTTATACCTCTCATACCTGGATCCAAACTGTATGAACATGCCTATACCATAGGGTTTGCCCTTTTGCACCGCCCTTTTGAAGTAATAATTTTTATCGCCGATACAGGTGGCTGTACATATGTTTTGTGTGATGAGGTATTGATCGGACTTTGATACGAGGCTGTATTCCCGCAGGCCATGATATGCGAGTGCAATACTCGATTTGTAGGACTCATCAGTGACCAGGCCCAACTGCAATGCAGCCGTGATGCCATAAGCAAACATCGCCGTACAGGAGCTTTCGATAAAATTCTTAGGGTCTTTATTTCTAACAGGTAGCTGGTACCAGTGGCCGGTTTTCGGGTCTTGCAGCTCAGGCAGGTGGACGATCATTTCTTTGAGATAGCCAGCCATTTCATTCCAGAGTGGGTTACTCTTTGGTATGATCTCCAGTGCGTCAGACAGGGTGACGACTATCCAGCCATTGCCACGGCCCCACATCTCGGCACTTCTGCTGGTGGTCTTGTCAGCCCAACCCATCTGACTACAAAACACACAATGGCCGCGCCCAGCCTGGTCCCAGCCATGCACCCAGAGACCCCAGTCTTTGACCTGGAGTTTATCTCTATGCAGTCTGATCTGTTTGGCGAGCTCATCCAGATATTTTTCATCTCCTGTGGCCTGATACATGGCGAGCAGGTACTGCCCGATCATAAAGATCGTATCGTCCCACAGTTCTGTAAACAGCATCAGATGGGAGACTGCGCCTTCTTTGGTACGATGTATCTTCAGATAGTCGGCATATATCTTATCAGCCTTGGTTTTGTATTTCGGGTCTTTTGTGATCCTGTATAAGAAAGCCAATCCAAGCCCTGACGCGATCGCATTTGGTGTATGGCCATTCGCGACGGAATAGGTTTTGTCCATCGATTTTTTGATGTAATCAAAGTAAACCTGCTTTTTCTCCGGTGAAGCTTTTTCATATTCTTTTACCATTGTATTGAGAAGGGCGGCATCTACCCATGTCCAATGATAATGTGATGGTGGCAGATAGGCTAACCGTGCATAGTTGTCCAAAGTGTCAACCCAGGTTTGGGCTTGACATAGCTGATAAACCGTCAGAAAGGCAATGAGGAGTAATAATTTAACTTTTTTGAACATCAAGGAAGTCTGAATGATAATTGAATATTAACTATTTGAAGATATTCTTTTTATTGTAAATAGGTCAGAGGCAAAATGGCATTTTTTTTTACATTTACATACTCCAAAAAAATAACATCACAATACATGAAAGAGGCATATATATACGACTCAGTTCGTACCCCGAGAGGCAGAGGCAAAAAGAACGGTTCACTGCATGAGGTGAAACCCATCGACCTGCTGGCTACATTATTTAAAGCGATCTCTGCCCGCAATGGCAATTTTGATACCACTCAGGTGGATGACGTCGTGCTCGGCTGTGTGACACCAATCGGCGAGCAGGGTGGTGATATAGCCAAGTTTGCACATATATACGCAGGCTGGGACCAGGTGGTATCCGGTATGCAGATCAATCGCTTCTGCTCATCAGGGCTTGAGGCGATCAATCTCGCAGCTATGAAGGTACGCTCAGGATGGGAGCAGCTGGTAGTGGCTGGTGGTATCGAGTCTATGTCTCGCAATGCAATGGGCAGCGACGGCGGTGCATGGTACCTGGATCCGATGGTCAACTCGACGCTTGGCTTCATACCACAGGGAGTGAGCGCTGACCTGATCGCTACAGTAGAGGGATTCACTCGTGCTGATGTAGACAATTATGCATTGAATTCTCACAAGAAAGCAGCTCACGCTCGCAAGAATGGTTATTTCAATAAGTCTGTGATACCTGTCAAGGATCAGAATGGCCTGTTGATACTCGACCATGATGAAACAATACGCGAAGATGCGAACATGGAAAGCCTTGCCAAACTACCGTTGTCATTTGAGATGATGGGCGAGTTTGGCTTTGATGCTGTGGCACAGTTGAAATATACTAACGTAGAAAAGATCAATCACGTTCATACACCGGGCAATTCTTCAGGAATAGTAGATGGTGCTGCACTGACATTAGTTGGTTCTAAAGAAATGGGAGACAGGCTAGGCCTCAAACCAAGGGCAAGGGTCGTGGCAGCCGCTGTAACCTCTGCCGAGCCGACCATCATGCTCACCGGTCCTGCACTGTCTGCCGAGAAGGCATTGAAGCTCGCAGGAATGAGCACTAAGGACATCGACATCTATGAGATGAATGAGGCTTTCGCATCAGCGGTGTTGAAATTCCAACGCAGTCTGAACATAAACGATGATATCTTGAACGTGAACGGTGGTGCGATCGCTATGGGCCATCCACTGGGCGCCACAGGCTCTATGCTGCTGGGCACAGTACTTGATGAACTCGAAAGAAGAAATAAGGCTACAGGTCTCATCACACTCTGCGTAGGTGGAGGTATGGGCGTCGCGACTATTATTGAGAGAGTGTAAACCCCTCTAAATCTTCCGCCGAGGTGGAAAGACTTAAATACAAAATGGAATCATGTCAGACAAAGTAAAAAGCATCATACAGGCATCAATCGATGTCAAGAAACATCTGCTCACGGACGAGGTGCTTGTAGCAAAAATTCATACAGTATCGGTGAAAGTAGCCATGGTATTTAAAGCAGGTGGACGAGTATACTTCTGTGGCAATGGTGGCAGCGCGGCAGATGCACAGCACCTGGCGGCGGAATTCACTGGACGTTTTTACCATGACCGCGAGCCATTGCCAGCAGAGGCATTGCACTGCAATACATCTTTCCTCACTGCGGTAGCCAATGACTATTCATACGATCAGATATATGAACGCGCCATCAAGGCACAAGGCAGGAAAGGCGATGTACTCTTTGGTATCTCCACTTCGGGCAATTCTAAAAATATACTCCTGGCACAAATAGAAGCGCAGAAGCGTGGTATGACTGTCATTTCATTCACAGGGGCGACAGGGGGCAAGATGAAAGATTGCTGCGATTATCTTTTTAATGTACCCAGTACCGATACACCACGTATACAGGAATGTCATATATTGATAGGGCATGTCATCTGCCAGCTCGTAGAGGAAATGATGATGGCGTGAGATAGGACGAAGGGCGAGAAGCGAGTGAAAGTAAATACAAATAATGGTGAAAGGTATTCCCGCGATAGTTCTGGCAGGCGGTCTGGGCACAAGGCTCCGCTCCGTCATCAGCGATATGCCTAAACCGATGGCGCCTGTCTGCGGTAAGCCATTTCTACATTTTATTTTCTTATACCTTCAGAAGCAGGGCATCACTGATGTGGTACTTTCAGTCGGGTATAGATCAGAGACGATACAGGAATTTTTCGGGTCGAAATATGCTGACATCAACATACGGTATGCTATAGAGAATGAACCTCTGGGTACTGGCGGCGGTATAGCCCAGGCCATGGCCATGATCGATTCGGATGCCTTTGTGCTCAATGGTGATACTTTCTTTGATGTCGACCTGTCAGGGCTGTATGAGTTTTATCAAAAAGGAAACTGCGATATAGCCCTTGCGCTAAAACGGATGTACCACTTTGACCGGTATGGCACAGTTGAAGTGGGCAATCAAGATAGAGTTCTGCAGTTTCATGAGAAGCAATACCGAACTGAAGGTTTGATAAACGGTGGCGTGTATGTGTTGAGCAAATATCTTTTCAAAAAAGTGGAAGAGATCGAAGAATCTCCACTGCCTCAAAAATTTTCCTTTGAAAAAGATATTCTTGAAAAACACCTATTACCCCTGCATTATCATGGCAAAGAATTCAAAGGCTACTTTATTGATATAGGCATACCGGAGGATTATCAAAAAGCGCAAGAAGATTTCAAATAAGTCTTGCAGCCAGACTTTCTTTTACATGCGCCCATTCGCTTTTCAGGATACTAAGTACGATACTATCCCTGCGGCCGCCATCGACCCTTGGAGTATCACTTCTCAGCACACCTTCTTCTATGCAGCCAATGCTTTTCATAGCGGCTATACTCTTTTTATTGTCGAAATCTGCTCTGAACTCTACCCGCTCAATGCCCATCTTTTCGAAGGCAAACTGCAGCAATAAAAATTTGCAATACTTATTCAGCCCGGTTCCCTGAAAAGCTTTACCATACCAGGTATAGCCTAAGTGCAGTGTTTGATCTTGAAAATGTATATCATAGAACCGTGTACTGCCCGCGTAAGCTTTTGCCTTTTTGTCATAAACGATAAATGGATATTCTTTTTCCTTTGCCCTGGCATCAAGGGCTGATTTTATATAAGCTTCAAGATTTCCTCTGCTCCCTCCTGCCCTGCGATAAGAGTAATGCCATATCTCTGGTTCATTCAATGCATATACCAGTAGATGATCAACATCACTTATTTGCAAAGGACGAAGCAAGACCCGCTCATCTTCCAAAATATATTCTGCCGAGAAATCGAAATTACTCATGAGTATTGATTGATCATTTACCCTTCATCGCCCTGATCCTTTGCAATAATGTAGGGTGTGAATAATTTACGAATACATAAAAGGGATCGGGTTGGGGATTGCCCAGCGTATTTACATACAGTTTTTTGAGCGCGGATATTAAAGGGTCGGCGCCATATGTGGTTTTGGCATAGTTATCTGCTTCATATTCATTCTTACGACTAAATACATTCATAAAGAGGCCGATCACTGTAGACACAGGGCTATAGAGCAGCGAAAAGGTCACCAGTGAGAGATAGAAAGTATTTTCTTTTGCGCCCAGTACTTCACCCATCAGCGGATTATGAGCCAGCCATCCAAACAGAAAAAACAAAACACCCATCTGGGCCACACTGAGCACCATAGACTGCAGCACATGTTTCATTTTATAGTGCCCCACTTCATGCGCCAGCACTGCCGTGATCTCGTCGGTATCCATATCGTTGATGAGTGTATCAAAGAGCACGATGCTCTTACGGCTGCCCATGCCACTGAAAAATGCATTGGCCTTGGACGAGCGCCTGGAGCCGTCCATCACCATGATATTGGTGAGCGGGAAAGTCACTTTAGAGGCATATTGCTCGATCTTTGAGCGCAGTTCCCCTGCTTCCAGCGGAGTGAGTTTATTGAATATCGGAAGCAGTACAGATGTATAAAAAGCGGCAATAAAAAGAGTAAAGCAAGATACGACTACCCATGCCGCTATCCAGAAATGATCTCCAAGCAACTGAAATAAATATGCGAGCAGCGCATAGATACCTCCCCCTATGATGACCCCCAGCAGCATACCTTTGAGCTTGTCAGCGATGAATGTGGCAGGTGTAGTTTTATTGAAGCCATATTTCTCTTCTATCACAAAGGTGCTATATAAATCAAATGGCAAACCGATGATAGAGGATGCGAAACCGACAATCCCAAAAAAGATCAAACCCTGAAGGATATAATTGCCCGATATCTGATGCGCAATACCATCTACCCACGCGAAACCTTTGAAATATAAGAAAGACAATGTAATGACAAAAAATAGCCAGCTCGATATGGTTGATACGCGGTCGTTGTCCAGCGCATATGCTTTAGCTTTCTCGAATTTTCCGTCGCCATAGAGCTCCTTCAGTTCATCCGGCAGGGGTTTATCCCATGACCGAACGTTTAGATAGGATAGCACTTTGGAGAAAATGAATTCTGCAACAATAATAGCAAGGATGATGTATAAAAGAGTCTGCGTCATGAATGCAAAATAATATATTGCCCACTAAGACAATGTATGTTTTATATAATATTTTAGAAAGGCATAAAACCCACGTTCAAGTATCACTTTCGGTGAGCTATGGAAACACTTGGCCATATACATTCTACTTTGGTCCAGGTGCCGGTGTAGCGCCAGATCTACAGCCAGTATCAGATTGTTTTTCATTTCAAAGAATCCCTTATTATCGCTCAGGAGAAATACTACATCGCGATCTGCGAGAGCATAACCAATGAGCTTGGTAAACCGCTCTATCAGCCTGTTGGGATTGCTCATCACCATAGTGCTCCTCTCATCATGGTGAATGAAACGGGTAGTAATGACAGGCGATGTATAAATCCTGTATCTGGCACCCAGACGTAGCCATAGCTCATAATCCTCACTGCCCGAAAGCATTCTGTCTTCATTGAATGGATATAAAAGCGCAATTTCCTTTCTTATAAAGACTGAATCAATAGAAAATGGATTGCCTTTATATAAGTCCTCATTCACATTTTCAGAATAGTTCGATTCATAATATACCTGTCCCGCTTCTGTCTGATACTGAAATCCTGTAGAAAAAAAATCAGGCTGACCAAATGCTGCGATGGATGCTGCCGCCTGCTCAAGATGACCAGGAAACAGAATATCATCGGAGTCCAGCCAGTTTACATAGACGCCTTTTGCCTTTCGTGTACCGAAATTTCTGGCTGCTGCTCTTTCTGCATTCTGCTTTTTATAGTATAGTACATTAGTGGACAGGAATTTCCGAACCATTTCTTCGGTATTGTCCGTACTGCCGTCATCCACTATTATTACTTCAAAATGCTTATATGTCTGCGCTAAAATACTTTCGATAGTAGCCGATATAAGGGGCGCCCTATTATATGTGGGGATAATTATTGAAAAGAATATCGGCTGGTTCATTATAGATCGAATAAATACTATTTTTTGCGTCAGCGCATGAATATAATTAATTAGAAGTATTCATCAGAGCAGGTTACGATCAGGAAAAGAAATGCCTGAGGTAGTGCTTGATGAAAGCATAAAAGCCCCTTTCAAATATTACTTTGGGAGACCGTCTGAACGACTCTGCCAGGTACTTCCTGCCAAGCTCCAGATGGCCACCTACAGACAGCTCTACGCCCAGCAGCAAATAGTTTTTCATTTCAAAAAATCCCTTATGTTTTCCTAAAAGGGCTAGCACCTCTGCATTGGACGTCGTATATTGAATGAATTTCATATACCTTTTGATGAGCTTATCGGGGTCTCTCATGGTCAGGGTGCTTCTCTCATCATGATTAATGATCGCTACAGTGATAGTAGGTGATGAGTAAACCCGATACTTTGCTGCAATGCGCAGCCATAGTTCAAAATCCTCACTGCCTGACAATCCAGGGTCCTCGTTGAATAAATTGGCCAGAGCGATATCTCTCCTGACAATGACGGGTGAGTTTGCCATCGGGTTTCCATTATACATGAGATCGTTGAGCGTAGATGTATAACTTACAGCATTTATTAGCTGTCCTGATGGATACTGATATTGATGTCCCTGAGCAAATACTTCAGGTCTGTTGTATTTTGAGATCATTTTAGCAGCATCTTCCAGATGATTTGGAAACATGATATCATCCGAATCAAACCAATTGATGTACTCACCCTGAGCCTTTTGAGTGCCGAAATTTCTGGCAGCGGCACGTTCGGCATTTTGTTTTTTATAATAGTGTACACGGTCTGACAGGTATTTTTGTATCACCTCCTCGGTATTGTCTGTGCTGCCGTCATCTACGATTATCAGTTCAGAATCTGCGAAGGTCTGTGCCAGGATGCTCTCAATAGTTTGTGAAATGAGATGAGCTCGATTGTATGTAGGTACAACTATTGAAAATAAAATCTGATCTTTCATAATCGGAGCGAGTAATATACAACTTCTGTTTTTTTAAAACACTATCATCTATTTGGAAAGATTACTTCTCATGTAAAGGTAAATAGCAATCGAAAGTACCGATCAAAAGAGGTATGCAGACTCATTAAATCTTATGCCTGCTGAAATGTCAGAGGCGGGGATAACATATATTTGGCATAATGTTTCAGAAAGGCGAAAAACCCTCTTTGGAATATTAATGCCGGTGAGCTTGCAAAAGCCAGTCGTAAGTATTTATACCCTAGACCAGGATTATTATTGTTTACCAGAGACACCGCCAGAATAAGATAATTTTTCATTACAAAAACATCTTTATGCTTTCCTAATAATGATAATACGCCTGCATCCGAAGTAGTATAATGAATGAATTTGGTAAACCGCTTGATCAATTGATCGGGGTCTGTCATTGTAATCATACTTCTCTCTTCATGGTCAATGACAGCCAATGTTATTTTGGGAGAAGAAAGAATCCTATATTTGGAGGCTAACCGCAGCCAGAGTTCAAAGTCCTCACTTCCTGATAACTCGCGATCCTCATTGAATAGATTTGCCAGTGCGACATCTCTCCTGACAATGACAGGAGAATTCGCGAGGAGGTTACCTTTATATAGTTCACTATTTATATCCTCCGGGTACGTTAGTATATTCAGCACACGACCAGTGATATGTTGGTATTGGTGGCTTAGGGCAAATATCTCAGGTTTATTGCATTTTAATACGAAACTAGCTGCTACCTGCAGGTGATCAGGAAACATAACATCATCTGAATCAAACCAGTTTACATAATCTCCTTTTGCTTTGTTAGTGCCATAGTTTCTGGCAGTAGCGCGTTCGCCATTTATTTTTTTATAGTAAATTACTTTATCGCAAAGGTATTTTTGTATTACTTCTTCTGTATTGTCGGTACTACCGTCATCCACTATTATAATCTCATAATTGGGATAGCCTTGTGAAAGGATACTTTCAATAGTGACTGAGATGAGATGTGCACGATTGTAAGTGGGGACTATGATGGAAAACAATGTAGAACTATTTGGCATATTAGGACAATAAAGTACAACTTAATTACAATAAATATAGCTTTTATTAAATGTATCTTCACTAATGGTTTATATACATTTTTTTCAACTATTTACCTATGTTTGGCTTTCACTAGTATCTGATAATAGTCTTTATAGGTTCAATATAATTAAGGATCCTTAATTTTGTTTTTAGCCAGTTTTCATTGTAAAGTTCCACCCTTGGTATTTCAAAAATGGAGTCATTTGCAGGATTATATAGTTTTTGCTTGACAGCCAGACCGACGGAATACCCGATTTCTTTGCTGAGTCTGATCGTAGTTTCATTATAACTTCCTACAGGATAAGAAATTGTCTTAGGAAAATATCCCAGATGCTTTTCTATCATTTGACCGGAGAGCAACAGTTCTTTTTTTATTTCGTTTTCGTCAGTCATAGTGCCCAGCATGCAGTGGGTTACTGTGTGAGAACCAATATAATGGCCTGCCTTATGCAATTCCACTAAATCCTGCCAATTCATCATTAGTCTCGGTAAACCGACATCTGTAAGTGTCTCGGTGACTCTATTAATTATTTTGTTTCGGTCATCATGTGAAATTAACTTGAGAGCTGGAGTAAACCTTTTTAGATACTCCATTCTTATCTCCTGCGTAGCCAGACTCGTCACTCTGAGTTCGGCAGGAAGAGAATCGAAGTCCAGATCTATGTCAGATATCTCTGTATATTGAAATAGATGCTCCAGGACATGAGTCCAGGTGGGTATGTTTTTTTCAATACAATCTGTTACTACATAGAATGATGCTCTTACTTTATATTTAGCAAGTATGGGAATGGCATAGAGCAGATTGTCTTTGTATCCATCATCAAATAAGATCGTAGCCACATTTTTGAGCGTTTTCAGATTTGGCATAGACATCATGTCCTCCAGCAGCATGACCTGATAGTGCCGCGAGATATATGATATACATTTATCAAAGAGTGCTACGTCCATAGGATCCCATAGCCGATCTCTCTGAGGATGGACCCGATGAAATAAAAAATTCCTGATCATTTTCTTGTTCCTGCATTAACCAATAGGCCTGTATCCTGTGATATTATACCTAAGGTAATTTTGATAAAAGTACAGCTTCTCAAAATCGTATTTTTAAATTCTCCATCTATTATGATTGAAGGAGCTATAATATTAATACCTCCCAAAATCTCTCGTAATGAGGAAAAAGATAAAACAAAATTGTCGCCATGTCAAGGCGTCAATTGAATTATGAAAAACGCATAGTGAATCTATAAATGTTTAAACAATAAAGGAAATTTTAGTGAGAAGCCTAGACATTTTAACATAGAATCATTATTGATAATAAGTCTCTAATTTCTAGTGACCTCACTTAGAAAGGTAGTAATCCATATCATTGTATAGCAGGTGAAGGCTATTCTTTGAGTGATCTACGATCTGATACTGGATGTTTCCATTGACAGAATCTCTGGTTATCAAAAACTGATTGCCATTGGTCAGGTACCAGTCGCCTGTTACATTGACCGTATAGGCTGTAGGTATTTTGGCAATGCTGGTGGTGACACTGTCTATCACAAATGCATGTGTAGTGGTATCATAATGTACGATCGTATCAAGGGTATATGTACTAAATATCCTGGTAGACTGCCATGCCTCCGAATACACATCACCATTGGCGAAAGATATGACGAAACCGGCATGGGTAGAGTCAAATGAAGAGGTCATATCTGCTCCATTGACAGCATATTTCTGAATGTGCCATGTGCCATCTATCTGACTGATGAGGTTTTTCTCATTGCATCCGGCTATGAGCAGTATGATGAGCAGCGAAAAAAGAAAGATGGTCTTTTTCATTATGATGATCTGATAGGGTGATTTATTGGGCTTTTCTCATATATCGATTGAAACCGTCAGACAGCAACTCTACACTATTTCCCGTCAGGTCAAATATAGTAAAGGTGTCTCTGATGCTGCTACTCGAATCGACCAGAAGCAACTGGCCATATGAATTTTGAAATTGCCAGGTACCCACGTTTGTCACAGAATCTGGCATGAGGTTGGGGTACTTGACATAAGTCTCTACATAGTGGCCATTGGATGTAAAAGTAATAGCATAGTTGCCTAAAGAATCAAGCAGATAACTATCATCCTCTACATTATAATATGTCAGTTTGTATATATTCCATGTACCTGTGAGGTCCTGTGTGTACTGTGTGCTTTTGGAGCAGGCTGACAATAGAGCAATGCTGATAAAGACCACTAATGCTTTCTTCATTATGTTTTTATTTTTAGGCTAAAATACTGTTTAAAGATAAAAAAGTCCACCGACAATAAAATATAATTTACGGATTCAATTCTTCAAATGTTCCTTTGATGCGGTTTTTCCGCACATTGTCCCAGACGAAGCATTTGCCATTCATAGCCACATATACACCATGTGGCAACGACTGCACGAAGCCCAAAGCGGTACCCATATTAAACAAGCCATCAGAACTGCCAAACTTATATGGTATCATCGCTCCTGTCAGCACTATCGTTTTGGGTAGCAGGGCCTGCCCCAGTATGCGCGCTGTGACTTCCATAGTATCTGTGCCATGAGTGATGACCAGTTGCTCTTCAGCACACTTACGGCATTCATTCAGTATCAGCTCACGGTCAGCATCGGTCATCTCCAGACTGTCTATCATCATCAGCGTAGATATGCTGACATTCAGGTCGCATCTGCCCAGATGGAGTATCTCCGGCAGATGGGTATCATTGAAATAAAGCTTGCCGTTTATCTCATCATATTCTTTGTCAAAGGTGCCCCCTGTGATCAATATCTTTACCGCCATTGATAATAATTCTTGTCCAGCAATATTAACGATAATAAGCAGTACCTGATACAGGTTTGATCGACTAGTTATAAAGGGTGGAATTGTTATTAGAACTTAGGACAGTACATAGGGTAGTTGATAGACTGGTCCCTACTTTTCTTAAAGATATATACTACCGATACCTCTACCGCGCCCTGAGACTCAGATGCACCGCTGAGGCCGGATACGTTGATGTCATATGACAGACCTATACGGGTATTGTATACATCTACACCGAGATTGAGGATGGCTGCATCAAACGCACCGCCGCTATTCATTCGTGCGAAACCGCCGCCGAAGATACCAAGGTTGTCATTATTGGTCTGATAGTTGACCCCTACGCCATAGTTATACTGTACAGCCTGTCCCTGCATCATAAAGAGGATGGTCGGTGATATGGTCCAGTGGTCATCATAACCGGCACTGATATCACAGCTTCCATTGGCAGCATATCTTCTGTTGATGCGGTTGTTTTGATCAAAGAGGAAACTCTCACGGGGAGCAGCTATGTGAAATACGGAGACACCAAAATTATAAGCGAATTTATCTTTAGGACGGGATGAAAACATGATCCCTGCATTCACGTCAGGGTAGATGATCGGATTGCTGTTGAAATTCTCTCCATTGCTGATGTTCTTATTCCATCCGTATCCGTCCAGCTGAGATTCAAAGATCAGGTTTTGCTCCTGTATCTGCTTCATTACGAAACCGCCCTGTAGTCCGAAAGACAGATGCGACCTGCCGTAGCGGTCTACACCCTGATGATAGGCTATGGATGCCATGGCCGAGTTGGTAGAGAGGCCACCATCGCCGGCTTTGTCATTATAGAACATGAGTCCCACACCAAACTTGTTATTCTCCATACGCTGTGATGACAGCGCTGCATCTACTGATGCTTCGAATGTCTGATAAGGGGTCACCTGATTGAGCGTAGGAATGAGAAACCACTGATTGCGGTAGTTGAAAGTAGCCCGGATGAGGCCGGGAAAATTGCCCGTCATGGCAGGGTTCATAGCTACCGGAGCTGCCCACCACTGAGAAAAGTGGACATCCTGTGCGAACAAACTACTACCGATAAATAGCAAAAAAGCTAAGTACAAATTCTTCATATCAGCGAATTACGATTGTAATCTAATATTTTTTTCCTTTTCATACAAATCGGGTCAATACTTTTTATTCTGTAACTAAGATGTCCTTTTATCTGATATGGTTGTACAGCCGGATAAAGGGACAGATCAAAACTGATACGGCATCAATTTCGGGGAATTTATCAGGTGAACTCAGCATGCTACATTTTTTCACTTATATATTATATTTTTTCCTTTTTTACCACCTTAACCCCCCTTTTTTGAAAAAAGTCAAGAGGTTTTTAATCAATCTATTGCACATAGACGAATTTATAATTATAAATTAAAATATGCATAATTGAATTTTATTTCACTTTATTTATCTACACAATACAAATATAGCAAATAAAGTCAAGAAATCAAACTGTGATCCCTTTTTTACAGAGCATTATTTCTTCAAAAACATGACTATACCGGAGCGGGTCACGGGCGTTCCGTCAAGCGCTGTAAAAGTGATAAGGTAAGCATATCCTCCCTGATCGACAGGGCTGCCGTTTCGGGTGCCGTCCCAGGCGCCATTGACGTCATGGGTCTCAAATATCTTGCCGCCATAGCGGTCGAAGATGCTCATACTGTATCCTGCCGGGTCGCCGAATATGATACGTGGCTTGAAGAAATTATTGACTCCATTGTACACGAAGGCATTAGGGATATAAATGATAGGGCGGTGGTCCACGCAGGTGATATTGGAGAGGCTTATCTCCGAGGTATCGTAGTTATTGGCAAGTGGCAGATTGAGGGTATAGGCGGCCTGTATCAGGTAGCAGAACTGTCCGATCGATGCGGTGTCCTGAAATACAGAATCTATACAAGTGATCACGTTCGGGCCGAAGGATTTGTCAAACACTAAACCGGAACCATTTCCGATATCTCTGAAGAGGTCGTAACGCTGTACGGTAGCACCATAGAGCTCGAAGTAGTTCCAGGTGAGTGTGATCTGATAGTAATCGGAAAGCGTACCCTGCAGGGAAACAATCTCGCCCGGAGGTGTGTTTGTGGAGGTCATACAGGAGTCATAGCCCTGCACATAATAATAATACGGGCCATACTGTGGCTGCACAGTACTGTCTATATATGAGGCAAAGCGTGCCACAGGCACAGGAACCTGCTCGACGCCGTTATTGGCATCAGGGATCGTGGCCCAGGTGGCGCTATCTTCAGAATTGTATACCTGATACTCGTATATCTTAGCGTTATTGTCTACCAGCCATCTGATGTCGACGTGATTATCGCTCGTGTCGACCGAGAGGCTGGTCAGGTAGATATAAGCCGGCGGCTTGATGACAGTGGCTATGAACCTTTCATAATTGGAAGAGGCCAGGATCGTAGTATCACTATTAAATGCTACTACTGCTATCTGCACGGAGTCCCCGTTATTGAAGCTCGTATAGTTATATATCAGTGTAGATGAATCTACCGTCGCGACGAGGGCATAGGCACTGTCATTTCTGCTCACATAGATCTGATAGCCTGCCAGCCCTCCGGGCATATAGTTATATGCTGTCCATGCCAATGGTATAGCGGGATTACACCTTGCCTCGCTATGGGTGAGCAGTATGGTGTTTAACGGATTAGTATTATATGAACTCAGCTGTTCACCCGGACAACTATCGCCTGCTGCTATGGAAAATGAAAATGAAGAAGAATAAGGATTATCTGCATTGTCTATCCACGTAGTGTTAAAACGTCCAAATACAGTATCTACAATAGTCTTAGTCCCATTTGGCTCTATTATGTATACAATATAAAATGTCGTCTGTGGTGAGGAACCAGGCTGCCAGTTAAATGTGATCGTACTATCAGAATTTACAGTGACATAGTTAAGAATAGGAACATCTGGGTTGAACTCATTTTCTAAAGTATCTGCTATCTGATAGCTAGCTCCGGGACAATTGAAACTATCCTTGACATAATAGAACCAGTTATTGCCGCCGGATATCTGGAGATCCACCCATGATGTGGCATTCTGGTCTGTGATGATAGTATCAGGCTGATATGGCCCTGCCTGTTTAGTCGATCTGTATATCACATAGCCTACAAATGTCCCGCAAGGATTATTGACCGCCATATCCCAGGTCAAAGCATCAGAGGTGGTCGATGTATTATGGACCGCACATATCAGCGGCTGGGTAACGATGACCTGGGCCAGAGCACAATGCATAGCCAGAGAAAAAACTAATATGTAATAAAACTTTTTGATAGAGCCCGATTTTAGCGCGGGTAAAAATAATGCAATAAGCGAGATTCAGTTTAGGATATTAACAAAAGTGGTTTGGTAATTAGACGATTGGGGTATTTGATACGTTGCACATAGCGGTTTTTCAAGCCATTAAACGATGTATTGGCTATTTTATTATGAAAAACCATTTGTTATCTGAGAATAGGCATTATCCACTATTCATTCTTAATTATTCATTAATCACCCCACCGTCACTTTATACATCCTGTCAAAGTCGAGATATTTGACGGACAGTTCCCTGATCTCTTCTGCCGTGATCGTGTGTATCGTGTGCAGGTATTCATTGATATAGTCACTGTCCCTACCGTATAGTATCAGTCCTTTGTATACATCGGAATATTTCATCGGTCCGTCCACACTCCGCATCAGGCGGCCTGTGAGGTAGTTTTTCACCGTGTCGAGTTCCTCTTCATCTATTAGCTCATTGCGCATGGCCTTTATCTCATTATGCACTTCATTGATCGTTGCTTCGCTTACTTCCTTGCCCACCTCGGCGCTGATCTCCAAAATGCCGCCGTGCTGATACGATGAAAGCGAAGAAAATATACCGTAAGTATATCCTTTTTCCTCCCTGATATTCGCCATAAGCCGCGAACCGAAATACCCGCCAAAAACGGTATTGACGACGGACAGTTTATCAAAGTCGGGATGATATTTATTGATAGTGGCATTGCCTATCATCACGGAACTCTGCACAGAGTCTTTTTTCTCGGTATGTTGGCGGAGTTCGGCATTAGGATGCGGGTGATAATTTATATCATGCGGTGCTTTCGCGCCCAGCCAGGCTTTCGCACCAAAAACACTATTTAGGCTTTTGATGATGGCATCATCCAGCTTGCCGGCGATGAGGATGAAACAGTTGCCTGCATTATAATAGCTACTGTAGAAGTCTTTTAGCTGGCCGGTGTTGACATTTTCAAAATCCTGAAACTCCGTGACCCTGCCATAAGGATGCTCCTGGCCCCACATGGCCGAGAGAAAATTACGATTGGCGATATAGTCATTCTTGGCGAGGCGCTCTGTGTGCTTTTGTTTCCTGTTATTGAGCATGGTCAGAAATTCATCTTCCGGGAAAGATGCTTCTGTAAATATCTCCATGAGCAAAGGCAGTATATGCGGCAGATGCTTACTCAGAGAATAAATTTGAAATCCTGCATTGGTGAAAGAAACACTGGACTCCAGATTGCTGCCGTAGAATTCAAATATATCCGCGATCTCTTTTGCCGATTTTCCTTTCACACCTTCACGCATCATCCTGTTTACGAAATCGGCAAGCAGATTTTTCGGCTCATACCATTTGCCTGCTTCAAATACGAAGTCGATCTTCACGATCTCCTGCTCACCTGAGTTGATTATATATACAGGTATACCATTGTCGAGTTTGATCTGCTCTACTGCTAACAGGTCGATAGCGTCTACAGTCTTTATTTTCGGGGCTTGTGTTCTGTTCATTTTTATCTTTTTCCCGCAGATTTCGCTGATCTACGCTGGTTAATTTGTATTGATTGCTATTGTCATCTCCAAATTTTCAAATCGCCGAATTGTCAAATTATTTTTTAAAATACTTTACGGTACTGCATCTGTTTTTATTGAAAATATTTTTCGCCACTCGCTTGATCTGAGTCGTGGTTACTGCCATATATTTGTCTATCTCGGTATTGACATCGGCTGCATTGCCGAGCATATCATAGTATGCCAGGTTCATGGCGCGGTTGAGGATATTGGTATCGCTAAAGGTGAGAAATGCCTCGGTCTTGTTCTTCACTTTTTGCAGTTCATCTTCGGATACATCGTCAGACAGTTTTGTGATGCAGTTTATGATCGCGGCATCTGCATCATCCATACTGACATCAGGGTTTAGTTTCCCCTCGATGATGAATATCCCATCATCGATAGTCTCCGACAGATAGGCAGCCACCGAACTGAATATTTTTTTGTCCTTCACAAGCTCATGATAGAGCCGTGAAGAATCGCCCGTAGAGAGCATATCGCGTATGAAGTCCGTAGCCTGATAGTCGTCATGACGGCGGTCACACATTTTATATGCTTTATAGATGGCATTGAGTGGCACATCTTCATGCAGTACGAGCACACGCTCTTCTGTCTGCTCAGGTTCTTTGGGCAGGTCGTGAGGGATCAGCTCACCTGATGGTATATCGCCAAACCATTTCAGCGCCAGTTTTTCGACCTCTTTGGTTTTGACGCCGCCTGCTACGACCATCACGGCATTGCGCGGACGGTAGTATTTATAAAAGAAATCCCGTACGTCTTCCATCTTGGCATTCTCGACATGGGATAGTTCAAGACCTATCGTAGGCCATTGATAGGGATGTACCTTATATGCCAAGGCAGACAGCTTATGCCAGACATCGCCATAGGGCTGGTTAATATAATGTTCCTTAAACTCTTCGCAGACCACTTTCTTTTGTGTCTCAAGGCTATCGATATTAAAATCCAGTGAGAGCATCCTGTCACTCTCCAGCCAGAAAGCCGTCTCCAGATTAGTGGCAGGGAGGATGTCATAATAGTTGGTCACATCGTTAGAAGTGAAAGCATTATTATCTCCGCCTGCTATCTGTAGCTCTGTATCAAAGTCAGGTATATTGACCGAACCTTCAAACATAAAATGCTCAAACAGGTGCGCAAAGCCTGTCCTGCTCGAGTCCTCATCGCGTGCGCCGACTTTATAGAGGATATTCACTGCTGCCAGAGGTGTGGAGGGGTCTTCATGTACCAGTATCTTCAATCCATTGGGCAGGACCAGTTCTTCGAAATGTATCATGGGGGCTAAAATAAGTATTAAGATGATTAAAGACGAAATGCAGTTGATTTCTATTGTAGAGAAATAAAAAAGGCGGGACACATGCCCCGCCTTTCTTTGGCTTTCAAAATGATATGCCTTATTATTTATAGATCACTGACATTTCTACGCGTCTGTTCTTCTGACGACCAGCAGCTGTTTTATTATCTGCTATAGGCCTGGTGAGGCCGTAACCTGCAGTTTCGAGTTTCGTGCCGTTCACGCCCTTATCTATGAGGTAGTTCTTGACGGCATTGGCACGTTTGAGAGATAGTTCCATATTCATGTCCGCCTTGCCGACATTATCAGTATGTCCATCTATTTGCAGTCCGTAGCCCTTATCAATCAGGAGTTTTGCCAATCCATCCAGTGAAATAAAGGAATGCTGTTTGATCTTGTCCTTGCCTGTCTCAAACTCGAGATTGTCAAAAGCGTACTTGATCGTTGCTATCTCTTTCTTGGTCAGCGGCGGCGGGGTCTTCTGCGTGATCGTAGCCGTGGCAGTATCACTACAGCCATTTTTATCAGTGACTATGAGCTGATAGGTGCCTGTAGGCACAGCGGCAAAATTGCTCACTCCGGCCCACTCATATGTCGGATATCCGATATTAGGATAGAGGACAGTGAGGTCATAGGTTTTGCCCGGGAATATGCTGTCGGCCCGGTTTCCTCCCAGGTTCGGCCTTGGATTTGCGGTGACTGTAGCAGTAGCTGTATCCGTACATCCAGTAGCACTGGTCACTACCAGGATATAAGTACCCGAACTAACGGCAGATGGGTTTGGAGTATTCCAGATATAACTGCTGTAACCATTATTCGGATAGACTGATGTGAGATCGTATGTACTGCTGCCGCACACTTTGATCGTTGTATTGCCACCTGCATTCACTCCGGCGCGATAGGAAATAGTGACCACTCCCGAATCAGGGCATCCACCCTTGGCATTAGGACGGGTGATCACATATGTACCTGCGGCTACTTTATCAGGTGTAGGAGTGCCGTAATCCAGATTAGCAGCCTTGTTAGGGAAATACTTATAAAGGTCTGCAGTATAGTTAGGGCAGATACTGTCCATGACATCATCTCCCAGTTTATGGCTCTTATGATGGTCCTTCTGCCTCAGGTATGGTATGGTGATCTTCACACCAGCCTGGATATTGATAGCATATGTGGCCTTGTAGGCGAAAGCGGTGATCAGATTGGATGATGTCACAAATAATGGCCCTGCGCGAAGCCCTGCACCTGCACCAAAATTCCCGAATTCATTATAAGTGAGCGGAATGTATACCCCGAACCATTTCATATCATATTTGGGAGTGAGTGCGACAGATGTAGGATAATGCACCTGATTATCCTGCTTGGCCAGGGTCGGAGATATGATACCATTCAGGTTCAGGCCTATTCCTTTATAGATATTGTAGTCTATGTAAAGGTTGAAACGGGTAGGTAGCCACATCTTGAAGCTGTTTGCTTTTATAGCCGAAAAACCATTAGTGTTATGGACCACACTGTCGAAACTATTTACGCTGTTGATTCCGGAGTTTGCTACATCCCAGCCTACTACATTAGCATGATAGCTGCTCACATCATTAGGTTGGGCAAACATCACACGGCCGATGTCTATAACTGAAAAGCCAACAGACAGCTTATATTTTTTTACATCATTGAGATACCATTTCTGGCAGTCATAGTCATATTGGTATTTATCCTTGTCAGGGCGCCACTCATAGACCACGCCAAGGTCTGCACCAAATGAGACCTTGCTTTTGCCATTGAGGATATCAGAGGCAGTTAGGCTTTGCGCATTTGATAGGGCTGCACTATGGCCATAGCTGATGTCGGAATTGTAAATATCTAAGGTGTCATAGCCGCGGATCTTGTAATTTATATTGTTTGATGAGATATATCCGCCTGCCAGGCCTATGATGGCCTTGCCTGTCACACCCGCCTTGAGCATATGTGCGCCTTCATCATACAATACCCTGGAGTATGTGATCCCCATATCCGCCCATGCCAGTGCTTTGACTGAGAGGTTCTGATTACTCAGGTTCTGATAGTCAAATCCGGTGATCGAGTCTGCTTTGCTTCCCAGTCCGTAATAGGCAGACCGGGCAAACCGCTCTCCTACTCCATCTATATTAACTATTGAATTGGCATGGTATGAAAAGCCAATTGCATTTTTGTTATTGCGTTTCTTACCAAAGCTGACCATAAACGAGAGTGGCCCCTGCACCTGCATCCCCAGGAATAATTTTTTAGGATCGCCGTTGAGGCGCTCAGTGAGCTGGTCCGCTTGAAAATTAGGGTCATTAAAAAGGCTATGATTAGTAAAAGTCTTCGGACTGATGCCGATGTAATTATTCTCAAATCCCACTCCTGCAGAGACCAGGTTTATATCGACCAAAAAAGGATTGTCAGCTATAGCTGGATTAAAACTTACATTAGTAATACCGCCAAACTGGCTTGCTTTCAGCACATCATTGACCTGAGCCTTGCTACACAGAGCAGTAAACAGGAAAGCGAAAAATATAATTTTCTTAGAGTAGTTGTATATCATAAGCGGGTTTTTGCGGTTTAAATAAATACTTTCATATATAATCTTGCTACAAGATAAAAAATTTGGAGCGTTAGAACGAAATTTGAAAGTGAAATACTGTCTAAAAGACAATTAGGTGTCTTTCACAGCTAAAAACTACTGTAAATTCCGGTCAAAACAAATGACTCACCAGTCCGTCCCTGAGCTTCGGCTCAAACCAGGTTGACTTTGGAGGCATGACATTGCCTGAGTCAGCTATGTCCATCAGTTGCTTTAGTGAGACAGGATATAGCGCAAATGCCACCGCCATTTCACCGCTTTCTACCCTTTTGGAGAGTTGCTTTAATCCCCTGATACCACCTACAAAATCGATGCGCCTATCTGTACGCGGGTCTGCAATGCCAAGCAGCGGAGCTAAAACATTATCCTGAAGTATGGTGACATCGAGTATCCCGATCGGGTCGTTAGGATATGAGTTTTCTTTCGCTGTCAGCCTATACCATTGCCCGTTTATATACATGGCGAAATCATGGAGCCTTGCAGGTTTGGCATCAGACGCATTGATCGTGCCCAGGCTAAATTTTTCTGACAACTTCTCAAGCAAACTGCTTTTATCAAGCCCGTTGAGATCTTTGACCACACGATTATAATCCATGATCGCCAGCTCGTCTGCGGGAAATAATACAGACAAAAAGAAATTGTATTCTTCCCCACCTGTGTGTGAAGGATTTTGTGCCTGTAGTTTCTTTCCCACTTTGGCTGCAGATGCCGCACGATGATGTCCATCTGCTATATAGGTGCATGGTATCTCATTGTGAAATGCTGTGCATATCGTCTCCAAATCACTTACACTATCCACTACCCATAGCGAGTGACGTATACCATCCTCAGATGTGAAGTCATACACAGGTGCAGTAGCAATTACTTTTGCGATCACAGTTTTGACAGTTCTGTTGGGAGCATAGGTGAGAAATATAGGCCCTACGTGTGCCTTGACAGCCTCCATATGTTCGATACGGTCCTGTTCTTTCTCCGGTCGGGTGAACTCATGTTTTTTTATCACATCATTGAAATAATCTTCTACCGAGCTGCATGCTACGAGTCCCACCTGCCTCCTGCCATCCATAGTTTGTGCATAGATATACAGACAGGGTTTATCATCCTGCTTCAGAGTTCCACTGTTTATAAATGTCTGAAAGTTTTCTGCTGCACGTTGATAGACTATCGGCGAATGAACATCGGTACCCATAGGCAGGTCTATCTCTGCCCTGCTCACATGTAGAAAAGAATATAGATTACCCGAAGCCATCTCTCTGGCTTCTTCAGTATTCATCACATCATAGGGCAATGATGCCACTCTGGAAGCAAGTTCTGCAGTGGGTCTTAGTGCGCGAAAGGGTTTGATTATGGCCATCTGTGGTTTGGTTATAGCCTGCAATTTTCAATTTTAAATTGGAAATTTTAAATCAAAATGCAATTCACGTCCCCCGCCCTTCGTCCCCCGTCACTTCCTCAAGAAATGTTAATTTTGAAAGCCCAAGTCAGGAAGGCCTGTCTCAGTCGTATATCTACTAACAAAATCACCCAACATGCGATACCCGATCATTTTATTTGCAGTGGTACTATTATCATTACAGTCCTGCGGACAGAAAGGCCAAACCAGTTCAAAAAATTCAGAAACCATAAAATCAGATACCACAATGGATAACCAAGTAAAGAAAACAGATGAAGAATGGAAGAAAAGCCTCACACCTGACCAGTACTATGTACTCCGTGAAAAGGGCACTGAGCGGCCGTTCACAGGTAAACTTTACCTTACCAAAGATAAAGGTGTATACAGATGCGCTGCCTGCGGCAATGAGCTTTTTACATCAGATATGAAGTTTGACTCACACTGCGGCTGGCCTAGCTTTGACCGCGAGATCAAGGGTGGCAAGATCATCACACACACTGATACCAATTTCGGGATGGTGAGGACGGAAATCATGTGTGCGAGATGCGGCAGCCACCTGGGGCATATATTTGACGACGGCCCTACTGAGACCGGCAAGAGGTACTGCGTGAACTCAGTCTCGCTGGATTTCGTTCCGGCAGATTCTAGTGAAGTGAAGAAATAAATGATCATTAATTGTAATGTAGAGGCGCAAAATTTTGCGCCTTTTTTTGTTTTCAGTAGGGACAGGTCGCGACCTGTTCCTAAAACCAAATCGATATGCGGATAAATTCTGTGCCGGTATTCAAAAAAAATCTGTTTTTTGTGACGGCTAATCAGATACCCCGTGTCATTCAAAATAGATATACATACACACATCATCCCTGAGCACCTGCCTCGCTGGAGTGAGAAGTTTGGCTATGGGGGCTTCATACATCTGGAGCATCACAAGCCCTGCTGCGCGCGTATGATGAAGGATGATGAGTTCTTCCGAGAGATACAGGATAACTGCTGGGACCCGACAGTGCGCATGAAAGAATGCGATCATCATCATATAGATGTACAGGTGCTTTCCACCATTCCCGTGCTGTTTAGCTACTGGGCCAAGCCGAAGGACTGTCTCGATGCATCGCGCTTTCTCAATGATCACATAGCATCTGTCGTAGAGCGCTACCCGCAGCGATTCATAGGACTTGGAACAGTCCCGATGCATGCCCCCGACCTTGCTATCAAAGAGATCGAGCGCTGCAAAAAGATCGGCCTCAAAGGCATAGAGATCGGATCCAACATCAATGACGTCAACCTCAACGAGCCCCAGTTCTTCCCGATATATGAGGCGGCTGAGAAACTCGGCATGGCGGTCTTCGTTCACCCATGGAATATGATGGGCACCAAACAAATGGACAAATACTGGTTGCCCTGGCTGGTGGGTATGCCCGCTGAAACTTCGCGCGCTATCTGTTCGATGATTTTCGGTGGTGTGTTTGAGCGGTACAAAAACCTGAAGGTTGCATTTGCACATGGCGGTGGCTCATTTCCGTCTACCATCGGCAGAGTGGAGCAGGGATTTAAAGTACGCCCCGATCTCACTGCACTCGATAATGATATCAACCCTCGTGACTATCTGGGTAAGTTTTATGTTGATTCATTGATACACGATGCAAGCTTTCTGAAATTTGTGATAGACCTGCTAGGTGAGGATAAAGTCATGATCGGCAGCGACTACCCTTTCCCACTCGGCGAGGATGTACCGGGCGAGATCATCACCGAACTCAAAGTATCAAAAGCGATAAAGGATAAACTCAATTACAAGAATGCCCTGGAATGGTTGGGGATAAAAGAACCCGCTAAGCTTTCAGATTTCAGAGGATAAGAATACAAGAAACACGATCATGCAGTTTGAAAACACACTAGCCTTTGCCAAAAAGATGGATAAGAATGATCCGTTGAAGCCATTTCGCAAGGAGTTTTATATACCAAGAGTAAATGGTAAAGACTCAATCTATCTCTGTGGCAATTCTCTCGGCCTGCAGCCAAAGTCAGTCGAAAAGCATGTCATGACCGAGATAGAGGACTGGCGTAAGTATGGCGTAGAAGGCCATCTCCATGCCCGCAATCCATGGCTATACTATCACCATCTTTTCACCAAACCTCTTTGCGATTTGGTCGGCGCAAAAAAAGATGAAGTCGTCTGCATGAATAACCTGACGGTGAACCTCAACCTCATGATGGTGACATTCTACAGGCCGAAAGACAAGCAAACAAAGATCGTCATCGAGGGCAGCGCATTCCCGTCTGACTATTATGCGGTAGAGCAGCAGATCAGGTTTCACGGTCTGGACCCGAAGGAAAATATTATAGAGCTACTGCCTAGAAAAGGAGAAGTAACGCTTCGCACAGAAGACATCGTCGCTACGCTCGAAAAACACAAAGACGAAATAGCCCTGGTCCTACTTGGCGCTGTCAACTATTACTCCGGGCAATTCTTTGACATAAAAAAAATAGGCAAAGCCTGTCAGAAATACGATCTCACATTTGGCCTTGATCTCGCACATGCCATCGGCAATGTAGAATTGAAACTACACGAATGGAAAGTGGACTTCGCGACATGGTGCTCGTACAAATACCTCAACTCCGGCCCTGGTGGAGTGAGCGGTGTCTTCATCCATGACAAATACTCCAAGAGGCCTGACCTGCCGCGCTTCGCAGGCTGGTGGGGTAATGACGAAAAGACGCGATTTAAAATGGAGAAGCACTTCGTGCCAAAAGAGGGCGCTGCAGGCTGGCAGCTCAGTAATGCTCCCGTCATGAATATGGCTGCGCACAAAGCTTCATTGGAGATATTCGAAAAGGCGGGCATGAAAAACCTCCGCAAGAAAAGTGAACTGCTGACTGCTTATTTATATTGGCTTTTAACCAACCAACTGTCACCTGCCACCAGTCAACTAAAAATCATTACACCCTCTACTTCTGCAGATCGTGGCTGTCAGATCTCATTGCAAACTAAAAAGAACGGTAAAAAGATATTTGATAAACTGACCAAGGCTGGCGTCATCGCTGACTGGCGTGAGCCCGATGTGATCAGGGTAGCACCTGTGCCGCTCTACAATACTTTTGAAGATGTATGGAACTTTGCCCGTCTGCTGGCTTCATAAATCACAGAGCGATTTTTTATATTTTAATAACATATTGATATTCCATGATATGGCAAATCAATATTATTTTCATGCCTTTCTGTTCTATCATAAAACACCTGAAGTATAGTGCAAGGCAAGAGAATTATTCCATTGCTTTTATTGTTCATTGCTTTCTCACACCTACCGGCATTCTGCCAGCTGGGTATAGGAGTTATTTCCGGCACTGTCATAGATTCTGTCAATGCCGAGCCGGTAGAATTCGCTGCGATCTCTATCAAAACTCCCGGCACTACTACTATCCTCAAATCAGCTATGACAGACTCTGCGGGTAAATTCAAATTTGCGCATCTGCCTATGGGCACCTATGAGCTGGAGTGCAGCTATATTGGGTACAAAAAGAAAACGATCACGATCAGCCTTTCTAAAGATAAAATCAACGCGCAGCTTGATAAAATAAAACTCGCCTCCAGCGCCAAACAACTCGCCGAAACAGTGATCCTGTCAGAAAAACCCGTAATGAAATTTGAGGCAGGCAAAATGACATTCGATGTGGCAAAGTCTGTGACCGATGGCGGTGAAACGATCATGGAGACGCTACAGAAAATACCCGGCGTATCAGTATCTCAGGATGGCGACGTGACCGTGAAAGGCAAATCAGGTATACGCTATCTGGTAGACGGCAGGCCATCGCCTCTGGCAGATGCTAATCCGGAGGCTTTCCTGAAATCGATCTCTGCAAAGAACATCGAGAAAATAGAGGTCATCACCAGCCCCTCTGCCAAATACGATGCCAGTGGTGGTGGTGCGGTGATCAATATCATTCTGAAAAAAGGAAAGCTAGAGGGCCTCAATGGATCTGTATCTGCAGGCATAGGGACAGTATTTAATAAGGGAAATCTCTCGAGCAACATCAATTACAAAAAAGGGAAGTTCAATCTTTTTGCCAATGCATATTACCGCAATGAGACCACATCATACCAGGGCAGCGAGCAAAGGACAGTAACTGTCGAGAATACAGTATCACAATTCAACTCATCCAACACAGGTTCTAACTTTAATGAAAGCGGCGGCGGCAGGGCAGGTTTTGATTACAGCCCTGACAAGTACCACACTTTCACTTATAGTTTCAGCGGAAACTACAACACCGGGACAAATGCCAATACAGGTACTCAGACCATCGATGATCCTACTGATCCTGCTCTGAGCCTGCGGAGGTTTCAAAACTCCAGCAATTATCATTCGGAGAATTTCTCCAACAATCTCAGCTATCGCCAAACATGGGACAGCGCAGACCACACCTGGACCATTGACCTCATCCATTCTATCAATAAGGATGCCCGGAGCGGACTGAATGTTTCCCGAGCTTATGATACACTGTCTGATGAGATCGACACATCGGATTTTTATAAGAGAACAGATAATGGCGGCTTTAACCAGAATTTTATTCTCAAAACTGATTACAGCGTTCCGCTCAAAAGAGTAGGCTCAAAGATCGAAACCGGCTTCAAAGAAGAGGTCAACCTTCACAATAATTACAACAATGTATATAGCGATATAGATGCTCCACAGGTGCTCGACACCTTGCAGAGCAATAAATTCAATTATACACAGAGCATCACTGCAGCCTACGTGATCTACACTGGTTCGCTTAAAAAATTCTCCTACTCAGGAGGACTGCGATGGGAGAATACTTATATCTACTCTGAGATGGCAAAGGTAGATCAGAATTATGCCAACCTCTTTCCTAGCTGCTCTGTAGGTTGGAGGTTTACCGATGACCACAATATCGGTCTCAGTTACAGCCGGAGGATAGACAGGCCATCATTCTGGATGCTCAATAGCACTATATCATACAGTTCACCTTACTCTGTATGGCAGGGCAATCCTGAGCTGCAACCATCCTTTACCAATAACTTTGAGCTGGCATACAATGGCAATAAAAATAAACAATCCTTTGGTGTAAGTACATCCTATTCTCATACCAATAACACCTTTCAAAACATAAGTCACACAGACTCCAATCAAATAACATACTCCAGCATGGAGAACTCAGGCACAAGAGACAATGCGGGAGTCTTTGTTTATGCCAATCTGAAATTATTCAAATGGTGGGATGCATCCCTGTCGACGGGTTATACTTATCACTGGTATAACTATCCGCTAAATGGAGTCGAGATACATACACAGGGCGGCGAGGCAGGATTTTGGGGCAATACCACTTTAAAATTCTGGAAGAATGCAAGCTTTCAGCTCAATGGCTGGGGCAATACCGGCTGGGTGGAAGCGCAAAAAAGAACCAAGCCTGTCGGCAATATCACTGCTACGATCAAGAAGAAATTTTTTAAAGACAAGTTCACGATCTCTCTCAGCTGCAGGGATATATTCAAAACACAAAACTGGCGATCTACAACCATAGTTCCTGACCAGCTCGTCGTGCATAACCAATACAGCAGCGAGACACGTGTAGGATACCTGACACTCACTTATCAGTTTGGCAAAACTACATTCACTCCTGATAGTAAGGATACCGGTGGTGAGGGTGAAGAAAATAAGAAATAAGGAGTCGCTATTTTTTCACCGGCACTGTGATCGTCACATCTACAGTGTCCTTTACCATCATTGTAGATTTCCCCACACCATAGTCTAGGCGATTTAGTTTCAACGTACCGGTGAAAGTCCCACCGCCTGCTGCATCAGCAAATGTAAATGGTATCTGAACTTTCTTTGCTGTGCCCTTGATGGTCAGGGTACCATCTACCGAGTATCCGCCGGTTGTTTTGGTCACAGCGGCTGATTTGAAAGCGAGCTTTGGGTATTTGGCACTGTCAAACCAGGTTGTTTCCTCTTTGATGTCTTTATCGCGTTTCCCGTTTCCGGTGGTGATGGTCGCCAGGTCGAGTGTCACATCCAGATTGCTATGCGAAAGATCATTAGGATCAAACGAGACAGTGCCTTTCAGCCCGCCTATAGAGCCATCTACGATGCCTAGGGCACTTTTGATCTTGAACGATATTTTACTACTGTCTGCTATGTTCCAGTTCTGTACCAGTGCGAATGACATGACCATAGCTGCCATGCATATCAGAGTGATTGATATCTTGCTATTCATATGATTGGGTTTATTATGTGAAACGATTGAGCGAGGAGAATGTTTTAAGATTCATAATAAAGGTACGTAATACAGACCATAGAAGATTGAAAATAGTCTCGCTTTGAAAACGACAGAATCATCTTATTTATTTATATTTGTATAAACTGCTCATTATGAAAAAATATAACTTCCTCATTTTAGCGTTCATTGTTTTGATCGCATCCTGCACCAAGAAATCAGCTCCAACATCATCTGCTGCCAAAGCGATCGACGGCGCCACTGTGTTCAGCCATAATTGCGCTCGCTGCCATGGACCAAAGGGTATCAAGGATGAGCGCACTCCGAATCTGCAAACCATAGATTTAAACAAGGTCAGTTTAATAAAAAGTATCACTCTGGGCAAAAACAAAATGCCATCTTTTAAGGATAAACTGAGCTCTGAGGAAATTTCGGCTGTGGCTGACCTGATCGTGAGTTGGCACGCGAAGTGATCATTGCGCTATCCTAATTCTCTTTTTGTCCTTCTGCCGAAATACTGTTAACTTGCAGCCGATAATGATGACCGATACAGACATACTGGACAAGATCGAAGCCTCGCTGGATACTATGCGACCATATCTCAAAGATGATGGTGGTAATATAGAAATAGTGGATATAACTGACGAAGGGGTTTTGCGCCTGCGTCTTTTGGGTTCATGCAGCAGCTGTCCTCAGAGTTTTATGACCATGAAGGCGGGCATCGAAACAGCAGTCAAACAGGCGGTGCCGGAAATCAAAAGTGTGATCGCCGTCAACCTTAGCATACAATAACAACATGAATATTAACCAACTTACCTCCCTTATCAAACGTAAGGAGTCATTGCTGTGTGTGGGCCTTGATACAGACCTTGCTCTCATCCCTAAACACCTGCTCGAATATGAAGATCCCATCTTTGAATTCAACAAACAGATCATAGACGCCACATTGGACATAGCGGTAGCCTACAAGCCTAATATCGCCTTCTACGAAGCAATGGGCATCAAAGGCTGGCAGGCACTGGAGAAAACCATCAAATACCTAAATCAGCACAAGGACGAAGCTTTCACTATAGCAGATGCCAAACGCGGTGACATAGGCAATACCTCGCGCATGTATGCCAAAGCTTTCTTCGAATGGCTGAACTTTGACTCTATCACTGTGGCCCCCTATATGGGCGAGGACTCAGTCACACCTTTTCTGGATTACAAAGACAAATGGGTGATACTGCTCGGCCTCACATCAAACAAGGGCTCAAAAGACTTTCAGTTTACTGAAAGTAACGGAGTACGGCTATACGAGCAAGTCATAAAAAAAGCGCAACAATGGGGTGGGCCTGAGCGCCTGATGTTTGTCATCGGAGCCACTCACCCTCAGGAACTCAAAGCTATACGACAGATAGCACCGGACCATTTCTTCCTCGTGCCGGGAGTAGGTGCACAGGGCGGAGATGTAGCCGAGATCTGCGAAGCAGGCATCAACTCACGCGGAGGCCTGCTGATCAACTCTGCCAGACAGATCATATATGCCTCAGGAGGAAAAGATTTTGCCGAAAAAGCACGCGAAATGGCCATCGCCACACGCGAACCCATGAAAAAATACATCTCCGGACTAAAAGCCGAATCAATAATCGGTTAAATCACGAAGGTCATTTCTTACATTTGACAAAAAACATATCTTTATCGTCCAAATAAAATCCGAACATGAAAAAATCATTGATCACTCTCTTTTTGTCAATAGTACTTTTGACCACTACGGTACGTGCACAGGATGCTTTTGATACCCAGATGAAAGTATATGCTACTGCCTTGAAATATTATGACCTGAACGTGGCCATCTCAGCCCTATACAATGCCATGGCACTCAAGCCGGACCGTAAGGACCTACGTGATTCTCTGGCGCTGGTATATTTCGCCGGTGAGCGCTACGGACAGTCATACACGATCGGCGAAGAGATCCTGAAAGAAAATCCTAAACGCAATGATATCCTCGAGATGGTAGCTGTATCCAAGCAGTCTCTTGGACTCGTCAAAGATGCCCTCGCCGACTATGAGCAGCTATACGCAGCAGACAAACAGTTATTCTATCTATATCAGATATCTACGCTGCAATACCAGCTGAAACGCTATGGTGAGTGTGTAGCATCGCTCGACCAGATCATAGGCAATGAGGCAGCTGGTAAACAAAATGTAAGCATCCGCAATAGTAATGGCACCGCTCAGAGTGTACCCATGAAGGCCGCTGCGCTCAATGTAAAAGGTATAGTGGCGCTGGACCTCAATCAGGATGCGAATGCCAAAGAATTCTTCAATCAGTCATTACAGATCTACCCTGACTTTGTTTTGGCTAAAGGGAATCTGGCACAAATGGAGCAAAAGAAGAACCCTAAAGAGCTGGGACCTCCCACCAAAGCCACTCCTGCACCTAAAGCTTCAGGTGCGAAATAAGCTGAACTGCGTTAAATCATTGTATATATCCTGATAGTCAGGGCCTATAATTCAGCCAAAATACCTCAATATCAGGCCTGCGTCAAGGTATAGCGTGGCACCTTGCCCCTTTTTTGCTACATTTGCGCCTCTTATATTTAATCTGATACAATATACATGGGTACTTTATATTTCATTTTGAGCCTTTCCATTCTGGTAGTGCTCCACGAATTCGGGCATTTTATTGCCGCGCGTGCGTTCGGGACCAGGGTCGAAAAGTTCTATTTGTTTTTTGACTTTCTCTTTCCGATACCGACACTACTCAATTTTGCCCTTTTCAAAAAGAAGATCGGTGATACCGAATACGGTATAGGCTGGTTTCCGCTGGGCGGCTATGTCAAGATAGCAGGTATGATGGACGAAAGCATGGATGAAGAAGCCATGAAACTCCCTCCTAAACCAGACGAGTACCGCTCCAAGAAAAACTGGCAAAAGCTCATCATCATGCTCGGCGGCATCATCATGAATATCCTGCTGGGCTGGGTCATCTACTCACAGATACTATTCTGGACAGGTGATGTATACCTGCCTGCCGATGGTGTGAAAAATGGCATCGTCTGCGACTCACTGGCTATAGAGGCCGGTTTCCGCAATGGCGATATGATACTAAGCCATGATGGTGGACAGAAGTTCATCAGCTTCCTCCTCATACCTACCCAGCTACTCATGGATGATGTCCATACAGTAGAGGTAAGAAGAAACGGTGAGATAAAGACCATTACGATACCTGATGATTTCGTAGCTAAAGCAGTAGCATCAAGCGATCACAATATGATCGATTTTCACCGACCATGCATAGTCGGCGATTTTACCAAAGAAACTGTGATCAAAGACAAACTCAAAAAAGGTGATGTCATCATAGGACTTAACGACTCTGTCATTCATTATTTCAATGACGCTCCATCTGTGCTCGCCGGACTGAAAGGCAAAGAGGCAAACATTACTTTCCTGAGAGGCAAAGACACAATGCATGCCACAGTCACTGTACCTCAATCAGGTTTGCTTGGCTTCGGAGTGGCTACTGATATGAAGTCGCTCAAAGGCTATCTCGACGTGACCGAGATCAATTACAGCTTGTTAGGTTCATTTAGAGCGGGCTGGACCAAAGCTTTCCGCACTATGAAGTATTACCTCAAACAATTTAAACTGATTTTCAGCCCTAAGGTCAAGGCTTACAAAAAACTCGGCGGTTTCGGCACGATGGCATCTATGTATCACAATGATATGGACCTGCTGGGCTTCCTGACCCTGACGGCATTTGTATCGCTGATACTCGCCGTAGCCAATCTGCTGCCTATACCGATGCTGGACGGAGGTTATGTCATTATGCTCCTGATAGAAATGATCATTCGCCGCCCGCTTAATGAAAAAGTGGTGGAGAATATTCAAAAGGTTGGATTGGTTTTCATACTCGCCCTGATGATATTTGCCAATGGTAATGATCTCTACAAATGGATCATGCTGAAGTTTTTTCACGCAGGATAAATTTTATTTTTAACCCTCAAAGGGTTCTAAACCCTTTGAGGGTTTCAAAAAATCATACTTACCAATGATCGACAATATTAAAACTATAGCTGTAGCAGGTGCCGGGGCCATGGGTGCGGGCATCGCACAGATATTCGCACAGGCAGGTTACGCCGTAAGGCTTTTCGACCTCAATCCCGCTCAACTCGATAAAGCCAAAGCTGACATCACTGCTAATCTCAGCGGAGCAGTATCAAAAGGAAAGCTCACTGAACAAGCCAAAAACGATACGATCGCAAAGATCCAATACACAGGCGATATCAATACTCTGCATGCGGAAGTAGTGATAGAGGCCATCGTAGAGAAACTGGAGGCAAAGCGCGAACTATTTAAAAAGATCGCGGAGATCAATCCTCCCACTACCATACTCGCATCAAATACATCCTCTATTCCTATCACACAAATAGCAGCGGGCATCCCAAATCCAAGCCGCGTCGCAGGTATGCATTTCTTTAACCCTGCCCATATCATGAAGCTGGTCGAGGTCATATCAGGCGCTGAAACATCAGCAGAAGTGACAGAAACCATGAAAGTGCTCACAGGCAAAATAGGCAAGACGCTCGTTGTAGCAAAGGATTCACCCGGTTTCATCGTAAACCGCGTAGCGCGACACTACTATGTAGAGAGCCTACGGATGCTGGAGGAGCGCGTAGCGCCGTTTGAGACCATAGATGCACTCATGGAGTCTGCGGGCTTCCGTATGGGGCCGTTTACCCTCATGGACGCCGTAGGCAACGACATCAACTTTGCTGTTACTTCCTCATTATATAGTTCTTTCCATCAGGATGCGAAATTTCGTCCCTCTCGGATACAGCAGCAGAAGGTGGATGCAGGACATTTTGGAAAGAAGTCCGGAAAAGGATTTTACAATTACAGCTGAAAGTTTACTTTTGCATCCACTGACGAAATGTGAGTCCGCTGTTGCGGACTTTTCTATCATGATATTGCCCGGGTGGCGAAATTGGTAGACGCACTCGCTTCAGGTGCGAACGCTGCAAGGCGTGGGGGTTCGAGTCCCTTCCCGGGCACATCTGTTTTGCCTCTCTGATAATATCAGAGAGGCATTTTTTATTTATGCAAAATACTTACTTCGATTTGAATCGCTCTATTAGTGGTGCTACTATCCATGAGTATACATAGCAGCCAGCACAGATCGCAAAGACAGATTCCAAGGTCGCAAATAATACGAGGACCCCTGTCACTACTTTTGCAGTACCAACAAAACCTGAAAGCAACAAAGCAGATATGGCCACCGAGAAAACAAAACCGATAGCAGCCGCAAATTTCTTTGGTGCGGCATAGATAGGTTTGACTTCCAGATTCAGCGTTTTAGCGAGCTGCTGTGCGGCAAGTGCAAAAGGTGGCTTGATATTGGTAAATGCGCGCAGAAAAAAATCGATGCTCAGATATATGGACAATATGGCCCAACCTGTCGCAATTGTTGCGATGGCGAATGTCAGGACAAAGCCCGCTACGAGGCGTACTACATTTTCATTGACCCTGCCCTCGATGGCTGCAAATTTTACAGTTCCCATTTTTATTATTTTATGTCTTAGAAATTATTCAAAAAAAAAGCTCCACATATGTGGAGCTTGGTTATATAATATTTTTACAGTTTTATCTATCGGTTACATCCACGAATAACCCACACCCTGCCTGACAGAGCAACAACACATAGTGGTATGGATAATGACATTTCGCACGACTCTATTATTGATTTGTATTATAAATATAGTGACAATCTCTTATGTTGTAATATTAAGATTGCTAAAAAATAATAAGGCAGTGTAAATGATTGTCCTTCCATTAATTAGTTTTCGATCAAAGGCGGTTTGGTCTCCAGCCTATGCTGCATATCATCCAGCACCTGCACCTTCCAAGTCTGGCTGCCGGGATGAGCTGGAAAACTGTTTTTGTATGTCGGTATATCAAAAACCTCAAGGTTCATTTTTATGGTCTTAAATACTTTGGCCAAGCCTTCGCCCGGCACCTGCACATGATGCAGGCCACCACTATAGGCAAATATCATTTGCCCTTTATTCAGTGTCCCAAGTATATCCACCACTCCGGGTTTGACTGTCATTTTTTTGCCGTACATATCAAGACCGGTCTTTCGTTTCATCCTTCCTTCAGCAGCTATCATTATGATGGACTCATCATGGATAGACTCCAGAAACTGCTGCCAGCTGTCATCTCTTTTTCGTGTGATGGGTGTCATACCCGGATTGAATATTTTAAAAAGAAAACCGAGCAGAGGGCGGTCGAGGGTCTTGGTCGCGACGGGCAAAACCATTCTCTTAGACAGCATTCTTAGAAACGAAACAGGCAGGAAGCCGATATAAAGTACCTCCATGAGTGAAGTGTGATTGAGAAAAACGATCATCCTCACATCCCTCCATACTATTTTACCATCATGCGGCCAGCCGATCTCAAAGCGATAAAATATTTTCGCAAAGATCTTTAAAGTCATAAGCGTAAAAAAACTGACAAGGCTTTTCATTGTAGCAAATAGAAATTGATCTCTCAGACAAATACTAAAACACAAAATGAAAGTAGGTAATTTTAAATAACAGCAGAGCTAAGATATATGATTAGATTTGTGCCAATCGATAATCATGAGCGGAAAGACAAGCCTTGCCATTATAGGGATACTGCTGGTCGCAGTTACTGTATTTGTATATCAATACAGCACACCAAAGGCTCATATGCACCTGGCACCAGTGACCGGAGATATAGAAAGATCATTGCCTCCCAAAGATACAAGCGCAAAGACGGCTGACACTGCCGGGAGAAAGTAAACATTTGTTTTTATGGGTTTATAGGCAGATATTTGCAAACCTTTTGGGGTAATGGCCGCGTAGTACAATGGATAGTATAGAGGTTTCCGAAGCCTTAGATTCAGGTTCGATTCCTGACGCAGCCACATTTTATCACCCGATTTGTATTGAAGTTCAATACTTTAGGTTTACCCTATATTAGAGAGGGGAAACATCAACTTATTCGCTATAACTATTTGCTTATTCTTTCACTCGGGCAAGATAATCCTTGAGACAATCTGGGGCTTTCTCTTGATATGTCGACGAGCTAACCAATACAAGACGGAAGGAATTCTTCCATTCCGATAGTTGAAAAAGTCTTGATAATGGACTTAGTTAGTATGATTGTTGGAGAGTTAGAAATTGAGTTAGTTCTCTCATATGTGGAGCATTACTTCTCTATCTTCGCTCCATCCCCCTAAGTGTAGGCTATTCGTCAACCACTGTTTGATCCCCTTTGACAATCGGCTGAAGCTATATATTCAATAAAGCAACGACTTTTAAAACTTAGCATTTCTCCGGGTAGGCATTGCGCTGTCCAATTTTGAAGTCATCATCTAAGTATGTAAGGCTTATCAATTATTGTTTCGGAGCATTAACAAGGAGCATTTTGTCTATGCCTTATTATGAATACTAAGCTATTACATCCGTTACAATGTTTAGTCTGTTTTATTACATCTGAGATTCACACATTAATGAATTTTTATATGTTTTCGTCCTCTCTCCGAACAAAACTAGCTTCGTATTGTGTTTTGCTGAAAGGATAAAAAATATGTTATCAAAAAGATATTTTTTAAAACGGCAGCCCCTGTATTTTTTTAATTTACTATCATAAGACATGACAAAATTCTCCAAATCAAAAAGACATTTATCCCTGTTTTGCCTCTTCATCTTTTTTTCAGCTATAAGCACCGCTCAGCCACCGGGCTGGACCCATATCAAGCAGGTCAATGTAACTGAAAATTCCGGTACCACCTTGATAAATTATCAGGTGAAGCTGACCATCAATACTGCCGCTCTAGTGGCCGCCGGCCAGATGAATGCCAATGGAAGCGATATCCGCTTTGGCAAAGACCCAGCCGGCAATGTGCTTTACCATTACTGGATAGATACTGCTATGAATACCACCTCTACAGTGATCTGGGTCAAAGTAGATACGCTATATGCCTCTCAGGTCAGAACCATGTATATGTTTTATGGCAATACCGGTGCCGCTGTGGCTTCTAATATCACAGGTACCCTTATAGGTCCTTTCTCTTCTATGGATAGCCAAACAGCCGGAACCTCAAGTGGCAATATACACAAAGACCAGTTGGGTTATCGCTTCTCGCCCAATGAACCGATCGTGGTGACCGAATTTGGTAAGTATGAGCCTACTGGATCTACCCGCTATGTTACTCTTTTTGACTTCACCTCACAGGCAATACTCCAGCAGGTACTGGTCAGCGGGGCAGCCTCACAGTATCATTATGCACCGTTGGCTAACAGAATGTGGATGGACTCAGGTGTGCAGTATCTGATCGAGATATATCAGGATAGCGTTGATTGGTATTATGATCGATCTACGAATCCGATCAATTCGCTCCTTACTTATTATGATATACGCCATTGTCTCAACTGTACGCAAAACACATTTCCTACTTCCATTATAAGTAGTGGCCTATATGGTTACCCTGATTTTCTTTTCTATACCAGACAGATCGTGAGCATTGAACCGACCTCGACCGTCACATTGTATCTGAGCGCTCCAAGCCCAGTCATTCAGTGCGCAGGAGCTAGTTCCGGTATTACGATAGGAGATACTGCTAGCGGCGCGCAGGGCACTGTGACCTATAGATGGAGTCCCACGGCAGGCCTGAGCGATAGTACTTCCGCCTTTACGGTCTTTACCGGAAGCTCTTCACAAAGCTATACCTTATCCGCTACAGATACTTCCGGCAATACCTCCACCACCACTGTACAGGTGAATGTGGTACAGCCATCGCTCAAAATCGATACCATCTCTATCTGTCACGGCGGTTCCTATGTGCTGAATGGCCATACTTATACCAGCGGTGGCAATTATATTGACACCCTGCTTGGTGGATCCTCGTTTGGCTGCGACAGTATCATTATACTGATACTCAAGGTCAATTCACTGCCTTCTCCGGTTATCAGCCAATCGGGACTCGATACCCTGAAGACAGGCAATTTCAGCTCTTACCAATGGCTACTGAGCAATGGTCAGTTGGCTGGGGCCACTCATTCTGCACTAGTAGCCCTTAGCTCGGGCAGCTACCGAGTCTTTGTGATAGATTCCAATGGCTGCAGTGATACATCGGCGGTATTTAACTATGTCAAGTCCGGGATCAGCGAGCCTAGTGCTGCCGCTGATCTGAAGATATACCCTAATCCCAATACCGGCAATTTTAGCTTGATTATACCTGCGGAGTATGTAGGTAGTCAAATAATTATTTTAGATGTAATAGGCAGGGAAGTGCAATCGGTCAGGGCATCTCAGGAGAGAGAGAATATAGACATGGCTGATCTGCCCGGAGGCATTTACATGCTCAATATTGGCCAGTCCACGATCCGGTTTACAGTCGTCAAATAAATAAATTGATACACAACTAAGAAAAGCAATAACAAAGACATCTATATCCACTAATCCATTGTGGAGTAAATTTGGGTTTTTTTGATAGATCCCCTCGCCAGAGGGGCTATTTATGGTACCGGCCCAGTGGGTGGGTCGGTGCCTTTTCAAAACAGATATTGCACTAGATTATCTTTTTTCACTTTCTATGATTTCTTGAATAGTAAAGTATCCGGACATTCCTTCTATCATTGTCATGCTCGATTCGTGCCGTGGGTTGGCGCTGCAGAATGTATATATCTCCCTAAGCGAATTGATAGAAGTCTTCTCTTTTTCTGATAGCCAGTGTGCAAAATTGTAGTATATCTGAATCTTTACATCTATGTATGCATACATATCCCTATTTTTCGACACCTTGATATAACGCGCATAGGTAGCTATGCATGATTTGTAATCTGCCTGCATAAAATAGCCCATCATAAGAATGAGATAAGAGTTGCCGATGGTGCGCGATTTTTTCATTTGCTGAAAACTGATAATGCTCTGCTCGACGAGGCTGATACCCTCTTTGATATACTCGCCCCCTCGCAGCAGCAGCAATCCCGCAGTTGCTATTTTCAGATTGATAATGTCATAGATATATACCACTGAGTGATCATGCATGGCTATCATCTGAAGGCATTCGTCCGATGTCATTTGTATATCTGTCATCACATCCGAAGTTACTAAGCTCATGAAGTTAGTCTGGTGTAGCAGGGAACTATAGCTCTCCAGATAGTCCTGTGCTTTCAGCATATTGATATACAATTTCGGTACGTTCAGGTATGTCTTCCAGTATCCAATAGATTCATAGTGTTTTTTATAATTGTTGATGGTGGCTACATTGTCCTTATCGTTTACATTGAAACTATTGATGCCAAGCCGGATGAATGAACAACTGGTTTTGATATCAAAAAGATAAGGCATGAGGATGTAACTATGATTATTGAGCTCCTTTTCAAATTCAATAATTTCCTTCTCGATTCCATAGGATTCTATCCCATAATAAAACCTTATGTAGATAGACGCATACCGGCTCATCATGGATATTGATTTACTTGAAGAGGTGAAATAGTCCTTCAGGTAATCGAGGGCGCGGAGAATCTCCTGGGGGTCTTTTCTGGTGGCCACGTTCACCATATTGAAATCATTGCGGAGCAAATAGTAGATATTATTCAGCGCCTTATTGTTACTCTCGCTTATTTTCAATTGCTCGTAGTATCCATAAGCCTTTTGCGGCTGTTTGAAAATGTGTTCCTGGTTCACCATAAACCTGAGCACCTGCATCTGGGTATTAAAGTCGTTTATCTTCTCAGCTACGCTGAGCAGGATCTGGGCCAAAAACTGGGCCTCCGCCAGTTGCTGTTTAGCTATCAGTTCATCCATTAGCTGAAGGTTGTGCAGCAGGTAATTTGGATAGTTGATCGCGATGAATTCTGAAAGCCTGAAGCTATGCGTAGATAACTGGTAGAAGTTGTTTTTGCATTCAGATGCGGGTTTCTGGTAAATCAGTTGGCAGAGTTCTTCGGTGCTTTGGAAATCAAAACCTTTCTCCCTGATGGTTTGTACAAGGCGGGCAGGAAGATGTGCATTGGAGTTGCGCAGGTGCGCATAGAACGTGTTATACGTATTTTCATTCAATAACACAATAAGTTTTTGAATGCTCAGTATCTCTCTGGATACGCTTCCCGGTGCGTCCAATTTTGAAGTCATTATCTAAGAATATGAAAATGATTAATTGTATTCGACCAATATATTAAAAAAATAATGCCATTTATCAAGCCTATATAAAAATGAAGCCTTCTATAACAATATCAAGCTTGTCGATTCGCATCTTAGATTGATACATTAATGGATTTTGACATGTTTTCCTCCTCACTCCTAACAAGACTAGCTTCGCATATGCTTCCTGAAAGTGGAATTTATGTTATCAAAAAGTTATTTTTTAAAAGGTTCAATGTACAAAAAATTATGAAAAATTTTATTCAAAATGTATCGCGCAGGTTCTTTGCCTTGTCTTTGCTTGCATCTTTTGTGGTTTTGCCTTTCGGCCTTTCGGCGGCTGGTTTGAGTGGTTCTTATACTATCGGGCCTACCGGCTCATATGCCTCCCTCACGGCAGCGGCAGCGGCTCTGCATATCAATGGTGTGAGCGGAGCGGTCACTATGCAGATGCAAAGTACCTATCTGAGCAGTGTTGAAACTTTTCCGATCGTATTCTCTACGATAGCAGGTACTACAGCTGCAAATAATGTAGTCATCGAGCCGGCTTCAGGCGCTACAGGACTGATAGTGACCGGCTCCAATGCCACCGCGATCATAGAGTTCAGTGGTGCGACCTATCTCACGATAGACGGCAGGCCGGGTGGCTCGGGCGGTTCTCCTACTACCTCGGGCTTTCAGGTAGCGGGTGCCCTTCAGATCATCAATACCAATACGGCTGCTACCTCCACGGTGGAGTTTGTCAGTGATGCCCAGAATAACAGCCTCCAGTACTGCAACTTACAGGGATCAAGTATCACTCACGCCACTTCATCATCAGTATCTGCTGCTACGGTGTACATCGGAGCAGGTGTGACCAATGGTAACGACAATAATATCATTCAGCACTGCGATGTACATGCGGGTGCTGCAGGCCTGCCTGTCACTGGTATAGGCTCATACAATAATGCAGGACCCGGCACAGCCAAAGATAATGACGGCGTACAGATACTCTACAATAATATATACGACTTCAGCACACTGGCTGTAGCTTCAGATACTGCTTCAGGTATCTTTATCAGTACGGGAAATAATACCTATACAATCAGCAATAACAGCATATATGAGTCCGGGGCGGTGAGTATGTCAGGCGCGACTACTATGTTCAGCTTTATACTAGTCAATACTGACAAGGCTGAAACCAACGTGACATATGGCAGCGGTTTCACTATAACGAATAACTATTGCGGTGGCTCTGCGCCACTCTGCGCTGGTGGCGCTATGAGCCTGACCGGTGCATCAACCCTTCGCCTGCTTGGTATCTATACTACATTTGGTAATGGCACACTCAGCACCATTAATTCCAATACGATCTCTAATATCAACTTCACCACAGCTTCCACCGGTACAGGGGTAGCAGGTAGCTACTCGGGTATCAGCGCCGCTTATGGCAACTATGCTATCACTAATAACACCATCGGCGGTTCTTCTGCAAATAATATTACCGTGAACCTGACAGCTTCTGCAAGTAATATCACTGGTATCGGAATGGCAGGCGGCCTTGCGGGTTTCAATCTGCCTGTGACTGGCAATACCATCAATAATATCACCGTGACCAGTGCTACCAATACCATATATGGTAGCCTCATGGGTATATACTCTACTGTAGGTACGGGCAACTTCACAATCGGTGGAGCCAGCAGTGCGCTAGGCAATACGATCAGCAATCTGACTGACGGCCCTGCGGGTGGCACAGCTACTTTGGGCCAGGCACTCGGGGTGTATGTGGTAGAAGTCGGATCCAATACATTTACGATACAGAATAACTCAATTCATGATATCGTTTGCAATGAGCTCAATGCATTTACTACCGGAAGCGACTATAATGCCTGCGCAGCAGGAGTGTCGATCAATGCAGGGTCAGCCACCAATACGGTAAGCAACAATACTATCTATAACATATCAAATGGAGGTACGGCTAATACTGCAGTATCTTACAATCCGCTTGTGGTAGGTATCACAGAATATGCCAGTAACTGTACCATATCAGGCAATCTGGTATACTCGCTGGACGCGCCTAAATGGGCACCATCTGGCAGCGCTACAAACATACCTAGAGTGACGGCAATAGACATCTATGAGTGCGGTGGGACCAGTACTGTGGTCAATAACATGGTACGCCTTGGTATAAATAATGCAGGAACTTCAAGTATCTACCCGATCAATTTTCAAGGTGTCAACGTAGGTCCAAACACTTTTGGAACTGTTAATGTATGGTTCAATAGCATCTATATAGGCGGGGCAGAGACGGGAGCTACTACACTGACCACTACGACCTTCAACTCTACTGCTGCATTTATTTCTAACGATGTTACCATAATGAACCTGAGCAATAATATATTTGATAACTCGCGGACCAGTGCCGGTTCGACTCCGCATAATTACAGCCTCAATTTGTATAATGCCAATGAATTTGCGTTAAATTATAATGACTATTACTATCCCGGCGGTACATCTTCAGGAAACTATTTTGCGATCACTTCCGGCGGTACTGATGTGCCTGCATATTATAGTGCATGGGTCAGCGGAGATGTCAATAGTGTCGCCGGTAATCCTCTGTTTTCGTCTCCGGCAGGCGCATTCACTACTATAGCACCTTTGAACCTTGACATAACATCCGGCAGCTCGCCTGCCATAGGTGCAGGGCAGACTGTAAGCGGAGTGACTACGGACTATCATGGTACTATCCGCGCTACTTATAATGTCAGCCCTAAAGACGATATCGGTGCTGATGTTGTTATTCTTCCAAACTGTACTACCCCGACGGCACAGCCTACTTCATTGGTACTGACTCCGGGCGCCTCGGTCATAGCAGGTAGTTTTACTGCAGCATCACCGGCTGCTACCGGCTATCTGGTGGTGCAGTATCCACATGGCGCCACACCTGTCGCTCCGAGCAATATGACCACCTATACAGTAGGTGCAGCTATTGGTACCGGTATAGTAGTAAGTGTCGGTACAGGTACCACATACACTGCTACCGGTCTGGCTGCCAGTACTACTTATGATTATTATATATATGCTTACAATTCAGGGTCTGCATGTATAGGCCCTCAGTATGATCTCACATCACCTCTTTTCGGTTCATCTACCACTATCAGTTGCGGCACGGCAAACGGCCTGACGGGTATAATACCTGTAGGCCCGTCTTATACCGCCAATAACCAGACAGGTTTTACTAACCTGACCAATGCACTCAATTGGATCAATGATTATGGTTTGAATGCCGCTACTACACTGTCACTCCAGAGCAATTATACCAGTAGCACAGAGACCTTCCCGATCGTTTTCGACGCTAATACATGTATCACAGCTGCACATCCGCTCACGGTAGAGCCGGCTACAGGTGCTACCGGACTCCAGATATCTTCATCCAATACTACAGCCACAGTCCAGTTTATCAGTGCGACCAATGTGACTATCGACGGCAGGCCGGGAGGTAGCGGCACATCCACATCAGGTGCTATAGCGGGCGATCTGGCCATCATCAATACGGCAATCAACGATTCAGCTACAATGCTAATAGAAAATAGCTCTCAGAATATCACTGTCAAATATTGTGACATTCAGGGCTCTCAAAGCAATAATGCCGGTACCACTGCACCGGTTTCGGCGGTAGTTTATATCGAAAATAATTCAAATAGCAATAACAACATTAGCTACAATAATATTCACTCATACGGTAACGCTAACCTCCCATTGAACTGTATCGCCGCATACAGCGGCACCGGTACTGCAAACGACAATACTAATATCACGATCGATCACAATAATGTATATGACTTTAGCGCACTGGCATCTGCCAATGCGACTAATGGTATCTGGATCGCTACAGGAAATGACGCTTACACTATTACCAATAACAGTGTCTATGAATCACCCGGGGTAGCAGCTAACCAGACCATGAATGGTAGCGGTGTAGTATTAAAATATATCAATGTAGCATCAAACAACAGCACGGCTACTACCTTCTACAGTGGATTTAATATATCCGGAAACTACTGTGGTGGTACTGCGCCATTGTGCGGCGGTACGCAATACAGCGTGACCGGTACTAACCAACTGCGTGTAATTGGTATCAGTACTAATATGGGCAATGGTACGCAGAATGTCATCAATGGAAATACGATCTCTAATATAGCGATGAGTGTCAATAATTCTACAGGCGGTGCTACAGGTGCCTTCTCCGGAATAGTAGTGGCTTATGGCAATACGGCAGTGACTAATAATACTGTGGGAGGTTCTAATGCTAATTCGATCGACATTGTACCCACCGTCAGTGGCACTTCCGTTATTGGTATAATTGTTCAGGGTACTGCAGCCAATACGCTACCTGTGACGGGCAATGTGATCAATAATATTTCTCTTCTGGGTACAGGTACCAACTATGGAAGTATTTATGGACTTTATCTTTACGGCAGCCTTGCTACTATCAATGCCGGAGGGGCTACAGCCGCACTAGGCAATCAGATAAGCAATCTGACTGAAGGTGCGGTAGGATCTACTTCGGTCTCAGGCCAGGTGGTAGGTATGTACACAATTGGTACCATACCAACAATGACCATTCAGAACAATAATATCTTTAACCTGACAAATAATACACCGGCCGTTGCCACCGGTGCGAGTGCTTGTGCAATGGGTATGTATGTGGGTAATACAGCCGGGACTACTTATAATTTAAACAATAATACGATCTCTAATCTGCAGACTACTGCGGTCACAGCTTCTACCACTGTTACTTTTGTAATGTATGGTATTTATGTCAACGGGTTCGCCACTTGTACTTATAACCTCAACGCTAATCTGATCCATTCTTTTGATTATCCTAACTGGGCACCAAGCGGCACCGTGACAGGGCAGTCACAGATCGTAGGTGTAGCAGTGAGCGCCGGTATCATGGTTATAACGAACAATATGGTCCGTCTTGGTCTTAATGCAAGCGGCAACTCTGTGAATAAACCTATGTTTATGATAGGCTTCTATCGCTCAGCAAGCGCTACACAGGCATATACGCTGCAGTTCAATAGTGTTTATATAGGTGGTACTACCGCGTATTCGACCAGTGCTACGACTTTCTATTCAGCTGACTTTGACAATCGGCCTACTACAGGAGCAATGGACATCCGGAATAATATTTTCGAGAATGTACGTAGCAGCTCAGGCACCGGCGGACTACCATATAATTATGCATTCTCTCATAATGCAGCTACTTTACCTGCAAGTATTAACCTGAACTACAATGACTACTATGTATCAGGTACAGGCAGCTATCTGGCCAAAAATAACACTACAAATATAAGCACCTATACCGGAGCAGGCAGCCTCGGAGCTGTGTTTGCCACTGATGTCAATAGCAAGGTAGGTAATCCACTTTATGTAAACGCTACTGGCACTGCTTCCACCCTAAGCCTTGCTATCAATTATACTGCTGATCCGGTTTCTCCCGCTGATGCAAATGGAGTAGCAATAGGTACAGTTACTACAGACTTCTACGGCAATACACGCGCTAACCTGACACCTACAGACATCGGTGCAGATGCATTCGTTGGTATGATACCGGGCAATAATGGTACCCCTGGTATATGTCCGGGCAGCACCCTCAATCTGAATGATACAATAAAAGGCACATTGCCTACAGGCACTACATTCATCTGGAGCGGGCCTAATGGTTTCAGCGCTGCTACTCAGGCAGCCAGTGTCACAAATATGTCTTCTGCCACCGCTGGTACATATTATGTTACAGCTACCTTCCCTGGTGGATTGACTGAGACTGACTCGACTATCGTCACTCTCAATTCTCTACCTGCCGCCACCGCATCCAATACAGGGCCATATATACCCGGCCAGACCATCAGCCTGACATCAGGTCCGTCAGGGCAGACCTCCTATGCATGGTCAGGCCCTAATAGCTTTACGTCATCAACAGAAAACCCTACCAGGGCCAGTGCTTCTTCGATCATGACCGGTACCTATACCGTGACCATCACAGGTTCTAACGGATGCAGTGATACTGCCAATACTTTTGTGTCTGTCAATGCCCTCGGAGATTATGTCTGGACCGGAGGTGCAGGTACTAGCGTCTGGACGACCACTACCAACTGGAGCCCTACCTCTCCTGCAGGTGGCCCGAGCGGCTGCAGCGAGAATGTCATCATTCCCGTCAGCAGTATCTACCCTGTCCTGACCGCGGCTACTACTATCGGCAATACCATCGTACATGCTGGTGCTCAGGTCACACTAAACGCGAGCTTAAGTGTCTGCGGGACCCTTGTCGGCGGTATCAGTTCTCCCGCCAATTTCCTGGGAGCCTCACACCTGGTCATGACCGGCACAGGCCGTCAGCTGGACAGTGGAATGA
>Ga0302274_10000313_pt1 | contig 51062 bp, 43 predicted proteins | sample III_Bog_N2_1_FD_198755 | JGI IMG/M metagenome (GOLD analysis project Ga0302274, IMG submission 198755) | Peat permafrost microbial communities from Stordalen Mire near Abisko, Sweden - III_Bog_N2_1 | ecosystem: Environmental > Terrestrial > Soil > Wetlands > Peat | place: Sweden: Abisko...
CACCGAGTGCCAATTACACCGAGTGGACCGTTGCCCTTCGACAGGGAATTACGTTCCACGACGGCACTCCGTTCAACGCCGCCGCCGTTGTCGCTAACTTCGCCGCTGCGTTTGCCAATGCCACTGTTGGTCTTGCTATTAAACCCTTAATTAAGTCGGTGACCCAACCGAACCCAGCGGACAACTACACGGTGCTCTTTACAATGGTTCTGCCGTTTGCGACCTTCCCGACCAACTTGGCCGAGTCGCAGATTGCCTATATCGCTGCACCTGCGGCACTCGCGACTCCGTCGTACCCCGTTGGTACCGGACCCTTCAAGTTCCAGAGTTGGGTGCTCAACCAGCAGAGTACATGGACGAAGAACGAGCACTACTGGCGCAAGGATGCCGCGGGACGTAAGTTGCCATATCTGAACTCCGTTGAGATCAAGCCAATTGTTGACGACACCGCTCGATTCCAGGCCCTGGAAAGTGGCTCCATCGATGCAATGATTTCCCAGTTTGGTCCCGTCATTAAGCAGATGCTCAGTACCCATGGCATCGTGGGCACTACTGGCGAGGCGGAGCCGCTTGACCCTCCGGTCAGCAGCATTATCTTGAACGTGGCCGGCAAGGACTACACGGGGCACACCGGTGCCGTCAATCCATCGACGGGCCAGTACGACCACACACTGACGTCAGTACTTACCGACATCCGGATTCGCCAAGCGTGTGCTTACGCGATTAACCGAACCCAGTACAACAGCGTCGTTGACGATGGAGTTGGCACTGCGGCAAACGGAATCTATCGTCCGACTTCGCCGTTCTACCGGAATCCCGGCTACCCGTCGTACAACCCAACCGAAGCCAAGAAGCTCGTGAAGGCGTACAAGAAGGCCAAGGGCGTGTCGAAGGTTTCCTTCGTCATTGACATCGTGGGATCTTCCTCAGCCGGAATTACTGGTTTTGAATTTATTCAGAGCCAGTTGGCAGCCGTGGGTATTGAAGTGACGTCACGACCGCTGCAGCAGTCGGTGCTGATTAACGACAAGATCCTGAAGACCTACGAAGCGTCAGCATGGAACCAGTTCGGTGGAACGACTCCGTCGCTTAACTACGTCTGGTTCAACAGTGGCAACTTCGTGAACTTCGCGCAAAATGCCGACCCCGTCTTGCAGGCAGCTATGCAAGCAGGTCTCGCTGCACCGCAAGGTTCCGCAGCGTTCATCGCTAACTGGGCCAAGGTCAATACGCAACTCGGTAAGGACATCCCGTACCTGTGGTTGGACAACACGGTGAACGCGTGGGCCTTTAAGTCGAACGTGCAGAACTGGGCCGGCGGTACAGCAGCCGACGGGAAAACCAAGATTCTCAACCCCGACGCGGGTGACATTCGTGTGACTGAGGTCTGGATTTCATAACTTCGCTGCGCGAAGTAAGAAATTCAAATTAAATCTGCTCTGCGTGTACGCGCGTGCGACTTAGTTTTTCCTAGGAGTTGCTAAGTTCACGCGTGTACACCAGTTGTTGAGATTCTCGAAATCTCACTTCGCACGAAAGCAGATCAGTATGTCGAGCACGCTTAATCGCCGGTCGTTTCTAACTCATTCGGCGGCCACGGTCGGTGGTATTGCCCTCGCGGGTTCAGTAGTCGACGAAATTCTGGTTCCCGCAGCGGGCGCCACGACTGGCATCGGAGTCGGTGCTCCAAAAATCGGAGGAACGCTTCGCGTCGGTCTGCTTTCGGAGCAGTCGAGCAATCAAACGTTCTCCGGGGCCCAAGGCAAGCTCGACTCGGCTGGTTTCACACTCGCCAACACGGTTTTCGACCCGCTCTTTGTCACGCCCACCAGCGGCAAAGGATGGCTTCCTTATTTGGCACTCTCGGCCACGCCCAACGCCAACTACACCGAATGGACGATTGTGCTTCGACGAGGCGTTGAGTTCCACAATGGGACACCGTTTAACGCGGCGGCCGTCGTTGCCAACTACAAGTCAGCGGCCGCCAATGCCACGGTGGGACTTGGTATCGCGCCACTAATTAAGGACGTCACCCAACCGAATCCTGCTGATAATTACAGCGTTCTGTACACCCTGCAGTTGCCGTACACAACGTTCCCCGTCAACCTCTCCGAGCAGCAGATTGCTTACATGGCCGCACCATCGGCGCTCGCTGGTCCGAGCAACCCGATAGGCACCGGACCGTTCAAGTACAAGAGTTGGATTTTGAACGAGACCTCGACGTGGGTAAAGAATGCGAAGTATTGGCGCAAGGACGCTGCTGGTCGCAAGTTACCGTACCTCAACGAAATTGAATTCAAGGTGATTGTTGATGACACTGCTCGATTTGAAGCCTTGCAGAGTGGATCAATTGACATGATGCTCACCGAAGCTGGTCCGGTCATTAAACAAATGTTGAACACGCGAGGAATTGTTGGTATCACCGGTGAAGCTGAAGCACGCGACCCCGCGAGCGACTGCATTATGTTGAACGTTGCGGGTAAGGACTACACCGGTCAGTCCGGCGCGGTGAACCCTTCGACACTGCAATACGATCACTCGCGTCGATCTGTACTTACGGACATTCGTATCCGTCAAGCCTGCGCTTACGCGATAAATCGAAATCAGTACCTGTCGGTGGTTGACGGAGGAGTTGGCTTCACGATGAACGGAATCTATCGTCCGGCTTCGCCGTTCTATAAGAACCCGGGATACCCTTCGTACAACCCAGCTGAAGCGAAAAAGCTCGTGGCCGCGTACAAGAAGGCGACCGGGGCCACAAAGGTCTCATTCGTTCTCGACATTGTTGGATCTTCTAGTGAGCAAATCACTGAATTCGAATTCATCCAGAGTCAATTGGCCGCGGTGGGGATTGAAATCACTTCACGCCCGGTGCAGCAGTCGGTGCAAATCAATGGGGCAATTCTCAAGACCTACGAGGCAGTCACCTGGAATCAGTTCGGTGGAACGGAACCATCGCTCAACTTTGTGTGGTTCGATTCGGGCAACTTCTTGAACTTTGCCCAGAATGATGACCCGGTCCTTACGAAAGCGATGCTCACCGCCATGGCGGCGAAGCCCTACTCGGCTTCGTACATCAGCAACTGGGCCAAAGTGAATACGCAACTCGCCAAAGACATCCCCTATCTGTTCATGGCCGCAACCGTCTACGCGTGGGGTGCGAAAACCACCGTGCAGAACTGGGCTAAATCAACGGCCGCTGACGCTAAGACGGCAGTTCTTAACCCCGACGCCGGCGCCATTCGACTCACGGAGACCTGGATTAGTTAGGCGTTCGTTCGTTCGCGTCGTGGCGAGTTGAGATTTCCTTTCGTGTGTCGCCACCACCAGAACGTCGAGAGCGCGCACGACGCCGAAAGCAGTGCAATCGCGGTAAAGGGAAGCGAGTGCGCTCGCGAAAAGAGCACGCCCGACACTGCAGCGGAACCCGCGAGTGCGGCCGTGTTTGCGGTTGACGAGATGCCTTGACGTCGACTGAGTTCTCGATTCTCCGCGCCTTCGGTGAGTAGCGACTGGATGGACGGAACCGAAAGTGCGGCGCCAATGGATTCAATCGGGCCAACAATTAACAACGTGTTGGGACTCGCAAAATGTGGATAGAGCGACAAGAAAAAAGCGCTGCTCAGCATTCCCGCGAGCGCAATGTAACGGCGGTTGCCGTGGTCACCGAGCCAACCACCAAGCGGGCTTAAGGCCACCCAGGGAATAGCGAAGAAGGTCCAACTCAGTCGGATCTGCAGCGTGCTCGCGTGGCGAGCGTGCATGAGCAAAGTCCAGCACGCTTCGTAGACGCCAATGGCGAGACCGGACGATATCGCCGCAAACACTGCACCAATAATTTGCGAATTCCACTGAAGTTTTGGCAGCGGCGTGGGGTCAAAGGCCTTGTCACCAAGATTGGCGCGAACTGCTTGGCTCGAAGCCAAAAGACTGGCTACTCCCGTCGCAAGAAAGGCCCAACCCAGATCTTTCACCGACGCGAGCGAACCCAATAAGGGCCCCACAGCAATTCCCAAGAGTTGTGCCGCAAGGATTCGAGAAACCGCTCGACCTCGTTCCTTCTCGGGAAAAAGTGCAGCCACTGCCGAAAACGTCGCAACTTCAACAGCGCCGGCGGCAGAACCCTGCACCGCGCGCGTCAATGCAAACCACGGCGCGCTTATGGGGAGCAAATACGTAGCGCTCGCAATGCCGTACGCGACGAGTCCGGCGATGAGCACGGGACGTCGACCAAATTTGTCCGCGAGGTGACCAAGGAAGAACTGCGTAACTATGCCCGCGACGAAAAAAGCGGCCATGATGAAACCAATGACTGATGGTGTTCCTCCTCGATGTTCGAGAAAGAGAGGCAGCAGCGGTAGACCAAGCGTTGCCCCTATCCACTGGATGGCCACGATGATCGTGAGGCTATTGAGGGTGCTACGTGGCGACGTTGCCGGCATGGCACCACGCTATCTTTGGTCCCGTGGTGCACGAGTCAATCCCAACAAAATGGTGGGTAACAGGTTGCTCTGGTTCGGGAAAATCAACTTTGGCTCGACATCTTGCGTCGCAACTTGACCTTTCGTACCACGAACTTGACGCAACGTTTCACCAACCAGCGTGGACGACGATACCGGAGAAAGAATTCGTGCGTCGCGTAAAGAATTTCGTGGCGGGCGATGCCTGGATTGTGGACGGAAACTACCGTCAGGTGCAAGAAGTCGTCTTCGAGAATGTTCAGGTCATCGTGGCATTTGATTTATCGCGTTCCACCATTATGCGACGCGTCGTACGGCGCACAATAAATCGCGCGTGGCACCGTCATGAATTGTGGAATGGCAACCATGAAAAGGTTCGGAACTTGTTTGCCTGGGACCCTGAAAAGTCAATCATTCGCTGGGCCTGGACCAGCTACCACCGTCGCGCCGAACACGCCGCGTGGCTTGAAAAAATCGCCAAAGAACGAGACATTCGTTTCCTTCGAGTGCAAAGTACCCGTCCGACGAGTGAAGTTGCTGACCACATTTTTAGAGAATTGGAATTCGCTTCGTAGGATGAGGTCATGGACTTAGACCTGAAAAATCGTACGTATTTGATTACTGGCGGTACCGATGGGCTTGGTCTCGCACTCGCTTCAACGCTCATTCGCGAAGGAGCATCGGTGGCCGTGTGTGGTCGCGACGACGATCGACTTGGAGCGGCGCAACAACAACTCGGCTCTAACGCGCTTTGCTTTAAGGCGGACGTCACCAGGGAGACTGATGTTGATGGTTTCATTGACGCCACGCTGGAACGGTTCGGCCAACTCGATGGAGCCGTCAACAACGCAGGTCGCTCGGCGGGTTCACCGGTTGCTTCTTCCAACGACCAAGTGTGGCGCGATGACTATGAACTAAAAGTGATTGCCGCGCTGCACGTATGTCGTCGAGTTTTACCCGAACTCGAAAAAACGAACGGTGCCATTATCAACGTGTTAGCAATTATGGCGCGTTCGCCCCAAGCCAACTCCACTCCCACCACTGCCTCGAGAGCGGCGGGTTTGGCGCTCACCAAGGCATTGGCAAACGAGGTCGGACCTAAGGGGATTAGAGTAAACGCGATTTTGATTGGGCTCATTGAGTCGGGACAGTGGGCGAGGCGAGCGCGCGAAGCCAATGTGAGTGACCAAGACTTCTACACAATGATTGCGTCGTCACAAACCATCCCGCTGGGACGAGTTGGCAAGTCGCAAGAATTTGCGGACCTCGCCGCGTTCTTGCTTTCGCCCCGCGCAAGTTACATCACGGGCGTTGGCATCAGCATTGATGGCGGGATGTCGCCGGTTATCTAATTACCGCAACGCAACGGCGATGGCGGCGAAGTGGCAGCCCGCACCAACAATGGTGAAGGCGTGAAAAAGTTCGTGATAGCCAAAAACGCGTGGTGACAACTTGGGACGTTTTGCACCGTAGGCCACGGCCCCAATTGAGTACGCCAAACCACCAGCGATAATGAGCGCGAAACACAGCGGTCCGCCGCCTCGATAAATTTGAGGCATCACAATCACGGCGGCCCAACCCACGAGCAAGTAGGGGATGGTGTTGACCCACTTTGACGCGTGAAGAGCGAGTTGACGAATGGCGATACCGACGAGTGCACTCACACCAATAATCAGCAACAGGACCAATCGGATATTGCCGTGCATTGTCAGTCCCGCAATGGCCAGGTAACTGCCACCAATCGCTAGAAAAATCGCCGAGTGATCGGCGCGCTTCATTCGTTCACGCCCAGCCGGGCTCCAATTGACGATATGGAAGGACGCGCTCGTTGCCATCATGGATCCCACGCCAACGAGGTAGCAAAGCACCCACGCCACCTGCTCGGGTGAGCGAGTACGAACAAAAAGGATGGGTGAACACGCCAAAAGTACAAAAAAACCACCGAAATGCAGCCGCCCGCGCCACAGAGGCTTCACCGTTGCTGGGCTGTCCAATGACACACTCACGCTCCAACCTTATGGCGCTAAAACAACCCGCATTCGCCAATTATTAAGAAGCCAAGAGCCACGTAGACAAACGGCGTCAAGTGGCGGGCGTAACGCTGTCCCCAGGCAATGATGCGAGGGCGACTCGCCAGTTTCTTCGCCAGTAGGACGAGCAGCATTTCGAGCAGGAAAAACACCGCCGCGGTCTCGAGGCCCTTCGTCACGCCAGCGGCGCGAAGTAGCGGCGTCCACACCGCAATGTTGTCACCGCCCAACGCAACGGCGACCAAAAATGTCGTCGTCGCACCTCGCTTAAAAACGGGGCCAACGTCGTCGTTGCGGTGTCGCCAGGCAACGACGCCCAACGTGAATGGCGCCAATGCCAAAATCGCCACCCACTTCAGTGGAATCGAGGAGAGCGCGCTACCGACCCCGGCAGAAATGGCCACGAGACCCATGATTCCGGCGATGTGCGCTCGACCAATCCGCTGAAAGGCCTTGGCGTCCGTGAGGGCCAGTTGCGCCGCGAGCGCAAAGAAATTGTCAAACGTGGTGCCAACGAATGCGGCCGCGGCGACCGCGATAGTCGTCACGAGTGCGGGCACGCTGCGACTCTATCCCTTTAAGGAATTTTGGCTAAGCGGTAAGGTGGACAGACCGCTTTGAAGCAATGTGTGGAGAACATGATGATTCGCCAGGTACAGCCACCGACGTCGACGCAGCTCGAAGACGCGCGTCGGGTTATTGCCGACTATCTGGAACCCACACCCACGGTCACGCTGATGCTTCGTGGTCGACCAGTGGCCACCAAAATGGAGAGCTTCCAACCCACCGGCGCTTTCAAAATTCGAGGCGCCCTCAGTGCGCTCGACGCAGCGCGACGCGACGATCCTGGTGGTGCGGTCATTACGTCCTCGGCGGGTAACCACGGACTGGGGATCGCCCACGCCGCACAACTGCTCGGTATGCGCGCCACGGTCGTGGTGCCGACAAACGCGTCGGACGCCAAAATAAAAAAACTTCGCAACTACGACATTGAACTCATCCAGGCCGGCACCTCTTACGACGGTGCCCAAGCCCACGCGAAACAGTTAGCGGACGAACGATCGTTGCATTTCGTATCACCGTTTAATGACACGTACGTCATTGCCGGGCAAGCCACGGCATTTTTTGAAATGCTGCAGCAAGCTCCCGAAATGGAGCACGTCGTGATTTCGGTGGGTGGTGGTGGGCTTCTGTCGGGGTTCTTACTCGCGCGTCGTGAGTGCAATCGTGACGACATTGAAGTGACCGGCGTGCAACCCGAACGAAGTTCGTCGCTCTATCACGTACTACGCGGCATGAAAATGAGCGACGTTGTTCACCAGCCCACGATTGCCGACGGGCTCGCCGGTGGCGGTGACGAAGATTCGGTGACTAATGACATCGTCGCTGAGAACAAGGTTCCGATTGTTCTCGTACCGGAAAAGGAAATTCGTTCCGCGGTTCGAGAAGCGGCGCTGCAAAACGGCGTGGTTCTCGAGGGATCGGCCAGCGCTTCCTACGCGGCCATTACGAACAATTTGATTAACGATAAGGAGCGTCGCGTGGGTTTCGTAGCGTGTGGTCGAAATATTTCTGAAGAACTCTTGCTCGAGATTTTGCGGGAATCTGACTAGAACAATTGCTGGGGCTCTTCAGGTTCAATGAGTTCGGGACCATCGTTTCGAACCGAGCCCACTGCTTTTGAGACACCGTGGTGTCGAAGAGTCCCCTTGGGCGCGGGTCGAAGCATTGCGGCGCGCTCTGCTCGATGATCTTCTTCTAGATCAAGCCACGACGCGATTTCGTCGCGTTCAAAAATGACGGGCATCCGGTCATGGATGCCATTGATGTCCTCACTGGGCGTGGTGGTTATCACGGTGCAGGTTTGCACGAGCGGGGCGTCATCGGGGAGTGTGGGGTCTCGCCAGAATTCGTAGAGACCGGCGAGCAACAGCAAGTCATCGTCCGTACGCGAGAAATAATTCGGCTGCTTGTTTTGTCCCTCACGGTGGTCCCATTCGTAGAATCCGTCAACCGGAATCACGCAGGGGCGCCGTGCAAAGGCGGTTCGAAACGAAGGCTTTTCCGCCACGGTTTCGCCGCGCGCGTTAAAGAGACGATTCCCAATCGCTGGGTCTTTGGACCAACTTGGCACGAGTCCCCATTTGTATTGGTCGAGCACGTTGCCAGTGCTCTCAGTGTGCAGGGCGAAGAGACGTCGTTGGGGCCCCACGTTCCAGCTCGCTCGGCCCTCAGGGTCAATGCCCGCGGCCAGGGTTGCTTCGAGCAGTCGCGCAATGCGGGCGGGGGGCGTAAATAGAGCAACTCGGCCACACATAGCCCCTCCTTTCCCCCAACGATAGGTGCATTGGCGCATGTAACGCCCACTGTGTACAGTTACGAACGTATGTTCGCTTTTTCTCAAAATCGCCCAGAATTACCGGCTTCTCTCGCCGCCAAAGTTCGACCCGTGGCGGCGGCCTCGAGTCGCAAAATTCCGGTGGACCCCTCGTGGGAGCAAATCCTGCCCGAACACGGACTGCGACGCGGCAGCACGGTCTGTGTGGAGGCGGCTCCGGGCACGGGCGGCCTCACCCTCGCGCTCAGTTTGTTGAGCGGTCTTAGCGCCAGTGAACACTGGTGCGCGGTCGTGGGCGTTGATGATCCCGGTGTTGTGGCAATGGTGGACCTCGGCATTGATTTACGTCGCGTGTTGTTCGTACCGCGCCCTCGAGGAGCGTGGGCCGAGTGCGCGGCTGATTTACTCGACGGCGTTGACGTGTTGGTGGTGCGTCCGCCCAGTCGCCCCGCACTCGCGTCGGCGCGACGACTCATGAGTCGCGTGCGTGAACGCTCGACCGTGCTCATTGTCCTCAGTGAACCCAACGCGCAGTGGCCTTTGCCGGTTGATCTGACGTTGGAAATAACGAAGGCGCAGTGGAACAGTTCGTCGCGTCTCACAACGCGTACGGCAACGGTTCGCGTCTCGGGTCGAGGAAGTGCGCGACGAATGATGGAATATGCCATTGATCTTCCGTCGTCAACGGGTCGGGTACTCGCGAGCTAGTCGTGGAACGACTACTCGTTTTATGGTTGCCGTCACTCGCGAGCGAAGGTGCCGATGGTGCCAACGCTCGTCAGTACCTCACGCTTTTTCAAGAACTACGCGCACTGTGTCCGTTCGTTGAACCAATTCGATTTGGCGTCTTTGCTTTACCCGTTCGCGGCCCCAGTCGTTTTTTTGGTGGTGAAGAGGCGGTACTGAACATTGTTCGAGAGACCGTTGTACGCATTATTGATATAGCGCCGTATCTCGGCATTGCTGATGGGCTCTTCGCTGGTGAAGCCGCCGCTCGTGCTCACCTCGTGGTGCCGGTGGGTCACACCATGAATTTTGTACGGTCGCTTCCGCTCAGTGCGCTCGGTCGCGACGATCTCGCCACGGTGGGTCGCCGCTTGGGAATTCACACGGTGGGCGAATTCGGTGATTTGCCAGTTGCTCGCGTTGGCGAACGATTCAATCGCCACGCGCTGCACGTGCACCGAGTGGCACGGGGTGAAGAAAGTGAATTACTCGGTCAACGTGATGCGCGTATGGAGCAACGCCTGCGAACCTTGTGCGGCGATGACGACGTCCGCGCCGCACAGTCGGGGTTTTTTGGTGAACGCCGTGGTCACGATCTTCGCGCCACCACCGCGGCGCACCGGGTGCGAGAACGACTCGGACCCGACGGTGTTCTTCGGGCTCACGTTCGTGGCGGCCGTGCGCCACAAGACCGAGTGGTACTACTTCCCTGGGACGCTCCCACGCCTACGACCACCAACGAGGCCGAACCTTGGCCGGGGCAGTTACCCGCCCCGACGCCCGCGACGGCCTTTCGCCATCCCGTCACCGTGGGGCTCTTGGACGCTTCTTCACGGGCGGTGTGTGTTGACGCGCGAGGACTCTTGAGCGATACCCCGACGCAACTGGTTTTTCGAGCAGGTGCTTCCCAGGCCATTACGTGGTTCGCTGGTCCCTGGCCGCAGATTGAGCGGTGGTGGAGCGCGCGTCGGCGCCGCGCTCACGTACAAGTCGTGCTCGCAACGAATCAGGCGTTTTTGCTGTACGCCGAAGGTGGTTCGTGGTGGCTCGCGGGAATTTACGACTGATGGCCACGTACGGCGAACTACACGCTCATTCGGGATTTAGCTTTCTTGACGGGGCGAGCGATCCCGAAGAAGCCGTGCGCTTGGAATTATCGGGACTCGCGCTGACTGATCACCACGGTCTTTACGGCGTGGTTCGCTTCGCGCAGGCGGCGCGCGCACTGGGTCTGGCGAGCGTTTTTGGCGCGGAGATTACCCTCGCCGGTAACGACGACCGCGTGGGGGTGGCTGATCCATCCGGTGAGCATCTGGTCGTACTCGCCCGTTCGCCCGAAGGGTACCGCCGGCTCTCGACGATGCTCGCCGAGGCGCACCTTCGTCGTGGCGAAAAGGGCGCGCCGCGGTGCACCCTTGATGAACTCGCCGAAGCAGCGGGCGAGTGGTTCATCTTGACGGGTTGTCGAAAGGGCCCACTCACCCGAGCGCTCTACGAAAGTGGGCCATCGGCCGCCGCCAAACGCCTCGATCACTTGACGAGCGTGTTCGGACGCGACGCCGTTGCGGTAGAGATATGGGATCACGGCACGCCCGAGGACATTGCTCGAAACGACGCGCTGGCAGAAATTGGCACGCTGCGTCACGTGCCCATTGTTGCTACGGGCAACGTGCACTACGCCACCCCCTCGGGGTTCCAGCGCGCCAGCGTGCTTGCGGCTATTCGAGCTCGACGCACGCTGGACGAACTCGAGGGCTGGCTGCCGTCGTCGCCCATGGCGTGCTTGCGTAGTGACGCGGAACAGCGTCGCCGATTTGCTCGTTGGCCCGGCGTGGTGGATCAGGCCGGTGAACTCGCTTGCGCCATGGCGTTCGACTTACGTCTCGTAGCTCCGCGACTACCTGATTTTTCGACCCCCGACGGACTGAACGAGCAGGGTTATCTCGAACAACTCGTCGAGCGCGGCGCGACGTTGCGTTACGGGCCACGAACGGAGGAACGTGTTCCGGGCGCTTGGCGACAAATCGATCACGAACTAAAGGTCATTGGCGACTTGGGGTTCGCCGGTTATTTTCTCATCGTTTGGGATATAACGGAGTTTTGTCGACGAGAGAATATCTACTGTCAGGGAAGAGGTTCAGCCGCGAACTCGGCGGTGTGTTTCTCACTGGGCATTACGAACGCCGACGCCGTCAGCCTCAATCTTTTCTTTGAACGGTTTTTGTCACCGGCGCGCGATGGCCCGCCGGACATTGACGTCGATATTGAATCCGGACGACGAGAAGAAGTCATTCAATACGTCTACGAACGCTACGACCGACGCCACGCCGCGCAGGTGGCCAACGTCATTACGTATCGTTCGCGCTCGGCTCTTCGCGACGTGGGGCGTGCGCTCGGTTACAACGAGAAAGAAGTGGCGAGTTTTTCCAAGGGTGTGGAGCGCTACGGCGACCTTCGAGAAGCTTCGAACGTGGTCAATCACGTGCCGAGTCTGGTTCGTGAACTCGCAAAAGAGCTGCAGAACCGACCACGTCACCTGGGTATCCACTCGGCGGGCATGGTGATCTGTGATCGACCGGTTATTGAAGTGTGTCCGGTGGAGTGGGGTCGCATGCCGGGCAGAAGTGTTCTGCAGTGGGACAAGGATGATTGCGCCGAAATTGGCCTCGTGAAGTTCGACCTGTTGGGTCTGGGCATGTTGGACGCGCTGCACCGCGCGGTGGACGCCGTTCGCGAGTTTCACGGCGTCAGTCTCGATCTGGGTAAGTTGCCTCAAGAAGACGCGGTGTACGACTTGTTGTGCAACTCGGACACCGTTGGTGTTTTCCAGGTGGAGTCACGAGCACAAATGGCGACGTTGCCGCGCGTACGACCACGATGCTTTTACGACCTCGTTATTGAAGTTGCGCTTATTCGGCCGGGCCCCATTCAGGGAAACGCCGTGAATCCGTATATTCGCCGTCGACGTGGTGACGAACCAGTGACGTACATGCATCCACGACTGGAACCGATTCTTCGTCGAACACTCGGCGTGCCGTTGTTTCAAGAACAACTCATGGAGATGGCGGTCGCCGTGGCTGGCTTTTCACCGGCCGAGGCCGACGAACTTCGCCAAGCTATGGCCGCCAAACGTTCCGAGATTCGTATGGTGAAACTCAAGAGTCGTTTCTATGCCGGTATGGCCGAGAACGGAATTACCGGCGAGAACGCCGACCATCTCTATCAGGCACTCGCGGCGTTTGCCAATTTTGGTTTTCCCGAGTCGCACTCGGTTTCCTTCGCGCACCTCGTGTACTGCTCGGCGTGGATCAAGCACCATTATCCAGCGGCGTTCCTCGTTGCGCTGTTGAACGCGCAACCACTGGGTTTTTGGTCACCCCAGAGTTTGGTTGCCGACGCGCAACGTCACGGTGTGCACGTCCTTCGTCCCGACGTCAATTGCTCAAAGGTCGGAGCGTGCCTCGAGAACAACAACGACGAGGCGTGGGTGCGTCTTGGTCTTCGTGGTGTGCGTTCTGTTGGCACGTCACTGGCGCAGGCCATTGTCGATGGCGCACCGTGGCGCGATAGTGAAGATCTCGTGCGACGAGCTGGTGCACAGCAACAGCATCTCGAAGCACTGGCGTCCGCCGGAGCACTGGACTGTTTTGGCTCGTCTCGTCGAGCACTCACGTGGTCGGCGGGCGCCGCGGCGCAGGGCACTCCCGATCGCCTTGCGGGTGTGGTGACGGGAAGTACCGCGCCGCAACTTCGCGCGCCTTCGGAACTTGAACGTGTGGCGGATGATCTTTGGTCAATGGGACTCACTCCGGACGCGGGAGCTATCGCAATTGTTCGTCCGTTGCTTGATCAGCGTGGTGTCGTGAAGGCGAGTTCGCTTCTAGCGGCCGAGAGTAAGCGCGTGAGCGTTGCGGGAATCGTGACGCACCGTCAACATCCCGAAACAGCTCGCGGAGCAGTTTTTATTAACTTGGAAGACGAGACCGGTCACGTCAACGTCATTTTCTCCAAAGGCGCGTGGGCTCGTTGGCGAGAGACGGCTCGACATTCTCCGGCGCTGGTGGTGCGGGGAAGTTTGGAGCGAGGACAAGGAACGCTCGCCCTGTTAGCGGAGTCGGTAGAGGCTCTCGAAATTAGAGCACTCGCGCCACCGTCCAGGGACTTTCGTTAGCGCGGCACCGTCGCGAGTTGACCCGCGATAATGTCGCGATCTTCATCATCGCCAATGGCGTCCACCAACGCCTTCGCTGTTTCTCGCCACTGTTCTCGCAGTGTTTCGTCACCCGCCGCCGCGTACGCCCGCGCGAGACCTTCGGCGACACTCGCGCTTAACCAATCGTCGACCGCAGCACCATTTGCAGCTTCGAAAGCGCGTCGCGCAAAAAGAACCGCGAGGTCTCCAAAGTCAGCAGCGCTCGCGGCGCGAGAAATCATCCAATCAGCACAAATATGTTGCTGCGCTTCGCCAACGGATAGCCAGTGGTAACGCGACGTGAAGGCGTACGTCAGCAACGTCGCGATCTGATCCGACGTGCCGTCAAAGGACTCAAGAATTTCCCAGCACTCGTTATAGAGTTTTGCCGCAAGCGAGCGTTCTTCGCTTTTTTCCATGGGATGGACTGTAATACCTGAGTAAAACAGCCAAAGTAGGGCCGGTAGGCTGAATGAGTGGAAGCACGCAAACGCCTCTTGGCCATCATTATTGGTGTTGTCGCATTCGCGCTCACGGTGACGGGCATCGTCATTGCCGCGACGGATCCCAACCCCTCGGGAGTACCCAACGATACGTTGGCGCTGAACGGCTACCCACCTAAGACTGCCACGTTGCTCGTCACCGTCAATACCGGCGGCGCCTACGAAGTCTCGGCCAAAGTCAATATCAATTTCGTCACGAATGCACTAAGTGGGCAAGTCGACATTCCGGCTGGCTTTTCGACGACGTCGCTCAATTTTTTGATGCTCAAAAACAAGTTGTACGTCGGTCTTCCAAATTTTGCTGGGCTGCTGGGAGCATCGTGGTTGTCGACCAGTTTGTCGACACCAAACCTCTTCGGGCTTTCACTCGAGATGACGAAACCTGATCTCGCTCTCATAACGGCCTACACCAGTTCGAGCATTTCGCACAATGGCTTCTACACCACGTACTCGTACAAACAACTCGACAGTTCGCTCGGTATTGGGCTTAGTTTGCCCATTGCCGTTCCCAAGAGGGCTACTGCGCACTATTCGATCACGGTAGGCAAGCAGGGCGAAGTTGTCGGCGCATCGTTTGGTTGGACCTCGAAGCAGACCGATGTGACCGTTACCGCCAAGGTGCTTGCGTATAACCAGCCTGTTCACATCGTCGCCCCGAAACCCGGTGACGTGAAGCCGCTGTCGTCGGCTAACACGAAGAAGGTATTGGGAGCAAACACCGGTTCGCTTGGTGGCCTACTTTCCTCGAGCGGCCTCTCGTCGCTTTAAGTTTTCTTCGGGAATTACCTCTAACGAGCGTCAGATTGGCCCAATTATTACAACTACGGGCATGTATTCATTACTGGTCACTTCTCGGGAGAGTCACAATCAGTTCCATTGCACTTTGATTTGTCCGTTAGATTGACGCTCGTGCCATCTGCGCTACGAAACTGTGATCGCGCTTTAAGACGCGGTTGGATCAGTTTGGCTCGAAGCAGTGAAATTACGCAACGACCGGCATCGTTTCGTTTACTTGGCGAGAACTACGTGGCGTTCCGTGTGGCATCCGGCGACATGCGTGTATATCGCGACCAATGTCCTCATAGACTCGCTCCTCTTTCGCTCGGTACTTGTGAGAACAACGTGCTGCAATGCGCGTATCACGGATGGCGCTTTGACGAATCTGGTCGATGCATCGAAATTCCGGCCTTGGGATCTGCAGCAACAATTCCTCCAAAAGCCGTGCTTAACTCGCCCGCTCGGGTTGCGGAGTCACATGGCATGGTTTTTGTTGCTCTTGATGAGCCGTTGATGCCACTTCCCTTGATTGAGGCAGCGAATAATCCGTCGTACATGAAGGGGGACTTGCCGGTGTTCACTGCACGAGCAAGCGCGGGGCTGCTCGCCGACAATTTTCTTGATATGGCTCATTTCCCTTTCGTTCACGTGGGAACGTTTGGTGAGGGTGAAGCGAAAGAGGTACCCAATTACAAAGTGCAAAGAGATGGCTTTACGTTTGAGGCTTCGTACGAACACCAATTTGCCAATCGGGAAGATCCGGGCGTCGATGCCGGCATTCGACCTTTGGTGCAAACTCGCCGTCTTACGTATCGATACCACGCGCCGTTCCACTTGGAGTTGGAAATTGAATTTTTGGACGCTGGTGGAACCAACGTGATTGGTTTCTTCTTGACGCCCGAGGACGACGAACATGTGCGAATTTATTCTTCGTTATGGCGAAATGACCTTGAAGGTTCGTTGGAGCGTATGGCCGACGCGATTGACTTTGAAGTCCGCGTGGTAAATGAAGACTTGCGACTTCAGTCACGTTACGAAGATTTAGCGTTGCCACTCGAGAGTACGGCCGAACTCCACACAAGAGCGGACAAGATAACGCTCGAACTTCGACGAGTTCTTCACGATTTTGTGGCGGCCGCGAATGCCTGAGGAGCGCCGCGAACCCCGCTGGCCGGCCTCACTCGCTCTTCTCGTCTGCGCTGGTCTTTACGTCGTGTTACCTGGGCGAATTTCCGTCGGACCAAAGTGGTTATTGCCGGTTCTCGTTGCGCTTCCGCTCATCCCATTATCGCTTCGAAAGCACCGGCAACCCGACGAATCAGTTCACGTTCGACGAGCTTCAATTTCCCTGATTGCGCTTATTAATATTGCCAACGTAACGTCCGTAATTCTGCTCGTCCATCGATTGCTCGCCACCAACGTGACGCAAGGTCGAAGTCTCATTTACTCCGCGGTTTTGGTGTGGGTAACGAACGTGATTGTGTTTGGACTCTGGTACTGGGAAATTGACCGTGGCGGACCACAACTTCGAGGTACTTCACTTGAAAAGCCAATTGATTTTCAATTTCCTCAGATGATGACACCCGATCAAGCTCCAAAGAATTGGCGACCGGCCTTTATTGATTATCTCTACGTGGCGTTCACTAATGGCACCAGCTTTGCACCCGCCGACGCCATGCCTTTTACACCGACGGCCAAATTCCTTATGGCGAGTGAATCAATTGTTTCCTTGGTGACCATTGCCATCGTCGCTGCCCGGGCCGTCAATATTCTTAAGTAGTTGGGTTCATTTCAGAATCCAACGGCCAAGCGCGCGAGCGCTTTGGCCTGGTTTGACCGAACGCGCTTCGTCGCGGTCGGCGCGAGCGGCGAGCGCGGTCACGCTATTAATGCCCAGCCATCGAAATGGCTCAAACTCCCAGGGTCGAATGGGTTGTTGCACAAAAGGAAGCGTCGTGAAATCGGTGTCTTTCTCGGGGTGCGATAGGAGATCCGCCAAGGCGTTGGCGGCAACGTAACTAAGCACCACTCCGTCGCCGGTGTAGCCGCCCGCTGACGCCAGTCCCGATTCGAAATTGACGGAGACGAAGGGGAACTGGTTGCGTGGCATTGCGAGCGGACCACCCCAGGCGTGCGTCACACTAGCGGGCAAGGAAGGAAAGAGTTCGCGAAGCGTTTTTTCTAGAAGCGAAAAAACGCGAAGGTTGTTGTCGAATCGTTCTTCAACCGTGGAGCCGAAATGATAAGGCGCTCCGCGCCCACCAAAAGCAATACGGTCATCATTCGTTCGTTGGCCATAAATGATGAGGTGTCGTCCGTCGCTGAAGGTTTCGTAGCCGCGAAAGCCAACTTCGTCCCAAAAGGACGACGACAGGGGTTCGGTGGCAATCATCAGTGAGTACAGCGGTGCGACGCTGCGACGTTTGCCAGGCAGTGTCGGCGTGAAGCCCTCCGTAGCTTGGACAACAAAGTCGGCCGTCATGGTTCCTTCGGTGGTGAGTACCTGCGCGCGTCGTGTGGCAGTGGCGCCACGAACGCGAGTCACCTTGGTTTGTTCAAAAATTCTGGCGCCAAGAAGTGCGCAGGTATCGGCAAGCCCACGTACGAGGCGGGCGGGATTGATTCGCGCGCAGTGCGGACTGTAGGTTGCGCCAAGAGCGTCGCTGACAACGCCATGTTCGTTGGCCTCCGCCTTTGAGAGCCAACGGAAATCTTCGAGTGGTACGCCACGTTGGACGCTTTGTTCTACAAATTGCTTGAGGCGATGCCGTTGCGCCTCGCTTCGAGCGAACGAAAGGGTTCCACCCTTTTGGAAGTGAGCGTCGATGCCATCGTCAGCAATAGCCGCACCGAAGGCAACTACTGAATCTTCGAGCAATCGACGTTGGCTCATCCACGCGGACACTCCAAAACGATCGATAACTGCTTGATCGCCCACGGGAAACAGTGCTGAGGCCCAACCACCGTTTCTTCCCGACGCGCCAAAGCCACACACAGATTGTTCGAGTATCGCTACCTGTAGCGACGGATCGCGACGAAGTAGTTCTCGAGCAGTCCAGAGTCCGGTGAAGCCGCCTCCGATAATGGCCACGTCGACGTCCAGGTGGGCGCGAAGCGCCACGCGCGGCGTTACTGGTTCGCTCAGCGTTGACCACCACAGAGACGCTGGTGGGTTGAGCACGAACTAAATGTGGCTCAGGGCTCCGTCGAAGACCTCGCGAAGCGTTCCGACCATGAAATCAATGTCGTTTCGAGTCGAAATCAGCGGCGGGGCGAGCTGAACAACCGGATCGCCCCGGTCGTCCGAACGACAAATGAGTCCTCGTCGGAACATCTCGGGCGAGACGTAACCGCGCAGTAAACGTTCGGCTTCGTCACCTTCAAAACTTTCACGCGACGCTTGGTCCTTGACCAGTTCAATGCCCCAGAAGTACCCCGTTCCTCGTACGTCACCGACGATGGGAAGGTCGTATAGCGATTCGAGACTCTTTTGAAAATAATCTTGGTTCGCCAGCACGTTTTCAAGGATGTGCTCAGTCTCAAAAATCTCGATGCTCTTGAGGGCAACGGCGCACGACACGGGGTGACCCGCCCACGTAAATCCGTGAATGAACGAAGTATCACCTTGCAAGAACGGCTCGGCGAGGCGATCAGAGACAATCATGGCGCCGAGAGGGGCGTACCCCGCGGTCAGCCCCTTGGCGCAACAGATGATGTCGGGCACGTAGTCGTACTTTTGACCACCGAACCATGTTCCGAGTCGACCAAAAGCGCAAATCACTTCGTCGGAAACGAGCACGACACCATACCGGTCACAAATGTCGCGTACTTCTTTCCAGTAGCCCGGCGGCGGCGTAAAGCAACCACCGGCATTTTGCACCGGCTCCAAAAAGACTGCGGCAATCGTGTCGGGGCCCTCGCGAAGGATTGCCTCCTCAATTTGTCGGGCCGACCAGAGACCGAAGGATTCGTAATCTGAGTTCCACTCAGTGGCGTGATAAAAGTTCGTGTTCGGAATCTTGATTGCTCCGGGCACCAACGGTTCGAAGGGTTCTCGGTAACTGTCGAGCGACGTGATAGTGAGCGCACCCATGGTCGTGCCGTGATACGCGATGTCGCGGCTAATTACCTTGTAGCGATCGGTATCGCCTCGCAGGCGGTGGTACTGACGCGCCAACTTCCAGGCGCTCTCTACCGCGTCGCCGCCACCTGTGGTGAAGAAGACTCGATTGAGATCGCCGGGGGCGAGCTGTGCAATTTTCTCTGCCAACTCAATGGCCTTGGGGTGAGCGTAGGTCCACAGCGGGAAATAGCCCAACTCAGTCATCTGCTTAGCGGCAACTTCGGCAATTTCGCGACGCCCGTGTCCAAGTTGGTTCGTAAAAAGACCAGAGATGCCGTCAAAGTATCGGTTGCCGTTCGCGTCCCACACGTGGGTACCTTCGCCACGCACGATGATCGGAATCTCGTTTGTCTCCGAATACGCGCCCATGCGCGACACCTCGAGCCAGAGGTTTCGCCGAGCACGCTCGGACAACGTATGGCTTTCTCGTGACGAGTTCGAAGCAGCTACGCCGTCCGAAATTATTTCGTGCAATGTCATTTTGTCCCCCAGGAGAACGTTTGCTTGGCCAGTTTCAGATAAAGAAAGGTTTCGACTTCGGTGACGCCAGGAATGCTTCGAACCGAATCGTTCAGTAAATGCACGAGGTCGTCGTCATCGACCGCGAGCAACTCCGCGATGATGTCAAAGCTGCCCGCCGTCAAAACGACGTAGTTGGCTTCGTTAATCGACGCGATTTTGTCAGCGACGAGCCGTACGTCACCGTGGACTCGAATCCCGACCAGAGCCTCGCGACCGTAACCCAATTGCAATGGATCGGTGATAGCGACAATTTGCATCACGTTGGCGTCGCGAAGACGTTGAATACGCCGACGAACTGCAGCCTCGGAAAGACCGACGTCGTCCGCCACCGCTCCATAGGGGCGCCGACCATCGACTTGGAGGAGCGAAATAATCCGTCGGTCAATGTCGTCCAGCGTGATTTGTGACGACGCCGCCTCACTGGCGGTGCGCTCGGAAACCTTGGAGGTCCCTTGATTGGTTGTTCGCTTTGGCATTGTGTGGCCCCTGAACCGAATCTCACGGTGAGAACCGGCTGCGGATAAGTACATGCTAGACGGATATTGCGTCGATAAGCGTCGTCAAATGTCCATTTCGGTCCGATTTCATTGTTAATTCTGTGTTTCAGCGTTTGCATAGGCGGGATCTTTCTGAAAGAGTGGGCTTCGTAACGCCGTCGGTACTGGGTTTTGATCGTGGAGGACACGTGCGCCGTTTAGAAAATTTCATTGGCGGTGAGAGCGTTGCGCCAAAGAGCGGAAAGTACGTCGAGTTGCTCGATCCCACGACGGGACTGGCCTTTGTCGAAGCGCCCGTTTCGGACGCCAAGGACATTGATTTCGCAATGAACGTGGCGGGCAAGGCCTTCGTTTCTTGGAAACGGACAACTCCTTCCGAGCGAAGCCGAGCGCTCCAAAAAATTGCCGACATTCTCGAGTCGCGGGCGGATGAACTCGTCGCCATCGAAGCTGAAAACTGCGGAAAGATTATTGCGGTCACGAAGAATGAAGAAATTCCGCCGCTCATTGACCAGATTCGGTTTTTCGCTGGCGCGGCGCGAATGCTGGAAGGTCGAGGTGCCGCTGAGTACATGTCCGGATTTACGAGTTACGTTCGCCGCGAACCAATAGGGGTGTGCGCGGCAGTCACGCCGTGGAACTACCCAATGATGATGGCCGTGTGGAAATGGGCGCCAGCGATCGCCGCGGGAAACACGATGGTGCTGAAGCCCTCGGACACGACGCCTGCTTCGACCTTATTTATGGCGCAGTTGATGGCCGAGGTACTGCCCCCAGGTGTTTTTAACGTGATCTGTGGCGATCGCAACACGGGACGTGCACTGATCGAGCACAGCGTTCCGGCGATGGTGTCTATAACGGGCTCGGTGCGCGCGGGCATCGAAGTCGCCAGCTCCGCGGCAAAATCGTTGAAGCGCGTACACCTCGAACTTGGAGGAAAGGCTCCCGTCATTGTCTTTGATGACGTCGATGTTGCGGCCGCAGCCGAAGCCATTGCAATGGCAGGATTTTTTAACTCGGGACAAGATTGCACTGCCGCGACGCGAGTTCTTGTGGCACCTCACGTCTACGGCGATTTCGTTGACGCCTTGGCGGTCGAAGCTTCGAATACGGTGCTCGGCGTACCAACTGACGACACCGCAGCGCTTGGTCCGGTGAACAACATCAATCAGTTCGAACGAGTCACGGGATTTATTGATAGAGCGCCCAAGCACGCACGCGGTGTAGCTGGTGGCGTGCGAGTCGGCGACCAGGGGTACTTTATTGCTCCGACGGTCATTGCTGATCTGCACCAGAACGACGAGTTAATTCAGAGCGAAGTGTTTGGACCGGTTATCACTGTTCAGCAATTTAGTGATGAAGAACAGGCATTGACGTGGGCCAACGATGTCGAATACGGTCTCGCATCGTCTGTGTGGACGAAGGACCACGGACGCGCAATGCGATTTGCCCGCGACCTTGACTTTGGATGCGTATGGATCAACACGCACATCCCGATGGTGGCGGAAATGCCGCACGGCGGATTTAAGAGTTCAGGATATGGGAAAGATTTGTCGATTTACGGATTTGAGGATTACACGCGAATTAAGCACGTGATGCACAACGTTGAAATGTAGTATCGGCCGAATTATCTAAACGAAGGGAAGTGATATGTCCATTGATGACGTGACAGGTCCATTCGGAGCACCTGTTCCAGAGTCTGTAGAAGCTGAATTACGCGCCAATGAGTTGAATCTCTTTGACGCGACCGCAGTAGCAGTGTCATCAGTGGCTCCGGCGTATTCGCTGGCCTCAACGGTAACGGCGGTTTTTGTCATCGTTGGTATTGGCCTTCGTTCGCCGGCCGTAATTATTTTGTCGTTTATTCCCGTTCTGTTTGTGGCGATGTCGTATTTCCACCTGAATCGCCGCAACCCCAATTGTGGGGCGAGTTATTCGTGGCTTTCCCAAGTTGTCCATCCAACCGTCGGTTGGTACAACGGCTGGGTGCAAGTTGCAACGTCGGTGTTGTTTTGCACGACAGCGCCGTTGTTAGCTGGCACGTATACCTTGCAGTTCTTGCACTCAGCGTTTCACGCATTCTCGAATCACACCATTCACAGCGCGGGTCCGATTGGCATTGTTTCGGCGCTTTGGCTAATTCTGGTCACCTTTATTTGCGTGTACGGAATTCGATGGACCACCAACGCGCAGTGGGTCATGGTGATCATTGAATACGTCTGCGTGATTGGTTTCTCGCTCGGTGGCATCATCAAAGTCGCCGTCTCGCACCCGCACTTTTCGAGGTCGTTTAATGCTTCGTGGCTCGATCCTTTCCACTTGCACGGCTGGAGCGCGATAGCGCAAGGTCTGGCGTTAGGCGTGTTCTTCTTTTGGGGTTGGGATACTGCTCTCAATTTGAACGAAGAAACGAAGGACGCAAGTAAGACACCGGGTCGTGCCGGCATCATTGCGATGTGGCTATTGCTCGTCGTATTCACGATGAATATCGTGGCGATTCAAATGCTGTTGTCTCCCGCGCAGATTGCTAACCAGGGATCCGCTGTGCTGTTTTTCTTCGGTCAGCAATTTGCTGGTAAGTGGGCGAGTTACGTGATGATCTTCGCGGTACTCAGCTCCACAGTTGCCACGACACAAACCACGTTGCTGCCGGCCGCGCGAATTTCGTACGCGATGTCGAGAGACAAAGTGTTTCCTGCGCTCTTTGGAACTATTCACCCTAAGTTCAAGACTCCGGCTCTCGGTACCGTGGTGCTGGCGATGATTTCGTTGTTTGGAATTTTGCTCTCCACGCTCAGTACGTCGGCGAATACCTTTTTCCAAAACTTGGTTCTGAACATCGGCGTGCTCGTGGCGTTCTACTACGGCATCACCGGCCTCGCTTGTGCGTGGGCGTTTCGTCGGACGCTTGGAAAAGGCACGTGGAAAAACTTGACCATGGTTGTTGCGCCCTTCATAGGTGGCGCCGTTTTGATATTCGTTTGCTACCAGGTCATTAAGTCAGCGGGCATGTCGGCGATTTGGGATGATGTGATTTTGCTCATGGGTCTACCACTGGTGATACTTGTTCGACAGCGTACGATTGACAAGGAACCGTTCTTCTCGCAACCGCAGATTGCGTACGACACAATTGACTGAGATCAGAGTTCCATCCATAGAGAGGCTGATCACGAATGATCGTTGGAATACCCAAGGAAATTAAAACCGACGAATTCCGTGTCGCGATTACGCCCGCGGGCGTGCGCGAATTAGTGGCGAACGGTCACGAAGTTTTGGTCGAGCGTGATGCGGGGATGGGATCGTCGATTCGAGATGACGATTACGTGGCAACGGGCGCGCGAATCATTCCAAATGCCGATGACGTCTGGGCCAGCAGCGACACGGTGTTGAAAGTAAAAGAACCCGTTGAAGCTGAGTATGGACGCATGGGAGCTCGGTCGAACCAGGTGCTCTTCACGTATCTTCACTTAGCGGCATCACGGCCGTGCACGGATGCGCTCGTAAACGCTGGCAATGTTGCCATTGCCTACGAGACAGTGCGCTTGGTGGACAATTCGCTACCTTTGCTTACGCCAATGAGCGAAGTGGCCGGACGGATGTCACCGTTAATGGGCGCCCATCACCTCATGCGAGCGGGTGGGGGACGGGGCACGCTCATTTGTGGGGTACCTGGTGTGGCGGCCGCCAACGTGGTGGTGTTGGGCGCGGGTGTCGCAGGAATGGCCGCCGCAACCATTGCCGTGGGAATGCAGGCCAACGTTAAGATTTTTGATCGAAATTTGGAGCGACTTCGCCAAGTTGACCATCATTTTCGCGGAGCGCTTGAGACCGTGGCGTCGTCGGCACACGCGATCGAAGAAGCCTGCGTTCTTGCCGATATCGTGATCGGGGCCGTCCTCGTCGTAGGCGCGAAGGCTCCCAAATTAGTGAGCAACGATTTGGTAGCGCGAATGCGTCAGGGCTCCGTCCTCGTCGACATTTCGGTTGACCAAGGCGGATGTTTTGAGGCCACGCGACCCACGACGCACTCGGACCCCGTCTATGAAGTCAATGGTTCAATTTTTTATTGTGTCGCGAATATGCCGGGTGCTTTTCCGCACACGTCGACCTTTGCCTTGACCAACGCCACGCTGCCCTACACGTTGGAATTGGCGAATTTAGGTTGGAAGCAAGCCGTCCGTGCGGACGAAGCTCTTGCCGAAGGCGTAAACGTCGTCGATGGCGCCATTACCTACGGACCAGTAGGTGAAGCGCACGGACTTTCGACCACACCGCTGTCGACCTTCTTGTGACTAGCTTTATCGCAGGTTTGTAACACGAAGAACGTCCTATTGAACGTCGCTCCCGTTAACATCCTGTTTTTACGATCGCCGGAGGGGCAATTACTTTGAGCACGTCATCGACAAACGATCTTTCTATGAACAATGTTGTTCACGCCGACACGCCGGACCCTCGCCGGTGGTTCGCGCTGTTTGTTATTGCCATTGCCCAATTGATGGTGGTGTTGGATGCGTCAATCGTCAACATCGCACTGCCTCACGCCGCATTGCCTGCCGCCCAGGGCGGACTGAACATTGCATCAAAGAATTATCAGTGGGCAATCACGGCGTATCTCTTAACGTTCGGTGGGCTTCTCCTCCTCGGCGGAAGAATCGGTGACTTCGCGGGTCGTAAAAAGGTCTTTCTCATTGGACTGACTGGCTTTGCGGGAGCGTCGCTGCTTGGCGGCTTTGCCCAAAACCAAGGCATGCTCTTTGGAGCTCGCGCTCTGCAAGGTGTCTTTGGCGCCTTGCTAGCACCGGCGGCGCTGTCACTAATTTCAGTGACCTTCACGGAATCAAAGGAGAGGGCCAAAGCTTTTGCCGTTTACGGTGCGCTTTCTGGCGTGGGCGCCGCCATTGGATTGATCGCGGGCGGACTTCTCACGCAGTATCTCAGCTGGCGGTGGTGCCTCTTCGTAAATACGCCTATGGCCCTTATTGCGCTGGTGCTGGCAATACCCAATCTTCGTGAATCCAAAGTTGAAGGCGACACTCGATACGACGTTCCCGGTGCGATCAGCGTGACGGTGGCGATGGTGGCCATTGTCTTTGGCGTTAATCAAGCATCGAGTGATGGATGGGGTTCAATTCAGGCATGGCCTTTCATGATTGGCGGCGCAGCACTCCTCGGATTCTTCTTCTGGCTGGAAACAAAAGTGAGTCACCCTCTCTTGCCGCTGCGCCTCATTACGGACCGCATTCGAGGCGGAGCGTACGTCAGCCAACTGCTCGTTGGGCTCGGGCTCTACGGATTCTTTTTGTTCATGACGTTTTATTTTCAGACGGTGCACGGTTACTCGGCTGTGAAGACAGGACTTTGCTTCTTGCCATTCTCAATAGGCATCATTGTTTCGGCGGGCTCAGCGGGCCAGTTTCTGCCAAAGTTCGGCCCCCGCCCCATTGCGACAACGGGCCTTACGATGGCCGCAGCTGGATTGTTTCTGCTTTCGCGAATGCAGGCGGATAGCTCGTATACCGCGCACATCTTGCCCTACATGCTTCTCATGAGTCTGGGGCTCGGCATGACATTCGTGGCCGTATCGTCGACCGCGCTTTTCAATCTGCAACCCCACGACACGGGAGCTGCCGCAGCGGTGCTCAATACCACCCAGCAAGTTGGTGGATCATTTGGCACAGCCCTACAAAGCACGATTGCGGTGTCAGCCACCTCCGCGTTTCTTCTTAGTCGCGTCCATGGTTCAGTATCGGTGGCGCTGCACGACGCAGCACTGGTCCACGGCTATGACCGGGCCTTTGTCGTTGGCTCTCTCATCTTGCTCGCGGGAGCCGCGTCGTTCTTCTTCCTCGTGAACGTGGATCGCCATCACCTTGGACAACACGACTCGCCCGTGGGAATCGGTCACTAGTCCTCAAGAAAGGGACAGTGGCGACAGCCACTCTCACAACAGTCACCGCGTAGTTCGTGAGACTCGGCGGTCAACACGTAGAGGCCAGTCGTTGGGTCAACGTACGTGGGGCGATGATTGAGTACCGCATCTTCGTGCGCCGCAATGATGGCCTCGTAATCGGGACGTAGAGGGTCACAGCGGCTTACGTGCGGGCGACGAATGGGTGCTGACATGGTTTGAATCGTCTCTACCTACGCAACGCGAAGGATGATCTTTCCAAATTTTCCAGGCTTTGCGAAGGATTCGTAAGCATCGTTGACGTCGTCGAACGCAAAAACGTGGGCGACGCGAACTTCCAGACCTCCTTGCTCCCAAAGAGGCAAGAGATCAGTTCGAAGACGTTGTGCTACTTCGGCTTTTTCTTCGCGGCTTCGAGCGCGCAGTGTCGAACCAGTAAGCGTGGCGCGAGTTGTCATGAAGACCAAGAGTTCGAGTTCGACTCGACTCCCACTTCCGACACCAATGACCACGACACGCGCCCTCGGCGCGAGGACACGTTGTGCCAGCGAAAGATGAGCAGCTCCGATGAGTTCGAGAATGACGTTGACGGGTGCGACGTCGCCTACTTGTTCGAGCGTGATTGTTTCGTCTGCGCCAAGAAGCTTCAAGGTTTCGTGATGCTCGTCGTCGCGTGTTACCGCAATGACATGCGCTCCCCACGCGTGAGCTATCTGGACACCGGCGAGTCCCACGCCACCCGCCGCGCCCGATATGACCACGCGCTCGCCGGCTTGGAGGCCCGCTTGGGTAATTAAAGCGTCGTACGCCGTGGTGAATGCTTCGGCAAAGCCTCCTGCCGCCTCCCAGGAAACGTTCGGAGGTACGAGGAGTAAGTGCTCGGAGGGAACTACGCAATGCGATGCTTGGGCTCCGCCGCCGACAACACAGCAGACGCGGTCACCTATTGCGACGGTATTTACGCCTTCGCCCAACGCCACGACTTCGCCCGCCAACTCTAAGCCCGGAATATTGGACGGCCATCCCGGTGGCGCGGGGTAGTGGCCGCGAACCTGCATGAGATCCGCCGCGTTAAGTCCCGCCGCGTGGACACGCACGACAACATCGCCGGGTCCGGCCGTGGGCGTGAGCACCTCACCGATGACGAGTAATCCATTTGAAATTTCGGCTGCCCTCATACGTTCAGCCTACGGGGACAGATTTTGAGCACAGGCGTTAAAGTGACGCCATGGCTCTCTATGACTATTCACTAAACAACCTTGATGGAACACCAACGTCACTCGGCTCCTTTGCTGGTAAGACTCTGCTCGTCGTGAACGTGGCGTCCAAATGCGGACTCACGCCTCAATACGAAGGTCTCGAAAAACTGCAAAAAAAGTACGAAGCAAAGAATTTTTCTGTCGTGGGTTTTCCCTGCAACCAGTTCTTGGGACAAGAGCCGGGTACCGCGGAAGAGATTCAAACATTCTGTTCGACGACCTACGGCGTGACGTTCCCTTTGTTCGAAAAGATTGAGGTGAACGGCGACGATCAAAGTCCTGTGTACGCAGAACTCAACGCGTTTCCCGACGCCGAGGGTTACAGCGGCGACATTCGTTGGAACTTTGAAAAGTTTCTGGTGGGTCCCGACGGCACGATTCTGCAGCGTTTTGCGCCCCAGACGGAACCCGAAGACGACAGCATCGTGAGCGCGATTGAGGCCTCAATCGCCTAGTCAGTTCCCACGCGTCGCTGCAGACGCGTGTAGGTAGGTGTAAATCCAAAGTTTGTCCAGTAGTGAGCCGCGTAGCGGTTCGTGACGCGCCAATTCGTTTCGCCGTAAATGAAACCCTGCGATCGCGCGTGGTGGAGTGCAAACGACACCATGGCTCGGGCAATTCCTCGTCGCTGATGATCGTCTCGAACGCTTACGGCACTTAGATGCACGGTCTCTGGGAATGAACCCAGGCGTTGGGGAAGAGCGAAAGTTGCGCACTGGGCAATCGGTAGGCCATTGCTTTCAACAAAGAGGTGAGTGACGTCGGGATCTTCGAGCGTCTCAGTCCATTCGTTTCGTTGCTGCGAATTCGGAAAATTAAGCGAAAAACTCGGTCCTTGTTCTTGGGCGCGTTGGATTATGAGATCGAGCTCAATGGCTGCATCGAGGTCGTCGAGAGATCCGCGACGGATGGTGTAGCCATTGGGTAGTGACAGTGGCGTCACCTTGCTAAGAGCCAAAGTTCCACGTTGGTGCATAAACGAGAATCCGAGTTCGAGCCACGGTTCTCGGTCAACTTCGTTGGTTGGTACCCAGACGAAATGTCTCGTTGCGTCGTTCGCCAACCAACGCGCTCCAAGTTCGCTGTAGAGCGTGGCGAGAATGTCGGTGGTGTCATAGGTCAATCCTTCTGGATTGATCCACACGGACTTTCCAAAGACTTCGTTTTCGAGCGTCGTACCTCGAAGGTGCCCGACAACTTGACGAGCTTGGAGCGCGACCAGGACGTCGGAGGCGGCGGAGAGGAGGGCACTCGCGAGAAATTCAGCGTCGACGTGCGGACTAATTAAAGGTTGTGCAACCGCAAGAGCGCGCTGTCGTGCAACCACAAGTGCAACTACGGCCTCGACCGTTGCACTGCTGAGCGGCTCAAGTTTTGTCACCTTCACACCGTAGTAACTGGCCGGTAGGTACACCTGTGTAAAAGTGACTGAGTGAAAGTAACGACAACGCTCTTCGACATGGATGGCCTGCTCATCGATTCGGAGATTCTCTGGCACAAAGCCGAAATCGAAATCTTTGGATCGTTGGGTGTTCCCCTCGACGAGAACAGCACACGGGCCACCAAGGGAATGTTCGTTGGTGAGGTCGTGGATTTCTGGTTTGTGCAGTATCCCTGGAGCGGACCTACGACCAGTGACGTCTCGGCGCAACTGTTGCAGCGCGTTGGCGATTTAGTTGAAGAAGAAGGCGTCTTAATGCCGGGCGCTCTGCGGGCGCTTGATTTAACGAGTGAACGTGGACCGCTGGGGCTCGCAAGTTCGACGCCGCAAGCACTGATATATAGGTGTCTCGATAATTTTGGCCTTCGAGACCGCTTCAACGTGGTCCATTCAGCGGAGTTTGAGCCGTACGGCAAGCCGCACCCAGGCGTTTTTATTACCACGGCTGACCTCATGGACGTTTCACCACTCGAGTGCTTGGTGTTTGAAGATTCAGCGGCCGGACTCTTGGCCGCCAAGGCGGCGCGCATGAGATGCGTGGCCGTGCCAGCACTGGGTGAGCGCTTGCTTCCTTCCTTCGCCATTGCTGATTTGGTGCTTCCGTCGCTCGAAGAGTTGACAACGGGTTGGCTCGATGAAGAATTTGGGCGTTAGAGCGTTCGAGAAAATTTGATGCCTTCGGGGTAGCCAAAAGAACCCGGAGGATATTCGTCGATGTGCTGCCACCCATGACGCTCGTAAAAGGCCACCGCCTCGGGTTGACGCTCACCGGTCTCTAAGAAAATTTCGCTGTAGCCAATTCGTCGGGCTTCTTTTTCGATGGCCTCCATGAGTGCCAAACCGACGCCACTTCGTCGAAGGTCCGGGCGCACCCAAAGTCGCTTTATTTCGGCGCATGCTCCGAGTTTCGTGCCAATGGGCCGAAGGCCGACGCCACCCGCCAAGTGAGTGGCAAGACGAGCAACGATAAAGGCGCCATAGGGTGGCGCGAGTTCATCGAAGCCGAGATGTTCTTGATCGGCCCCCTGGCCATAGCGTCGCTCCAGTTCCTCACTGGCGCAGTACAGCAGCGCTTGCACGGCCACTCCCTTCACAGCCTCAATGGCGAGTTCAAGTTGTGTCATTCGAACACTGTAGGAGGGGGTTCTTACCAATTGAAGCTCAGTAACTACGATTACAGACATCCATGTAAGGAGAACAGTGTTTCGCCCCGTCAGCGCCGACATCGATTTTGTAGCGATTGAGCAAGAAGAACTCCGTCGTTGGCGCGAGCATGATATTTTTCAACGATCGGTCCGCCAACGCGAGGGCGAATCTCCGTGGGTCTTTTACGAAGGTCCACCCACCGCGAACGGTAAACCTGGACTGCATCACGTATGGGCTCGTGTGTACAAGGACCTTTTTGGCCGTTATCAAACCATGCGCGGTCACTACGTGCTTCGACGAGCCGGATGGGACACGCACGGACTTCCCGTGGAAGTACAAGTCGAAAAACAATTGGGCATCTCCGGGAAAAAAGCAATCGAGGATGAAGTTGGTATCGCCGAATTTGCTCGACTCTGTCGTGAATCTGTGCTTACGTTCGTTGGCGACTTCGCCCGATTAACAGAACGAATTGGCTACTGGGTTGATCTCGACACCGCGTACTGGACGTACGACCCCAGCTACGTCGAATCCGTCTGGTGGCAACTCCAACAGCTCTTTGATCGTGGTTTGCTGTACGAAGACTTAAAGGTCGTGCCCTACTGTCCTCGCTGTGGCACTGCCCTATCAAGTCACGAGCTTGGTCAGCCCGATGTCTACACCGATGAAGTGGACGAAAGTTGTTACGTCCTGTTTCCAATTCGCGACGATGAGAAAAGTGCCAAGCTCACCGGAGCAACGCACCTCGTCGTGTGGACAACCACGCCGTGGACGCTCCTTTCCAACGTGGCGGTGGCGGTACACCCTGACGTGACCTACGCGGTGGTTGACGGTCTCATTGTCGCGGAAGCTCTGGTGGAGAGTGTGTTTGGTGACAACGCGACCATTAGCCAATTGGTCAAAGGCGCGGACCTCGTGGGACTGCACTACGAACGACCTTTTACCGATGTTGCTTTTCCCGACGGCGTCGATGTCAACTACGTCGTCGAGGCGGACTACGTGACGACGGATGAAGGTACGGGACTCGTGCACCAAGCGCCAGCGTTTGGTGAAATCGACCGACAAGTAGCGAGGAACAATGGTCTTCCGACAGTTAATCCGGTAGGACCTGACGGTACGTTCACGAGCGAAGTTCCCTGGCTCGAGGGTCAACCCGTTCGTGAGGCCAATAGCGCCATCAATGATGAGTTGGAACGACGCGGGCTCTTGTTTCGGCGATTTGACTATTCGCACTCGTTACCGCATTGTTGGCGATGTGGCACCGTGCTTATTTACTGGGGTAAGCCGAGTTGGTACGTTGCCACCAGTCAGTACCGCGAACAACTCATGGCGCAGAACGCGACGATTGATTGGCATCCTGACCATATTCGTGAAGGTCGAATGGGCGAGTGGTTGAAGAACAACGTCGACTGGGCCCTGTCGCGCGATCGATTCTGGGGCACACCGCTGCCCGTATGGCGATGTGAGCAAAATCACCTCACGTGCGTGGGCTCGAGAAAAGAATTATCCGAACTCGCCGGTCGCGACGTTGATGATATTGATCCCCACCGACCCGCCATTGATGACGTCATCATTCATTGTCGAACGTGCGGTGATGACGCTAAGCGAGTTGAACCGGTTATCGACGCGTGGTTTGATTCTGGTGCGATGCCGGCGGCGCAAGTGGGATTTCCCCACGTCGAAGGTTCCAAGGAAGCAATGCAGTTCCCTGCGCAGTTCATTGCGGAGGCCATTGACCAAACGCGAGGCTGGTTCTACACGTTGTTAGCGGTCAATACCTTGGTGTTTGGTGCGACGCCCTATCAGCATGTGCTGTGCCTTGGTCACATCGTGGATGAAAACGGCAAGAAAATGTCCAAGTCATTGGGCAATGTCATTGACCCCTGGGAGATCCTTGATTCGAGAGGTGCCGATCCACTTCGCTGGTGGATGTTTTCGCAAGGTTCACCCTGGACTCCCACGCGCGCAAGTTTGGGATCGATAGACGCTTCGCTGCGCGAAACGTTGGCGACACTCTGGAACACCTTCAGTTTCTTTACGACCTACGCATCACTCAATAATTTTGATCCCAACGACGCGAATATTCCCCAGCGATCAGAGCGTTCGCAAATGGATCGCTGGATTCTTTCTCGACTGGGCGACGTGACCGCAGTGGTCACGAATGCCCTTGACGGCTACGAACCACTTGGGGCCACCGAAACCATTGCCAAGTTGATTGACGACCTCTCCAATTGGTACGTACGACGCTGCCGACGACGCTTTTGGCGAACGGACCCTAACGCGCCAGCGTCGGACTCGCTCGCCGCACAGGCAACGCTGCTCGACGTACTGCAACAATTGACATTTCTTCTGGCGCCATTTTGTCCGTTTGTGGCGGATCGGCTTTTCCACGAGCTTTTTGACGCTGACGAGTCGGACAGTGTTCATCTTCGTGACTGGCCCGCAACGGATATCTTCGACCGCGACGAAGCGCTTGAGGCATCCATGGACGTTGCTCGTAGTTTGACGTCGCTTGGCCGCGCCGCTCGGGCCGACGCCGGCGTCAAAGTTCGCCAACCGCTGCACCGAGCTCTCGTGTTCTTGCCAACGGGTTCACCGCGTCCTCCTGAGGGCGTTGTTGAAGAAGAGTTAAACGTCGACACGTTGGAATTCAGTTCAGAACTCGCCGACGTATTGACCTTTGAATTGGTACCCAGTTTTCGAACGCTCGGTCCTCGCCTGGGTGAGGCAGTGAAGGAATTGAAGCCCGCGCTAGCGGCGTTGGATTCAGTGGCAACGGCGCAGGCATTGGAGCAAGGCGAAAGTGTCTCAATTTTTCTCTCCAATGGTGAAGTTGTTTTAACGACAGAAGACCTCGAGCTTCGCGTGCAGAGTCAGGGAGGTTTTGCTGTCTCTCGAGCGGGCGGCGAAGTCGTCGCCCTTGATCTGGCAATTGATGATGGTCTTCGTCGGCGTGGCTATTTGCGTGACGTTGTTCGTCAAGTGCAAGACCTTCGAAAGAATTCGGGCTTTGACGTCTCGGACCGGATTACGCTCCATCTCGTTGGTATCGACGATTTAAGTGATGGATTCGCGTTGTTGGCGAGCGAAGTACTCGCGAGCGAAATTCTGACGACGTCCGGCGTCGGTGAGGGCGTGGCGCTTGATCTCGATGACGAACGTGAAGCTCGCGCGTGGGCCGCGAAGAACTAGTCGACGCTGAGTTTTTCAAGTAACGCCGCTAATTGCTTTCGTTCTTGATCACTCAATCGGTTTGAAACGTGAACGTCGAGGAACGATAAATGGGCGCTGAGTGCTTCGTCGAGTTTGGCGTTTCCAAGTGCCGTAATACCAACGTTGACAGCACGTCGATCTGAAGGACACGTGCGACGCTCGATATAGTCAGCAGCCTCAATACGGTCGACCAATCGGGTGGTGCCGCCCGTGGAGTGCACAATGGCGTCGGCAATCTGGGACATCGTGAGAATGCCCTCGGGTGACCTTCGAAGCTGTAAAAGCACCTCGAACCAGGCCAGGGGAAGTTGGCAACTCTCTTCGAGCGCGACTCCCAAGGTCCTTGATAAACGGGCATTCGTGTCGAGCAAAAGGGCAAAGAGCGTTACTCGTTCATCACCCGAAGGACACGCCGCTGCCGAAATAGTCATGTCAATAGTGTACCAGTTATATGCCTATGCAATTACTGCTTGACAAACTATTGCATATGCAACTACTATGGGACGACACAACAAGTGTTCAAAAATCAAGGAGATGTACCATGAGCAACCTTCCCGCTCCCGGCGTGTACAACGTCGACCCCGTCCACTCAACGATTGGTTTCGTTGCTCGCCACCTCGTGTCCAAGGTTCGTGGCCATTTCACGGACTTCACGGGTGCCATCACCATTGGTGACAGTGCTGAGACGTCAACCGTTGTTGCTTCGCTGAAAGCCGACAGCATCACGACCGCCAATGACATGCGCGATGGTCACCTAAAGAGTGCCGACTTCTTCGAGACCGAGAAGTTCCCCACTTGGGAACTGAAGTCGACGTCAATTACGTCAAAGGGTGGCGACAACTACGAGCTGGTGGCCGACGTCACGATCAAGGGCGTCACCAAGTCAGTGGCGTTTGAACTCGAGTACCTCGGTACCGGTCCAGGCATGGCCCCAGGCGTTTTGGTGGCCGGCTTCGAAGCCAAGGCCGAAATTGATCGCCGTGATTTTGGCGTGAATTTCGAAGGTGCGTTGGAAAACGGCAGTTTGGTCGTTGGCAACAAGATCAGCCTTGAACTCGCAATTGAGTCAGCGCTGCAAGCCTAAGCATCACCTGTTTTTGGGAAACGCCGGGGATTTTGGTCCCCGGCGTTTCCCTATTACGATGAATTTATGGCAGATGGCGCAAAAGGCAAGGGCGTAAAGTCGACAATCGGCATCGTGGGAGCACTCGTGACGATTGTTTCCGTGTGGTGGTTTGCTCTTCGCCCCCGTCGAAAGAAGAACGACTAAAGCGTCCATGTCTCGCTCGTCATTTGCGATGCCGAGCGGCAATATTGCCAACGAAGCGCCGATTGATGCGGACCGGCACTCTGGCAGAATGGTTCTATGCCGTTCGTTGCTGTTAACCCCGCCACCGAAGAGGTCCTCGACGAATATCCGGCGCACGGACCCGCCGAGATAGAAGCCGCTCTTTCGACGAGCGCTAAGGCATTTGAGCAGTGGCGTCACACCTCCTTCGCGGAACGCTCCGTCGTCATGAATCGAGCCGCAGAACTTCTAGAGGGCGAGGTACCCGTCATTGCCCAGTTGCTGACGTCCGAAATGGGAAAAACCTTCGCGGCGGCGAAGGGCGAAGTTGCCAAATGTGCAATGACTATGCGCTATTACGCAGAGCACGCCGAAGAACTACTTGCTGAAGAGGTCATTACCTCTCCCGCTTCGCGAAGCGGCGTTCGTTATGAGCCGCTTGGCGCGGTGCTGGCGGTCATGCCTTGGAATTTTCCTCTGTGGCAGGTCATTCGATTCGCCGCGCCGTCATTGATGGCCGGCAATGTTGGCGTCTTAAAGCACTCGGCCAATGTGCCAGGCACCGCGGACTTTCTCGAGCAACTGTTTCGACGCGCCGGATTCATGGACGGTGTCTTCACCAATCTTTTTGTAGAACACGATGCGATCGCGAAAATCATTGCCGACGAGCGCATTGCCGCTGTTACCTTGACGGGTTCCGAGCGAGCGGGTCGCTCGATCGGTGCGGTGGCCGGACAAAATTTGAAGAAGTGCGTCATGGAGTTGGGTGGATCCGACGCGTTCATTGTTGCTTCGTCAGCGGACCTCTCCCACACCGTGCCGCTCGCTGTTACGGCTCGCATTCAAAACAACGGCCAAAGTTGCATTGCCGCTAAGCGCTTCATTGTGGTGGCTAGCAAGGCCGACGAGTTCATATCTTCCTTCGTTGAACAAATGGGTGCCGCCGCGGTGGGTGATCCCATGGATTCAGCAACGACGGTCGGTCCACTCGTGAGCAGCGCACAGCGTGATTTGCTCGATGCACAAGTGCAAGACGGACTCGCCAAGGGAGCCACCGCCCGTACCGGTGGCCAAAAAATGGAGGGCACTGGTTTTTACTATCCACCGACGGTGTTAACGGATGTTCCCTCAAACTCGCGCGCGGGCAGTGAAGAGCTCTTTGGTCCCGTGGCCGTCGTGCGTGTTGTTTCTAATCTCGAAGAAGCCATTACGGTGGCGAACGAAACGCCCTGGGGACTCGGTGGATCTATTTGGGCGAGTGACGACAACGAAATTGAACAAGCCTTCTCCGGAATTGCGGCGGGCATGGTTTATGCGAATGCCATCGTCGCATCGTCGCCGGAGTTGCCGTTTGGTGGCATCAAAAATTCGGGTTACGGACGCGAACTCTCCAGCCAGGGTATCCACGAGTTTGTGAACGCCAAGACGTTCTTCGTAGCATGAGCGAAATTTTGTACTTCGATCACGCCGCATCCGCGCCGCGTCGGCCCGAAGTGGCCGAGGCCATGGCACCGTGGCAAACGGGCATTGTTGGCAATCCCTCGGGAAGCCACAAGGCTGCGCGACTGGCTCGCACGGCCGTCGAAGAGTCGAGAGACGCCGTTGCCGAATTCATCGGGGCCAAACCGGGCGACGTTATCTTTACGGCCGGAGGTACCGAGTCGTGCCACCTCGCCGTTGTGGGCGTGACGCACGCGCATCGAAAAACGCACGAACAAACGAACATTCTTATTTCGCCCGTCGAGCACCACGCCGTAATTGCGGCGGCAGAACAAATCGCCGATCATTTTGCCGACGTCGAACTTCGTTTTGTCGACGTCGATGCCGACGGAGTGGTCGAGATTGATTCACTCTGGAAAAACGTGGATTTCAATACTGCGCTCGTGAGCGTGATGACGGCGAATAACGAAACGGGAGTTTGCCAACCCTTGGATGCCGTGAGCGCGGTCGCGAAGGGTGGCGTTCCCGGAGGAGCAGTGACCCACACCGATGCCGTAGCGGCCGCACCGTGGCTTGACTTATCAGTCGTCACGAGCACAATTGATTTGATTTCCATTTGTGGTCACAAACTTGGTGGACCGGTGAACGTCGGGGCTCTCATATCGAGAGGACCCGTGGCGCTCAATGCCGTGGTCCCCGGTGGTGAACAAGAGCGCGGCAAGCGCGGCGGCACAGTAGACGTGGCCGCGGTTGTTGGTCTCGCCGCCGCTGTTCGAGCCACTGCGGCCGACCGCATCGAAACATACGAGCGCGTCACGGACTTTCAGACGCGCCTTTCCAATGCCTTGTCACTTCTTCCCGGCGTTATGGTGACCGCGCGTGGCGCGAGTCTGTTGCCGGGTCACGTGCACGTCACCGTTGACGGGCTCGCGAGTGACGAGATGCTCTTCATGTTGGATCAGAGCGGCGTTTGCGCGTCGGCGGCGTCGAGTTGTTCGAGTGGCGCGGCCGTAGCGAGTCACGTTCTCGCGGCGATGGATGTGCCGGCTGTGAGGGCCAAGGGGGCTATTCGCTTCACCATGGGTGCAGAGACCACCGCGCACGAAGTAACGGAACTTATCCGAATTTTCTCGGGCGTTGTCCACCAACTGCGCGGCGACGCGTAGTACCCGGCGAACGACTGGCAGACTGGGGAAGTGAAAGTTCTCGTAGCGATGAGTGGCGGCGTTGATTCGTCGGTAGCCGCCGGATTGCTGATCGAACAGGGCCACGAAGTCGTTGGAGCGACCTTGAAGTTATGGGGCGGGGCTTCAGACTCCGGCTGTTGTTCGGTGGCCGACGTTGACGACGCACGTCGCGTTGCTCAGATACTCGGCATAGATCACCACGTTTTTAATTACACCGAAGAATTCGAACGTAGTGTCGTGACGCCATTTGTCGAAGGGCACGCGGGCGCGACGTCGCCGAATCCTTGCATTGAGTGCAATCGCCACATCAAATTCGATCTGCTTTTCCAGCGAGCCGAGCGACTGGGATTTGACGCTGTCGCCACGGGTCATCACGCGCAGGTGCTCGAACGAGAGGGACACCATTATCTGGTTCGTGGTGAAGACAACCAGAAAGATCAGAGTTACGTGCTCGGTTATCTCCAAGAGCCAATCCTTCGCCGACTGCTCTTGCCGATTGGTGCCATGAACAAGGACGAAGTGCGACAGCACGCTGAGCGCCTGCAACTTCGTACCTGGGACAAACCCGATAGCCAAGACGTGTGTTTCATCGAGGCATCAAAGGGTCGGAGCATATTTTTGGGCCAACGCATTTCTCTCACGCCCGCCACCATTGTTGATCAGGTAACGGGCGAAGAACTGGGCGAGACTGCGGCCGCCGAACTTATGACCGTGGGACAACGACGCGGCGTGTTGCCGGGCCGTGACGGCGAAAAGCGCTACGTGGCTCGTGTCGATTTGCAAGCCCGACGCGTCGAAGTTGGTCGCCTTAAAGACGTGCTTTCCACAAAATTGAAACTCGACGTCAACTCCTTGAGCTTTGCGCGTGACGCGCTGGCGAATCAGACGCGCGTGCTGGCGCAGTGGAGTGCGCACGGGCGTCCCATGGAAGCGACACTTTCGTTTGATACGACGTGGTCCCTGGAACTTGATGCTCCGGCGCGTCCAGTCGCTCCCGGTCAAACGGTCGTGTTTTATCGCGAGGATGAACCCTCGATTGTCGAGGGCGCCGCTATTGTCACGTCGTGAGTGACGTCGCGGCTCGAATTTTTGAACTTCGTGCTGAAATAGCCGAACACAACGTTGCCTACCACGTCAATGATGCTCCGACGATTCCCGACGGTGACTATGACGCATTGGTTCGAGAACTTCGCGCTCTCGAAGCCGAACATCCTGAGTTAAAAACAGAAGACTCCGTTTCGCAGCTCGTCGGAGCTCCGGTTTCTACAGTGTTCCAACCCGTACAGCACCGCACCGCCATGCTTAGTCTCGACAACGTTTTTGACGAAGACGAACTTCGAGCCTGGACGGATCGGCTGGTGAAGGCCATTGGTGGCAACGTCAGCTCGTTGGCATTTTCCGTTGAACCAAAAATTGACGGACTCGCGCTGTCGATTACGTATGAAGACGGTGAGTTCGTGGTTGCCGCGACGCGCGGGGATGGTCGAGTTGGTGAAAACGTCACTGACAACGTGCGAACAATTCACAATGTGCCACAACAATTGTTGGGTAAGAACACGGCGGGGGTCCTCGAGATTCGTGGCGAAGTGTATTTAGCCAAGGCCGATTTTCTCGACATGAACGAGCGCCAACGAGCGGCGGGGCTCAAGCTTTTTGCGAACCCCCGAAACGCCGCCGCGGGCAGCCTTCGTCAAAAAGACTCGCGACAATCTGCCCTTCGTCCATTGTCATTTTTGGCGTACCAAATGGTTTTTGATGATGCACCACAACTGCAAGCAACAATGACGTCGCACGCCGCGACACTTCGGGCCATGGACGCGTTTGGCTTTTTCACGGCGCCAGAAACTACAACGCAGGTCGGCGTTGACGCCATGTTGCAACGAGTGGATTGGCTCGAAACTCACCGTCACGATTTGGCCTACGAAATAGATGGTGTGGTGATCAAACTCGATGACCTCGCCCTACGAGAGCAGTTGGGCACGACGTCACGGGCGCCACGTTGGGCAATTGCTCGCAAGTTGCCGCCCGAAGAACGCACCACGCGACTCCTCGCGATCGAAGTTTCCATTGGTCGCACGGGTCGAGCCACGCCTTACGCGGTGCTAGAGCCCGTCGTGGTCGCGGGATCGCGAGTAGCGATGGCAACCCTGCACAATGAGGACCAGGTCGCGAAAAAAGATGTACGCCCGGGCGATCTGGTTATCGTGCGAAAGGCCGGTGATGTGATCCCCGAAATTGTGGGACCAGTACTCGAAAAAGGACGGCGGCGCGCACGAGCCTGGTTATTCCCCGTCGATTGTCCCGATTGTGGCCAGCCGCTTGCTCGCGTCGGCGAAGAAAGCGACACCTACTGCGTTAATCCGGCGTGCCCCGCCCAACAACTGCAGCAGATCATTCATTTTGGCTCGCGTGGTGCGATGGATATAGAAGGCCTGGGCGAACAACGTGTTGCCCAACTGCTGGGTGAAGGTTTGATAACCGACGTGGCCGATCTTTATGAACTGCGTGTTGAACAATTGAGCGGGCTCGAAGGTCTCGGCGAATTGTCCGCCAACTCGCTGGTGCGAGCAATTGAAGACTCGAAAGTCATGCCACTCAGTCGGGTCCTTGTGGGCCTTGGTATTCGTCACGTGGGTCCCGTCGCTGCGCGGGCGCTAGCTCAATCGTTTCCCACCTACGACGAACTCTCGCACTCCTCTTTTGACAACATTGAGGGAATCGTAGGTGTGGGCCCAGTGATTGCGGCGTCCGTCGTTCGTTACCTTGAAGATCGCGAAAACCGCGAGCGTTTTGAGCGCTTCAAAAATGCCGGTCTCGCACTGAGTGAGCCGAGTCTCAGCACCGACGTGGCGCCAACGCTCAGCGGTCGCGCGGTCGTTATTACGGGATCTTTGGATGGTTATTCCAGAGAATCAGCGGAAGAAGCGGTTGTTTTGCGTGGTGGAACGTCGCCCGGTTCGGTGTCAAAAAAGACCTACTGCGTTGTGGTGGGAGAAGCACCCGGAGCTTCCAAAGTCAACAAAGCCGCCGAACTTGGAATTCCGACAATTGGAGCGGATCAATTTGAGGAACTTTTAACGACGGGTACATGGAAGGCCACCACTTCGTAACAATCCCTTACTAGGGTTGCTAGTGCTAATGACCACGCCATCGCTTGCTCTTGGCCGTGCTCTGGTCGGTCGGTACAGTATCCAACGACTGCTGGGCATCGGTGCCACGCTCGAGGCCTACCTCGCTGATGACCTCACGCTCAATCGCAAGGTCACCATTCAGGTGCTGCTGCCAGAACTCGCTCAAGATCCTCAGCGACGTCGCCTCTTTCGTGAACGGATTGTGACCTCGGCGACGCTCAACCATCCGAATCTGGTCCAGGTATTCGACGGTGGCCAAGAAAACGGAACCATATTTATGGTTTCAGAATATCTGCCGGGTGGCTCGCTTACGGAAATGCTCTCCGAACTTGGCACGTTAGAACTCGAAGAAGTAGCGCTACTCGGTCTCGATGCGGCAAACGCCTTGGCGTACGCACACACCAATGGTCTCGTACACGGTCGACTTTCGCCCGACTATTTAATCTTTGACGCTGATGCCCGCGTGCGTATCAGCGATATGGGTTTTGCGGAATTATCCGATGTGCCCGTAAGTGAGATGACGCGAAACGAAGTGCTCTATCTCAGTCCGGAACAAGCCGTAGGAAATGCGTCGGATCCGTCGTCCGACGTTTACGCGTTAGCCCTCATACTTTTTCAGTGTGCGACTGGCGTCGTTCCGTTTATAGAGCCGACAGCCGCTGAGACGCTTAATGCACGAGTTGGCGCTCCGCTGCCCGTTCGAAGTGATCTTGGCACCTTGGACATGGTGTTGGCACAGGCAGCCCTGTCCGACGCTCGTCTTCGTCTTGATGCCGGTCAATTGGCAAATCGAATAAGTGGACTCGCGAACGTTCCCGAAACGCCCGCGCTCGTCGAAGAGCCATGGGAACCGCGCACGCCCAGCCAAGACTCCGGACGATTTCTTTCCACGCCGCCACGAACGTCGATTGGATTTCAGGCCCCCTCGCCGGCGGTGGTGCTGGGAGCAGCGGCGCTGGGTGCAAATGAATTTGCTGAGCACGGCGCTGATGAATTTCGCCGGGGCGACGCCTATTTTCCGCGAGGCCGCTTTGATCCGGAGGCCTCGGCACCGCTCGGAACGCAATCGCGCGGCCCGCGGCCGCCCCGTCAACCCCGTAGGCGAGGACGTTTGGTCGGGATTCTTACCGTGTTGATTTTGTTCTTGGGTGCCGTTGGTGCCGCCGCTGCGTACAAAGTCGGACTCTTCACTTCGTCCTACAAGGTCCCTTCGCTCGTGGGTCTCACGAAAGCGCAGGCCTTGTCGCTACTCAGTAGCGACAATTTTTCGCTCACGATTAATGCTCACGCACCTTCGGCCACTGTGCCTGCGAACGATATTGTTTCGCAACGTCCGAGCGCCGACACGAGCCTTAAATCCGGCGGCGTGGTGTACGTGACTATTTCCACCGGACCAAACACAACGACCTTGCCCCTCGGTCTCGTTGGTTCGACGTGCGTGATCGACACGCAAAAACTAAAGACCATTGGTATTACCGCGGAGTGTCCTTCGACGGACGACGCCTATAGCGGAAGCGTACCGGCTGGTCGCGTTGCGTTCGTTGTCTCGGGCACGAAAAAGAATCCCAGTGCCGTGCCCGTTGGCTCGACGGTAATTTTGCAAATCAGCAAGGGCCCTGCCCCGGTGACAACGACAACCAAGCCGGGAACCACCACAACCACAACGACAATTGCTGGTGAAGGTCCCCGAGCTGTGCCAAACGTCGTGGGCGACGACCAAGCACAGGTCTACGCGGCGATGAAAGCGGCGGACCTTTATTACTCCACGACGGGACCGGGTCACGGTACGTCGGCGTGGAAAACCGTTGTTTCCGAAAGTCCAGCCGCGGGCACGATGGTCAAATGGCATTCGAATGTTTTGTTGACCGTTGCCGAATAATTCCTGCGACCTCTGTGAAGCCGCGGCAATAACCCACCGCTACGCCGACGATGAGTTGTGTTGGATCGCTGACTGTGAAATCTGCCTCGTGCCCATGGTGGTCTGGAAAGTGCATTCGCCTGAACCCTCGGTTGAGCTCAAATCCTTGATGATTGAACGCTTGGGAGTGGTCGCTGATGAGATATTTGGTTCAGATGGCTGGAAGGTCGATGACCACATGCGAAATATCCCTGACCACTACCACGCCCACGCTCGCCCACCCTATTTTTGGCGTCGCTAGCGAAGCGAGTCGGCCGCCGAGGTTCGTTACTATGAGGAGGGCATTTTCCCCTCTCTAAAGGAGTCTGTATGGGTACCCTCGACGGTCGCGTTGCAATTATCACTGGTGCGGGACGAGGAATTGGTCGCGAACACGCGCTGCTCTTCGCGTCCGAAGGCGCCAAAGTTGTGGTCAATGACTTGGGTGGCGGACTTGATGGTTCCTCGACGCAGGCGTCGCCCGCCGAACAAGTGGTTGAAGAGATCAAGGCGCTTGGTGGCGAAGCGGTAGCCAACCACGACGACATCGCCGACTGGTCCGGTGGTGAGCGACTCATCCAAACCGCCATCGAGACCTTTGGCGATTTGCACGTTCTCGTGAACAACGCTGGCATCCTTCGCGACCGCGTGCTCGTGAATCTCAGCGAAGACGACTGGGACTCCGTCATCAAGGTCCACTTGAAGGGACACTTCGTTCCAACGCGTCACGCCGCGACGTACTGGCGTGAACAAGCAAAGGCTGGAAAGACTGTCAAGGCGAGCATCATTAACACGTCGTCGACCTCGGGGCTTCTCGGTAATGTTGGCCAGTCCAACTACGGTGCCGCCAAGTCGGGCATCGCGTCATTCACCGTGATTATCAATGAAGAGTTGAAGCGCTACGGGGTGCGAGCAAACGCGATTGCGCCGGCCGCGCGAACTCGCATGACCGAATCAACGCCCGGACTTTCGGACGTCGTGCAAAAGCCGGGCGACGCTGCCGTCTTTGACTCTTGGGACCCCGCGAATATTTCGCCGTTGGTCGCCGCACTCGCCATGGAAGATAGTGAGATTAACGGTCAGGTGTTTTTTGTGCAGGGCGGCACCGTTCGTCGATTCCAAAACTGGACGATGATGGAGACACTAGAAAAGAACGATCGTTGGTCCGTAGCGGAACTAGCGGAGAAACTACCCACCCTGATCTAGTGAACGAAGACAAGTCCACGACGCACGTCGACCGAGACGACGCTGAAGGACTGCTTAATGCCCGAACTGATCCCGGGAGTGCCGCCTTTGGTGTGATGGGCGCAGAAGCCAGTAGCGATCTCAACTGGTTCAAGATGCTCACGACTCGGGTGCAGGACCGAGCGGAGAATTCAATGCGCCACCAGTGGTGGGTGTTGTGGTCACTTCTAGCGGGTCTTTTTTCGCTGAATTTTACGTTCACCGTCTTCATTGTCGAACTACCGAAAGTCGCGACGCAGTTCCACACGTCGATCACGGTGTTGTCGTGGACAATGATTGGACCGCTCCTCGCGTACGGCATCGCCGCGCCGATGTTCGGGAAAGCTGGCGACATATTTGGTCATCGTCGTCTCTATCTTTTTGGGTTGCTCGGTGCCATGTTGTCCGCAATTCTCACGGCCCTCGCTCCCGACGTCACGATGCTGCTCTTTGCTCGCACGCTCGACGGCGTCCAAGGCGCCGTCACTGGTACGGCGTCAGGAGCGCTTATCAATATGGCGTTTCGTCCCGCGGAACGAGTGAAGGCCATGGGCTGGTGGTCGCTCGTTGGTGCGGGAGGTCCCGTGTTGGGGGTGTCTCTCGGTTCGCCCATCATCCAAGCTTTCGGCTGGCGCACTTTGTTTTGGGTGCAGTTGGTGCTCATTGTCATTGCGTTCGCTGTTGTCACGGTGGTTCTGCCGCGACGCCGAGGTGCACCAGAAGAATCTGAAGCAACAAAGCAACGCGCTATCAAAGAGTTCAGAGAAACAGACTGGATCGGCAGTTGGTCGCTGTCGTTTGCGATAGCCGCATTGATGCTTGGCTTATCGCTCGCGCCTACGTTTGGTTGGACGAGCTGGGTGTCGTTCGTGGCGCTCGCACTTACCGTCCTGCTTTTTTCTAATTTCGTTTACCGGCTCAATCACGTGGCGCATCCGCTTATTCCGGCTCATTACTTTCACCAGCGAAATTTCGTGATGCCAATGGTGCTTCGAGCAGTGGCCAACTTTGCGTACTTTGGCGCCTTCTTCCTGTTTCCACTTCTTATGGAGAAGGCGTACGGCTACAGCATTGTTCACGTGGGAGCAATCGCCATTGCGCGGCCCATCGTGTTCGCTATCAGTTCACCAGTCGCGGGGTACGTCGCGATTCGTATTGGTGAACGTGTGAGCGCCGTTGCGGGGGCCACGTTTCTTGCGATGTCACTCGTGATATTTTCGTTGCTGCAACCCTCATCGGGGGCGTGGCTCATTGTTATTGCACTCGGACTTTCGGGACTGGGTATGGGTATAGCGATGCCGTCGTCAAGTTCAACCATGGCGAACGAAGTGCTGCCCTCGGAATTTGGTGTCATGTCCGCAGCACAAATGGTGTCGGTGCAGGTCGGAGAAGTCGCCGGGATTGAAGTGCTGGTATCGATTCAGCAGGCTCTCGCTCGTCAACGCGGGCTTACCCATTCGCATCCGGGTCTCGCCATCCTCAATACTTTTCATTTGCCATTTCAGGTGGGAGCGGCCGTCGCCATTGTGGGAATCGTGAGTGCTTGTTTCTTTCGACCCTTCGACCGGTCGACTACGCCGTAAGGGCGCGAAGTTTCGCAACAGCTTCGTGAGCTCGTTCATCGGGCGACACGTTTTGCAAAGCGACGAGCTTGCTCATGTCGCCTTCCACGCGAATTTTCCCCGCCATGAAGGCACTCATCACCGCTTGAGGATTGCCCTCAATAAGCAGTGCCTTCGCGGTTTCCCACTCAATCACGACGCTGAGGTCGGGCGAGGGGTGGTGCCCTTCGTCGATTGCCAGGGGACCCGACGAGGTGTTGAGATGCGCCATCAGCGTTGACGTTGAAAAGGGCGCGTTATTGACGTCGAGGTTGATCACAACTACAACGGGGGCCGGGCCGAGGTCGCCAATTTCGTTTCGAAGCGTGCGTGCGGCCTCGATCCACTCGGGGCTTAGAAATTCGTAGGGCACGTGATCTCCTCGGGGGGCTTCGTTCAAAGGGTACCGGTGCCGGTAGGCTGCGATGTCATGAGTACCCCAATTATGCCCGGCTGTGAGCCATTTTCGTCCTCGGGAAACAGTGACGGAGTGCTGGTGTTGCACGGTTTTACCGGCAACCCGGCTTCGATGCGACCTTTGGCGACCGTTATTGCCGAGGCGGGATTTTCTGTCTTGTTGCCCCGCCTGCCCGGACACGGCACGAGCGTTGAGGACATGAAAACAACGACGTGGTCCGATTGGTCCAAGGCCGCACTTGCCGCCTACGACGAACTTCGAGCACGGACCGAGCGCGTGACCGTGGTGGGCCTTTCGATGGGCGGAGCACTCACGGCCTTTGTCAACGAACACCGTTCCGACGTGGCGGGGAACGTTTTCATCAATCCGTTGGTAAAACCCATGCCCGAGGAACTTCGCGATGGTCTCCAGGCTCTGATTGACGGGGGAGTAGAAGAACTCGAGTCCATTGGTTCGGATATAAAAAAGGCCGACACGATTGAGGCCTCCTATAACGCCACTCCGCTTTCGTGCGTGCAGAGTCTGTTTGAGGGCATCGACGACGTGCACGCAAATCTTTCGAAGATCTCTGCGCCGTCGTTACTTTTTTCGAGTCGAGAAGACCACGTCGTGACCAGTGACAACGGCGACGACTTGATGACGATGGTGTCAGGACCAATTGAGCGAATTTGGCTCGAAGATTCGTACCACGTCGCCACGATGGACAACGACGCTCCGCTCGTCGAAGCCGAAACCCTCGCGTTTCTTATTCGCGCCTTTGCTTCATGAGCAAACCGTTACGTCGAGAGGACGTGGCCCACGTGGCCAAACTGGCTCGTTTGCACTTAGATGAAACAGAACTCGATGAATTCACAAAGCAGCTCGGCGATGTGTTGGAGCACGCAAAGGACATAGAGTCCCTTGACCTCGAGGGAGTACTTCCGACGGCACATCCCTTTGGTCTCGTGAATGTTGTACGAAGTGACACGGTAACGGCGAGCCTTCAGCGCGACGCAGTGTTGCGAAGCGCACCCGACGCCGAAAATGGACGTTTCGCCGTTCCGCGAATCGTAGGAGAAGCGCCGTGAAGACTGCCAGAGATATCGCCAAGAATGTCAACAACGGGTCCTCAGCGACGCTCGAGTTGGAAGAAACACTCGTTCGCATCAAGGAACAAAACGACGAACTGAATGTCTTTCTCTACGTGGACGAACAAGGTGCTCGAGCCGCCGCGCAGCGTGTTGACGAAATTGTCGCGCGTGGCGAAAACGCGGGGCCACTGGCGGGTGTTCCCATTGCCCTGAAGGACAATTTGTGCACCGTGGATGTTCCAACGACGTGTGCGTCAAAGATCTTGGATGGGTGGCGTCCGCCCTACAGCGCCACAGTGGTGGAGAAGATCTTGGCCGCCGGTGCGGTGCCCGTTGGCAAGACGAATCTGGACGAATTCGCGATGGGTTCTTCAACGGAGAACTCTGCATTTGGACCAACGAGAAATCCGCTTGATCCTTCTCGCGTTCCCGGCGGCTCGTCGGGCGGTTCCGCTGCGGCGGTGGCGTCGCAGATGACCACGTTGTCGCTCGGTAGCGACACGGGCGGATCGATTCGCCAGCCCGCGGCTTTGTGCGGGATTGTTGGCGTGAAGCCCACCTACGGCTTGGTCTCTCGCTACGGCCTCGTGGCATTTGCGAGTTCGCTTGATCAAATTGGACCGTTCGCATCGAACGTAACCGATGCTGCAACGTTGCTCGAAGCAGTGGCTGGCCACGATTCGCGAGATTCGACGTCGCTGGTGGAACCATCACCGTCACTCGTGGCCCACGTCGAAGACGGGGTCAAAGGGCGACGCGTGGCACTCGTTCGTGAACTCGTCGACGGAGCCGACGAGGACGTGGTCGAAAGTGTTATGAAGGCCGTCGAAACATTGCGCGCCGCAGGTGCAACCATTTTCGAGCTTTCAATACCCGAATTACGTTTAGGACTTAGTGCGTATTACTTGATTGCGCCCGCGGAAGCCTCGAGCAATTTGGCACGCTTTGACGGCGTGCGCTACGGACTTCGCGTTGACGCTGATGACGTGGCCGCGATGAACGAAGCAACGCGAACCGCGGGTTTTGGCAAAGAAGTAAAACGCCGCATCATGCTTGGCACCTACGCCTTATCGGCGGGTTACTACGACGCTTATTACGGTCAGGCCTTGAAGGTTCGAACAATGACGATTGAAGCATTTAAGCGTGCGTACCAGCAAGCGGATCTGCTCATTGGTGCAACAACGCCTTCGGTTGCCTTCGAGTTTGGTTCCAAGACGAACGACCCAATGGCGATGTACCTTTCTGACGTTTTTACAATCCCTACGAACTTGTCGGGTGACGCCGCCATTTCGGTGCCATTTGGTACTGGTGAAGCAGACCTTCCCGTGGGAGTGCAGCTTTTGGGTCCGGGTCGAAGCGAAGCCTCGTTGTTCTCGGCCGCGCGCGTCTTGGAACGAGCGGATGGTCGCGAATGAGTGAACTTCCGCGCGGCTGGGAAATGGTCGTCGGACTTGAAGTCCACACGGAACTTCGTACCGCCACCAAAATGTTCTGTGGCTGCGCTAATAGTTTTGGCGACGAGCCCAACACCAACATTTGTCCAGTCTGCTTAGGGCTTCCGGGTTCGTTACCCGTGCTCAACGAACACGCCGTTGATCTCGCGATGGCGATTGGCATGGCGCTGCACAGCACCATTGCGCCGTCGACGTTTCATCGAAAGAACTACTTCTATCCGGATATGCCGAAGGACTTTCAGATTTCGCAGTACGACCTGCCGATTAATTCGGGGGGCCACCTGGATTTGCCAGACGGCACCACGGTTTCCATTGAACGAGCCCACATGGAAGAAGACACGGGGAAAACCACGCACCTCGGTGGTACCGGGCGCATCCACGGGGCGGACCGCTCGCTCGTTGATTACAACCGGTCGGGCGTGCCGCTCGTCGAAATTGTGTCGGGACCAGATATTCGCTCCTCCGAACAAGCTCGTCTCTACGCGAGCGAACTCCGGGGCATCTTGATTGCCACCGGTGCTTCGGATGGTCGCATGGAAGAAGGTTCCATGCGAATTGACGCCAACGTCTCCGTGCGAAAAGCCGGGGCTCCTTTTGGGACTCGTTGCGAGATAAAGAACTTGAACTCACTGCGCAGTTTGCAGCGAGCCATTGATTACGAAGCACTTCGTCAAGTCGAACTCATTGAAGGAGGCGGCGTCGTACGTCAAGAAACTCGCCACTGGGACGAAGACCTCGGTGCGACCTCGACTATGCGATCCAAAGAAGAAGCAGAGGACTACCGCTATTTTCGTGAACCCGACCTGGTAGATCTCATCCCTGACGACGCCTGGCAAGAACGAGTACGAGTGAATCTTCCGGCCATGCCCGCCGAACGCCGGACTGCATTGTTGGAGCGCATTGTTGATCCCGCGCCCGCGCAGCGTGATGCGGTCATTGTGGTAATTGATTTAGGTCTGGAGTCGTTCGTGCACGCGGCCGTCGACGCGGGGGCTGATCCGAACATTGCTCTTTCTCGGGTGGCGAACGAAATTGCCGCTTCCACCACGGGCCACCAAAATCTCAGTCTCGAAGCGTTTAGCCGGACGGTGTTAATGGAACAACGCGGTCAGCTATCTTCGACGCAAGCAAAAACCGTCCTGGGCGAACTACTCGAGCACGGTGGCGATCCCGTGGCCATTGCGGCCGCCAAGGGATTTGAACAAATGTCTGCCGATTCAGTCGTCACCATGGTCGAGGGTTTACTCGAACAACACCCCGACGAATGGCAGCGCTACCGCGAGGGCGATGACAAATTGGCTCAGTTTTTCATTGGTCTTGCCATGAAGGCCACTAAGGGTCAAGCCAATGGCAAGGACGTTATTGCTGAATTACAGGCTCGCCGCTAGGGCTTGTCAAAGGTCGGGCCAATGTGCAACAATGTCCTCGTGCGTAATCTATCCCTCGTCCTCGTAGTAGTAGGTGAGAGCCGACGGTAGCTACGCGCGCGTACACCGAAGGCCTCCCGAAATCGGGAGGCCTTTTTCTTTATCCCGACACAAAACCAAAGGAGCATCGTGGAACTCACCGGAGCACAAGCGCTCATTAAGAGTCTCGAACAAGAAGGGGTCGAGACGGTATTCGGCCTGCCCGGTGGCGCCATCCTTCCGGTCTATGACCCACTGATTGACTCGACCATTCGCCACATTCTCGTTCGACACGAACAAGGAGCCGGCCACATGGCCGAGGGTTACGCCCTCGCCACCGGTCGAGCCGGGGTTGCAATCGTCACGAGTGGTCCGGGAGCCACGAATATTGTCACACCTATCGCGAACGCTCACATGGACTCAACACCTCTGGTTGTTATTACGGGCCAAGTCCCTACGGGATCAATTGGTTCGGACGCTTTTCAAGAATGCGACATCACAGGCATCACGTCGGGCATCACGAAGCACAACTTCCTCGTGAAAAGTGCCGCGGAACTGCCGCGCGCCATCGCCGCCGCGTTTCACTTGGCGACCACCGGACGACCCGGGCCCGTGCTCGTCGACGTGCCAAAGGACGTCAGTCAATCAAAGATGGAGTGGTGGTGGCCGTCCGGCATTGAAGACTTGGATTTGCCGGGTTATCACCCCGACGTCGAACTTGACGACGATGCCGTTGCTGCGGCGATTGCGCTCATTGAAGTCGCGCAACGTCCGGTGTTGTACGTCGGTGGCGGCACACTCAAATCTCGAGCTTCAAAGGAACTACTTGCTTTTGCGGAACGAACAAATATGCCCGTGGTCACGACGTTGATGGCGCGCGGAGCATTTCCGGATTCTCACCCGCAACACCTCGGCATGCCCGGCATGCACGGTTTTTACACCGCCGTCACCGCCATGCAAAAAAGCGACCTATTGATTTCTCTCGGGGCGAGGTTCGACGACCGCGTGACGGGACGTCTTGACGGCTTTGCGCCAGACGCGAAAATTATTCACGTCGACATTGACCGCGCTGAATTCAACAAGGTGCGCCGTGCCGACGTTGCCCTGCACGGTCAAGTGGCGGCCATTATTTATGCACTCGACGCGGGTCTCAAGAAAACCTCGAAGTACGAATCGTGGTGGCGACAACTTCGCGATTGGCAAGCTTCGTATCCGCTGGCTTACGACGAACCGGTGGCAGATGGACCGCTTCGTCCCCAAGCAGTGGTGGAGGCAATTGCGCAGCGCGCCGAGCCGGGCACCATTGTGGCGGCCGGCGTGGGTCAACACCAGATGTGGGCCGCGCAACATTGGCGCTACGAAGAGCCCGGCACGTGGATCAACTCCGGTGGCGCGGGAACAATGGGCTTTGGTGTGCCCGCGGCCATTGGCGCCAAGGTCGGGCGACCTGATCGCACGGTGTGGGCTATTGACGGAGACGGTTGTTTCCAGATGACGGCGCAAGAACTCGTGACCGCACGTTCCGAAGGTATCCCCATCAAGGTCGCGATTCTCAACAACGCGTATCTCGGCATGGTTCGTCAATGGCAAGAAATGTTCTACGACGAGCGTTACAGCGAGGTTTACTTGTCACCGGACTTGCCCGACTACGTGAAGTGGGCCGAAGCAATGGGCTGCGTGGGACTTCGTGCGACCAATCTCGACGAAATGAAGCGCGTAATTGACGAGGCAAACAGCATCAACGATGTTCCCGTGGTTATTGATTTTCGAACCGACGCAACGGAAAAGGTGTTTCCTATGGTCCCTTCGGGTGA
>Ga0302274_10000317_pt1 | contig 50842 bp, 34 predicted proteins | sample III_Bog_N2_1_FD_198755 | JGI IMG/M metagenome (GOLD analysis project Ga0302274, IMG submission 198755) | Peat permafrost microbial communities from Stordalen Mire near Abisko, Sweden - III_Bog_N2_1 | ecosystem: Environmental > Terrestrial > Soil > Wetlands > Peat | place: Sweden: Abisko...
CGGGGATTTTCGGGGGAAGTGTTCAGCCGGGACCCCGGAGGGGGCTGATACAGGAAGAAACGGACGGGAGGCAGCTCTGGATATGACCACCCCTCACCCTCAATCCCTCTCCCCGTTGAGGGGAGAGGGAAGCCAGTGGCGACACAGTCGGGCATCTTGGGCGCTTTGGCTACGAACGTAACATGTTGTAAAAGCAGGCACTTGCATAATTTGTTTCTTAAGAGTGAAGCATTGGGATGGCGGCGGTTGGGAATGGAAGCCGCCTACAATTGTACGATTCTGGGGTGGCGGCGCGGGTGGCCGTTTCGTCGGGCCGGTGGCCCGACGGGACGGGCGGGTCGCCCGTGCCACCCTTTCCAATTTCGGAGTCCGGGTTGAAGCCATACGCCGTGGGGATCATTCCGGCGTTATTGCGAATGGAACAACAAAGGCGGGATTGGCGGCGGCCGTTTGCCGATTTGGGACTCGCGGGCGGGACGCCTGCGCCACTAGAAGATTTGCTTGTGAAAAAAATCACAAGATTGAACTTGATGGCTTTGGGCAGGGATATTAGCCTTGTGTCACGCCTGTTTGCAGGTGCGACGCAGGTGTGATTAAATAACAAGATGCAGGCTCAAACCGAACAAACCGAATTCGGCTACAATTCAAAGATCGAAGGCGATATCGTCCTGACGACGGTGGACGCCGCGCTCGCTTGGTTTCGCAAGAATTCCGTGTGGCCCATGCCCATGGGGCTGGCTTGCTGCGCGATTGAATTGATGGCGGCGGGGGCCAGCCGGTATGATATTTCCCGGTTTGGCTCGGAGGTCATGCGGTTTTCCCCGCGGCAGGCGGATTGCATGATCGTGGCCGGCACGGTGACGTATAAAATGGCGGCGGTGCTCCGGCGCATTTGGGACCAGATGCCGGAACCCAAATGGTGCATTGCCATGGGGGCCTGCGCCTCCACGGGCGGCATGTATCGCAGCTACGCGGTTTTGCAGGGGGTGGACAATATTGTGCCGGTGGATGTGTATATCAGCGGGTGCCCGCCGCGGCCGGAGGCGGTGCTCGACGCGCTGATGAAAATCCAGGACAAGATTGGCAAGCAACCCGTTTTGCAGGACACGGTCATTGCCCGGGCGCTGAATCTTCAAGGTGTGAGCCAAGCCAAAGAATAAATATGACCGCCCGCGAAACTGCCAACGCCCTTAAAGCCAAGTTTGGTGAGTTGATCTCCGATCCCACGGAGTTTCGAGGGGAAATCTCGGTGCATCTGGCGGAGGCCGAAAAAATCGCGGAGGTTTGCCGTCACGCCAAAGGCCTGGGGTTGGATTATCTGGTGGACATTTCCAGCGTGGACAATTATGGCGAAGACCCGCGCTGGACCGTGGTGTACCATCTCCGGAGCGTCGTTAGCGGCATTGAGGTCAGGATTAAAACCAGCGTTAACGAGGAAAAATCGGAGCTGCCGAGTGTGATTGGAGTCTGGCGCACGGCCAACTGGCATGAGCGCGAGATTTACGATATGATGGGCATCCGTTTTGCCGGGCATCCGGATTTGCGGCGGATTTTGATGTGGGAAGGTTATCCGTATCATCCGTTGCGGAAGGATTTTCCGCTGGCCGGCAAGCCGACGGAATTGCCGGGCGTGGCGTTTACGCGGGTGACGCCGATGGAAGGCGGTCCGTTTGTGACGGTCGCGGGCGGGAAGGATTCCATTGAGCGCGAACCGCGGGTGCAGGTGCCCGCGGGGGCGGAACCCGGCGTGAGCGACAAACGCCACGTGACCCAATGATTTTATGGCTCAAACGCTTCGCAACCAAGCAGCGCAGCCAGGTTTATTTTAATGAGCAGCCCGCAAAACATTGAGATTGGTGATTCTGCCGCGCGCGTGGCGCAGGCGGCGGAAGAGCTTCAGGACGCGCAGGGCGAGAAGATGGTCCTGAACGTGGGGCCGTCGCATCCCGCCACGCACGGGGTGTTGCGCATTGTGCTGGAGCTGGATGGCGAAGTGATCACCAAAGCTGATCCGGACGTGGGTTATCTGCATCGCGGCGATGAAAAGATCGCCGAGAACATGACCTACACCCAGTTCATTCCGTACACGGACCGGCTGGATTATCTCGCGCCGCTGGCCAATAATGTGGCCTACGCCCTGGCGGTGGAGAAGCTGCTGGGGGTGGACAAAAATTTGCCGCCCCGCTGCCAGTACATCCGGGTGATGTGCTGCGAGCTGGCGCGGATCTCCGCGCATTTGCTGGGCTTGGGGGCGTTCGCCATGGACACGGGGGCGGTGACGGTGTTTTTGCTGACGTTCACGGAGCGCGAAAAAATCTACAACCTGGCCGAGGCGGCCAGCGGCGCGCGCTTGACGACGAGTTACACGCGCATTGGGGGGCTGATGCGTGATATTCCGCCGACGTGGTGCGCGCAGGTGCGGCAGTTTTGCGATGAATTTGAGGTGGCGCTGGCGGAGGCGGAGACGCTGCTGACCCGCAACCGCATCTGGGTGGACCGCCTGCGGGATCTCGGCGTGATCTCGAAGGAGATGGCCATTGATTACGGTCTGAGCGGCCCCAATCTGCGGGGCAGCGGCGTGAACTGGGATTTGCGCAAGAACCAGCCGTATTTGTGTTACGCGGACCTGGAGTTTGAGGTGGCGCTGGGATCGGTGGGCGATTGCTATGACCGCTATCTGGTGCGCATGGAGGAAATGCGCCAGTGTGTGCGCATCCTGCGCCAGTGTCTGCAAAAGATTCCCGGCGGCTGGGCGAACGACGCCCAGGAGCCGGTTTCCCTGCCGGATGGAAAAATCACGCTGCCGGCCAAGCAAAAAGTGCTGTCGAGCATGGAGGAATTGATTCATCAATTCATGCTGGTGACGGAGGGCGTGAATTGTCCGCCTGGCGAGGTTTATTTCGGACATGAAAATCCGAAGGGCGAGCTGGGCTTTTACATTCAGAGCAAAGGCGGCGGCGTGCCGTACCGCCTGAAGATTCGTTCCCCCAGTTTTATTAATTTGAGCATTCTGGGCGAGCTGATGCCGGGGGCCATGATCAGTGACCTGCCGGTGATTCTGGGCTCGCTGGACTTTGTGATGGGAGAAAGCGACCGATGAGTTTCCAAGCCACACCTGAACTTGAAGCGGAAGTCAACGAGTTGATCTCGCACTATCCGGTGAAGCGCGCCGCCTCGCTGATGGTGCTGCACGCCATCCAGGAGAAGCACGGCTGGATTTCGCAGTCGGCGGTGGAGTGGACGGCAAAGAAGCTGGAGCTCCAGCCGATCAATGTCTATGAGATCGTGACGTTTTACCCGATGCTCCGGCAGGAGCCGCAGGGCAAATACAGCATCAAGGTCTGCCGCACGCTGAGTTGCGCGCTGGGCGGCAGCCAGCAATTGCACCATCATTTTTGTGAACGGCTGGGCCTGGACGCGCACAAGCATGGTCCGCAAACGACGAAGGACGGCAAGTTCACGGTTGAATTCGTGGAATGTCTCGCGAGTTGCGGCACCGCGCCGGTGATGATGGTGGGCGACCAGCTTTACGAGGGGGTGACGCAGGCCCGGGCGGATGAAATCGTGGCCGGGTGCAAATAAGCGATGGCCACCGGACGAAAAAATGAGCGCAACAAGGCTAAAAGACTGGAGGGCATCCGGTTTCAAATGGTGAATCGTAAATTTGAAATCGCAACTGTCGAATGGCTGCCCGACATGGATTTGAACCATGACAAGCAGATTCAGAGTCTGCTGTGCTACCGTTACACCATCGGGCAGTGATGGGGCGATTAGAGTAGAGAATTTTGAGTAAGAGTCAAGTTGCTATGGCGCAAGAATACAAAATGATTTTGAAACATGCCGATGAGCCCGGGTACACCCCGGACATCGAATGCTATCTGCGTCATGGCGGCTACGCCGAATTGAAGAAGGCGCTGGCCATCGCGCCCAAGGACCTGGCGGATGGCAAAAAGCTTTCGCCCCAGGAGCAGATTCGCGAAGACGTGAAAATCTCCGGCTTGCGCGGCCGTGGCGGGGCCGGGTTTTCGTGCGGCCTGAAGTGGAGTTTTGTGGATCGCAAGAGCGGCAAGCCGATCTACCTGATTTGCAACGCCGACGAATCCGAGCCGGGGACGTTCAAGGACCGCCAGATCATCCACAAGGATCCGCATCAACTGGTGGAGGGCATGATCATCTCGTGTTACGCCAACGACGTGAAGCTGGCGTACATTTACATCCGTGGCGAAATGCCCGAGGGCGCCCGGATTTTGAATCGCGCCCTGAAAGAGGCCCGCGAAAAGAATTTCCTGGGGAAGAACATCCTGGGCACGGGTTACGATTTGGAGATCCATGTGCATCGCGGCGCGGGGGCCTACATCTGCGGCGAGGAAACCGGTCTGATCGAGTCGCTGGAAGGCAAGCGCCCGTATCCGCGCATCAAGCCGCCGTATTTCCCGGCGGTGCTGGGTTTGTGGATGTGCCCGACCATCGTCAACAACGTGGAAACGCTGTGCAACGTGAAGCATATCGTGGGCATGGGCGGCGTGGAATTCGCCAAGCTCGGCACGCCCAACAACACCGGCACGCGCATCGTCAGCCTGAGCGGCCAGGTGAAACGGCCGGGGTACTATGAGATTGAAGTCGGCAAGGCCACGCTGGGCGAACTCATCAACGATCCGAAATTTGGTGGTGGATTGCTGGATGGCCGCAAATTGAAGGCGATCATTCCCGGCGGTTCGTCCTCGAAGATTTTGAAGGCGGGGGAAAAATTCAAACTCAAGAAGAAGGACGCCGACGGCAAGGAAATCGTGGTGGAAACGGACATGCTGGATCTGCCCTACGATTTTGATTCACTGGCGCAGGCCGGCACCATGAGCGGTTCCAGCGCCATCATTGTGATGGATGACACGGTGGACATCGTGGAGGCCCTGGCCAACCTGTCCGAGTTTTATGCGCACGAAAGCTGCGGCCAATGCACGCCCTGCCGCGAAGGCTCGCTGTGGATGAGCAAGACGCTGCACCGTCTGACCCATGGCGAGGGCCGCGCTGCCGATGCCGATTATCTGGGGAAAACCGCTGACAATATTCCCGGCGGGCGCACGATTTGCGCCTTCGGCGAAGCCTGCTCCTGGCCGGTGCAAAGTTTTCTGGCGAAGTTCAAGGATGACTTCGTGGCCAAGGGAAAGGCCGATGAGGAGCGGCGAGCGAAGGAGTTTTCCGCGCCACTTGAAACGAAACAAGTGGCCGCGCATCCCTGATTTTTTATTATGAACCGCAGAGGCGCAGAGACGCAGAGTTTCAAGGCCATCACTGAACAGGTGATTGGTGCCTGTATTGAGGTTCATCGCGAGATCGGGCCGGGATTGCTGGAGTCAGCTTATGAGGAATGCCTCTGTTACGAACTTTCCCAGCGCTGGATTTCTTTTGAGCGGCAGAAACCGCTTCCGGTGAAATATAAGGGAGTTCTTTTGGATTGTGGTTATCGGCTGGATTTGGTGGTGGAAGAAAGAATTATTTTGGAATTGAAGGCGGTGGAAGCACTATTACCGGTGCACAAGGCGCAGGTGCTGACCTACTTGAAGCTGGCGGGTTTGACCCTCGGCGTGCTGATTAATTTCAATGTGCCGGTGCTGAAAGATGGCATTAAACGCATCGTCAACAATTTTAATGATTTCTCTGCGTCTCCGCGTCTCTGCGGTGATATAAAAAACATTTAGTCTGTGACGACACAAGAAACATCAAAGCCCGCCGCGCCCGCGATTGAAAAAATCAAGGTGCGGGTGGATGGGCGTGAAATTGAAGTGCCGCGCCTTATGGCGGACTGGTCCGGCAAGCTCACGCCCACGACCATGATCCAGGCGACCGAACTGGCCAAGGTGGATGTGCCGCATTACTGCTGGCATCCCAAGCTGCCCGTGGCCGGCAACTGCCGCATGTGCCTGGTGGAATTTGGCACGCCCGCGCTCGGGCCGGACCGCAAGCCGTTGCTGAACCCGGATGGCACGCCGAAAATCGCCAAGTCGCCGCGTCCGGCCATCTCCTGCGCCACGCCGATCTCCCCCGGGATGGAGATTTACACCAAGACGCCGGCGGTGAAACAGATGCGCGAGGGCGTGCTTGAATCGCTCCTCATCAATCATCCGCTGGATTGCCCAATATGCGACCAGGCGGGCGAATGCAAGTTGCAGGAATATTCCGTGGATTACGGCCAGAGCGCCAGCCGCTTCGTGGAAGCCAAGGTCCACAAGCCCAAGGCGGTGGACCTCGGGCCGCGCATCATGTTCGACGCCGAACGCTGCGTGCTCTGCACCCGCTGCATCCGCTTCACGCGCGACATCGCGCACGATGATGCGCTGGGCATCATCAACCGGGGCAGTTACAACACCATTGCCACGTTCCCCGGATTGCCGTTTGACAACAATTACACGCTCAACACGGTGGACATCTGTCCCGTGGGCGCGCTGACCTCGAAGGATTTCCGGTTCAAGATGCGCGTGTGGTTTCTCAAGGACACCAAGAGTCTGTGTACCAGTTGCGGCACGGGGTGCAACATTTTGATCGGCTCCCGCGAAGAAAAGATTTTCCGCTACACGCCGCGCGAAAACGAGGCCGTCAACGGCCCGTGGATGTGCGATGCCGGCCGGCTTAATTACCAGTGGATCCAGCGCGCGGATCGTTTGCGGGAGGTGCTGGTGCGCGGCCAGAAGACGACCTGGTCCACGGCGCTCAACGAGCTTGCAGACAAGTTGAAGCAGGCCCCGGCTGGTTCCGTGGCCATCATCGCCTCGGCCCGCCAGACCAACGAGGAACTCTGGCTGATCGCCAAGTTGAAGGCCAAGCTCGGTGCCATCAGTGATGCCATACCGCGCTTTGGCGAGGGCGACAAGCTGCTGGTCAGCCAGGATAAAAATCCGAACACCAACGGCGCGCGGCTCACCGGCATTTGTTTCACCGAGATGGGCATCAATTTGACCCGGATCGCCGATGGCATCACGCAGGGAAAAATCAAGACGCTGCTGGTGTTTGGTGAAAACCTCGCAAAACGCGGCGTGAGCAACACCCAACTGCGCGAGCGCGAAACGATCAGCGAAGTGGTGGAGGAGCATGGGCTGACGGCGGAAGTGCTCGCGAAGCTGGAAACCCTCGTGGTCAGCGACATTCTGCCGAATGAAACCACCAAGCTGGCGCATTACATTTTGCCCGGCTGCGCGCCCGCTGAAAAGCGCGGCACGTTCACCAACGTCAAGGGCCGCGTCCAGAAATTCATGAAAGCCGTGGAAGCCCCCGGCGACGCGCGGCCGGAGTGGGAATTTTTGCACGCTCTCGTCCATCATGTCACCGGCCAGAATGGCTTTGTGAGCATTGAAGGCTTGTTCAACCAAATGGCCAAGGAAGTGCCCGCGTTCAACGGTTTGACGTGGGCGGCCCTGGGCGACACCGGCGTGACGGTGCAAATCTAACATGCTCCTGAACTTCATCATCTTTAGCCTGGTCAAGATCGCCGTTGTGGTGGGCGTCGTGCAGGGCCTGGTCGCCTATTCGGTGCTGGCCGAGCGCAAGATTTCGGCGTGGATCCAGGACCGCGTGGGGCCCAACCGCACCGCGCCGCCGTTCGCAAAATACCTGCCCATCGTCGGCCCCCTCCTCACGCGGTGGGGGATGTTCCAGCCGCTGGCGGACGGGTTGAAATTCCTGTTCAAGGAAGACTTCACGCCGGCGGGGGTGAAGCAGGTTTATTTCTGGCTCGCGCCGGCGGTAACGGTCATTCCGGCGATGCTGACCGTGGCGGTCATTCCGTTTGGCTCCATGCTGGGCCAGCAGAAGATGGTGATCGCGGACTTGAACGTGGGCATCCTCTACACGTTCGGCATCGTTTCCATGGGCGTGTATGGCATCGTGCTCGCCGGCTATGCGGCCAACTCGAAATATCCCTTCTTCGGCGGCATCCGTTCGAGCGCCCAGATGATCTCGTATGAAATCTCGATGGGCATGTCGGTCATTCCGGTGCTGCTGATTGTCGGCAATTTGAATTTAAGCACCATTATTCAGTGGCAGGGCAATCACGGCTGGCTGGTGTTTTACGCGCCGCTCGCCTTCATCATTTTCCTGGTCGCCTCGTTTGCGGAAACCAACCGCACGCCGTTTGACTTGCCGGAAGCCGAGACCGAACTCGTTGGCGGCTATCACACGGAATACAGCTCCATGAAGTTCGCGCTGTTTTTCCTCGCCGAATATTCCAACATGGTTTCCTCCTCGGCCATGATGGTGACGCTGTTCTTCGGCGGCTGGACGCTGCCGTTCTGGGGGCTGGATCAGCCGGCGCAGACGCTGCCAATGGGGGTGGCGCACATCCTGATTTTCCTCGCGAAGATGCTGTTTTTCATGGTCGTGTTCATCTGGGTGCGCTGGATGTTCCCGCGTTTCCGGTACGACCAATTGATGGATTTGGGGTGGCGGCGGTTTGTGCCGCTTGCCTTGGTGAACATTTTAATCACGGCCGTCTGGCTGTGGCTGAGGAGTTGATATGGCCATTACCGTCAACCGCAAACCGCTGACTTTTTGGGAGAAGCTTTATCTGCCGGCCATTGCCGGGGGATTGAAGGTCACCGCCAAACATGCCTGGGGCTCGTTGTTCCAGGGCAAACAGGTGACCATGCAATATCCCGAGCAAAAATGGGACGTGCCCACGGGCTATCGCGGCGCACCCTATTTGGTGAAGGACCAGGATGACAAGACCAAGTGCGTCTCCTGCCAGCTCTGCGAGTTCGTGTGCCCGCCGAAGGCCATCCGCATCACGCCGCCCGGCGACAGCGGCCTGAAGCCGGACCGCACCAACGCGGAAAAGATGCCGCTCGAATTCGAGATCAACATGCTGCGCTGCATTTATTGCGGTTTCTGCCAGGAAGTCTGCCCCGAGGAGGCGATCTTCCTCAAGCAGGACTGGTCGCATGTCGGGGTCAGCCGCGAGGAGCTCATTTACAACAAGGAAAAACTGCTGTCGCTCGGCGGCACCAGCCCCGGCATCCAGAAATGGAAACACAAGCTGGAGGAGGCCCGGGAGCAGGAGAATTTCCCGGTGAAACTTTGATCCATGGAAGCCATTAATAACCTGCTCGGTGGCAGCACGGTGCCGGACGTCTTGTTCCACGTCTTTGCGGCGCTGACGCTGTTGTGCGGCCTGCTCGTCATTGCCAATCCCTTCAGCCGCAGCCCGGTCACCAGCGCCATGTTCCTGGTCCTGACCATCATCTCCATGTCCGGCTTGTTTGTGTTGCTGCATGCGTTCTTTCTCGCGGCGGTGCAGATCATCGTTTATGCCGGCGCGGTCATGGTGCTGTTTCTGTTTGTCATCATGCTGCTGGATTTGAAGGAGGAGGCGCGGCGCAAGCTCAAGCTCTTTGGGCTGGTGGCCGGCGTGATCGCCGTGGGCGGAATTTTCTCGGCGTTTCTCAAATCGCTAGCCTCGGTCAAGCCGCTCGCGGATCCGCAGGCCCTGAGCGAAACCGGCGGCGACACCGTGTCGCTCGGCCATTTGCTGTTCACGAATTACACCCTGCCGTTTGAAATCGTCTCCGTGCTCCTGCTGGTGGCGATGATCGGCGTGATCCTGCTGAGCAAGAAGAAACTGGAATAGCCGGGAAGGAAAATTAGCCACAAAAGAACACAAAGAAAAACATGAAAACGATCAATGAATTGTGCGATACCGTCCGGGAGACGGCGTATGCCATTCATGTTTATCATGGCTGAAATTTTGTATGCACGTCGGACTTGAACAATATTTGACCGTCAGCATCCTCCTGTTTTGCCTGGGGCTGCTGGGGGTGGTTTTGCGGCGCAACCTGCTGGTGATGTACATGTCGCTGGAGCTGATGCTCAACGCGGCCAACCTCGCGCTCGTGGCCTTTTCGCGGTTCAATGACAAGCTCGATGGCCAGGTGCTGGTGTTTTTCATCATCACCGTGGCGGCGGCGGAAGTGGCGGTGGGCCTCGCGCTGATTGTGGCCCTGTTCCGCAAACACCAGTCCGCGCATGTCGAGGATTTGACCAGCATGAAACTCTGACGGATGAAATACGATTACCTACCCTGGCTGATTTTGTTCCTGCCGCTGCTGTCCGCGGCCGGGATCACGCTTTTCACGCTGCACAGCAAAGTCGTCAGCAGTTTAATTTCCATTGGCGCCATCGGCATTGGTTTCGTGCTCACGCTGTGGTTCATCAGCGCCAATGGCATGCATCCCGCCCTGACCGCCGTAACCGAAACCAAGGTCAACTGGCTTTCCATTGGCCGCCTGAGCGTGGATTTCGGCCTCAAGCTCGACACCTTGAGCCTCATGATGATGCTCGTGGTCACCGGGGTCGGCGGGGCGATCCATATTTATTCCTTCGGCTACATGCACGACGACCGCAGCATGGCGCGCTTCTTCGCCTGCTTGAGTCTGTTCACCTTCTCCATGCTCGGCATCGTGCTGGCCAATAATTTCCTGATGATGTTCATCTTCTGGGAATTGGTCGGCATCTCCAGCTACCTGCTCATCGGTTTCTGGTTTGAAAAACCCAGCGCGGGCGACGCGGCCAAGAAAGCCTTCATCACCAACCGGCTCGGCGACTTCGGTTTTCTCGCCGGCATCCTGATGGTTTGGGGGATTCTCGGGTCCTTGAATTTCAGTAACCTGCAAACCGCGATGACCGCGAATGCCGCCGCCCTCGGCACCAGCGCCACGATCGCGGGCCTGCTCATCTTCTGCGGGGCCATGGGCAAATCGGCGCAATTCCCGCTGCATGTGTGGCTGCCGGACGCCATGGAAGGCCCCACGCCGGTTTCCGCGCTGATCCACGCCGCCACGATGGTGGCGGCGGGTGTGTACATGCTTTGCCGCGCGTTATTCCTGTTCAATCCGGCTTCGTTGCAGGTCATCGCCTGCATTGGCGGATTCACTGCCTTGCTCGCGGCGCTCATGGCGGTGCAGCAAAATGACATCAAGCGCATCATTGCTTACTCAACCCTGTCGCAACTCGGTTACATGGTCATGGCGGTCGGCCTCAGCGGGCCCACGCCGGCGATGTTCCATTTGACCACGCACGCCTTTTTCAAGGCGCTGTTGTTCTTGAGCGCCGGCTCGGTCATCCTCGGCATGCACCACGAGCAGGACATCTGGCAGATGGGCAATCTGCGCAAGAAGATGCCGGTCACCTTTTGGACGTTCACGCTCGGCGCGCTGGCCTTGTGTGGCTGCCCCTTTCTCAGCGGCTTTTACTCAAAAGACTCCATTTTCGCCCAAGCCTTGGAACAGGCCCGCAGCCATCCCGCGCTGGGTTACACCTTGTTCCTGGTGGCGGTGTTCGTTGCCGCCTTGACCACGTTTTATACTTTCCGGCTGTTTTTCGTGGTGTTCTATGGCAGGGAAAAGTCCCACGCGGCCGAACATGCGCATGAATCCTCGTGGGTCATCAAGGGACCGCTGATCGCCTTGGCGGTCTTTTCCGTGGTGGGCGGTTATATTGGAATTGGGAACAGCTACAATTCCCAGTTCGTTCCTGGCGAGCCTGAATCCCGCACACTCTTGCAGCAAGTGTTTGAGCCGTTCCTCAACCCCATCCCGATGGCGTTCGGGTTGGTCGCATTCGCCGCCGGCCTGTTCCTGGCCTGGACAATCTACAAGAATGCCGCCGCTGATCCCCTGCCCGCCAAGCTGGGCGCGCTGGCCCGGGGCATGAATAAACGGTTCTATTTCGATGAATTCTATGAAGCCACGTTCATTCGTGGGCATGATGTGATCGCGGCGGCCATGGCTTGGTTTGATGGCTGGATTATTGAGGGCGGGTTGGTGGTGATTCGGGGAACGACGGATTTGATCGGTCGCGCCCTGCGGCTCATGCAAACCGGCAATCTCCAGACCTACGCCTTCCTGTTCATCTTCGGCGTGGCCCTCTTGCTCTATTTTGTACTCCACTGATGAACCCGATTTTTCAAAAAGATAATCAAACCGTCATGAACAGTGACACAAATACGCAAAAGATGAATGAATTTTCCATGAATGGGTTTTCCTTGCGTCTTTGCGTCTTTGCGCCTTTGCGTTAAAACAATGTCAATTTTAACCTACATCTGGGGAATCCCGCTGCTCGCCGCGCTGGCGCTGGTGCTGGTGCCCCGCAATTATCGGGTCCCCATTCGCGGTATGGCCGTGCTGGCCACGCTCATCTCGGCCGTGCTGGCCATCAAGATGTTCTGCCTGTTCGCACCCGGGGCCACCGGCTACCAGTTCGAACAGCAGATTCCGTGGGTGACCTCCCTTGGCATCAGCTATCACGTCGGGGTGGACGGCATCAATGTGGGCCTGATTCTGATGGGGGCCATTGTGGCCCTGGCGGCAGCGTTATGTTCCTTTGAAATCCGCTCCCGCGAGAAGGAATTTTACATCCTCCTGCTGCTCATGAGCGGCGGCATACTGGGTGCGTTCGCCTCGCTGGACCTGTTCTTTTTCTATTTCCTGCACGAACTCGCACTGGTGCCCACCTTCATCATGATTGGCGTCTGGGGCCGGGGTGAGAAGAAGAATCTGGCCACGTTTCAGATCACGCTCTACCTCAGCGTGGGGGCGTTGATCGCGCTGCTCGGCTTGATCGCGCTGTACGTGTTGTCCGGCGCGAACACGTTCGACATTCCAAAACTCATCGACTACGTCAAACTCCATCCGCTCTCCGTGAGCGCCCAGAACGCCATCTTCCCGCTGCTGTTGTTTGGCTTCGGCATCCTGGTTTCGCTCTGGCCGTTCCACTCGTGGGCGCCGCTGGGTTATGGTGTGGCCCCCTCGCCCACCGCCATGATGCACGCGGGCGTGCTAAAAAAATTCGGGCTCTACGGTTTGATTCGCATTGCCTTGCCCCTCTTGCCGGCGGCGTTTCATACGCCGGTGCTTGCGCCGGGGGTCTTTACGCATTTTCCGTTGTTTCTGATTCCTGCCGGTTGGCAAACCAGCCTGTTGAGCCTGGGCTGGGTGGATATTCTGGCCCTGCTCTGCGTCGGCAACATCCTCTTCATCGGCTGGGTCGCCATGCGGCAGCGCGACCTCAACCTGCTCATCGGCAATTCCAGCGTGGCCCACATGGGCTTTATTTTCCTGGGCATCGCCAGCCTGAACCTCATCGGGGTCAGTGGGGCCATCCTCATCATGATCGCCCACGGTTTCCTCGCGGCCCTCACCTTTGCCTTAAGTGGTTATATTTATCAGCAGACCGGCACGCTTCAAATGAGTGATCTTGGCGGGCTCTGCCGCAAGCTGCCGTTCATTGGCACCGCCCTCCTGATGGCGGCCATGGCCGGTTGCGGCCTCCCCGGGTTTGCCAATTTCGTCGGTGAAGCCAGCGTGTTCTTTGGTGCCTGGACGGCCTTCCCCACCATCACCATCCTCGCCCTCTGGGGCGGTCTCGTCATCGGCGGCATCTATATGACCCGGGCCATCCGCAACATCCTGCATGGGCCGCTCTCCGAAAAATGGGAATCCTTGACTGATGCCACCAGCCTCTGGCGCAAGCTCCCTTACGCGCTCCTGCTGGCCAGCCTGATTGTCCTCGGTTTCTGGCCGCGTTTGCTGACGGAAAAAATCAACCCGGACGCCGCCCTGGTCGTGGCCAGTTTCCAACCCCCGGCCAATGTCTCCGCGTCCGCCCAACCGCAGGCCGCGCCGCGCGCGGTCACCGGCCAGCAACTCGCCCTTGAGAATAAATGAACGCCTCCCTCATCAGCCTCGAATTCTTTGTGATCGCCCTCGGCCTCGTGCTGATGCTGGCGGACGTGTTCGTGCCCGTGGAACGCCGCCGGTTCATCGGCTACGCTGCCATTGCGGCCCTGGCATTTCTTTTCGCCACTTCCCTGGTGGACGCCTCCGGCCTGACCGGCACCGCCTTTCACGGCGCGTTCGTGAATGATGGACTGGCGCTCTTTTTCAAGCGGCTGTTTATCGTGGCGGCCATTCTGGTGCTCTTCATTGCCATTGAATTCTCCGACCGCATCGTCGCGGCCGCGGAATATTATTCCCTCATCCTGTTTGCGCTGGCGGGGATGCTTTTTGCCGCATCGTCCAACGACTTTGTGATGCTGTTTGTCTCCATCGAACTCATCACCATCACCTTTTACGTCCTCGTCAGTTTCCAGCGCAGCAAACGGGTGTCGCTTGAAGCCGGCGTCAAATACCTGATTCTTGGCGCGCTGTCCTCGGCCTTCATGATCTTTGGCATCGCGTTGATTTGGGGCACCACCGGCAAGTTGAATTTCAACGAACTCGCGGCCGTGGCCGCCCAATATGCCGACACGCGCATCTTCCTGCTCGGGATCCTGCTCGTGGTCGTCGGCCTCGGCTTTAAGATCGCCGCCTTTCCGTTCCAGATTTGGGCGCCGGATGTTTATCAAGGCGCGCCCACGCCCACAACGGCCTTCCTTGCCATCGGCTCCAAGGCGGCCGGCTTTGTCCTGCTGATCCGCCTGCTGTTCACCGCCGTGCCCGCTGTGACCGCCCACTGGGCCAACCTGCTGATCATGATTTCCGGCATCACCATTCTCTATGGCAACCTCTGTGCGCTGCCGCAGCAGAACATCAAACGCCTGCTCGGCTACTCCAGCATTTCCCACGCGGGCTATCTGCTGCTCGGCGTGGCCGCGCTCAACCTCAGCGGCCAGGCGGCCATCATGTATTATCTCGCCGGTTACCTGTTCACCGTGCTGGCGGGTTTCCTGGTCATCGCCCTGGTGCTTCGTCATCTCGAACGCGAGGACATCGCTGGCCTGGCGGGTTTGAGCCAGCGTTCGCCGCTGCTGGCCGCCACCATGACCATCTCCTTGGTTTCGCTTGCCGGCATTCCGCCGCTCGCGGGTTTTTTCGGCAAGTTTTTGCTCCTTAAATCGGTGGTGGAAGCCGCCCGGACCACCGGCAACCATGGATACTATTGCCTCCTCTTCACCGCCTTGGCTGGCGTGGTGATTTCGCTCTACTATTATTTTCGCGTCATCAAGACCATGTATTGGAATCAGGAGGCCAAAGACCTCTCCACGATTGAACTTTCTGCGCCCGCCATGCTCACGGCCTGGATTTGCATCGGGGGTATTTTCTGGGTGGGTCTGTTTCCCAACACCCTCCTCAACCTGGCCACCGCCGCCGCCACCGCCCTGAAAATCTAACTGACCGCCGAGACGCAGGCGCAGAGATGAGAGGGAGTTGCCGGGGGTGACGATCTTGTGGATTATAGCGCGGGAATGGTTGCCACCTTGGAACGCCACGTCTTATCCCGCGCCCATCAGGCCCTGCGCCCGGAAATTTTTGCGCGCATCACCGAAAAACTCGTGTTCCACCGCCTGAGCTATGAGCATCAGTTGGAGATTGCCGGGAAATTTCTGGCCCGCGAGAGGGAATTTCTGGCCGGGCGCGGCCACCCGCTGGAACCGGACAAATCCGTGCTGCCGTTTCCTCGTGCGCAAGGGATTCCATCCCAAGCTCGGCGCGCGGCCGATGCGGGATGGTCTGGCAAAAAAGCCGAATAAACGGGTGCTTGGCTGGCCGTCAGACCGCTGGTGGTCATCGCGCTCATCGTGCAACGTTTCATAAACCATGAATGGCCGGACGAAACCGCAGGCTGTTTCCGGCCAGCACTTTGCGCAATCCCGGTTTGGCTGCGAACGCTTGGGCATTGATGCTGAATATTTTTCGATGCTTTTACCCCGGCAGGCAAGCGTAAAATGATAGCTATTATCCGGGGAAGTCAGGTTGGTTCTCCACTACGCCGTGGCCGGCGATGCCCAAGCCCGGCCGTAACTTTTTCAAATATCGCGCCTCTGCGAACTATTAGCGACCATTTGTGCTTCCGGGATAGCACCAGAGTGGATTCTTATTTACGTCATCGACCTCAATATACCAAGTGTCAATCCGAATATAGCTGACGGCTCCACCAAACGCGGCATTGATGGCTCCATTTAAATGGCGTGTGCTGACCCCTTCTTTAGGATAATTCGCTCCGTCATTAAAATAGCCCGGCTCCTTTTCATCCGTCTCCCAAAAGGCAACATCGTCGGGGCGCAGATCGCCCAGTTTTGCGACTGGAAAATCAGTTCGATTATAGCCGCAAACCGCCCCGTTCATCGCGTAACTGGACAACTGTTGTTTGCGCTGCGCGAACAACGGGAGGTTGGTGTTGTCCATGGGACACACATATAATTTGGGATTTCGCAGCGTCTGCCAGAACAGACCCGTATTGGCCTTGAATTGCCCGGGCCCGGCGACGGTATTATCCAGAGTATAAAGCCAGCCATGGCGGGTCGGCGAATCACCTTTGTACCAGTTCGGCCAGGGTAAATAGTCGGTGTTGTCTGCGGCATACAAGTGCGTGGCTACGATGATCTCCTTCAAATTGTTGATGTCGGTCAGGGACATCGCACGATTCTTGCCTTTGCTTAGCACCGGAGCCAGCATGGCCGCTAAAATACCTATGATGGCAATCACCACCAGCAATTCAACCAGAGTGAAACCCTGCGCGCGCCGACGCTGTGCTGCATCAAAAACCGCTTGTTTGCACATAATGACTCCAAGAATACCGGCATTGAAACCCATCGTGAACTTTAAGGCAATCGAAATGTTGTTTTCATCATCAGATATCCGATATGTCCGAGAAGTGAAATTGCAGCGATGTTTTCTTTTATAAAAACCTCAATGATAAATGTTTCTAAACCTTGAAAACTTCAACAAATCACCTTCTGGTTATGTTTCGCCTTTCCGTTTGTACCCAGAACTGGCGATATTCAAATGCGACCCGGTTTGATAAAAAATAACAATCAGTTATTAATGGGATTCGGGATGTTTATTACTTGTAATCAGTTTACATTGGCAAAAGGCTTTACACGCATGGACGCGTTCATGGTAACGTTTTCTGTAGTGCTCTTGGCGGCAATTGTTTATGCCGGCTCTTGGATCGGTGGAGAAAAGCGCAGGATATGGGTTTGCGCCCATCATTTGCAAACACTGGGGAGGGCCTTCGATGACTATTCACGCGACCATGATGGGGCGCTGCCGGCAGCCCTGATTGACAATGGCACCAAAAGCACCTCTTGGGATCGCGAAATCGCCGGCTACTTGAATGCCAAGTGGATCAAGGGGCAAGCACCAGAATCGCAACCGGCATTGGCCGCCAAGATCGCCCCGATTTTTAAATGCCCTTCAGATCGTGAGCTGCATGGTAACGCTAATGCCCGGAGCTATTCCATGACGGCCTATGACCTCAATCGCGCGGGTTGGCCGCCCAAAGCCGACAGCACCGGCGGACTGGGCTTGTCGCTCGACGAAAGGACCATCGCTCAGGCGCGCGCCATTGACGCGGCTGAATCGCCGGATTACCGACCCGCGATCAAGTTTTCTCAGGTTACCGCGCCGGACGACACCGCCCTGCTGGTGGAACATATCAGTATTCTCAATGCGCTCTGGTCATCCAAGCTGGCTAGCATCGCCTCCAGCCACGAGCAATTTGCGGGCAAGACCTTTGCCGCCAAGGATTTTCATGGCGGCAAAATGAACTATCTCATGGCGGACGGTCATGTGGAACTGATGTCCCCAGCGGAAAGTGCTGGTTTAATGGGTGGCGTGTGGACCATTCGGAAAGGTGACTGATATGCGTGCCAAGATTGATCCAAGCAAACTGTCCACGCTGCTTCCGGGCGGCATCATCGCGACAATCGTCATCCTGCTGGTGGCTGGCCGGATGATTTGGCTCAGCGCGAATCGCCCGGCTCACCGCGAGGAAATCACCGCGGCCTTTGGGTGGGCCAGACAATTTTACGGCGTTCCACTCCTCAATCACGAGGGCAGCCAGTTCCTGTTTACCGCCACCAGCGACAAGGGATTTGGTTTATTCCAGGGGGATACGGTCACCGGCCACATTCAAACCATCCTGGATGAGCGCGGCGGAGGCATGTTTGGCAGTGATCACAAATATTTTGGGCTGGCCTGGTCGCCCGATGATCGTGCTTTCATTTATTCGGCACACGACAACCGCTGGACCAACGATAATCTGATCATTTGTCCGGCGGATGGCCATCAGGCTTCCGCCCAATTGACCGTGGGCCCCAATGCGGTGGCGGAACTGGTCTGGGTGAACCCAGCCGAATTTGTTTACGTCGGCCGGGACACCGGTCTGGTTGATGTTCGAAAGCAGGCGGACGGACAATGGCAGCAGCATGAATTGTTCCATGGAACCGGGATGTCTTCCTTGGCGGCCATTGATGCCAACACCGTCGCTTGGTTGCAGGATGGCGTGATTTGTCACTTCGATCTGACGACGGATTTGACAGGTGCCAGCAGCTTGGCTTCTGCCGCCCGCCCCAACGCCAGCGTCACCCCCCCCCACCAACGGCTTGGTGCTCTGGTTGGACGCTGCGACCTTGCATCAAGCCGACCAGACGCCGGTGTCCGGGTTGGCCGATTTGAGTGCGGGCAGAAATGACGCGGTGCAAAACGGAAATCCGCCGGTTTATAATGGGCCGGCAAGTCCCCTCGCGTTGAATGGCAAGGGAACCATCCATTTTACTTCGGCGGATTCAATTACCAATGCCACCGGTCTAAAAACCCGGGCCAATCTGGGCATCGCCGGCGATGCCCCGCGCAGCGCTTTTGTCGTCATGCAGCATGATCCCGGCAAGGTCATGGGAATCAGCATCGGTGATTATGCCGCCCGTTTCGGTTATTTCGGCCTGGAAGAAGATAACCCGTCACTTTACCTGCCAAGGGTCTACAATCGCTATGCCAATCGTGTCTATCTGCGCTATTCGGGTTGGAATATTTTGGAGGTCATCTGTGATGAATCCAGTCAAAACGCCTATTTCAATGGGGCGCTCAAGGCCACGAATAATTTTCACCTGGCCACGGTGGACAAACCAGTCGAGATCGGCTTGCGTACCGCCAGTGCCAACGGAAAGAACGCGGCGGCGGCGGACGGCGATTTCGCCGAATTGCTCATTTACGACCGGGCCTTGGATGGCGACGAGCGGCAACAAGTGGAGAATTATTTGAAAGCCAAGTGGCTGGGAAACACCTTCCTGGCTTCCCACGCTTCATTGGTTTGGTGTGACCCCAAAATGCCAGGAATTACTGGCTTTGTTTACTCCCGGGCCACCGGCACTTTTCTCCTCCAAAAAACGGAAAACAAGAGAGATTCCTTATGCCTGTTTGATCCCCAAACTTCAAAAATATCGCTGATTGCCAAGGCGGATTCAATAAGAAATGCTCAATGGCTCGGGACGAACACCTGCGCTTGGATCGGCTTCGATTCCGGAACGAACCGGATCCTGCTCACCAGCACCACCGGGAAGGGAACGAGTTCCCTGTCGTTGCCGGGAAATACTGACTGGTTCCAAGCCCTGTCCGGCAGTCAGTTTTTGCTGACGGGAATGTTTAGTAACGAGCCGGCGATGGGGATCTGGCAATACGATAACGAGGCAAGGCAATTGCATCCGGTGGTCGCCGGCTCGGATCATCCCTCCGTTTATGCGAAAGCCCTGGAGCCACTTAATGGAACCATCGCCATCCCCTCCGGCCGGAAAGTAAATTATACCATGTTTCCACCGGCAAATTTTGACCGGCATAAGAAATACCCACTGGTGATTGGCGATACGATTTTTGGCGTGGCTCTCAATGGGGACCATGGACGGCTGTGGGTGCCCAATATGGCCACTTGCGGCGCCTTCGTGGTCATTGTTGACCGCGCTGGCTGGTTTAAAGGAATTGAACAATGGGGGGAAAATGTCCTGGGCGTCACGCAAAAATTGGCGCAGAACCCTGCCATTGATACCGGCCGCATTTATCTGTTCGGCGCCAGCGCGGAAACAACCTACATGTGCGAGGTCATGACCAATTCTGCCGACTTGTGGAAGGGGGCCATTTTTCTCAATCCCACGGGCCTGCCTGATTTCTCACAAGTGCCGGATCACTGGTTGGTTCAGGCAAGGACAAAAATTCTGATCAGCGCGGGTGCGGAAGAAGGGCAGGAACAGTTTTTCAAAAAATATCAGACCGAAGCCCTCTGTTCTGGCGTCATCGTCGAATACGTCATTCACGCCGGAGAAAATCACCATCTCATTGGGAATGCGGCGCAGTTCGAACGATCGAAAGCCATCATGCATTTCATATTTGAGGAATGAGGCCATGAACCGGAAATCTCACATCTGTTTGGCCGGCGGCAAAAGTAGGGCAGGCGTACCGCCTGCCCGGCGAGTGGGCAAGCGCGAGCGTCGCGCCGGCTGCGCCGACGCGGGCAGGCGGGACGCCTGCCCTACTTTCTTAAAACCATGAAATGGATCAAGATATTTATCTGGTCCGCCGGGGCCATCCTGCTGGCGGCGGCGTTGGGTCGCTTTCTCATTGTGGCTGGCAGCACGCCCGCCCTGACCCTGCCTGAGCCCATGCTGGGTGTTCCGCTGCGCCATGCCTTGCTGGTGGTGGGGATTTTGGAACTTATCGCGGCTCTCCTCTGCCTCTTCGGACGCCAAACCCGCCTGCAACTTGGCTGGGTGGCGTGGCTGGCTACAAATGACATCGTGTTTCGTATTGGGCTGGTGTTCATGCACTACTATCCGCAAGCCACCTGCATCGGCAGTCTCACCGATCCGTTGCACTTGGCCAGCGGAGTGACGGGCTTCATCGCTGCAAGTCTGCCCCTGTATCTGTTCTTCGGCAGCTATTTGGCAGTGTTCTGGCTTTGGCAGGCCGCACGCGTGGCCAAACCGGCAAAATTTTATAAAATGTCCTGCCCGGCTTGCGGAGTGCATATTCGGTTTGACCGAAGCAACCTTGGCCAGAGAACCCCCTGTCCCCACTGCCAGAAAAGCATCACTCTGCGCAAACCAGATCTCCTGAAAATAGCCTGTTTCTTCTGCAAAGAACACATTGAATTTCCCCACCACGCCATTGGCGAAAAAATGCCATGCCCGCATTGCAACAGGGATATCACGTTGAAGGAACCAACATGAACCGTAAACTCCAACAAATTCAGAACTGGCCCGAACGCGCGCGCGAGGCCAAATGGTCGGCCTCTGCGCTGGCTCAAAAATGCGGGGTTTCCGGAGAAACGTTGCGACAGCATTTCCTTAAGAAATTTAACGAACCTCCGAAAGCATGGCTCGCCGCACAACGCAATCACATGGCCATTGAAATATTGGGAAGAGCCTCATCAATGAAGGAAACCGCGAATATTCGGGTCTGTAGCAGAATTTGTGGGTAAAAAGGCATAGGGTTGACAGACGTGTTGGAAGGCGCGACCGCAACCGGGCACGAGCTATCGGCTCGGAAGCCTGCCCGGTTGCTCGTTTTAGCTCGAAGCGGCACCGGGGATTGGTGGGCAGAAGAAAGGCATCGCTGATCCCTCTGGAGCGGTTTAGCTTGTGGTTGAAATTGAACACGAACCAACCCACCAGCGACCAGCGATGCAATTGCAAGTTAAGACCCTTTTGAACGCGATTCAACATTTTCCGGGATTTGTGTACAAGGACATCCGGCTCAACCGCCAGCGTGATGGATCTCCCCGGGAGGTGGTCGTCACCGTGGAGGCGCACAGCAGCATGCCCGCCAAGTGTTCGCGCTGTCAGAGAGTGGCCCCCGGCTATGACCGACTGCCGGAACGCCCGTGGCTGTTTGTGCCGTTGTGGGGGATCATCACCTGGTTTCGCTACGCTCCCCGGCGGGTCCATTCCATCGCCCGCTGGCAGACGGAATCCCCAGCGCTGCTGTGGTTCTGGATTCCGGCGGTGTTTTTTTGGGGATGGAGTTGGAATCGTCGACGTGGGAAATCGCCGACCGGAGGCAGCCAGCCTGCAAGCGGGCTTGCCTGGCATGAGATTGGCCTACGGTGGTTAGCCGCAGTACTTGCGATTTGGGCGACCACGGAAACCGCCTTGCATCTGGTGCCGCGCCATTTCCTCGTCAACGACAAAACTCTGGCCGTGGCTCGCCGTTTTTCAGTGCCACCCAAGGAGCGCGCTGATTTTGAGGCGCTGGCGAGCCGTCCAATCTGGCAAACGTGTGCCGTGTGCCGGTTTCGCGAGCGTCGAAACAGCGTAATCGTCACCGGTAGCACATTTCCGGCCGGAACTTTGCCCGATCCCGGTCTGGCTGTGAACGCCCGCTCATTCATGCTGAATATTTCTGGCTGCTTTGGCCCCGGAAGACAAGCGCCAAATGACGGCTAATAGAATCTGGGCGATTTGGCTGCATCCGGCTTGGCTTAAGGCAAATTTTGATCACCAAAAAAAATCGCAAACTTTTGGGCGACGGCATCCGAAAATATCGCAAGCTGGCGGGATTGACCCGGGAATGCTGGCGGAGCGAATCGACATCAATCCGGTCTATTTGGGACAGATCGAACGCGCTTAACGGGTGCCGACCGTGAATGTCCTGCTGCGAATCGCGCGAAGCCAAGCGATGCCAAAATTGGATTGCACGAAGTTTTGACATGCGTCTCTGGCGCGTGGCTTGGGGACGGCGCAAGTCCTCAACGAATTCCGTTTCCACGTTACCGGTCCGGTCCGTCAGAGGCAGAAATTTCCTGGGTTCGCCGGTGATTGGGTGCGTACACATACGGCTTCGAGTTTTGAGGCTCGGCTGATGCTGTCGAGAAGCGGTTCAATACTTCCTGCGTAAGCGCTTGATAATCAACTCGCGACGACAAGGAGGCTTATAATGCGATTAAGCAATCGATATCCTGTTGGAGCGAGGTGAATTTTTTGAAATTTTGATGAATTTATTATTGTCAAATGGTTTAAGTCTTGGTACAAAAGCACCGTTATTAAATTTTAGCTCCAAACGATGCAAAATGTGCGGGCGGGTTATCGCATGGCGATTTCATCATCATAGAAGGTTCGGTTAGCCGCAGCCTAACCCTAGTCAGGCTTGGGTTCACTTAGAATTGCGAGCTTGCTGGCTGGCCGTGAAGTTCCGGGTTGAAGCCCCCGTGCCTAACGTTTGAGTGGTTTGTTGATATACATGGATGTATGCATGGAGGGTGGACATTTAGTATGGGCGCAGCCAAAGGAGACTTGCATGGGCTGACAGGAGGTCCGTCTTCATTCGGGCAATTTCTTCGGCGCAATAATTTATCGGTGATTCGCATATGAAAAATTCTCACGTCTTGCACGTCGTTCCATTGATTCTGGCGCTGGCTTGTGCCAGCGTGTCGGGCCAAACCAATGGCAGCAGCACCCCGCCAGTCATCATCGAACAAGGCCCCCACCACAATCTTTGGCAATACCAGACCTATGAGCCGGGACCGGATGGCAAACCAGTGGCTAAGCTCCACCAATACCGTGAGTTGGCAGCGGGTTTAAACTACTTGCATGCCGGCAAATGGACAGCTTCCAAGGAAAAGATTGAAGCGTTCTCCGGCGGCGCGGTGGCGCAGCAGGGGCAGTGTAAAACTATATTTGCCAATAACTTAAATACGGCCGGAGCCATCGACGTGCTTGGAACCGATGGCCAGCGGTTGCGCAGTCACATTTTGGGTTTGATCTATGTGGATGCCAGCACCGGACAATCGGTTTTGATTGCCCAACTCCAAGACTCGGAAGGCGAACTGGCGGCGGATAATCAAGTCCTATATCCAAACGCATTTGCTGGAGTGCGGGCGGACGTAAGATACACTTACCGAAAAGATGGGCTGGAGCAGGACGTGGTGCTCCGGGAAAAAATACCAGCCCCCGAATCCTACGGCCTGAATTCCGCCACGACGGAACTGGAAGTGGCCACTGAGTTCATGGAACCGCCAACCGCGCAAGTCGGCAAGCTAAACAGCGACGCCGGGGATTCGGAGGATACGGATCAAACCGTGCGTTGGGGCGCGACCAGTTTGGGGCAGGGCAAGGCGTTTAGTTTGAACGGCCAAGCGGCTCCGGTGCGCGTTTACAAGCGGTATATCACAGTTGGCGGGCGCTATTTTCTCTTGGAAAAGGTGCGGCTGACGGATATCAAGGCCGGGTTGGCCAAGTTGCCGGACCAGGCTTCCAATGCCAGGCGCCTGCCGGGCATGGCTTCAAGACATTTTGCCTTTCCCCTGGCCCCAGCCGCCAAATCCGCCGCCCGGCCCATGCGCTTGGCCATGGGTACACTGCCGGATAAAGGCTACGTGCTGGACTACAATACGCTGACGACGGCCTATACCAACTACACATTCCAAAGCGATACCACCTACTATATCAATGGCTCATTAACCTTGGCGGGAACCAACGTTTTCGAGGGGGGCACGGTGATCAAGTATGCCGCGAATGGGGCCATCAATTTCGTGGCCGGCCAGCCGCAATTCCTGTCGCGACCGTTCCATCCCGTAGTCCTTACGGCTAAGGATGATAACCATGTTGGGCAAACCATCGGCGGCAGCACGGGCAATCCAAATGGGTACTACGCCAATCCCGCGTTAAACCTCAGTTCCTTGGGCAGTCTGGCCTTGGCTGAATTCCGCGTGTCCTATGCCAACCGCGCCTTGTCGGTTGCTGGTGCTTCGCCCGCCATTTATGACGCCCAGTTGGTGAATTGCGGCACGGCGGTGTCGGACATCAATAGTGCAGTATTTTTGGAAAACGTGCTGCTGTCCAACAACAAGACCAATTTCAATGCCAGCACCGCCGCATCGGTTTACGTCGCCAATGCCACGGTTAACAACCAGTTCGATTTGATCAACGGCAACACCAATACCTTGTTGTATCTGACCAACTGTGTGTTCGTGAATGCCACCAATCTCTCGGGCAATATTGCGGCCGGCTACAACGGGTTCTATCAGGCCCCCATGGTCGGGACCGCCGCCGTGACCAACAGTTTTTATCCGTTGCAACGGGCTGGGGCGGCAAATTGCTATTTGACCAACGGTTGCGCCTTTACCAATGCGGGAACCGCCGGGGTGGACCCCTATTTGCTGGGGTTATTGCAAGCCAAGACCGTTTATGCGCCGCTGGTGTTATCCAACCTGACATTCTCCGTGGCGACGAACTTTTCGCCCCGGGCCTGGCGCGATCCGAACGCCTCGGCGCTGGGGTATCACTATGATCCGCTGGATTATGCGGTCAGCGGCGTGAATGTCTATTCGAACATGACCTTTACGGCCGGCACGTCCGTCGGCTGGTTTGAACTGCCAAATTCTGGGGGAGCCGGTTGCGGCTTTTCGATCTACGACCATGTGATCCTGTCCTTTAATGGCACGGCAACGGCGCCGTGCACATTTGCCCGCTACAGCACGGTGCAGGAAGGGGGCAACGGTTTATGGAGCAATTTGGGCTATATGGGAGGCATTGTGTCGCAAAGTTTGAGCGGCGGATATGGCATGAACCCCACCAATGCCGCCTTGATCAGCCTGAATTTCACCCGGTGCGCCCTGCTCATGGAAGGCCCCAATCAGTTTCGCGAGTCGGGTGGTGGTGGTTTGAGCCAGGTGGTGGCCCAGAACTCGGAAATCTGGAACGGCAACGTCGGCGCCTATTGGGACAACCTGAGTGCCACCAACTGTTTGTTTGACCGGGTGAACTTGGGGGTTGGCGGCGGCAATGCCGCCCAATATTGGATGCGGAATTGTACGATGCGCGGCGGCTCCCTGTCGTTGTCCAAGTATGGCCTGACCTGGCCGGTTTGGATTGAGGAATGCGCTTTCGACGGAACCTCGCTGGCGGTGGATGACACTTCGGGTGGCAACACCAACATCACCTATTGCGACTTCAATGCTTTTCTGACCAACGGCAGCCAATTGCCCCTGGTTCCGGCCTTGCATAATGTGACCAATCTGGCGAGCTTTAATTGGCAAAGCTCCTGGCTTGGCAATTTTTACCAATCCACCAACAGCCCGCTGATCAATGCCGGGAGCACGACGGCCGACAAATTTGGTTTGTACCACTTCACGACGCAGACCAATCAGGTGAAGGAGACGAATTCCCTTGTGGACATCGGTTACCACTACGTCGCCGTCAATGCGAATGGCCAACCGGTGGATTCCAACGGTGATGGGACGCCGGATTGCATTGCCGACGCAAATGGCAATGGTTTGGTGGATAACGGTGAGACTGCCTGGCTGCCCGCCCCGGTGATTACCTCACAACCCGTCAGCCAGATGGTAATCCAGGGCAGCAATGCAACGTTCTCGGTTGCGGCCACGTCGCTGGTCAAACCGTCGTATTTGTGGTATTTCAACTCCAATTCATTGACTGGCGCCAACAATTCTGCGTTGACAATTTCAAATGCTCAATTGGCCAGCACGGGAAATTACTGGGTTGTGGTTGGCAATGGGGCGGGCAGTGCCACGAGTTCCATTGTGACGCTGAAGGTTCTGGGCTGGCTGGTGGACTCGGATTATGATGGCCGCAACGATGCGCCAGAAATTTTGGATGGCACTGATCCTTTCAATCCCAACAGCGTTTTGCCAGTAGGTCTGGCCTATTTCAGTTTTGATAATACCAATACCTGGGCTGGCAGCGCCGGGCAGTTGCCGCTGGTGGCCTCCAATGTCGTGGGCGTTCCCTCTTGGAGCACCAATGCGGTGCGGTTGGACACGAATAAACCCGCTATCCTCTGCTACCGGGATGTCGAAACCAACGGCAATGCCAATATCAATCTGCGCAGCGGAACCGTCCGTTTCTGGTTCAACCCGGACTGGACCAGCGTCAGTGCTGGAGGCAGCGGCCCCGGTGCTTATGGACGGATGATCGAAATGGGCAGCAACAACCCCGTCTTGAACGTCAATTCATGGACCGTTTCCCAGACCAACGGCTGGTGGTCGCTCTTTTTTACCCCGGACGGAAACCACGTGGTCTTTGGCTCCTCGACCAATGGCGCCGGTGGCGTCAATCTGTCCGCCGGCATCGCCTGGACCTCCAATCAATGGCATCAAGTCGTGCTGGCCTATTCGCCGACGAATTCGTCCTTGTATGTGGACGGTCAATTGGCGGCGAACGGCGCGGCCTCGAGTACCTATCCCAATCTGGCCGAACGCAGCCAGGGGTTCCGGATCGGCAGCGACCAAAACGGCGCCAATCAGGCGCGGGGCGCGTTCGATGAACTGGAAACCTTCAACTATCCGTTGGTGGCGGCGGTCATTGCCACCAATTATCAGAACCGCTTGAACTGGAGCAGTTCGGGCAGCGGCCTGCCCAATCTCTGGCAGTGGAATAATTTTGGCTATGAAGGCGTGGACCCCACCGGCAATCCGGCCGGTGATGGCCTCAGCAACTTGCAGAAATATCAAAACAACCTGAATCCCCATCAGTTCGATCCGGTCCGGCTGGGCTACTGGCGGTTTAACAACCCACCGGCCTGGCTGGACGAATCGAATCTGGCCCCCGGCACCGCCTATGGCTTGTATCCCGTGCCCGATTGGAGCGGCGACGCGGTGCGGATTACCGCCGCCCAGAATAGCGTCCTGAGCTATCCCGGCATCCGCGCCAACGGTTCCGCCGTGGCGATTTGTCCCGCCGGCACGGGCAGCCTCCGATTCTGGTTCAAGCCCGACTGGTGCAGCGGCCTGGGCCAGGGCCCCGGTGGGGTGGCCCGCCTCTTCGAAGTGGGCGAACCGTCCACCAATGCCGCCTACGGCTGGTTTTCCCTGGGTCTCGATCCGTGGGGGAGCACCCTGACCTTCAGCACCGAGGCCAATGGCCTTCATACCGACAACGCCAGTTGCCCCCTGAATTTCACCACCAACACCTGGTATCAAATCGTTTTGACCTATAGTCCCAGCAACAGCGCGCTTTATGTCAACGGTGTGGGCATGGCCACCAACGGCTTCGGGGTGACCAATCTTCCCAGCCAGGCGATCCTGCAACAAGGCTTCCATTTTGGGGGCAGTTGGGACGGCGTGGACCAGGCCAATGGCGATTTCGATGAATTGGAGACTTTCAACTATCCCTTGGAGGCCGCAGACGTGGCGAGCAATTACCAAAGCGCCATGAGCGTGCTCGCCGTGGATGGCTTGCCGGTCATTGTCAAGGATGGCTGGGGACTGCGCAGCGATTCTTGGGACTCTGATTGCGACGGTCTGCCGGACGCTTGGAAGCTTGCCAATGGATTAAATCCATTGAATCCCAATGTGGCAACCCCGGCGGCCTTGCAATTGTATGAGGGCATCACCGGAGCCACCAACGCATACTTTCATGTCAGTTCGCCAAAAGATATCATCAGTTTCTGCATGTCAACCAATGTGCAAGGCCCGGGCCTGGTGGGCTACGGGTCGAATGATTGCTGGAACTCTTGGAATACAGACCTGTTAGCCGGCCAGCCATTGATCGCCGCTGATAATAGCTCCACCGGGGCAAAGTTGTTCGCATTTATCGGGCCATGCAAAAACACCTTCTGGTATGCCGATAAATACTATCAGCCTAATCTCAATGCCGTTCCACCAGAAGATCCCTATTCCTATAGCTCACAGGAGCTTGGATTCTTATACGGCGCTCCGATGTTGTTGGATTCGTTTTTTAGCAACAATGGCCCCTATTGGTGGTACGTTTTCTGGTTAAATGATTGGGGGGCGCAATATGCGGATGCGGCGATCCCACCCGCAATTTCCAGTGTGGATTCACTCGGGAACGGGACCACTGCTGATATCGTTGGATATTACTTGGACAGCGTATATCCCTATCAGCTGCGTTCGGATGACGATGCCCGGTGGAATGCGATAGCAAATGTTGTTGCGGAAAGTCAGCTTTACGGAAATCGGTTTGCTTCATACTTTACCAATGCGATTGGCTACTCAAGTCAAATCAACCCACACGCGGCCGCCGGCAATTATGCGGCATTTGGAGCCTTGGATTGTTTTGTCCCGGCATTCTCCGCTGTGACAAATGTGCCGATCGCTGCGGGGGGCGGCGGATTATTGCAGGCTGCGGCCACATTTGCCTATCCAAACCTCTATGGTCAATCGTTTTCAGCCTTAGGGAACTTCTTTCCTTTGGCAAAAAGATCGATTCTGCTTTCCGGGCTGCAGCACGGAACATATGACGTGTATGTTTACTATTCGGCTCTGCCGAATTGTCCCCCCGCTCAAATTAATGGCGTTGCCGCGGTGCCACTGGCGACTCCGGCTGGCATGCAATATTGGACTGCTCGTGTAAGCAGTACTCCCTTCACTACCGTTGCGGATATTGTTAAATTCAAGATCGCTTCAGGCTACGTGAGTGGACATGGCCCTATTGTTCAGGCCATCAACGTGGCAAGCAGCATGCCTCCATGGGCGTTTGTTACCAACTCCGACTATTTGCAGATTAATCTAGCGAGCCCCTTGGTCATTGACCCAAGTCAGGACATTAACTTGCTCGGTATTCAGATTGTGAAACAGGATACGGTCGCCGCCCCGGTCCTGCAAGTGCGCCCAGGTCTCGGCGCGGCGTATTTGATTTGGCAACCAACCGAATGGGCGACAAATTATGTCGTCTATCGTTCCGTGGGCTCATCCAATTCTTGGGCGAAAATCGGTTCCACGGCGCAATTGCAATTGCAGGACACCAACCTCACGACGGGCACAACATATTATTACCAGGTGCAAAGCACCAACCAGCTTGGCAGCGTCGCAACGTCATCCGTGGTCAGCGTTGTGCCCTTCGGTTGCCAGAATCCGCTGCCGCCCCGCATCGACTATGTCAACCAACTGCAAATCCCCGTGGCCAACGGCGTTTTTCCCATCACCTATCAGATGCTGTTGACCAATTCGGACGCCCTGGACCCGCAGGGATATCCCCTCGTCTTTAAAGTCGATTCAGTCGCCAGCGGTTCCCTGACAATCGACGGTGTGCCCTTTAGCGGGGCCAACAATACCATCGGAACCACCAACTCGGTCGTCTGGACCGCGCCTGCCGTCATGGCGGCCGCGGCCACGCCAGCCTTCCGGGTTTATGTTTCGGACGGTCTCAACCGTTCCTCCAATACGGTCAACGTCCTGATCAAACAGGCGGCCAAAACCTTTCTGATGGCCTGGGGCGAAAACTCCATTGATGCGGCATTCACTGTTGGGTATTTGGGCACAGGTACAATTAGGGTTGATGCTGGCTACGCAGGGAACATGGCTGGTGGCTATTTGTATCTCGACGACACTCCAATTTTTGGCGATCAAAATCGGGCAAATATTTACCCAAACATGGCCGCGCAATGTTTTTCCTGGGATAATCCGTCGAACCTCTGTTATGCCATGGGAAGTCCGCCAGCTCAGGTTTTAAACTTGGACTCGGTTTCTTCGATTTCTTGTTGGGGAGACAATGCATTCGCGTGGCAGTCCGGCCTGGGCCACTGCGCCATCACGCCCGATAAGCGCATGTGGTTCTGGGGTGATGTGTACTCTTACATGATTGGAATGCCCCTGGTCGTCGGCTATTCGCCGGCTACCAGCAGTCAGTACAACGTCGGCCCAACCAATTGGAACACCGGTTTGGATCCAAATACCTACTGGACTCCCCTGCGTCTGACTCTGCCATCCCCGGTCCCGGTTTTGGATCCCAACACCGGTCAGCCGCTTACCGGTGTGGTCATGGCGAAGGACCAGTACATACTCAAGAATGATGGTACTTTGTGGTCGTTGGGGAATTGTAAGAATGGCGTTGTTCCCACCATCGGCCGTCAGGTGGTGAACGCAGATGATGCCTACGACGAATATGATATGAGCCTTGGCTTGAAACTGGGCCAGGTGGAAATTGATGGCAATGACCGGTATGGGGTGAGGCCGGGCCGGGAGATTGTGGAAATTAATACTTGTGGTCATTGGCTGGGGGGAACGGCGGCGGTGGCCAGATGCAAGGACGGCTCAGTGTGGTCCTGGGGATCCATGGATGATGGCACTTCTTCCGAATTCGTTGATGTTCAGTATTGGTTTATGCAGTTGTCCGGCGATAACTATTCCAGCACGCCGGATGTGTTGCCGGTCGAACTAACCGGCGTCGAAGCTGCCTCCAGTAGTCCCATCGTGCAGATTGCGCAAAGCGGATATCATGTTGTGATTTGGCGTCAGGATGGGTCGCTTTCTGAAATCGGCTATATCCCCGGCCGTGTGCAACCGCAAGACATACCTGGTGGTGCGGATGTTTTAGGATTACTGCAAGGACAGTATGACATGGTGTTTCATCCGGGCCCAACCTACAATTTTGATTATGTTTATCAAACTTTGCCGGTTGTGCTTGACCAGGTTCCGTCGGGGATACGGCAGATCGCCGTCTCGCCCATCTTCGGCTCCATCTTGACCCAATCCGGCGACGTCTGGGTGTGGGGCGAATGGCTGGGGCAGGTGCTGGTGACGCCCAAAAAGATTGCGACGATGTCCGGCATTGTCAAGATCATCGCCGGCGGTCAATATATCATTGGCTTGGACAAGCGCGGGCGCCTTTGGGGCGCGGGCATCAACAATGAAGGTGCGTTTGGATTCAATGATTGCGAGATGATTTATGGCCGAGAAGGAAGCGGCGACACCCCTCATTGGATTCCCCGCGATGTGTATGGGACGATGGTTCACTCCAACGCCGTGCAAATCCCAGGCATTGAAAACGTTGTGGACGTATTCAGTGGCGATGACCATTGGAGTTCGCAAGTTTATGCCATCGGCACTCAAGTCCAAGGCAAGCCAACCGGCCTCACCGCCACTGCCATGAATCAGGCGGTGCAATTGACGTGGACCAACTATCCAGCGGCTGCGTCCTATATCGTTTATCGCTCGTTGAATGCTGATTCCGGTTACGTAGCCATTGGAACTACGGCCGTCAATTCCTTCGCGGACAACACTTCGCTGCAAAACGGTCAGACCTATTATTACGAAGTGTCGGCGGTCGTTAACGGAGTGGAAACCGCCACTTCATGGGAGGTCTCCGCCACCCCCTATCCGGCCCCGGGAGCGGTGGGCCAATTGTCGGCGCTTTGGGCTTGCAGCGGAATTGAATTGCAATGGCAACCGCCGGCCAACGTGGCCGTGAGCCCCCTCGACGATTATCTGGTTGTGGCGGACAATGTGCAACTGGCGGAGCTGCCACCGGGTGCAATCAACTATTTTGACAGCCGCGAGGTCATTGCCAGCAACTGCGTCTATCAGGTGATTGCCCGTAATTCCTCCGGACAGGCCGGCCGCAGCATTCAGTTGAGTTCGGCCACGCCGACGAACGGTTGCCCGCCTGCGCCGGTCATTGCCACTAACAGCGGATCTGGTTGCTGGCTGAATGTGACGGCTGGCACCGATGGCGGCAGCGACCACGCGGCCTTGGTCTGGACGGGTACGGCGCCGGCCAACGGAACGAACAGTTCCTGGCTCTTTCAAGCCACGGAATTCGACACTTTTCCTGGCATTCCTGGGAACCCTTCCCGGCCTCAAATCGATGCGACCGAAACCGTGGATAATTTCGTCCAGGAAATGGCGGGCGCCGATCCCGATGGCAACCCGGTCGCGGCCTGGCTCTGGTCCCAAATTACGAATTCCGAGCAAACCATTTTGACGGCCATGCCGCAGGTGACCTCCGCGGCGGACACCGCCAACATGCTGGCCACCAACAGCAATGCATTGCAGAGTTGGCTGTGGGCGCAGTTCAGTCCTTCGGTTACCAATATTTTGCTAAGCCCGACCAGTGACGACTCGACCATAAAAAACACCCTGTCCCAGGCATTGCTTGAGCTTATGGCCCCTGGCCAGCTTACCAATTTTGATGAGTCCATGTACGTTGCGCAATTATACCAGCAGGTGATCAATTCCTCCGGCCTCGCAAGTGCCGATCAAATTAATCAAAAATTGACGATCCTGACCTATGCGCTGGATCAGATCCTCACAAATGGAGCTCCGCTAACCAATGATTTTTTTGTGACTGCGATCCAGCAAGGATATTTTATCACGGGTGCGCAACTTCGTCCGGAGACGATTAATCTCGCTACCAATTTGCCGCCGCCGCAAGGCGCCGCCTTGGTCCAGTTAAAACGAATGCTATTGGACGATTATTTCCAAAGCAAATATTTCACGCGTGGCGGCAACTGGGCAGGCAGTTTGTCCGGCTTTAGAATCCATTATCGCACCGTCCAATACGTTAACGGCCAGAAATTGGTGCAAAACCTCCAACAAGATGTGCCGTTGAGCCGGCTGAATTATGGCTGGGATAGCGGGTTTGCCTCGCATTACTATGATGATGAAAACATCCAATGCGGCGTTTACGCCTATTCATGGTCAATTCCCCAAGGCGCCCTCTGCTGGGCGAGCGTCGCCGCCATGGTGAACGGACAGGAAAGCTTGCTGTCCGATGAAGTGGGGCCCCAGACCGCCTCCCCGGCGAACAGCTGGAACGCTGGGCTCCAGGCCATTTCCGGTTATCAACAGGTTTATTTGGAATGGAACGACGATCCCAGTGCCATTGGTTATACTGTTTATTGCAGCACAAATTCCGAAGACACCAACAATGGCAGCGTTTACCCGGATGTCGGTTCATGGTTGCCGGTCACCAATGGCATTAACCTGCAATTGGACTGGTTCTGGCATACCAATTTTGCGGGTGGCGTCACAAATTATTATTATTTTGTGCAGGCGGACGATTATTTCAGCGGCACGCTCAATTCAGGCGCGGTTTCCGCCACCGTCACCACCAACGTGCCTCCCCCGGCGGCTAACCAGTTCTCGGCGGCGGCCTATCCCTACGACAGCATGGTGGACGTGGAATGGACCGTGCCGACCAACCAAAACAGCGCGCCCGTCACCTCCCTCAATCAGACCAACTGGCAGTTTTATGTCGAACGTAAACCGGCCGCCACGGCCGATGCCAATTATGTGCTCGTCACCGACCGCGGTTTCGGGTTGGCCTACTTGGACACCGACGTCGTGAATGGCCAGTCCTACACCTACCGCGTCACCGCCTTTGACACCGCATTCAACCGGCTTCAGGCTTTGGCCGTGGCCGGGGGTGGCGCCAATTTAAATACCCAAATCACTCCCAGCCCCACCAACGGCCTGACGCTGCTGCCGCCCGTGCCCGGCAACAGCTATGTAAATCTAACTTGGAGCCCGATCCGCGCCACGCAATTCTCCATCAAACGCGCCCAGAATCCCGCCGGGCCGTTCACTGTGGTCGGCAGCCAGAACGTCAACGACGCCTACCAGAGCGCGCAGAACAGCTATCAGGATACGGGACTGCAAAATGGCGTCATGTATTATTATCAGGTCGCGGCCATCACGCCCACCGGCTTCGAGGTGGATTCTCCGGTGGTCGGCGCCATGCCTTTGGCCACTCTCACACCGCTGCCTCCCTCCGGATTCCAAGGTGCCATCGTGCCCGTTGGCAGCACCCAATTGACCAACACCGTCGCCCTCTCGTGGAATGCCGAAACCGGCGTCAATCAATATCAAGTCTTCCTCCAGGATCAAAGCAGCCTGACCCTGCTGTTCGCCGGACGCGGCACGTCCGCTGGCTATACCATTCCTGATGCCCAACAGGCGGATACGACTGCCGTGTTCACCTTTGCCTTGCGGTCAATCGGTGCCCAGGGTTTGACCAGCGATTTTGCGTTTGTGACCATTACCAACCAGCAGATCGCGCAAAATGTGCCTCTCGCGGAGTCACCGGTGGTGCTGCAAATTGGTGGTGCGGTGGAATCGTCGTTGATCGTGGCGGGGCCGACCAACCTGACCTTGTGTGCGGTCGTAAACATACCTAACGTCAGCCAGGTTACTTTTTATGATGGCGCGCAGATTATCGGAACCGTGACGAGCGCCCCTTACCAGATGACGTGGTATCATGTGCCAGGCGGCCCCCACCAACAGATTCAGGCGGTTGCCCTCGCTTCCAGCGCTACGGCGTCATATGTTCCCAGCGGGAACGCCACCTTTAATTCACAAACCATCGATTTGACGGTCAACGTCGAGCCACAGTTGTCCGCGTATCAAACTTCGGCGACGGATTTGCAATTGCCGGCCCCGGCGCTGCCGATTTCCTTGTCGCGTTCCTACAGCAGCCGCAGCGCCAGCACCAACGGTGTGTTGGGCGTCGGTTGGACCGCCGGCTGGAACATGGCTTCCGTGACCCTCGTCACCGACTTGGCCAGCCAATGGTCGGGCATTTATCAATTCAACTTGGGATCGTACTATGCCGTTAGTGAAACGGTGGCGCATTATGTAACCGTTAATTTGCCGAACGGGCAGAGTGTGAGTTTCTTCCCCGAGTTGAACTATGGCAATGCGCCTTTGCCAACAACGTCCTTGCCAGCACAATACGACGACTTCGGCATTGTCTATACCAACTTTGCTCCCAATCAGGGTTCTCTGCAAAGTGAATATAGTGATCTAGTCCTAAACACCGACGCCAGCGATCCGGACGAGTGGACCGGCTCGCTGGATTTTGGCGGCCCGTTTGATCCTGGTCAATTTACCTACGTTGGCCCCGACGGCACCACCAATGTCTTTGCCCAGCCCCTCGGCGATGGCGTCACCTGGCTGTTGACCCAGACCACCGACCTCAACGGCAACTCCCTCAACTATGTTTACGACCCCAATACCACCAACCTGGTCGCCATCAGCAATTCCTGTGGGCGGCAGGTGACGTTCGGCTACACGCGCACCGCTTATGGCACCAACATTTCCGTGACCGACATGCTGGGGGGCAATCCGTCCGTGGTTTACGTTGTTAGCAACAGCCTGTTGACCGAAGTGCACCAATTGATCAACCGGACTTCCGCCACCTACCTGACCAATTCCTACGCCTACGGCAGCGACGCCAACCACGCCCCCGCTGATTTTCTGCGCCTGACCGATGTTTACGACGCCCGCGGCATCCGGGTGCTCCACAATACCTACACCAACGACCCCAGCACGGGGCAGCTCACCGGCGATCTGGCCACTCAAATTTCACCCGGCAAGACCAATAATTTCACCATCGATTCCAGTTTCAATCTGATCGTGACCGCCACCACGAGCACGGCCACCAACACCGTGCAGGTGAACAGCGATGCCTCCGGCTCCATTTCCGGTGCCATGCAGCCCGTCAGCGGCAGCGCCCCCTCCACCACCCCCGCCTCGCAATGCACCTACGACAGCCAGGGCAATCTCATCAGCCAGACCGACGCCAATGGCAATACCACCACCTACACCTACGACGCCCAAAACCGGCTCATCGGGCAGTCGGACGGCAACAGCGACAGCACTTCCACCGCCTTGAACAATTACGGCCAGCCGACGCTTTCCACCGATGCCAATGGCAACCAAACCGCCTACGTGTATGACAGCAACGGCAACACCCTCAGCGTCAGCGATCCGTCCGGGACCAGCACCGGCTACGGCTATTCCAGCCCGGTCACCGTGGGCAATGCCTATTTGGGCGCGATGCAAACCAGCCAGTCCCAAGTGGCGCCCTTTGTGCCCTACTCGATCGTCACCTTGAACAGTTACAACAGCGCCGGGCCTTCGATCCTGGGCGATTTGCTGCAAACCACTGAGGAATGGCAGGACAGCGGCGGCAAGGTCGTGGGCAAGCCCGTGATCACCCAATACACTTACGATGCCAATGGCAACCGTCTGACCGAAACCAAGACACGCTCGACCGTTTCGGGTACCGGAACCGGCCTCACCGAAACCATTCTCACCGCCTACACCTATGATGCGCAAAACCGGGTCCTCGCCACGACCGTCAGCGCCAGCAACAATAACGGGATGCAAACCTTGCCGCCGCAAACCACCACGGTTGCCTACAACGCCCTCGGCAAACAGGTCACCAGCACCGATGCCGCCGGGCGCGTGACGACCAATGTCTATGATTTCAACGGCTACCAGATCGAAACCGACTATCCCGACGGCACCGTCAGCCGGACCTGCTACGACGGTTTCGGGCATCAGCAATACGTCCAGGACCGCGCGGTGCCAGATGCCGCCAGCAACACCGTCGCCCCGGCCACGCTCAGTTTCTATGACCCCTCCGGGCGCGTCATCAAAACCGAACGCTGCGACGCCGTCAAACTGACCAAGACGCCCGCTTCCAGCAGCGATTTCACGGCCCTCGCCAATAGCGCGCCGCAAGTCAAAATGGTGGTGGCCAGCCCGGGCACGGTGCTGACCACCAACCTGACGTTCTACGATCCCGTGGGCAACGTGCAATATTCCGTGGACGCCCGCGGCGCCGTCACCCAATACCAGTACGATACTGCCAACCGGCGCACGAATGTCCTGGTCTTTACCGCGATTCCTTTCGTCTCCACCGGCCTAAACCCCCCCAGCCCCAGCGGCCCCAGCCAAAGCACCAGCTACACCTACGATGCCAACGGCAACCAAGTGACCGTCACCGATGCCGCCGGCCACACCACCACCTCCCATTACGACCAAGCCAACCGCGTGATCCAAGTGGATTATCCGGCGGCCAACGGCGGCACGGTCAGCCAGTACACCGCTTACGACGGGCTCGGGCGCAAGCTCCAGCAGAACGACGAAGCCGGCGTGGCCACCGCCTACACCTACGATTTCCGCGGCCTGCTTACCTCCGTCACCCTCGCGTTTGGCACCACCCAGTCCGTCACCACGGTTTATGGCTACGATGAGCTCGGCAACGAAATCGCCCAGACCGACGCCGCCGGCCACAGCACGACCTTCCAATACGACGCCCTGGGCCGGAAAACCGCGCGCAGTCTGCCGGGCGGCCAGACCGAGACGTTTGGCTACGATCTGGCCGGCAACCAGATTTACCAGACCAACTTCAGCGGCGTGATCATCACCAACCAATACGAGTGGGCCTCGGGACGGCTGACCAATTGCAGCACGCTCGGCTACCAGGCCAGCTACGCCTACAGCCCGACCGGCCTGCGCACCAACATGGCCGACCCCAGCGGCACCACCCGCTACCGCTACGACGACCAGAACCGCTTGACCAACAAGCTGGTGACGTGGACCGGCGGACCCGCCGTGGCGTTGAATTACAGCTACGACCCCTTGGGCAGCCTGACCAATCTCTGGTCCAGCACGGCCAACGGGGTGACCAACGTCTATCGGTATGATTTGCTGGGCCGCCTGACCAACGTGCTGGCCGGAGCCGCCAGCGCCGCCAGCTACGGCTACGATGTGGTTGGCAATCTGCAAACCCTCCGCTATGCTAACGGCGTGACGAATCTGTACCAGTACGATTCGCGAAACCGGCTGACCAACCTGGTCTGGCAGGCGGGCAACTACCCATTGGCCAGCTATGCCTATACCGTGGGGCCGACGGGCAACCGCCTGGCGTTGACGGAGAATGGCGGCAGCCGCGTGTACAACTGGGCCTACGATTACCTGTACCGCCTGACCGGGGAAACCTTCACCGGCACCGGCACCAGCTTTGGTTTTAGTGGCTCGCCGTCCGTGACCTATGGTTTCGATGCCGTGGGCAACCGGACCAACCGGACGTCCGCCGTGACCGGCATCAGCACGCAAACCGCGACCTACACCGCCAACGACTGGCTGGCCAGCGATAAATACGATGCAAACGGGAACACGACGAATTCCGGCGCTCTCGGCTATCAATACGACGTCATGGGCCATCTCACGAACGTCAACAGCGGGCAGATTCTCATCACCTACGACGGTGACGGCAACCGGGTAAAGAAGACGGTCAACGGGACCACGACGTATTATCTGGTGGATGACCGCAACCCGAGCGGCTACGCGCAAGTGTTGGAGGAATACCAGGGCACGAGTTTGACCCGGGTGTACAACTACGGCCTGGCGCTCATCAATCAGCAACTGTATGATGCCAACTCCCATCTTCTAACTTCTATCTCCTACTTTGGCACCGATGGCCACGGCAGCACGCGTTTCCTGACCGATACGAATGCGAATCTCACCGACACCTACACGTTTGACGCCTACGGATTGCTGATGCCGGGCGCGAGCGGCGGCAGCACGCCGAACAATTATCTCTATTGCGGCCAGCAATGGGACAGCGACCTGGGCTTCTACTACCTCCGCGCCCGGTATTATAAACCGGACAGTGGCCGGTTCTGGACGATGGACAGCTACGAGGGCAACAACGAAGACCCATTGTCACTGCACAAATACCTCTATTGTCAGGGCAGCCCGGTGGACAATGATGATCCTAGCGGATTGGCCTCCACAGTTGCCGCGCAAAATGGCGTAGCTGTGCATCAATACATTGGCGACGATTTCACGGAAAAGGTTCCGGGCGGAGTTTCCGGCCCGTCGGTTGTGAATGTCTTGGAGGGCATCCCTGGGTTTAAACTGCCTCCCAAATTTCAGGGCGTTGTGACCGCTTTGTTTCCTGATCTTACTGCTACGATTCAGCAAGAAGTGTATGAAATAAAGCCGGACAATGCTCGCTCAATAGCGCTGGGAGAAGCCCAGCTTCAGGCCTACATTGATTTGTTTAATTTATTGGACCCGCGAAAAGGCTGGCATCGAGGCACTAGCTATAGGCCTCCGCTGACGGTTCCTATAAACGCGCTCAACTACGCGATTGCTGTAGGATCTCCCGCAACTCCACCTGGATTGATCCTATACCATGTATTTAGTGTTCAAAAAATAGTGCAAAAAAAGGTTGTCCAAGCAGCCGTCGCCGATAACGCTGATCTTGCAGATAGCATTGGCATTTCCACCCTAACTACCATAATCGCCTTCTGACGGCATATTACAATGAAAGCTGGCAATGAATTTTTCAGAAGCAAAAAGGCAATTTGACATTAGATATTACCTCTGGGCGACCTCCGAATTTCAAAGGGAGATCGAAGAGTCGTTTCCAGTTTTGCGGTCATTCAAGGCCGGTTCAGCTTGGAAGACTTATCAGTTTATGCTACAACTTTCCAAAGATGACCAATTGATTTTGGCGCGGAGTCTTCTGAAAAGATTCCACCCGAACGCTGTCAAGGCCTTAGGTGAGATGTGCTCGGTTGATGAGGAGTCGCTGCGTTTGCGGCGAGATGTGGCCTTCAGCAACATTGTGAGTTTTGGAGACGAGATTCGAGCAAGGAAAAATGCAGGAGAGCCTGTCAAACTTGCGAGCAAGCGGAAACTTCGGAAGGTCATGGCGACGAAGTTCGAGGCGGCATTCGGGAACGAATGCATGGCGTCGGCCTGTGTAGATGAGAAGGACGAATTAAGGTTCAAGATGAAGCACGCTGGCTGGGTCGTTAACACATTTTTCGATTTTGGTAGGAGTCAGACGGTTTTAAACTATTCACATAACATAGAAAGTGAAAAAAGCTTCCCGCTTGGGGGCGGCGATTTCGGGATGGGAATCGGAGCAATGATGTCTTTTAATTCCTACCTTGGAATAGCCAGCCAAACTGCGTGGCCCTACCTTCTTGAAGAGGAAGTTGATCTGGCTTGTGCGATAGCGTTGAAACTTTGTGCCCGCTTTTTTGATGTTTTGCCGAAACTCCTGAAAGGGCTTGAATGTGAAATCGTTGTGCCTGACGAAAATTGTGCGCTTTTCAATCCCTCACGCGTTTAAGCAAAATTGCCATCGCCAAGACCTGCCGATAATTAAACCTACACGCCAGCCAGAGCACCCTTGGTGCCAATGAAATTCAAACGCTGGAACAGCTTCTCCTGCTTCGCCAAGGCTTCGGCGGACAAGTCGGCTACGAACGATGAGCAAGCTCGCCTACATCCAACTGAACCGCCAAACAGCTTGCCCACCTCGTAGTGCTGTCCCGGTTAACCAAGCGCGGCCAGTCCGGGCTAAGTCCGTAGCCGTGTCCGCGTCCCTGTCCAGTCCATGTCCGCAGAAAGTCCGCGGCCAGGCAATGTCCGCGTTCAGGCAACGTCCACGGCCAAGCCAGGTCATGGTCACAATCATTCCAAGGTACGTCCCCGGAGCGGCCCAACAGCGGCCAGCCAGCAACCGGCCCGGGCAAAGGCAACCCGCCCGCCGAAACCGAAGCTTACGACCGGAGCGGGCAATGCGGAGGGGAATAGGGGAGGGCACGCGTTACCCCGAATATAAATTCGGGTTTGGGGTACGCGCCAAAGCCACGGCAATTTCCCCGGAAAGTCCGCGCACCGGTCAGGGCAGCCGATCCGGGGCAACCCACCACGGCCATGAAACGAAAAACCATACAGTTCAGGCCGGGCATGAAATGATGGTAAAAGGAACGCCTTGGGAATCCGCTTTTAAGGATGACACCATCCCCTAACGAAAACGTTGGGGAAAAAACGGGGCAAACCCGGCGCGTTGAAAGGCGTTGAAACGTGTTGCTGAAATCAACGCCGTTCAACGCTATTTAACGCCTTTAAACCATCCGCCGTCAACGCCCTTCAATGCCGGGCCAGGTTGCGACCCGATTGGGCGGGCGGCTAAAAGTGGGAAAGTCACCCGGACCAGCGGTTGCGCTTCCGGCGTATTCCGCCGCCTTCCGGGCATTTGCGGCCCGGCCTGGTCCGGGTTGGCGCGCTCCGGCCCGGCGGCGTGGCCGGGGTGGCAAGCTGCACGAACCTTTGTCCGCCGGACCGGCGAGCTGGCGGGCTCGCTGTCCGGTCCGGCTCGTTTTACCTCGCGGCGGCGCGGCTGGGCGGCAGCGGGAAGGCGGCTAAAGGAGCTTACGGGTTGTCGCTGGCGTGTTGTTTAACGAACGGTTCGAGAATGTCCAAAATCTTTTCCTGCTGGCGGCGGGGCATCTTGGAAACGGCTTCAAAGAGTTGGCGGGCACGTCCCCCAGGGGAGACGACGCGCTTGGGGCGTGGCTCGCCCAAAAGTTCCTCGACCGAGACGCCGATGGCCTTGGCTATTGGCAGCAGCACATTGGAACGCGGCGTCTGGCCACTACGCTCCCAATAGCTGACGTTGGAAGGTTCCTCGCCGATCTGCCGGGCCAGTTCCCGCAGACTCAATCCAGAGGCTTCGCGCAGTTGACGCAATCGTGATTCGTTCGCCATGCCGGGAGCGTAGGCAAGGGCTGGAAAAAGTTCTTGCATGTGTCCAGTATATTGTACACATATGTTCAATGCAATTTAACTTGACGCCTTCTCCCAAAAACGGGGCATTGCCGCCCAAACCCCAACTTCGCCCCGGCTTCGATGCCTGCGCTTGCGTGTTTGGCCATTATCCCTGGGATGACTGGCACCGCTACGCGCTGGCGCAGGGGTTGGACTCGGAGCTGGCGGAACTGGGGCGGTTGCTCCTCCGCGAGGCTTACAATCACGGCTGGGAACCGTGGCTGCAATCGCTCTGCGGCTGGGCTGATAACGGGGCAGCGTTGCTGGCCTTTGCGTTGCGCGCACCTCAACCGGCGCGCTGGTGCTGGTCACGGCTGCTGGACACGGACGGCTTGCGTGGGGACATCCATCCCCAGACCGGCAAATGGACTTGGGGTTATCTGCGCCTCGACACGCGGCGGGTGCTTTCGACGCTGCACCATGCAACGGTGGCCGTCCGCAAGGACTAAATCGCGTATGCCTAAAATCCCTGAAACCGACCTGGACCGGGTCAAACGTCAAACCGACCTGCTGGCGCTGGTGCGCAGCCGGGGCGTGGAGTTGAAGAAACACGGCAGCAAGGACTGGATTGGGCGCTGTCCGTTCCATGCCGACCAGGACAACCCCAACTTCATCGTCTCGCCGGACAAGGGACTCTTTCATTGCATGGTCTGCGGCAAGGCGGGCAATGCCATCCAGTTCGTGCAGTATCACGACGGGGTTTCCTTCCGCCATGCGTTTGAAGTGCTCAACCAAGGCGGCAGCGTGGCCTTCACCGCGCAGCCACCGGCGAAGCAGGCGACGGTGCCCAAGCTGGATTGCCCGCTGACCCTTGATGCGGACGACGTGGCGCTGATGGATCAATCGCTGGCCTATTACCGCGAACGGCTGGCGCAGACGCCCGCCGCCCTGGATTATCTCCAACACCGGGGCATCGCTGCGGCCATGGAACCGTTCGGCCTGGGCTTTGCCGACCGCACGCTGGGCTTGCGGTTGCCGTTCAAGAACCGCACCGACGGCGAGGCGTTGCGGACGCGGCTGCAAAAAATCGGCCTGCTGCGGGCGAGCGGGCATGAACATTTTAACGGCTGTATCGTGTTCCCGATCAAGAATGACAAGGGCCAGGTGACGGAGATTTACGGCCGCAAAATCAACGACCACTTGCGGCCGGGCACGGCGTATCACCTATATCTGCCCGGCCCGCATGTGGGCATTTTCAACCGGGAATGCCTGGCGTCGCCGGACATCATCCTGTGCGAGGCGGTGATTGACGCGCTGACATTTTGGGTGAACGGTTTTAAAAACGTCACCTGCATTTACGGCACCGAAGGCTTTACCGACGAACTGTTGCAAGCGTTGCGCGACCACAAAACGCGGCGGGTGCATCTGGCCTACGACCGGGACGACGCCGGCGAGCGGGCCGCCACGCGGGACGCGGAGAAGCTGCAACGGTTTGGCATCGAGTGTTTGCGGGTAAAGTTCCCGCATGGCATGGACGCCAACGAATACGCCCGCAAAGTCACGCCCGCCGAAAAATCGTTGCCAGTGCTCATCAATGCCGCCGAGTGGGCGGGCGTGAAGGCGGGGCCTTCACCCAATGCGGCTGCGCCGCCAGTCGAGCCGTCAGCGCCACCACCGGCAGAACCGATAAAGCATGTGGCCATGGTCGTGGATGAACTCACCGGCGACCCGTTGCCCATTGTGGACTACGAATCCCTCACCAGCGGCGTGGGCTGGGCGCCCGAGCCGTTTGTTCCGGCGCCGTATGCGGAGGTGCTGGCGCAAGGCGAACGCGCGCCCGCCCCTTCTTCTTTAGCTGCTTCTGTTAGCAGCCAGGGAAGCCCGGCGGCTAAAGAGGAGAGTGCTTGCACACGGCCACCAGCCCAAGCCGTGAGCGTGAGCGAAGAGGCGGGCAGTGTGACCTTGAAAATCAGCGACCGGGAATGGCGGGCGCGTGGCGTGGAGAACAACGCCAGCTTTGACCTGCTGAAAGTCAATCTGCGGTTGCTCCACAATGAACGGTTCCACCTCGACACGCTGGACCTGTATCAGGCCCGCCAGCGCCAGGCGTTCACCAAACAGGCGGCGGAAGAAACCGGCCTGGAATCCGAACTGGTGCAGCGCGACCTGGCCAGGGTGTTGCTGGAACTGGAAGGCATCCGGGACCGCCGCTTGCAGGGCGTGATGAAGCCGACCGAACCAGCGCCGATGATGACCAGCGAGGAACGCGAGGAAGCCCTGGCCTGGCTGAAAGCGCCGGATCTGATCGGCCGCTTGCGCGAGGCGTTTCACCTGGCCGGAATCATCGGCGAGGAAAACAACACCTTGATTGCGTATCTGGCGGGCGTGTCGCGCAAACTGGAAAGACCGCTGGCCGTCATCGTCCAGAGCGCCAGCGCCGCCGGAAAATCCACGCTGATGGACGCGGTGTTGTCCTTCTTCCCGGAAGAGGAGCGGATCAAGTACAGCGCCATGACCGGCCAGAGCCTGTACTACCTGGGCGAGACGAACCTGAAACACAAAATCCTGGCGGTGGTCGAAGAGGCCGGGGCGGAGAAGGCCAGCTACGCGTTAAAACTGTTGCAGAGCGAAGGCGAGTTGACCATTGCCAGCACCGGCAAAGACCCGCAGACGGGCAAGATGGTGACGCAGGAATATCACGTTGAGGGGCCGGTGATGATCTTTTTGACCACCACGGCCATTGACTTGGATGAGGAGTTGCAAAACCGCTGTCTGACGCTGGCCGTGGACGAAAGCGCCGAGCAAACCCGGCGCATTCACCACCTGCAACGCGAACGGCGCACGCTGGCGGGCCTGCTGGCGCGGGAACAGCGCGAGGACGTGTTAAAGAAGCTGCGCAACGCGCAACGGCTGTTGCAGCCGCTGGCCATCCTGAATCCGTTTGCGCCGTCGCTCACGTTCGCCACCGGACGCACGCGGAACCGGCGCGACCACGAAAAGTATCTGACGCTCATTGACGCCATTGCGCTGCTGCACCAGCACCAGCGGGAAATCAAAACCCTGCCCGAAGGGCGAGTGGGTGCAGGCCCCGCCTGCCGTTACATCGAAGTCACCCTCGATGACATTGCGCTGGCCAACCAGCTGGCCCCGGAAGTTTTGGGCCGTTCGCTGGACGAACTGCCGCCGCAGACCCGCCGGTTGCTCGGCTACATCCGCGAGTTAATGCAGCAGAAACGCCAGGACAAAGGCGCGAAGTCGGTTTCCTCCTTTAGCCGCCGGGAACTGCGCGATCTGTCTGGCTGGAGCTTGACGCAGGTTAGCGTGCATCTGGAACGGCTCGTGGCCTTGGAATATCTGGCGTTGAGCCATGCGCGTTTTGGCAGCGCGTTCGTTTATGAAATCCTCTTTGACCTGGATACGCCGGAGACCGTCGCCCACATCGGCCTGATTGCCGTGGAGTCCTTGCGGACGGCCACCAGTACGACGAAAGGTAACGGGTTTTGTGGCGGGGTGCCGGGAAAAAGCGGGCCGGTAACGGGGGGTGTCGAAACCGGGCCGACACCCGTTGCGCCGTTGCCAGTCAACGCTTTGGCCCGAGGGTGACGGGGTAACGGTTTTGCACATCTGGAAGGCTCGCCGCATGGCCATCCTATCGTAAATCACATCCTACCCATGAAAGAACTGCTTGAGGAATACTGTCAATGGATGGCAGCCCGCAACTACGCCACGGGCACCGTCCAGAATGGCCGTCTGTACATTGGCCGGTTCATTGACTGGCTGGCCGAACGGGGCGTAGTGCGCGCCCAAGACGTGACCCGCCCCATGCTGGAGCGTTACCAGCGGGTTTTGTTCCATCACCGCAAGCCCGACGGCCAGCCCTTGAGCTTTGCCGGGCAGCACGTCCGCCTGACGACCATCCAGGGCTTTTTCAAATGGCTCTGCCGGAAGTATTACCTCACCGCCAATCCCGCCGCCGATCTGGAGTTGCCCAAGGTCGAAAAACGCCTGCCCCGGCAAGTGCTTACGGCCCACGAGGCCGAACAAATTTTGAGTCTGCCCGACCTGGCCACGCCCGTGGGCATCCGGGACCGGGCCTTGCTCGAAATCCTCTATTCAACCGGAATGCGGCGCAAGGAACTGACCGGCCTGCGGCTCTATGACCTCGACCTGGAACGCGGCACGGTGATGATCCGCGAAGGCAAGGGCAAGAAAGACCGCCTGCTGCCCATCGGCGCACGCGCCGCCGCCTGGCTGGACAAATACCTGGAAGCAGCACGGGCCAAGCTGGTGGTGGAGCCGGACGAACGCCAAGTGTTTTTGTGCGTGTCGGGCAAGGGGCTGACGCCGGGTGTCCTGGGCAACGTGGTGCATGACTACGTCCAGCGGTCGGGCATCGGCAAAATCGGCAGTTGCCATCTGTTCCGGCACGCCATGGCCACCTTGATGCTGGAAAACGGGGCCGATCTGCGCTACGTCCAGCAGATGCTCGGCCATGCCCGGTTGAACACCACCGAGATTTACACCCACGTGAACATTCAGAAGCTCATCGAAGTCCACCGGTTGACGCACCCGGCCCGGCTGCCGGAGACGAAGCAAAGCACAACTTGTCAATCTACCGGCCTGGGCGATATTATAGGCGCATGAGCGTGACCGCTGAAAAAGTTGCCGAAGTGCTGGCCCTGCCGGAGCAGGACCGGGCCTATCTGGCCCATCAACTCATCACCAGCCTGGACGACACGGTGGATGCCGATGCCGAGGCGCAATGGAACGACGTCATTGACCGCCGTTCCCGCGAGATGGCCGAGGGCCGGGTGGATGCCCGCCCGGAGGAAGAAGTGATCGGAGCCATTCGAGCCAAGCTGCATGCGCGTCATCCGGCATCCTGAGGTGCCCCAGGAGTTGGAGTCGGCGGCGCTCTGGTATGAGGTGCGCCAACCGGGGCTTGGGGGTGATTTTCTTGAGGAATACCAAGCCACGTTGCAGCGCATCCTGGCCGGGCCGGAACGCTGGCGCAAAATCCGGGACGACAATCGCAAACTCAATTTCCACCGCTTTCCTTACGCCATCGTTTACAGCGTGCAGACAGACGCGCTTTACCTCAAAGCCGTGATGCACCTGCATCGCCGCCCGTTTTACTGGAAACACCGCTGATTTTTCCTTTAGCCGCCCGCCACGCCTTTTGCTAAGCTTCCGGCGTGACTCGGGCTTTCTTCAAAGTGCTGCGGTGGCTGCCTTGCCTGTTGTTTGCGCTGGCGGCCACGTCCGCGTTTGCCCATTGCCGGCCAGAAAATCGCGTCTGGGGTTTTTCAGAAAAACCGTCCAATTTTGCCTCCCAGGAAACTGCCAAACCGATTGATACGCCTGGCGAAAACCCCGATTGTGGGTACGATTTTGCGTCGGGGGTGCACAATTACCTCTATTGCAAGGGGAATCCTATTATGGGGATTGACCCGAGCGGACAAGCTGATGGTGATGTGATTTCTTTAAATGTCAGCATGGGTACTATGGCTGGTTTGGCGGCGTTTACTGGAGCAGCAGTTTTGGAGGCAAAAACCCATGCGATTAGTAAGTTGACACAAGCAGTTGCAACGGAAGCAATGGCCAGTGGCGCTTCGCTTGTGGAGACGGCGAAGTCAGCCATACAAGCCGCTGGTAAAACGCTTCAAGGTTTAATTGCAGACGCGAAACAAATCATGGGCCAACTTAGGAACTCCCCGGTAAAGGTGATTCCTATCCCAAGATGCGTTATTCCAGCCGTTGCTGACCATGTGGCCAACGCGCAAGCATTTGGGTTCCCTGGGTTTCCCGTCCCTCTTACCAGGTGCAACCCAGCGCAGGCAAAGGTTAATAGAGCAGATGCATTAGCTGGATTAGGCTCTGCGTTCCCGAACAGTTGGGACGAATATCCGTTTGCATCTTCGTGGCAAGGAGGGGCTTGGACCAGTGTAAGGCCAGTACCGCTTTGGCAAAACTGGGTCCAAGGAGGTATAATTTCGGCTTGTTACGCGCTTGAGAAGATTACCTATGCTCCCCCAACTCAATATTTTGTCGTAGTGACTCCGTAATATATGATCAAATATAGGCTCGACGCCCTTGAAGCTGCCATTGCTGGAAGAAATCCGCTGTTGGCAGACAGATTGAAAGCCCCTTTATCCGAGTCGGACGTTAAAATGATACTGCAAAAAGCCAAAATCGTCGGTGCGGTTGACTCAGTAATAGCATTATATTCATGGAAAAACGGCACAGTTTTTGACGAAATCCTAATGGCTTCAAAAACGGGGTTTTTCCCAGGGGGGATTTACCAGTTTATTGACTTAAAAAAGGCAATCGAGCACATGAGGGGCTATCGGGAATGCGTGTGCAGTTGCTTCCCCAAGCTTGCCAATTTCGGGGGACGTTACCTTCCCGTATTTTGGAATGGTGCGACTAATTGGATAGCTTTAGACCTTGAGTCAAGCGTGAGCCGGGTTGTTTTGATTCGGTTTTTCATCAGAGAAGCTTCATTTAAAGATGGTCACTACGAAGAGGAGATTCGAGAAGAAGATCCCCCGCGTGAGGCATACAATTCCTTCTCGGAGTTTGTGGATGATGCGATCCAAGCTAACGCAAAAAATAAACAACTGGCATGTTTTCGTCTGGCGCCGGGATTCGTTTCCAAATCAGCACCGGTTCAATCCGTTGTGCAAAACGTTAGTGTGAACAAGAATGTGATTCCTGCAACGGAAAACGCCTTGGTGTTACGCACAGACTTTTCTAATGAGGCCGCTTGGAAGGCTTTATGTGCAGCCCTTCAAGACCCAGACGACGCGTTTAACCTCAGTTTGGATATTGTTAGTGACCCGGCGTATGACGGACTTACGGCCGACCAGTTGCCAGCGTGTCTTTCAGAAGACTCGCCAGTTTCCTTTGCATTCATCATTGACCGGAACGCCCTTACAAATCCCGGCCACCCCGTTCTGGCAATAGACCTGCATGACCAACCGGGGCGGACTTTTCGTGTGGCACCTGCTGCGTTAGGGATGGTCGCAAGCAATCTTTTGATCGCCAACATGGGCTTTGACGAGTTTGCCAACGCGGTTGACCATGACGGAATTTTTCGTGGCTTCTCGCGAATATGAAGCCAGGCAATTGAGAATTTAGCCCAGTGCATGCGTCACCCCGAATTTTAAAAGTGAACTCGACACGCCAACCAAAGCACCTGTAGTGCCAATGAAAAATAAGCGCTGGGAGAGCTTCTCGGCTGCTGAACCAAGTGAAAGGACAGCTTACATCAAACTCCACCGCCAAACCGCTTGCCCACCTCGTACGTCCGTTCCGGTCAACCAAGTGTTACGCACTGTTTTAACATCAAAAACATGAGAAGCGAGCTTGGAAAAGAGTGTCGGCGATTGTTCCGGAAAATGATGTCCTCTCAATTTCCAGAATATCGAGAAGACAAGGGACATGTTATTCCCAATGGTTGGTATGTCTGGACGCGTCAACATCCATCCGGCATTTGGTTTCATATTTTGCTTGTCGTTGATTCAACTAGGGACACGTTTACAATTGAGGCCGCTTGGGATTTGAATGGAGAACTTCCAGCGCCTTTCTATGGAAAGCCAATCGAAGTATCTGAATGTCCAATTTTATTCAGGATGAATTTTCTTTGGAGTGGTAACGATTATTGGTGGCCTCTGGTTTTGCGGCCAGCGGAATTGGATGCCGCATTTTCTTACATAGTCGATCCTGTTGAGCAATGTTTACCATTGGTTGCCCCTGCTGTAGCGGATGCGGCGAAGAAGCTGAAAGAGCATTTGGTTCCCGTATTTGAACAAGTCGTGCAAAAGCATGGGAGCAAACCCGCTCAACAAACGGCCATTTCACCAGGTGCAAGCCCTACCGCTTAATTGAACTTTACACGCCAACCAAAGCACCTATAGTGCCAATGAAAAGTAAGCGCTGGAAGAGCTTCTCGGCTGTTGAACCAAGTGAAAGCACAGCCTACATCAAACTGAACCGTCAAGCCGCTTGCCCACCTCGTACACCGTTCCGCAGGCCGGTACAGGTACCAGGGTGTTTAATTGGCGCTGGGAGCCGGGTGAACCTAGAAAGGGCTTCTATCCAGGCATGTCCAAATGAATATTAGCCATAAAGTATGTATTTTTTTAGGGCTGGTTCTTTTTGTAGTGCTGATTTGCATCAACACCGGTGTTGTATTTTCCAGGAGCAACATGAAGGAGCCGTCCTTCAATGGGTTATCGCTGACTGAATGGCTTCGAAAGTATATTGATATCGAAGGTCGGGATGCTGGCTTCCCAGACGTTCAAACTAACAACAACGAGTGCCGAAAAGCCTTATCAGTGATGGCTACGAATGCCATCCCTTTCCTTTTGGCATGGATTCAAGCGGCGGACAGCCCAATCCAAAGGCAAACGATAGATGCCATCAACAGACTGATGCCAACAAAACACCGATTACTATTCGCAACTGATAGGAACCAGCTTGGCGTTCTGGGTTTCAAACTCATCGAGCAGAAAGGTCGGCCTGCAATCCCAACTTTGATTGAGCTTACCAAAAGTAAGAATCCAAGGATTCAATTTGAGGCTTTGCGTTGTTTGTTGGAGGTTGATGCGGAGGACCAAGTCCTTACGCCAGTGATTAAACGGTGCGAGAGTGATCCTGATGCGAGAATCCGGAAATATGCGGAAGCTCTGGCCGTGGTAATTCGGTTCCGTCCGAAAGCAAATAGTACAAATTGAGCTATAACAAAACGGTGGCGTGGGCGGGCGGACCGCAGGTGACGCTGAATTACCGGTACGATCCGCTGGGCAGCCTGACGAATCTTTGGTCCAGCACCGCCAAAGGCGTGACGAATGTGTATCAGTACGACCTGCTGGGCCGGCTCAGCACCGTGCTGGCCAGCAATACGCTGGCCGCCAGCTACGGCTACGATGTTGTTGGCAACCTGCAAAGCCTGCGCTATGCTAACGGCGTGACGAATCTGTATCAGTACGATTCGCGAAACCGGCTGACCAACCTGGTCTGGCAGGCGGGCAAC